>Ga0070738_10008141_pt1 | contig 10183 bp, 6 predicted proteins | sample Coa_R2_2_FD_66446 | JGI IMG/M metagenome (GOLD analysis project Ga0070738, IMG submission 66446) | Surface soil microbial communities from Centralia Pennsylvania, which are recovering from an underground coalmine fire - Coalmine... | ecosystem: Environmental > Terrestrial > Soil > Unclassified ... | reverse complement strand
CTCGAGCGCGCCCTCAAGGTCTACTTCGAGACGTGGAACGACGCCCAGTACCAGGGCTACCTCGACGAGGTGGACTTCAGGACGGCGCTCGAGACGGGGCGCCGCGCCTTCGCCGCCGGCGACACGACGCGCGCCCTGACCGCGGTCAAGCGCGCGCTCGAGATCCGCAAGGGCGACCCCGAGGCGCTCGCCCTCCAGGACCGGATCGGGAAGCGGCGCGCCCTCGACGACCTCCTCGCCCGGGCCCGTCAGGAGGCGAAGGACAGCCGCCTCGAGGAGGCGAAGGCCGACTTCGAGTCGGCCCTCGAGCAGCTCACGGGCGACGAGCGGACCGCCGTCGAGGCCGAGCTCAAGGCCGTCCTCGCGCGGAAGGGCGACCTCGAGAAGTGGACCGCCTTGAAGAAGCAGCGCGACGAGACCGTCGCCCTCGCCCGGCTCGGCGACTGGGACGGCGTCCTCGGCAAGATCGCCGACCTCGAGGGCGTGGGCGAGAAGGAGACGTCGCGCCTCCGGGCCTTCGCGACGCGCGTCCGCGGCATGATGCTCGTGAAGCCGGGGAGCTTCGTCTACGGCTCGGACGACACGTCCCACGACCCCAAGCGCCTCATCCAGAAGAAGCGCGACGTGACGCTCGAGGGCTTCTTCATGGACGCCTGCGAGGTCACGAACGAGGACTACCTCAGGTTCGCGCGCGCGACGGACCACGCCGTCCCCGCGCACTGGGACGTCGTCGCGACGCTCGACAACGGCCAGCCCGAGCGCCGGAAGGACGGCTCGACGCTCAAGACGTTCAAGAAGGGCGACGAGAAGCTCCCGGTCGCCAAGGTCACGTGGCAGGACGCGCAGGCCTACGCGACCTGGCAGAAGAAGCGCCTCCCGAACGAGCTCGAGTGGGAGAAGGCCGCCCGCGGCACCAAGGGCCAGCGCTTCCCCTGGGGCGACCAGGAGTCTCCGCCGCCCGAGGTGAGGATCCAGTGCGCGAAGCCCTCCCCGGCGGGCTCGTCGCGCACCGACATAAGCCCCTTCGGCGTCCACGACATGGCGGGGAACGTCGCGGAGTGGTGCGTCGACGTCTTCCCCTCGCAGGACGGGAAGAAGCACCACGTGATCCGGGGCGGCGCCTTCTCGAAGACCGTGCCCGACGCGCGCTGCTACGCCCGCGAGGAGGCCGAGGAGACCAAGGCCTGGGACGACGTCGGGTTCCGCTGCGCGCTCGACCTCTCGGAGGCTCCGGCCTGGCTCATCGAGGGGCTCCGCTAGCGCTTGGGAGACCCGCTCCGCGAACGGCTCGAGGCCGAGAGGCGGCGGATCCTCGCCGCGCGCGCGCGCCATGAGTCCGAGGTGCCCGTCCGGTTCCTGCGGCAGACCTCGCACTTCACGACGCCCGCGAGCAACGAGGCCAACATCCTCAAGGCGGCCCAGGGGCTCGGCTTCGCCGAGAAGATCCTCGCGAAGTCGGGTCTCGCCGTCGGCGCCGTGGCCAGGGCCCTCGGCGTTCCCGAGGCGACGGTCGCCTCGCTCCTCGCTTCGGGGAGGACGCCGCCTCTCGTCGTCATCGATGGTGAGGACGCGACCGCCCTGGACCCGGCCGTGATGAGCGTGGGCCGGGCGAACGCCGTGGGCGCCTTCTCGCAGCTCGCGACGCCAGGCTCGCTCCTCTTCTACCGCCCGAGCGGGATCGAGCTCGAGCACTGCCTCGAGGACCTCTTCTTCGTCATCGAGAAGACGGCGGAGGTGACGCGCGGCCGCCGGTTCCCGATCGACGGGATCTCGTGGCCCAAGACCGAGGACGCGGACGAGCTCCGCTTCCTCGACGAGGTCCTCCGCGAGCTCGAGGCGCGGCACGAGATCCCGAAGGTCCGCGTCCACTTCCTCGTCGAGAGCGGCCGCGCCGTCTCACGGATCGAGGCGCTCGTGGACGCGATCCTCCCAAGGCTCGCGGGGATCGTCTTCGGGATCGCCGACTACTCGGCCGACGTGGGCCTCCCCGAGGTGCGGAACGACCACCCGGTCTGCGACGCCGCGCGCATGGCGATCGTGAACGCCGCCGGCGCCGCGAACGTCCCGGCGATCGACGCCATGACGTTCGAGTATCCCGTCAAGGACGCCTCTCTCGATGCGGCCGCGAACGAGAAGAAGATCCTCGGCGCGCTCCGCCGCTGCTACGACGACGCGCGCCACGGCCTCGCCCTCGGCATGGAGGGGAAGTGGGTCGGACACCCCCTCCAGCTCCTCGCGAACGAGCTCGCCTATCGCGACCTCGTCAGCGCCGCGACGGTCGAGGCCGACGTGCGGGACGCCCGCGCTTACCTCGCCGCCGTGGCGAAGGGCCGCGGCGCCGCCATGATCGGCGGCCGCATGGCGGACCGTGCGACCGATCGCCACGTCCGCAGGCGGTTGAGGCGCGCCCGCGCCCATGGGCTTCTCGCCGAAGACGTTGCGCGCGAGCTCGGTGTCTCGGAATAAAACGGGCCCCACGACCGTCCAGTTGGTGGAGACCGGAGCCCTCCCCGTGCCAGGGGGCTCCCGAAGGTCGGAGGAGAACTCGTGAACTCTCATAGTCTGCTCGTCGCGACCCTCCTGGTCGCGACGGAGGCGACCACGCCGCTGGCGGTCGCACGGGCCGACACCGTCAAGCTCCGCGATGGCACGGTCATCGAGAACGTGAAGGCGAAGCGCGAGGGCGACAGGATCGTCGTCTCGCGCCAGCTCGGCTCGACGAGCTTTCCGGTGGACGACGTCCTCGAGGTGATCGGGGACCCGCACTGGCAGGACCGGGACGAGCTCGCCCGGATGAAGCGCGACGCCGGGAACGACCCGGCCGCGATCCGCCGGATCGCGGAGTGGTGCAACGAGCACGGGCTCGAGAAGGACGCGCGCGACCAGAAGCAGCTCGCGCGCTTCATCGAGCTCGACCGGAGGCTCGACGCTCTCGAGGCGACCAAGGACGCGAAGACGCGGGCCAGGGGCTACCTCGGCCTCTCCGACCGGATGAAGCACGAGGGCTACTCCGGCGCCGAGCAGGAGGCCGTCCGCGGCAAGGCGCTCGAGGCGGCCCCCGAGGACGCCGAGATCCGCAAGGCGTTCGGGCAGGTCAAGCGGAACGGCGAGTGGGTGAGCTTCGACGAGGCCCGCCGGATCGACGCCGAGGCCGAGGAGCAGGCCATGCTCGCGAAGGGCCTCGTGAAGTTCGAGGGCCGGTGGATGTCGCCCGCCCAGGTGGACGCGATCGAGGCCCGGCGCACGGCCGAGGCGGAGGCTCGCGCCGCCGAAGCCCAGGCGCGCGCCGAGCGCGAGGCCTGCGCGGCGCGCGAGCGTGCCGAGTACCTGGCGCGGGTCGCGGCCGCCCGTCGGCGCTGCGAGACGGGCTGGGACTCCTCCTCCGGCGGGTTCATAGGCGTCATGCCCGCCTACCCGCCCGTCCGCAACCACCACCAGCTCTGGCGGACGCACAGGTGGCGCCGCTGAGTCGGTAGAATCCCCGGCCCGGAGGTTGGCATGAAGCGGATCCTCTTCGTCGCGCTCGCCGTCGCTCCCCTGCTCGGGTTCTTCGCGCTCTCGGCGCGGGCCGAGGTCAAGGGACAGGCCGTCTCCTACAAGTGCGGCGACGCGGAGCTCGAGGGCTACCTCGTCGCCGACGAGAGCGTCGCGGGCAAGCGCCCCGGCATCCTCGTCGTCCACGAGTGGTGGGGCCTGAACGACTACCCGAAGCACCGGGCCGAGGAGCTCGCGAAGATGGGCTACGTCGCCCTCGCCGTCGACATCTACGGCAAGGGCGTCGTCACGACCGATCGGGGCGAGGCGACGAAGCTCGTCATGAAGTACAAGGGCGACCGGAAGCTCCTCCGCGAGCGAGTCAACGCGGGCCTCGAGGTCTTGAAGGCCCACAAGCTCGTCGACCCCGACCGGATCGCCGCGATCGGCTACTGCTTCGGCGGGACGACGGTCCTCGAGCTCGCCCGGAGCGGCGCCAAGGTCGCGGGCGTCGTCGCCTTCCACGCCGGGCTCGACACGCCGACCCCCGAGGACGCGAAGAACATCAAGTGCAAGGTCCTCGCCCTGAACGGCGGCGACGACGCGAGCGCCAACGACGACCAGCTCTCCAAGTTCCAGAAGGAGATGCGGGACGCCAAGGTCGACTGGCAGGTCGTCCAGTACGGCGGCGCCGTCCACGGGTTCACGAACCCGGCGAACCCCAAGGGAGGCGGCGGACCCGTCGCCTACGATGAGAAGGCGGACAAGCGCTCGTGGGAGGCCATGAAGGTCTTCTTCGCGGAGATCTTCGCCAAGTAGGCACGGCAAAGAGGTAAGCTCTCCCGCGTGCCGAACCGCCTCTGGGGCTTGATCTTGCTCGCCCTCACGGCCAACGCCTGCGCGAGCAGATCCCTCGTCGAGAACGTCGATCCGGGAGGACGGTCGCTCGTCCTCCTGCTCGATGCCTCGGCGTCCATGAACGAGAACGACCCGGGCCGCGCCGCCGTGCAGGGGGCGACCCTCGCCCTCGCTCTCGCGGGGCAGCACGACAACGTCGGCGTCGTCGCCTACAACTCGCGCGCCCGGATCCTCGTCCCGCTCCGGCCGAGCGGGCTCGCGCCGGCGCGCGAGGCGACGCAGCAGGAGATCGAGCAGGTCGGGACCTCGGGGTCCACGGACTTCGGCGTCGCGCTCGACGCGGCTTACGCCATGCTGGACGCCGGCAAGGCTCCGCGAGGGTCCGCGGCGATCCTCCTGACCGACGGTCTCCCGACCGGCCGACTCTCGTTGCGGCGCGAGTTCGCGGGGAGCGCCGACAACGCGCTCGCCGTGCCGGAGTCGGTGCCGCGGTTCGCCCAGCGAGGCTGGCGGATCTTCGCGATCGTCTTCGGCCCCGAGGCGGCGCAGACGCGCGGTTACCTGGCGCAGCTCGTCGGACCCACCGGAGGCTCCACGATCGAGGCGACCGACGCCTCCGGCCTCGTCCCGGCGTTCGAGTCGGTCGCCGTCCAGGCCCTGGGGTACCTCAAAGCCTCGAAGCTCCAGGCGGACGAGAGCGTCTCGGTCGCTCCGGGGACGCGGCGGCTCGCCGTGCTCGGGCGCTACGACGGACCGGGAGACCTCGGAGCCGTCGCCCGCGACGACAAGCCCGTCGAGGAGACGGCCCTCGTCCGCTTCCCGAAGACGGCGCCCTTCTCGGTCGCGCTCCTCGAGCAGCCGGCGCCCGGGCGCTACAAGGTCGAGACCGGGAACGCGACGGGCGGCCTCACGCTCCTCGAGCCGGGCTGGGACCTCGTGCTCGATCCCAAGGCGCCGCCCGCGGTCATCGACGGGGGGACGCGCGTCCCCGTCGCCGTCACGATCCAGGGGGACGAAGCGGAGCTCGCGCGCCTCCGCGACTCGGTGAAGCTGGAGCTCGAGGTCAAGCGCGCCGAGAAGATCCTCGCCCGCGTCCCCCTCGCGAAGGTCGTGAACAGCCTCCGCTTCGAGGGGGCGTTCATGGCTCCGCCCGAGGCCGAGCCGATCACGGCGACCGCGATCGCGACGGTGACCGCGGGCGACAAGAGCTTCGAGCAGCGGCGCTCGATCACGGTCTCCGTCAAGTCGGGGGTCGTCACGAAGGTCGAGCCGGCGCGCCTCGGCATCGGGAGCATGCCCTTCCTCGCGGGCTTCGAGGACGAGGAGCTGCGAGGGAGCGTCGAGCTCACGGGCGACGCGAAGACGGCGCTCGTCGTCAACGTCGAGGCGCCTTCGGGGATCACGGCGACTCCGGCGAAGGTCGAGCTCGCGGCCGGCGCCAGGGCGACGGTCGAGCTCAGGGTCCGCGGAAGCGGGGGCTCGATCGGGTTCTCGGTCGTGCCCGCGGTCGCCGGCCTCCAGCCTTTCCGCGAGGAGCGGCGGCTCGAGGTCCACCGCGGCTCGGTCCCGAAGGAGATCGACCTCGGGACGGTCGAGACCACCGAGAAGAAGACGGCCCCGGTCGCGGCCCGGGGCGTGAAGCTCACGCCCAAGGCTCCGCTCGCGCTCGAGGGCGACGCGACGATCGTCCTCGACGCGCACTCTCTCGCCGCGGGCGCGTTCGAGGGCTCGGTCGAAGCTCGATGCGGCTCGAGCATCCGCACGATCCCGGTCAAGGCGACGATCACCGCCCCGGCCCCGGTCGCGACGCTGCCGAAGAAGCTCATGCTCAAGGGGAGCTGGGGCTGGACGACGACCGAGCTCGACGTGGGCGGCAAGGCGACGCTCAAGTTCGAGCCGCTCGTCCTCGACGGGACGCGCGCCGTGATCGACCCCGACCTCGACATCCGCGTCACCGAGAAAGACGGCGGGAAGTACGAGGTCAAGTTCAACGTCCCCTCCTCGCTCCCTCCTGGACGGTTCACGGGAGCGGTCACGGTCGAGAAGGAGGGCGAGGTCAAGATCATCCCGATCGCTCTCGAGGTGAGCCGGTGAGGCGCGCGCGCCGCTTCGCGGGGGGAGGGCGATCGGCGTTCGTCGCCCTCGTTGCCGTGTTCCTTGCCGGCGCCGCCGTCCGGGCCGACGAGAAGAAGGAGACCCGCGTCGTCCTCGACCGCACGGGCTGCGTCCTCCACGGCGACCCGAACGGCGAGGGGCGCATGGCGATCGCGATCGCCCTCGCGCTCACGGGGCGCCCCGGCGGGCACGTCACGGTCACGGCGCCCTACCTCGCGGTCCCGGTCGAGGGCGAGGGCACGAACCTCGCCGGCCTCGTGAGCGTCCTGCGGACGATCCAGGGCCTGCCGCAGCTCGGCGGCGCCGACATGATCCCGGTCTTCCGCGCCGCCGCGGAGAGCCCGGGGACGGTCCTCGCCTACACGGCGGACGAGGTCGACGTCGTCGCCGCGAACGGCAAGGTCCCCCCCGAGATCCTCGAGAAGGTCCGCGAGAAGGAGCCGCACCCCGACCGCTTGCTCGTCAACGAGACCGCGCGCGGGCTCCTCGTCGACGCCGTGGGCGACAAGCTCAAGGGACGCCTCGTCGCCCTCAAGACGGCGCTCCCCGCCGAGGCGCGGCACGGCTCGTTTCTCGACGCCATGGGCGCCCGCACGGTCGAGCTCACGGATCCGATCGAGGCCGCCCGCCTCCTCGTGAAGGAGATCGGAGGCCCCGACCTCCACGCGCCTCTCCGCTTCGTCCTCACCGACGGCAAGGCGACCGTCCCGTGCCGTCCCGGCTCGCGCGTCGCGCTCCTCGCCGACGGCGAGATCGCGCCGCTCTCGAGCCGGGCCGTCGGGATCGACCCCTGGAAGCGCTCGTGGATCGTGGACGCCGACGCTCCGTTCACGGTCGAGGGCGAGGCGGGCATGAAGGTCGCGGCCCTCGTCGCGCCGCGCGTCGAGCCCGAGTACCGCGCGAGCGCCTTCCGCCTCGCGTCGGGGGCGATCCAGGTCCTCGTGGACTTCAAGGACCGCTCGCTCGGCCTCGCGGCGCGCGTCCAGGACCGCGACCTCGAGAAGGACCAGGACGGAGTCTGGCGCGGCCGCTTCAGCTCGACCGAAGCTGCGATCGACGCGACCGAGCTCAAGCTCGAGATCGGCGCCGGCGGCGCTCTCTCCGAGGTCGCGCCCGTCTCGATCCAGCGCGCCGTCCTCACCGTGGCGGCGACCGAGGAGCCGCTCGCCGGGGCGCGCACGCCGCTCTCGATCAAGACCGAGCTCCCCTCCGATCTCCTGGCGCAGACCATCTACCTCGATCTCGCGTCGGGCGACGCCAAGGTGACGGTCGAGCTCACCCTCAAGGAACACGAGTACACGGGCGACGCCGTCCTCGCCGAGGGCACCTGGTCGATCGCCTCGGCGCGCGCCGGCGACCTGCCCGTCGAGCTGGCGGCGCCGCTCGTCTCGAAGAAGCCCGCGCACCTCGTCGCGACGCTCGTGAAGAAGGGTCCGCTCGAGGACGGGAAGCTCTCGCTCGTCTGCTCCGTCGCCGTCGAGCCGCCGGTCGCGCAGGCCGCGCCCCTCGGAGTCACCGCGAGCCACGGAGTCGCCCGCGTCGTGGGCGGGCCGCTCAAGGACAAGGGGGAGTTCGAGGTCGCGCTCGAGGGCGGCGAGCCGGGCCCGCTCGAGCTCAGCTTCACCCTCCCGCTCGCGCGCGGCGCCGAGGCGCGCGGAACGCTCGCCTTGACCATCGAACGGACGGGCGCCTGGAAGAAGCCGCTCGCGCTCGGCCTCCTCGGGATCGCGGGGCTCTGGTTCGCCATCTTCTACGGCCGCCGGTCCGCGATCGCGCGGCGCTTCGGGGCCCGCCAGCTCCGGGGCCTCGGCTCGAACGGGAAGATGAGCTACGAGCGCTACTTCCTCCGCGACCACCGCGACGGGCCGCGCAGCGCCGTCTGTCCTCCGGGCGCGACCGCCGTCCACGTCGAGATCGGCAAGGACGGCCGCGTCCGCGCGCGCCCTCTCGAGGGCTCGGAGCTCATGGGGATCGACGGCGCGCAGGCGGACGAGATCATCCTCGTCCACGAGACCTGCTTCGCCGTGGCCCGCGGTCTCTACCGCCGGCGCTGGGTCTACCTCGACCACGAGCCCACGGGCGACGAGCTCCTCAAGAAGTACGTCCCCGGCGCTCCCTCTTACGAGGCCGGGACCAAGGACTCGGACGTGATCGTCCTCCTCGACGAGCAGGAGAACATGATCCCGCCCTCGCAGCGGCTCACGCCCGTCGAGTCGGCCAAGCTGCCCCGGGTGAGCGACGTCGTGAAGGCCCACTCGGACGAGTCGATCGTCGTCGCCGACTCGCAGCTCGAGCGGGTCCTCGAGGACTCGAAGGAGATCCTCGATCCGGGGTCCTCCGACGAGACGGACTCGGACGACACGGTCGGGGAAGAATAGGGAACGGGCGGGGCCCATGCGGGCGCCCCGCCCGTCACCCGAGGATCACGCCGTCTTGGGAGGCGGCGTGGGCGCCTGGCCGACGGTGACCTGCGTCACGTCGGCCCCGTGGATCGCCGCGCGAGCGCGGGGTCCGACGGTTCCCCGCGCCTTCCTCGTGGCGCGGTTCCGGGCGGCGGCGAGAGCCTTCTCGTCGGCGGTGAGCTTCCTCGCCGCCTTCTTGGGCTTCACGCCGAACTGGAGCAGGGTCTCGTTCTGCGTCCCGAGGAGGCCCCGGATCGCCGACTTGAAGTCGTCGACGAGCGCGCGGGCCGTGCCCACGCGCGCGTCGCGCTCCCTGACGGCGGCCTGCGACGCGACGTGCGCGGCCGAGGCGTTGTCGTAGTACGCCTCCTCGGTCGCGAGCGCCTTGTCGAGGTCCGGGATCGAGTACGACACGTTCCCCACCGTGAGCGAGGTCGTGCCGGCCGGGAGCCCCGTCTTGAGGCCCGCCCGGATCGCCTTGATCTGAGACCCGAGATTGACATGGTTACCCATACACACACTTTCCGGCCTCTCTCGAGGCCAACTCCCCCGTCTTCCGCCGTGAGGGTCGCCGGCTTTGCCCGGGCCGAGTTACGGCCCGGGTGGAACCTTCCCGGCAGGCGTCGAGCGGACGCCCGCTCACCCACTTGCCAGGGAGTCTTGAATGCGCTTCTTCGTCCCCTTAGTGCGTCGATCGGCCCCCTTCGTTCGAAGAATTCCGGGAATTCGCGTCGCGGGCCGAAGCGAGCGAGCTCGCCCGGACCCCAGCGTCACGATTCCTCCGGTGAATGAGTGAGCTCGACCCGCGTCTTTTGCCCGGAGATTCCGAAATTCTTTGCGCGACCGCGGGACCGAGGCCAACGCGTCGGGCGCCCTCACCTCTCCTCTGCGCAGCATGCGTGCCCGTTCGAGGCCGACGCTCGCAATCGACGACGTCTCCGCGGAGACGTCGCTTGCGACATCCACGCTCGGGGCGCACGTTCGACAAGACCTAGGGATTCGATCGACAGATCGAAGGATTTTCGAAGACCGTCCACAAACCCATGCAGGGGGAGGCAGCGAACGCTTCCTGCAACGAGATCTGCGAGCGACCCGACGGACCCCGCGGTCGGCGCGCGGTTCCCCACTCAGAACGCAGGGCGCTTGGCGTTCTTCGAGAGGCCCCTTGCGCTCCTCGCGAGGCGCGCTTCACTCAGCCCAACGCTCCCGAGGAGGAGCGCACCACTCGCTGCGCTCGGCGCAAAGGTCCCTGCTCTCCGCGCGAGGCTCGGTCTACTCAGCGCAACGCTCCGTGAGCGGGTCGAGGCGCGCGCTCTGCCGAGCGCAAGGCGCAC
>Ga0070738_10008140_pt1 | contig 10183 bp, 8 predicted proteins | sample Coa_R2_2_FD_66446 | JGI IMG/M metagenome (GOLD analysis project Ga0070738, IMG submission 66446) | Surface soil microbial communities from Centralia Pennsylvania, which are recovering from an underground coalmine fire - Coalmine... | ecosystem: Environmental > Terrestrial > Soil > Unclassified ... | reverse complement strand
CGCACACTGGCGCCGCCAGGATCCCGAACAGCACCGCCTGGAAGCGCAAGGCGTAGATGGCCCGGCCGGCCAGCGGCATCCACAGCTGGTAGAGGAGATAGCTCAGCGGCGGGTGGGTGTCGCCCGCCGTGCGCAGCAGCATGCCGGGCACATCCTGGCTGGCCAGCCAGTAGGTGAACCCCTCGTCCCACCACGGATTGGCGTCCCCCAGCTTATAGACGCGCAGCGCCGCGGCGAGCAGGCAGCAGAAGGCGAGCGCGACCGGGTATATCCGCCGCGCCCGCCCTGGCATCAGCCTCCTACTGCTAGTTCAGGAAGAAGGGGTCGTTGAGCTTCGGGCAGAGATAGTCCTTGGCGGTCAGGATCATGCCCTGCGAGCTGGTCTGCGCCTGGTACTTGGTGAGCGAATCCTGGCAGGCGGCATCCAGCGTGGCTGCCGGCAGGCTGGAGATATCCGTGTCCTGGCCATTGCAGCTCAGGTGCGGGGTGATCTGCTTCCACGTCCGGCCATTGGGCTGTGCCGGCGACTTGTCGTTGGGATCGAAGCGATCCTGCACCGTCAGATAGGCCGAGCAGCCGGATGGCAGGGTGATTGGCACGAAGCCGCCTGCCGGCGCATCACCCAGCGGCTTGCTGTCGTCAGGGCCGCTGGTCGTGATCAGCGGACCTGCCGCCTGCCCGGCGGCGTTGGAGGGGCCGGCCGGAGCAGGGCTCGGGCTGGCGCTCGCGCTGGGAGCAGGGCTGGACGCCGTCGAGCTGTCGGATGAGCCACCCGCTTCCCAGGGGAAGCGATCGCTGTTGAGCCGGCTCTGCAGGCCATCCGGGCCGTTGATCCAGGTCATGTAGCCGTTGGTGAAGGCTGTCCAGTTGTCGGCCTTGCGCCAGACCATCAGGCCGTTCGTCGTGTGCTGCTGCGCATCGCCGTTCGAGACGGTGGCCTGGTTATCCACGCAGTCGCCGACGTCGGAGGCGTCGAGATCGTGCAGCGTCTTGAACCCCAGCACGAACTGGCAGCCGGACGATGCGGGCGCGGACGGGGCGGACTGAGCGAAGGCGGGAGCCACGGCGCCGAGCAGCAGCGCGGCCGAGGTCAGGACGGCGAGGGGTGTTTTCACGGGTGGGATGCGTTCCTTTGCTGGGGAGTGGGTGCTTTTAGCTTAGTGAGCGCCGCACCGGACTGTCCAGCAAGGAGGGATGATTGGTCTCGTTCTTGGCGTCGGGCAACAAAAGGGCCGCGGGCAATGCCCGCGGCCCTTTGCGCAGCAGCGAGTGCCTACTTGGGCGCCACAACCGTGACGATCCGCATCATGAAGCGGGAATCGTAGCTGTTGTTGGTCGCCGAGCCGTTCAGATAGTTCGGGATCCAGTCCGTCGCGATCAGCGAGTACACCTTGGTCGTGTAGCCGCCGTCAGTCGTGCAGCCCGGATCCGGAGCGCAGTCGAAGTAGTAGCTGTACGTCTGGCCAGGGGCCATGCTGTTCCACAGCAGATGGACCTTGTCCGGGTTCGGCGCAGGAGGAACCCTGGCGCGGACTGCGTGCACCAGCTTGTTGTCGGGCTTGTTCAGCCAGGTGACGGTGGTGCCGGTGGTGATGTACAGGGTGGTCGGGTCGTAGCCCTTCTCGTCGTCAATGGTGACAGTCACGTTGCCGGTCAGGGGCGCCTTGGGGCTGCCCTTGATGCTGTTGAATGTGCGGACCTGGGACAGCGAGCCGTCGGCATTGTGAAGGACCGTGCCCTCCATGCTGGAGTTCAGGATATTGGACAGGCCGGTGGCCTTCACCGTCAGGGTCGGCTGGACCGAGCAGTCGAAGCCGGTGGTCGCCTGGCCGAAGCCGATGTTCTGGAACGGCGGGCAGTCGATCGAAGACGTGAACTGCGTGGTGCCGGTGTACTCGAAGGCGAACATCACGCTCTGGCCGGGGGCGATGCCGCCGGTGTCAACGGCGCCGTCGCTGCTGCAGGTGCTCCTGCCACAATGGACGAACGCAGCCGTGGAGCCACGCAGGTAGCCGGTGCCTGGCACAGCCTTGGCGCTGTGCACTTTCGTGCCGGTGTTCTTGAACTCCACCGTGCCGATGTCGCTCTTGTAGTTCATGCCAAGCGTCGTCAGGACGGTGTAGCTGTCCTTGTCGAAGCCGGTGTCGCTGATGTTGACCACTATGTGGCGGGCCGGGTCGAGGCCGCCGACGCCCAGCGTCACGCCGTTGACCGGCGGGCCGGGGGGCTGCGGCGTTGTGGCGATGGACGACGGATTGACGCCCGTCGTCGGGTTGGTGGCCACGATTTGCGCTGATGCGCCAGCGGGCATCGTCAGGGCCATCATGCTCAAGATGCCTCCGGCCGTCAGCAAGCGCCGGAGAAGCGCGTGAGCCATTGAGTACTCCTTCTCTAGAAACTGAATGGGTGAATGCGCGGAACTGCCAGTCCGCCCCTGCGGACGCCGGGGACGCAGCTACATAGGCGCCCGTCCTCCAGGATGGGGTGCTGGGCTGGCCCGCGGGCCTCCTGGTGTCGCACGATGCAATGCTGTCGCTGCCCGGCAGTCCGTCACTGCTGTGTGTGACCCTTCCTTCTCAAAAATCAAACCTGATCGTGCAAACGACCAGCTTTGTTCGGCGCATTGTACAGGACTGGGAAAGCCGAGACAAGTAAGGGCTAGGACCTCCCCTTCTACGCGTTCTGTGCGCCGTCGAGGCTGAAGGCGTAGAGCTTGTCGTTGGGCTGGCCCAGGCCGAAGTTGCGGTAGCCCGAGCCGACGTACAGGGCGCCGCCGGCAACCGTTGCGCCGCCGTAGATGGAGGCGCCGGTCGGGGCAGACCACAGCACGCGGCCGCTGGCGCCGTCGTAGGCGCGAACTGATCCGTCCATCGAGCCTTCGAACACCACCGTCTTCCCGCGTGGGCCGGCGGCGATGGCCGGCGCGGCGTCGGCCCGCCCGCCGGGGTCGTCCCTCTTCCACAGAACCTTCCCGGTGTTCACGTCCAGGGCGGCCAGCAGGCCGGCGTTGGGCGCGTTGGAGATGGGCGCGTAGATACGCTGCCCGTCCGTCGCGGTGCCCCACAGGATGCCGCCGAGGCTGCCGCCGGGGCCCACCTGGGTCTGCCAGATCACCTGGCCGGTCTCCGCGTTCAAGGTATGGAACCAGCCGCTCTTCTGGCCGGCGCCCACAGCCGGTACCGGCTGGCCCTGCGCGTCGTGCACGGTAAACAGCATCGGCCCGGCGCCGAAGTCGAAGTCGCCGCCCTGGCCGGCGGGGCAGTTGGCGCCCGTGCTCTTGCCCTTCAGGCAGTCCTCGGTCCAGGGGCCGTCCTCCGCGTCCAGCTGTTTCTTCCATTTAAGGCTGCCGTCGTCCAAGTTCAGGGCGATGATGGCTTCGCTCGTCTTGGCCTCCGGGCCTGTCTCGCCGTCGGAAAGGCGCTTCGGGCCGGTGCCCGTCAGGTCCGTGTAGTCCTGGTCCGGCACGGAGTAGTCGTTGCCGGTGGTGAGATACAGCAGCCGGCGCTTCAGATCGATGGCCGGCGCCGACCAGATGGCCGAGCCGCTGGGGCCCATCTTGGGGATGGTCTTGCCCTGGTACTCGCGCTGGCCGAACTGGTAGGCGTCCGGCAGCGTCTCGTAGTGCCACACGATCTGGCCCGTGCCGGCGTCCACCGCTATGAGGCTGCCGTGGAAGCTGCAGCAGGGGTAGTCGGGCTGCAGCGCCACGTGCTCCTCGTTCGACGACAGGCCCACGTAGACGCGGCCCTCCGCCAGGACGGGCGAGCCGGTGATAACGGCCGCCGGGTGCCGGCCCAGGTGAACCGCCCAATCCACCTGGCCGGTGGCGGTCTGCACCCGGTAGAGGTTGGCGTGCATGTCGCCGACGTACAGCCACCGGCCGTCGACCGCGGGCGTGTCGCGGATGATGGCGCCGTCCACGCCCGGGGCATGGAAGTTCTTGACGTCGAACGCCCACAGCAGCTCGCCGGTGGCGGCGCGGATGGCGTACAGCTGGCCATCCCAGGAAGCCGCGTAGACGACGCCGTTGGCCACCGCCGGTTGGGCCGAGAAGTCGTTGCCGCCCTTGTAGACCCAGTTCAGCTTGAGCTGCGATACCGTCTGCGAGCTCAGCCGTGTCTCGCCGGCGTTGTAGCGCGTGCCCGCCAGGTCATACCCGAAAGACGGCCAGCCCGGTGCGGGCATCCCCGCCGCCGCCGGATTGCTGATCAGCGCCAGAAGTGACAGAACGATCAGCTTGCCGGGCCAGGGGCGAAGGAATGCGGACCAGGCCAGCATCGGTGGGATTCTAGAAGTTTCGGCCGGAAGCCTGTGCCACGTCTGGTGGCAGGCAGGCATAGCCTCGTGCCATGCGATGGCCCTTTCGAGCAGTTGCAAGCGAGAAGCCCAGGCCGCCCCTTCCCAGCGAGCAGGATATCCAGGAGGAGACGGCGTACCCCGCGGGGACGCTCGAGGACTTCTACTGGGGACGGCCGGTAAGCGGCACCGAGGAGGACTACCTCTGGCGGCGCCTTTCCGACAACTGGTACCAGAAGGACGTCATTCCCAGCACCTACCTGGAGCTGCACAACCAGTGCTACGAGGCCTATAACAGCAATCCCCTGGCGCGGCAGGCCATCGAGATCACCACCTCGATGGTGCTGGGCAGCGGCTTGCGCGTGGTCGCCCGCGGCCAGCGCGTGCAGCGCCTGCTGGACCGCTTCTGGCACGACCCGGACAACCACATGGACCTGCGGGTCTACAGCCTCTGCACCGAGCTGGCGCTGTATGGCGAGCAGTTCATCCGCTTCTTCGTCAACCCCATCGACGGCGCGGTCAAGATCGGCCAGATCGACCCGTCCACCATCGACCAGATCGTGACCGACCCGGAGAACGTGGAGAAGCCGCTGCGCTTCCATCAGCGGCCGGTTGGGCCGGGCTTTGATGTATGGGATTCGGGTAGTGAGACATTGGAGATGAGTCGTGAGAGGACGGCGGGCGACGCGCCGGAGGGAAGGTGGTTCGAGGCGGGGACGGAGGTGGTGCAGTTCGCCATCAACAAGGTGAGCAACGCCAAGCGCGGGCAGAGCGATCTGGCCACGATGCTGGTCTGGCTGCGGCGCTACAAGGACTGGCTTACGGACCGAGTGCGGCTCAACAAGTACAAGGGCGCCTTCCTGTGGGACGTGAAGCTCAACGGCGCCGACAAGAAGACCATCGACCGCAAGAAGATGGAGTACGCCTACCCGCCGCTGCCCGGCAGCCTGGTGGTCCACAACGAGACCGAGGAGTGGACGGCCGTGGAGCCGCGCATCGGCGCCGACCAGGTCGAGGCCGACGGCAAGGCCATCAAGATGATGGTCGCTGTGGGCGCCGGCCTGCCCGAGCACTACCTGGCCGAAGGCGGCAACGTCAACAAGGCCACGGCCGCGGAGATGGGGCTGCCGACCCTCAAGCGCTTCGAGCGGCGCCAGGACTACGTCGGGTTCATGCTGCGCAGCATCCTCGACCGGGTGCTGCTGGAGGCGGAGCGCGCCGGCCTGCTGAGCGCGCGCGTGGACCGCCGCTACGACATCATCTTCCCGCCCATCGACGTGGACGACGGCGAAGGCATTGCCTCGGCCATGAGCAAGCTCGTGCCGGCGCTTGTCTCGGCGCGCGAAGCCGGCTGGCTCACCGACGGCACAGCCATGAAGCTGCTGCACCGCTTCCTCGGCGGCGACGCATTCGACGTGACGGAGGAGCGCCAATGACCCACCAGCAGCGCTCCTACCTCATGCCCGGCCTCACGCCGGCGGACCGCGAGCTGCTGGCCGGCGTGCCGCGCAAAGCCTCGCTGGCGGACGAGATCGGCTACCTTCGGCTGCGCATCAGCAAGCTGGCGGAGGCGCCCGAGAACAGCGATACCAAGCGCGAGGACGACGACCGCCTCCTGCGCATGCTGCAGCTCCTGACGCGCATGGTAGACGTGCAGTCCAAGCTGGGCGAGGACGCCGAGGACGAGTTCGCCCGCGCGGGCGAGCTGGCGCGGCAGCGCCTGCTGGAGGCGGCCCGCAAGGCCGCGGGCTGATCGACGAGCGTTCCCCGAGTGGCAAGCCGGCCCGGCAGCGGTTAATCGAGCAGGCGCGCAACGCGGCTGCGGACGGCGGTGCCAGCGGGACGGCAAGACGGCTCGCGAGGGTGAGGCGCGCGCGGGAGGGCGGCGAGAACCCGCTGGCCGACGCCGGCGCGGACGTCGGCTCGTTTGCGACGGCGCTCACGGGCCGGGCGCTGCGGCCCTATCAGCTGGCGGCCGCGCGAGCCATCGTCCTATCCGTCGTGGCGCGCCAGGGCCGCACCTTCACCGTCATGATGGGCCGCCAGATGGGCAAGAACGAGCTCTCGGCCTACCTGGAGGCCTACCTCTTATATACGCACCGTCTGGTGGGCGGCACCATCGTGAAGGCTGCGCCCACATTCAAGCCGCAGCTGATCAACAGCAAGATGCGCCTCGAGCGCGTGCTGGACCACATGCCGGACGCGGTCTCCAAGGCGGTTCGGTCGCGCTTCGGCTACATCATCCAGCTCGGCGAGGCGGCCGTGCACTTCCTGTCCGCCGAGGAGTCGTCCAACGTCGTCGGCGCCACAGCCGATCTGCTGCTGGAGATCGACGAGGCGCAGGACGTGTCCGAGGAGAAGTACCTCAAGGACTTCCGGCCCATGGCGGCCACCGCCAATACCACCGCCGTCCTGTATGGCACCGCCTGGAGTGACGACACCATGCTGGCCAAGCAGCGCGCCGCCAACCTGCAGCGGGACGCCTCCGCGCACTTCGAGTTCCCCTGGACCGAGCTGGCCGCGATCAGCGCCGATTACCGCGCTTTCGTGGAGGGCGAGATCGCGCGGCTCGGCGAGGACCACCCCATCATCAAGACGCAGTACCGGCTCGAGACGGTGGAAGGCGCGGGCCGCCTCTTCGGGCCCGAGCAGCTGGCGCTGCTGCAAGGCCGCCATCTTCGTCTGGCGGCGCCACCCGAACCTTCGGAGGCGGGCGTGACCTACGTCGCAGGCGTCGACGTGGCCGGGGAGGGCGAGGCCGCGCCCGACGAACTGGCGCGGGCGCGCAGCCCGCGCAAGGATTCAACAGTCGTGACCATCGCTCGGGTCAGCCATCCGCCCGCGCTGCTGGGCGAGCCGTTAATCGAGCTCGTCCAGCACCACTGGTGGACCGGTCGCGATCACTCGACGCAGTTCGGCGCGCTGCAGGAGCTGCTGAACCAGCGCTGGTGCTGCTCGATGGTGTGCGTCGACGCAACCGGCGTGGGCGCCGGCATCGCCAGCTGGCTGTCTCGGGCCATGCCTCAGCGGGTGGAGGCGGTGCAGTTCAGCCGCCCGTCCAAGTCTCAGCTGGGCTACGACATGCTGGCCGCGGTGAACGCCGGCCGGCTGCGGATGTACGCCGGCGACGGCTCGCGTGAGTGGCAGGAATTCTGGCAGGAGGCTCGGCTGTGCCGCTACGCCATCCACCAGAACGTCACGATGAGCTTCTTTGTGGAGGACTCCGCCGGCCATGACGACTTCCTGGTCAGCCTGGCGCTGTGCGTCCGCGCCGCCTCGGCGGCTGCGCCTGAGCCCATCGGCCGTATCGTCCTCCCGCCGCGGCTGTATGACGATGGGCGGTACTAGCGGCTAAGCGGCCTGGGTCCGGTGAGGATCGAGAGGTTGGGGAGGATCGCCACCTTCGAAGGGCACGATAAGGCCAAGCTGCTGAGCCTCGAGAAGAGCCTGGGTCCGGCTCCTGACGTTGAGCTTGCCGTAGATGTTGTGCAGGTGGGACTCGACCGTCTTTATGTTCATGCGGAGCATCTGGGCGATCTCGCGGTTGCTCTCGCCCGCGGCCATGCGCTGGAGCACGTCGAGCTCTCGATGTGTGAGCGGCTCGACGTATTCTCCCGACCATCCGAACTTGGCGGGGCTGCGGTCCTCTCTATCATCCATTCCTCGACTCCTGCCTGGACTGAGAGCCCCCCATTCAGTCGAATCGTCTTCCTGCATGAGGAAGTGCCTCAGCTTACCGCAAACGCCGCCGGCCTGCATCAGAGAAATCCCTGAAATTTGACCACGGCTCGCCGTATCGAACATACGTTCTATCCATAGCATCTGATCCCGCTCAGCCGCAATGGATGACTTCCCGGACGCGGACCGCCTGGCATGCAGGTTGACTTCGTGCGGCCCAGTGCAGCGGCATTCAACCCAGAGCTTCGGTACGGGGAATGAGCAAGGTTGCGCGGTGCCCTACGGCATCGCCCTACCAAGCCACCGAAGGAGCATGAGCGCTTCCGTGGCGGCGAGATTGCGTTTCGCAATCAGACCCCCAGCGTAGGGCTGCCCGGCAGCGGCCAGTGGGAAACCGGAATGGTGGCGCCGCTCGCGCGCTTTGCGGTAGCTCCGAGGCAGCCCTCGACACGCCTACTCTCGTCGAGGATCCGAAACGGAAGGGGGTCACCGGTGATATCGGTACGGATAGCGGTGCTCCAGGAGGCAAACCGGCGTTTGCCGACTTCAAAGCCGCAGGCCTGCGGGATCCCCTCCCTGAGGTTGATTTGTGCTCGTAGGCAGCTCAGAGATGCGTCGTCTCCACCCGAGAGAGGTCGTGCATCCCGAAAGTCGCAGCTCTCCTGGAAGCCGCTGCATCTCACCTGGACCACCACTGGCTCGGCTTTGTCGTTGAAGACCGCAACGCTCGTGGTCGCGTTCGGCCCCCATCTAGTGCTGCCAGCCCCAGTCCGATTACCGTTATGCTCGCCAGGGCGGCCGTGTCCCTAGAAGTGTGTAAATAACGATTACGGAGCCGTGACAAAAGACGGCCATCGTGCGGTTTCTCGGAAAGAGAGCAATCAAACCGAGGAGGACCGACACGATGGCCGACGACCTGAGGATGGGTCTTGTGAAGCTGCTACGCAAGGCCGAGTTGGAACACGACAGCGACTTCCTGCGCGAAGGCGTGCAGCTGCTGGGGCAAACGCTCATGGAACTGGAGGTCACGCAGCATGTGGGCGCGGAGCGCCACGAACGGACAGCGGAGCGGACCGGCCAGCGCAACGGCTATCGCGAGCGCCAGTGGGACACGCGGGTGGGCACGATCGATCTGCAGGTGCCACGGGTACGCGACGGCAGCTTCTATCCGGCTTTACTGGAGCCGCGCCGCCGAGCGGAACGGGCCCTGGTGGCTGTCGTCCAGGAGGCGTATGTCCAGGGCGTCTCGACGCGACGAGTCGACGATTTGGTGCAAGCGCTGGGGCTGCGAGGGATTAGCAAGAGCCAGGTGTCCAGGCTGTGTGAGGAGCTCGACGCGGAGGTGGAGCGATTTCGAGCGCGCCGGCTGGATGGGCCATATCCGTACGTCTGGCTCGACGCCACGTTCGTCAAGGTCCGCGACGACGGCCGGGTGGTGTCACAGGCGATTGTCATCGCCATTGGCGTGCGCGACAGCGGCGAACGAGAAGTGCTGGGCCTGGATGTCGGTCCCAGCGAAGACGGCGCCTTCTGGCTGCAGTTCCTGCGCGGCCTGGTAAGTCGCGGTCTGTCCGGTGTGCAGCTCGTCATCAGTGATTCCCATCAAGGGCTCAAGAACGCCATTGCCGCGGTGCTCCAGGGCGCCAGCTGGCAGCGTTGCCGGGTGCACTTCGTACGGAACGCCCTCGCCTTGGTGCCCAAATCGGCTTCGCAGATGGTGGCTGCCACCATCCGAACGGTGTTCGCGCAACCCGACCCGGTGAGTGCGCATGAGCAATGGCAGCGTGTGGCCGACACCTTCCGTGACCGCTACCCACGTCTGGCTACCTTGCTCGATGAGGCCGAACCCGATGTCCTCGCCTACCTCGCGTTTCCGACTGACCACTGGCGGCAGATCTGGAGCAACAACCCGCTCGAGCGGCTGAACAAGGAGATCAAGCGCCGCACTGACGTGGTTGGCATCTTCCCCAACACCGACGCTGTCGTGCGGCTCGTCGGAGCTGTCCTGTCCGAGCAACACGACGAGTGGCAGGTCAGTCGGCGCTACTTCAGTGCCGAGTCCCTGGCCAAGCTCTTCGAGCCAAAGGAGGTGACGCCACTGCCGCTGCCCATGGCGAGCTGAGCGCGTGCCCGATGATGGTGATGGCCATCACCACCATCGGGCACAATACGAGCAACCGCGCGACGGCTATTTACACACTCCGCGGGA
>Ga0070738_10008138_pt1 | contig 10186 bp, 7 predicted proteins | sample Coa_R2_2_FD_66446 | JGI IMG/M metagenome (GOLD analysis project Ga0070738, IMG submission 66446) | Surface soil microbial communities from Centralia Pennsylvania, which are recovering from an underground coalmine fire - Coalmine... | ecosystem: Environmental > Terrestrial > Soil > Unclassified ... | reverse complement strand
CTCGGTAAAAAAATTACTGATGTCTTACCACCAGACATTGCGCCAACGCTGCTGGGCTATATTCAACAGGCACTGGACACCCAAACATCGTTGAATGTTGAGTACAAACTGAATCTGGACAAACAAGAAATCTGGTTAAATGCCAGTGTTTCACCAATTGATGCCAATAAAGTAATTTGGGTCGCACGTGATGTAACCCTCCGGAAGCAAGCAGAAAAAGCGCTGCAAGAAACCACTTTTCGCTTAGGAACCATCATTTCCAACCTGCAAGCTGGAATTTTGGTTAAAAATGATTCACGAGAGACTGTCCTCGTCAATCAAATCTTCTGTGACATGATGAATATCTCGGTGTCGCCAGAGACGCTGGTTGGATGTAGTTATCAGGATCTAGTGAGCCAAATTCAAACATTATTCGACAATCCAGAACAGTTTATACGACGAATAGATGACATTTTGCGACTCCAACAGCCCGTTGTAGGAGAAGAAACAGTCTTAGCTGATGGACGCATCTTTGAACGAGATTATGTCCCGATTTTTGCTGGTACTGAATATCGTGGGCACTTGTGGCAGTACCGAGACATCACTGAACGCAAACAAATTCAGGCACAGTTAGAGCAGGCAAAAGAAACAGCAGAAGCTGCCAATCGAGCAAAGAGTGATTTTCTGGCCATGATGAGCCATGAAATTCGTACACCGATGAATGCTGTGATTGGTATGACGGGGCTGTTGCTCGATACCCAACTCAGTCCACAGCAAGCAGATTATGCCGAAACCATTCGCAGTAGCGGTAATTCCTTACTCAATATCATCAACGATATTTTAGACTTTTCTAAAATCGAGTCAGGGCATCTAGAACTTGAGGAACATCCATTTCACTTACGGAGCTGCATTAGGGAAGCTCTCGATCTACTCGCGCCAATGGCGACAGCGAAGAATATCGAATTATCGTGCCGGATTAATAGCCACGTCCCAGATGCGATCATTGGTGATATTACACGGCTTCGACAAATTCTATGGAATTTGTTAAGTAATGCAGTTAAATTTACTCCAAAAGGTAGGATTACGGTTCTTGTACAGGCGAAACGAGTTGACCTTGACCAAACTGAGTGCCATAGTCAGACGGCTGGGCTGAGTACCAATCAAGAACAATATGAAATCCAATTTGCTGTGAGGGATACTGGAATTGGTATTCCTTCTAATCGCATGGATCGGTTATTTAAAGCTTTCAGTCAAGTTGATGCATCAACTAACCGTAAATATGGTGGTACTGGACTGGGGCTGGTAATCAGTAAACGTTTAACCGAAATTATGGGCGGTACTCTTTGGGTTAAGAGTGAAGTCGATAAAGGCTCTACTTTCTATTTTACGATTCGAACAACAGTGGCGACTGAGTTGCCCAGACAGCCACTTCCTCAGGAAATTGAGACTGATCTGCTTGAACCTGCTTCTCTCCGAATTTTACTGGTTGAGGACAATACGGTAAATCAGAAAGTTGCACTCCGAATGTTGGAGCGATTAGGATACCGCGCAGATGTCGTCAGTAATGGGTTAGAAGCGATCGCCGCGCTTCGTCGCCAAGTTTATGACGTGATTTTGATGGATGTGCAGATGCCGGAGATGGATGGACTGGAAGCCACTCGCTTGATTCGTCAAGATTGGCTAACTCAACCCCAGCCTTATATTATTGCGATGACTGCCTATGCCGGAGACAGCGATCGAGAAGAATGTCTACAGGCAGGAATGAACAACTACATCAGCAAACCCATTGGTATCGCAATACTGAAAAAAGCTTTAAATGAGTGTGCAAATATTCAAAAAGCAATTATTGTTCCATCTGCTAATGTTTCACCAAAGTTTTCTGAACTCTCTGTATTAGAGCAACCAGTAATAGAAGATCCGCATCCTAACCTGATGGCTGATGTCATTGATTGGAATATTTTGGAAGGGCTGCGCGAAATGGCCGGTGATGATGCTAATGAAATGCTTCAGGAATTAATCCAGGTATATCTAGAAGATGCGCCAAAACGACTACAAGATATTAAATCTGCAGTCGATCGTTCCGATATGACCGCATTACAGCACTCTGCTCATGCCCTGCGATCGGTAAGTGTCACCATTGGCGCAATGCATTTGGGTAAGCTGTGTGAAACGATTGAATCAAAAGCTAAAGAACAAAATATTCACGCTGTGAGTATATTAGTTCCTCAGATGGATATAGCGTTCATCAATGTTCAGTGTGCATTAACCGATCTCAGTGGGTACGCTACAAGCAATAATTGATCGCTTTAATTCTTTAACATTTGATATGTCAACAGCTCAACTACGTTTGGCTCCATCTCTTAGTGCACCTGTTGAGAAACAGGCTGCTTCCATCCTGATTGTGGATGATGAAAAAGCGCTACGTTTGGTACTCTGTCGAGCGATGGAGAAAGAAGGATATCGGGCCATCCACGCAAGCAGCGGTGAACATTGTCTAGCACTTTGCCAGACACAGCTTCCAGGTGTGATTTTACTCGATGCTATGATGCCTGGAATGGATGGATTTCAGTGCTGTACAGCGTTGAAGGAGCGGTTCGGTGATGGCTGCCCTCCCATTTTAATGATTACGACGTTGTACGACCAGGGTTCTGTCGACAAAGCATTTGCTGCTGGTGCCACAGATTTTATTACCAAACCAATTCATTGGGCAATCTTGCGTCAGCGGGTGCGACGGTTATTAATAACCTCTCACCTTGCTGTTCAATGGCAGGACTGTCTTACACAAGAACAATCATTAAGGCATCAGTTGGAAACGGCAATGAAGCGAGTTGAATATTTGACGACACTATGCCAATCAAAGGGAATCAATCCTGTTTTTTAGGCATTGGTTAAACAGCAGACAACAGACTCCCTTTCTTAAATGATTCTTACCGCAATCAGGGTGGATTTCGCGCAGTAGCAAATCCGCTCCAACTGTAAACATAATAGCCATCACCGTGCCGAGTATGGAGACAAGTCAGAAAGCTGACCCAAACTTGGTCATTGACCGTCCAGTATTGTCCTCAGCTTTCTGACCAAAGCGGTTGCATTAACTTCCGAGTAAGCGTTGTAGCCGTTGACGGAACAGCGCCCAGTTTACAGGCTTGGTAATGTAATCGGTTGCGCCTGCAGCAAAGGCGCGATCGACTGAATCAGCATCTTCCAGGGTTGTGATCATGAGTACAGGAGCATGCTCTACTGCAATCGATGTTGAAAATTGCGGGGTACGTGTTGCTTGGCGTAATTGAGCGCAGCACTCAAAGCCATTCATTTCAGGCATCATGGCATCAAGTAAGACCAGATCTGGTTGATAGCTATGGTAGAGTGCGATCGCCTGCTGACCATTTTCAGCTTCAATAATCTGGCAACCTTCTTTTTCAACGGCGCGGCGTAGTAGCGATCGCATCATCCGTTCGTCATCGACGATCAGCACGAGAGGTAAATCACGTTGGTTGGTGGTAGAAGTGGTTGGTAGGGGTGCACTTGGAAGCATCGGTTCAGCGTCTTTCAGATGTAGCATAAGTGTTTGAGCGAGCGCGGGTTCAACAGCGCGCGAGAAGAGATAACCCTGGCCGTACTGAACGCCGATCGCCTTCAGTTGTTGCAGTTGTGCATCGGTTTCGATCCCTTCAGCGGTGACGCGAATGTCCAGTTCGTGAGCCAGCATGGCAATAGTTTTGATCAACTTCAGCGCTTCTGGATCATGGTTAATTTGATTAATTAAGGTGCGGTCGATGTCGAGTGCGTTGACGGGAAACCGATGTAGATTTTTGAGGGACGCGTAGTCCATCCCAAATCCGTCCAGGCAAACCGAAATTCGTCGCGATTGCAGCTGAAGTAAAATTCCTGTTGCCGCAGCAGGGTCAGCCATCAGTGATTTTTCACTCATTTCGAGCGATAGACAACTCCCGTCTAACTCGTTGCTGTCCAAGATGCGATCAATATGTGGGATCAGATCAGGTTGCAAAAATTGTTCTGTCGATAAATTGACGCTCATACGGAGAGCCGTATGCTGGGGAAATTCAATTTGCCAGTAGCGCAACTGGCGGCAGGCTTCGTTCAAAACCCATAGACCCATAGGTACAATCAAGCCACTTTCCCGTGCTGCACCTAAAAATTCGCCAGGATAAACCAGTCCCCGTTCGGGATGTTGCCAGCGAATCAGGGCTTCAAACCCTGTAATATTGCCTGTAACCAGGGATATAACTGGCTGGTAATAAACACGAAATTCTTCCCTGGCGATCGCGCGCTTTAAATCCGCATCTTGTAAAACAGCGCGCTGTAGCACCTTAAAGTACTGCTGACTAATTAGCTCTGGTGTAAAGTTAGACGCAATGTAGCGATGCCCTGCACTGCCCATCTGGCCTTTTATCTGTCCGTCTTTCATCAAGTAACGAATGAACCCAGCCAACCCTTTACTATCGCCATTATTAAATGCCGCACCACATTTCGCTTCTGAAACGAGTTGGCGCAGGTAGGAATGCGGTTCACAAATGACTGCCACCGGATTACCAGAGGATACGGCTGAGTAAAACTTACTGGGGGCAACCAACCCTTCCATGCCCACATCAATGCTGACCAAGGATAAATCACAGGCCGTCAGCGACTCTGGCAAGGCGGATTTGTCCTGATAGGGGAGGAAAAGACAATTAGTTAGCCCCCATCCTTGGACGGTTTTGATGCATTCTTCGCGCTTCGGGCCACCCCCAATAAATACAAACTGAGCAGGCTCATTCTTCAGTTCCCGCGCTGCTTCCAGAATAGTATTCATGTCGTGACAGCGCCCCATATTGCCGGAATACAGCATTGTAAATTTCTCGACCAGATTGTGCGTTTGGGCAAAGGTGTTGTTCTGTTTCGCCAGTGGTTTGATCCAGGTGGGGTCGGCCCAATTATGAATTATCGTAATTTTATCGGCCAGTTCAGGGACGCGGGCAACGATCCGCTCTTTCATGGTATCGCTGGGCACGATGATGGATGCGGCCCGCCGCCAGACATGCTTATTCACTGCGTTCCAGAAACGTACCAGCCAATGATTTTGGGAAACGATGCCCAGTTCTACAGCCACATCCGGGTATAAATCATATACCAGGCACGCATAGGTCAGGTTAAATAATCGGTTAGCAATATAACCCAGCGTTTGCAAATAGGGCGGTTCGCTCACAAACAGCACAATATCACCCCGGTGTTCGCGCTTGAGTAAGTGCCATGCTGATCGCACACAAAACAGCAAACTGCTCAGAGTTCTGCCAATTCGTTTGCGGGTATGAGTAATCCGCGATCGCCGTACTTGCACACCATGTTTGATTTCTACAGCGGGTGCATCGGCAGTTTGATAGGCATACCCAGGTTGTCCTGTAAACACCTGCACCTGAATCCGCTCGGATAGACGCATTGCCAGTTCTTCCACAAACTGACCCGTGGCGGCAAAGTCGGGCGGATAAAATTGGGTTACGATGGATAGGCTGATGGCATCCGAGAGTAGCGTTGTGTCCTTAGCTTGATCAGTTGATGGATTAATTTTTGGGAGGCTAAATTTTGATAAACGGATCATGGTGCGTGAGTCCAGTGATTGCTACAACTTCAGTCTTACGAATTGCTGTATATGATCATGTGTGCCAATCCATCAGTCCTTGTATAAATTACGTCTACTTTTGCAAGAGGTTTTTGGCTTTCTTTTGCTTGTCAGTAATATTGAGCGAACGGGTCGCAAAACCGATCGCTAACATGATGATGCCCCATGTAGAAGAGACCTCAAATGGAACAGCGATCGGTCTGCCGCTGGTGTTGCTATAGTTTGAGGCGATCGTGAAGTTGTCGGCTTCAAAGCCTGTGCTGCGGCTATTATTGTTACTGAGGACGATACGGTTAAAGGTAAGATTAGGATTATTGGGCGCAGCAAAGAAGTTTAAATAAGCAAATGGCTCTTGCTTATCCCGGCCCCAAAAATTAGAGTTGGGATTACCGAAGTATTGTTGGGCGTTCGGCTGCCGATTGATAAAATCAAGCACATCCTGAGCACTAAAGCTTGATACCAGAGTAGAGTTAGAATAAAACGCGAGCTGATTGTTTTTATCCAGCGCTGACAGCCAAAATCCAAAGTAACGCTGCGGCGCTGTAAACGTCAGCGTAGCAGGGGCAGCGGCGAAAGGAGCCGCAATAGTGAAGTACCTTCCGCTACCAGACGCCCCACCATACTGGTTGGCTGACTGAATCCCGCCTTGACTATAGACGCCGATCGCAGAGTTTCCATTAAACGGCATACCGTTGGCATAATATCCCGGTGCCAAATAGTTAAAATTATCCTGAATAACGTTTTTTGCACCAAATGCATTAGGATTTGTGTATAAGCTGGATTGCTGTATGCCAGGGCTTTCTGCGGTGACATAGAGGTTGTCCGCAGCAAGTGCAGGAGTAGTAAAGCCAGTTAAAAGAAGAAGCGAAATTGCGGCTTTAGCAGCCAGTGTTTGTTTGAAATGGGTTTGCATGCTGGTTAGGGTTAGTTGATGGCTTGGAAAAAAGTTGGTAAGTTGAAAAGAGCATTACAGCTCAATCACTTACCAACTAAAGAATCATTTGCATCCAGATAAGACCAGGCCGATATGGTGTCGAACTGATAGCCTCCTCCACCAGTGCAAACTTTTATTCAGCTCATTTTTGTAAGAATGGCTTTCCAGGTATTCTTTTTTGTAAAAACCTGTGACCAATTAGCATCAGAAAAATTAGCAATCCGATCGTTGGCGTTGGCTCAAACGGAACATTAACCGGCTTAGCATTCTTCAGGTTAATTTTCGGATTCTGGCCCAGGTTGGCAGTTTTCAGAATATTTTGAAAATTCTGTTTGCCCACATCCAATACCAGCAATCCATCGTTGAAGTCATTGTCGCTGCCTGCTCCAGCAATGTCTTCGTATCCCAAAATCAGTAGTGGTAATGTCTGATTAGGATCAGCATACGCTACCCAATACACAGGACTGTTGGGATTGTACTTACTAACTGGATTCAGGCTAGGATCTGTACTTAATGGTCTATTTTTGGGCTGAAATACACCATTCGGCGTTACCGATAGATTCAACTGGGTGCCAGCTTCCATCATTGAAAGCTGTACCCAGTCTCCCTTCCAGAGGGGGCCGGTCGCGTTTGGTAAAATGCTGTTATACCCAGATAGGTTTTGGAAAACGGTTGCTTCGCCCGTTGTGCCGCCATTGGCCGAAACCTTGATCGGAGATTGATAGCCTGCACCTTCATTTAAAAACCCAACTCTTGGCGCATAGGCATTCTGAAGGAATAGCTTGCTGCTATCGATCAGCCACAAATTACTGGACGCCAGGTTGACAGATACCCGTTCTTGCGCACCAAATTGGGTGTACTGGGTCATGTCAAACCAGGTTGCACCCTGCACATAATGCTGGATTGACCCAACAGAAATACTCATTGCGCAAATTCTCCGACTAAACTAACGTTCTTTGAAGAACGGGATTTAAGAATAAACAGTCAAGAGGCTTTAACGTCGATCGACTTGAAAGTCACTTTTTGAAACAGCCATCGGTAGCCAACCATCAAAAGAATCAGCATTAACCCAAGGGTCGGCGATACGTCAAATGGAACTGGCACTGCAGCTTGAGGACTGACGGTTGCTTTGGGGCTGACAGTAGCTTGAGGACTGACGGTTGCTTTAGGGCTGACAGTAGCGCTAGTTTTTGGCACGGCTTGAGTTGACTGTCCAGTTGAGGACGAATTGGATGAGGAACCTGACGCCGTACTGCTACCTGCAGAACCAGCACTGCCTCCCGCACCAGACAACCCACCAGATGACCCACTGGAAGATGCGCCACCACTGTCGCGTCCACTTGACCCGGCTGATGTCATTGACATACCATCCGAGCTGAGCTGCGTACCACCTGTAACTGACGCTAGCATCAGTGCACTACCTTGAGGCAAGTTGCTATGGAGGTAAGCGCTTTCAGTAGTAGCTAAACCTGTTGGTGCAACGGTGGCAGCAGTAAAGTTGACATTGTCAAACGGTACTGTCGTTTGATACTTCGTTTGCAGATTTAGCAGGGTAAATTGTGTTTGTGGATTACCCGTCTGTCCGTTAAGTTTACTGGTATCTACCAGCCAAAGATTGCTGTCAGTTAAGGTTACAGAGATGTTGTCTTGAACCGGATTTTGGCTTGTTGTCGGGGATGAAAGGATCGAATCACCCACATAGGTTTGAATCGGGCCGACTGTCATATCGCTCATTGATGAATCACCTCATTTACAGAATGGTTTGTGTGTTGTGGGGGGTACATGACTCGTTGTTTGATCGCTTGGGCCGGGTTACCGGCATAGATAGTCATAGCATCGAGCGATCGCACAGCTACACCACCCAGTGTCAGTACGGCTCCCGGCTCAACCGTGACACCAGGGCCGATCGTGGCTCTGGCCGCAATCCAGCTTCCTGCCTGGATACGAATGGGAGCAATTTTTAGTTGGAAAGCCGGATCGCTCCAATCGTGGTTGCCAGTACAGAGATAAACCTGCTGCGATAAACAGACGTGGCTTTCCAACACCACAGGAGCCAGATTATCAATCCAGACATTTTCTCCGATCCAGACATAATCATTGACCTGCAAACGCCAGGGAAATTTCACTTTGACGCCTGGTTTAATGCGGACACCGTTGCCAATTTTGGCTCCAAAAAGACGCAGTACAGCGACCTTTAAATTAGAAAACGGCAGACAGTAGCTTTGTACCAGCGGTGAACCCAAAAAATGCCACAAAAGCTGCTTCCAGTAAGGTGCACCAGGCGTGTAACCATGAGGGGCATAAAGGTGGAGTTGCATGATGAGGCGATGGAAGTAAAGAGTAGGAAATGAGGTATGAAAGCAGGAGTATCATCCTGAGTGCTGCGCTATACCTTTGTGCTCGCGCTGAGTACCTGCTGCCAACCGTAACGGAAATACCAGGGCTTGGAGTCAGCAACGTAGTGATGCAGAACAGCCGTGGGGCGACGAACTTCAGCCCGATTAGGAAGAACAATGTATTCCCTGGCGGGTGCGATCGTGCAGGGTTGGCGCGCCATTAGCATAGCGACGATCGCCTGTTCCTGATAGTAATGGGTGCCTTCTTGTTCAATCAGGGTTTTGCACCAGAACTCCAGTTCTTCCCAATCGAGCGTCGTGCTGTTCAAACCGCAGATGCCAGCGTTGATGCGATCGGGAATGATTGTACCCGCCAAAGATGCCATCAGCGTTGGGGAATAGCCATAGGCGGTATCCACATCAATCATGTGACAAGGCAATTGAGGTGATCGCAGCCAGTCGAGGAGAATCGTGGGTGGCTGAAAAAACAGCATGTCGGAGTCTAATACTAGCTTCCAGCCCGATGAGCCAATGTGAATGTCGGTGAGTTTGCGCAGGTTAGGATACGCCAGGCGACGTTGCCGTAGGTAGGGAAACTGTTTTTTTGGTAATTCGGCCTCTAATTGAGTCTGAATGGCCTCCTGGGAGATGATTTGCACCATTGGGAAAAGGCGCTGAAATTCAGCTTGGTGATTGGCAGCAAGCGTGCCGTCATCGTAAATGATGGGGCAAAAATCTACCTGACTTTGCAAAGCCATTGAATAAGCACAAAAGCAAGTTTGACACCAGAAATTTTTGCCGCTTAAGAAATGGATGGGAAAGGCTGTGCCGTGGCCAAAACTAGGGATGGGTGGCAACGTATGAGCAGCAGCTTCCATGGCCCGTTGCGCCTGGGCATCGATCGCCCGTCGGATTGGATCACGCTTAAAATAGCGCCGCATCATGCCTTTAGGGGCATGGTACAGATGATAGGCGGCAATTCCCAGACCTAATTTTTTTGCTTTTGATTTCAATGTCAGCATCGTTAAGGGGTAATTGCGATGGTGGAGTTCATTCGTACGCTGGCCGAATCGGGGAGGCGATCAAGGCGGCGTTAAGAGTCGATTAGCCAAACTCATCCCGACTCAAGGCAAAAGGCTTTGTCCGGCAAACGTACCGCAAATGCCATGCCATTGAATATATGTGTTGGCATTCCGCCATGGTTGACAGCCAAGCGCTGCACGTAATTGCCGTAGCAATACGGTCCAGGCAGGAATCTTTTTCCAGGGACGAATGCCATGTAAGCTCAGCACCTGCACCCACGATCGCGAAGCGGCATAGTTT
>Ga0070738_10008137_pt1 | contig 10186 bp, 10 predicted proteins | sample Coa_R2_2_FD_66446 | JGI IMG/M metagenome (GOLD analysis project Ga0070738, IMG submission 66446) | Surface soil microbial communities from Centralia Pennsylvania, which are recovering from an underground coalmine fire - Coalmine... | ecosystem: Environmental > Terrestrial > Soil > Unclassified ... | reverse complement strand
GGGCGCGAATACTTCATCCTGCAAGGCACGCGCGACAGCAGCCCGGCGGAGGTGATGAGTTCGTTCCTGCAACAGTTCTATGAAACGGCGGCGCACATCCCTTCGGAAATCGTCGTCGAGGTGGAACCGGAAGATAAGGCTGTTATCCAGGCATGGCTGAAGGAGCGGCGTAAGGGCGCGCTCAGCATCAGCGAACCGAAGCGCGGCGAGAAGCGGCGGCTGGTTGAGATGGTGAAACAGAACGCGCAGGAGGTGCTGGAGCAGCAGCGTATCAAGTGGCTGACCGACAGCCAGAAGACGCAACTGGCACTGGAAGAAATACAGACCGCGCTCAACCTGGCCGCGCCGCCGCAGCGCATCGAATGCTACGATATCTCCAACACGCAGGGAACCAATTCGGTCGGCGCGATGGTCGTCTTCGAGGGCGGGCGACCGAAGAATAGCGAGTACCGTCGCTTCAAGATCAAGACGGTTGAAGGCCCCAACGACTTCGCCAGCCATCAGGAAGTGCTGCGCCGCCGTTTCAGGAGGGTCGCGAAGGCCGAAGCGGAGACGCTGGAAAAAGAGGCCGGGGAAAGCATGGGCATCGAGCCGGTGGAGCAGGTGGAGGAAGAGGGCGGCGCGCAGAGCGATCACGCCCATGACTGGGCCTTACCCGACCTGATTATCATTGATGGCGGCAAAGGCCAGCTCAGCGCCGCGCTGGAAGTCTTGCACGAACTGCATGTCGATATCCCGACGGTGGGGCTGGCGAAAGAGAACGAGGAAATTTTCATTCCCGGCTCGCCTGACCCCATCATCCTGCCGCGTTCATCGCAGGGCCTCTACATGGTGCAGCGCATCCGCGACGAGGCGCACCGCTTTGGCATCACCTACCACCGCAAGCTACGCTCCGACCGCACTTTCAAATCTGTGCTGGACGAAATTCCCGGCATCGGCCCCAGACGCAAGCAGGCCCTGATGAAGCACTTCGGCTCCATTCGCGCCATCAGCGCCGCCAGCCTGGAAGAACTGGCCGCCCTCGATGGCATGAACCGGCAGGCCGCCGAAAAAGTCAAAGAATATATTGGACGCATCGAATAAGTTTGAGAGAACAAACAAAGGCCATGCCAGAGCTTGCGTGCCGACCGGGCCTTTGTTTGTTCTCTTAAACTCCTCTATCCCGGAAAGTGTCCCAGAAAAATCGGGACATTTTTGAGGGCACCTTCAGAAGACAATGGGACAGTCGACCTGTTACAGTTGCAAGTGTGAAGTGGGGCAATGGATGAAGCCATGACCCACAGGTGAAATCACAGCAACAATGTTTTTGAGTTTCTCACAGGGAGGAAATGTCTCATGTCGTCGACCACCTCGTATCGTTTGAGCGGCATCGCTCTGCTCGCTGGCAATGTGCTTGCGATCATCTACTCCGTTTCTCAGGCGTTCATCAATGGCCCCTTTCCCCAGGCGCTGGCCAGTCCGGTAGCGGTGATTGGCAGCCTGATCGGGTTTATCGGCTCCGTGCTGGTACTCCTGGGATTACCAGGGATGTACGCCCGTCAGGCGAAAGCAGCGGGGATTCTGGGTCTGCTCGGTTTCCTGCTCGTCTGGTATGTCGTCCTCTTTCATGGCATCCTGATACCGTTCACCTCTGTGACCATCGTGCCAACGCTTGTCACCGATCCCACGACGCGGCACCTGTTGGCTGCAGGCCCTCTTGCCTCTTTTGACCCTTTCGACTATGTGGGTATAGCGGGTGAGACGGTGGGCATACTCCTGCTGGCTATCGCGACGTTGCGCGCCAGGGTCTTCCCGCGCTGGAATGCCTGGCTGCTTATCGCCGCGCTGGTCCTCAACGTTGCCAGTCTCATCCCATTCTTCCCCGATGTGCTGGGCAATATGGCTGCCCAGCTTGGCTACCTGGCGCTGGCCGGCTTCGGCTATGCCCTGCTCACACTGAAGCGCGGTGTGGAGGCACAGCAGTCGATGCCACAGGTGGAGGCGCGTGCCTGACCATGTTATAGAGTCGAAAAGACTGTTGTAGCAGATCATTAGTCATGAATCTGAAGAGATTCAGAAAGAGAGAATACCTTATGAGGTACGCACGAGTCACGACATTCCAGCTCCAGCCGGGGAAAATCGAGGCATGGATGCAGGTCGCCAGCGATTCGGTCATCGCTGTTGTGAAGCAACAGGCGGGCTACCACAGTGGGATGGTACTCACGGACGCCAGCGCGAACAAGATTGTGGTCATTACGCTATGGGAGACGGAAGCTGATATGAAAGCAGGCGAGAGTAACGGCTACTATCAACAGCAGGCCGCGAAAGTCGCCTCTCTGCTGGCCGCTCCCCCTCTGCGGGAAGCCTATGAGGTCACATTCCAGGTATAATCCCCGCATTGCCCCATGCAAGCAACAGGCAAGGCGTCGCCCTGTTGCTTGCATATCCGCATATACAAACAGGGCATTTCTACGGTAGAATAGGGCAGAGGATGGCGTACTGTATAGGAAAGTTGGCAGACACACAAGCTCAACAGGGAGATGGGCGATGAATGTTTTACCCGTCCCGGCGCAGAAAAAAGGCAGCCAGTCCGGCCAGCATGAATCCGGTGCGCAATTGCGCGGCTATCAGCTTGTGCTTGTAATAACGGCATACACTGTAATCGCGCTGACTGCTCTGGCGCTCTGGGTGATTACCATTCCGCCCGGCTATGCCCGGTTCTTGCAGGTCTGCACACAGGCGGTATGTCAAAATCAGCAAGCCACGCCGCAACTGGTGCGGGCGCTCCACTCCGCCGGACTGTCCCTCCAGTTCTACGCCTTCTACTTGATAAGCATGGCAGTTGTGGTTGTACTGACTTTCTGTACCATCGCTGCCATCATCGCATGGCGCAGACCTCGTGATTGGATGGCATTACTCGTTTCCTTCACACTCATCATTACCGGAACTGCTGTTTTTACCGATTATCAACGGCTGGCTGCCGCATACCCTCTTACACAGATACCAGGAGACCTGCTCCAGTTCCTGCTGAATACTCTGCCTTTCCTCGTCGGCTACCTCTTCCCGAACGGGCGCTTTGTACCTCGCTGGACACGCTGGCCGCTTCTCCTGGTATTGCTCTTCGCAGCAGGAAGCATCCTCTTTCCCGCTTCGCTTTTCAACAGCGATACCTGGCCCGGCCCGGCTGGCATCGTGGCGCAGGTCGTGATGCTCGCGACGATCATCTTTGCGCAGATCTATCGCTACCTGCGGGCCTCCACCCGCATAGAGCGCCAGCAGACCAAATGGGTCGTCTTCGGCATTACGGTATTGATCATCTACTTCATTGCGTTGACCATCTTCAGCGCCCTTGATCCAGCTCTTACGCAGGCCAACTCGCTCGGTGTGCTGTTCGCGGAAGCCAGCTTTGTTCTCGCTGTGGTCATCGTCCCGCTAACGATTGCCTTCTCGATTCTGCGCTACCGGCTGTGGGACATCGATATCATCATCAAGCGCACGCTGGTGTATGGCCTGCTCACCGCCTTCGTCGTCGGCATTTACGTCCTCGTGGTCGGCTACCTGGGAGCCATCTTCCGCACGGAGGGGAACCTGGTCATCTCGCTCATTGCTACCGGTATTGTGGCCGTCCTCTTTCAACCGTTGCGCGATCTCTTGCAACGCGGCGTCAACCGGCTGCTGTTTGGCCTGCGCGATGAGCCGTATGTCGTGCTGGCCGGTCTCGGTCAGCGGTTAAAGACGACGCTGGTTGCCGATGCTGTGCTATCCACGATTGTTGAGACGGTGAAAAACGCGCTCAAGCTCTCGTATGCGGCCATTGAGGTGAAGGAAGGAGCGGCGTTTGTGCTGGCCGCAACTTCTGGCGACTTGCCGGAGAAAGAGCCGCTACACCTGCCCCTGGTCTACCAGCGCGAGCCGGTTGGCACCCTGCTCATTGCTCCTCGCGGGTGGGATGAGACGCTCACCCCCGCCGACATGCGGCTGCTGGACGATCTGACACATCAAATCGGCATCGCTGTCCACACCGTTCGTCTGACCAATGATTTGCAGGCGCTGACCAGGGATTTGCAGCATTCACGCGAACATCTGGTAACAGCGCGAGAAGAGGAGCGCCGCCGCCTGCGCCGCGACCTGCATGATGGCCTGGGGCCAATGCTCAGCGCGATCCTGCTCAAAGTCGGGCTGGTACGCACGCTCTACCGCCGCGATGCAGAGGCCATCGATACGCTGTTGAACCAGCTAGAGGAGGAGATCGAACTGGTCATCGCTGATATTCGCCGTCTGGTCTATAACCTGCGCCCGCCCGCGCTCGATGAACTGGGCCTCGTTGGGGCCATCCGCGAGTATGTAGCGCGTCTGGGCAGCGAAGATCAGGCGCACAATGCCGCGCTCAAGGTGACGGTCGAGGCTCCCGCGTCGCTGCCGCCGCTACCAGCAGCTGTAGAAGTCGCGGCCTATCGCATTGTGCAGGAGGCTGTGACCAACGTCATTCGCCATGCCCACGCGCAATCCTGCCGCGTCCGCCTCTTGCTGGATGATGCCTTCCAGATCGAGGTGAGCGACGATGGCAAAGGCTTTGAGCAGACAAAGGGGACGGGAATCGGGCTGACCTCGATGCGCGAGCGAGCGGAGGAACTTGGCGGCATGTTCAGCATCAGCAATGCCATGTCCGGGGGTATTGTGATCAGAGCGCACCTGCCGCTCGCAGAGGCCAGGGCAAGGATGCAATTCTAATGGAGGAGGGATATATGGAGCCTTTGACGGTTCTCATCGCCGACGATCACCAGTTTTTTCGCGATGGCGTGCGGGCCTTGCTAAATGCGCAGCCCGACATGGAATGTGCGGGCGAGGCCACAAATGGCGAAGAGGCGCTGCGCCTCGCGACTGAGTTGCAGCCGGACGTGGTGCTGATGGACGTGCAGATGCCGGGCATCAGCGGTGTGGAGGCCACGCGCCAGATCGTGAGCGGCAGCCCACAGGTGCGCGTGCTGGTGGTGACGATGTTTGAGGACGATGCTCTGGTCTTCGCGGCCATGCGCGCTGGAGCGCGTGGCTACCTGCTCAAGGGTGTCAGGCATGAAGACATGGTGCGTGCCATTCGCGCTGTGGGCAGCGGTGATGCCATCTTTAGCCCTGCCATTGCTGCTCGCATGGTCAACTATTTCGCGTCGTTGCAGCCGAGCCGTCCCTCACCACTCTTTCCAGATTTGAGCGAGCGTGAGCGCGAAATTCTCGCCTTGCTGGCTCAGGGTTACAAAAACGCCCAGATTGCTGATCGTCTGATCATCAGCCCCAAAACTGTGCGCAACTATGTCTCCAATATCATCAGCAAGCTCCAGGTAGCCGACCGCGCACAGGCCATCCTGCGCGCAAGGGAAGCTGGACTTGGGGGATGATAAACCCATTAGCAATCAATAGGCTCTCCGTCCATTGGGGGGAAACGGTAGGGACAGCGCCTTGTGCCTGTCCTGGGGTGTCAATGGCCATGCTGGTTCTATGAACCGGACAGGCACAAGGCGCTGTCCCTACCGTTCCACTCGTTCCCGCTTTCGTTGGTGAAAACTCATAATTGCGCCCCTACACAGAACTCATTGACAAGCTATCCCAGGCAAGTTACTATATAATTGATAGTTGGGAAGCGCAGCGAGGGTCTGCGCTGTTATAATATGGTAGGAAACTACGGGATACACTTGTATCCAGCGTAGTATGGTGCGTTTTTCACCGTAATGATAATAGAGGTATCTGAAATATGCCAACATATGAGTACGTGTGTCATGATTGCAACAATCGTTTTGAGAAATGGCAGAGAATGAGCGAAGCGCCGCTCACTACATGTCCCACCTGCGGTGGCTCTATCCGCCGCGTTTTTTATCCCGCCGGTATTGTTTTTAAGGGTTCAGGCTTCTATAAGACAGATCATCCCGGCAGCGCGGGCGCGAACGGGCATGCGCATAGCGAGCAAAAGGGCGAGGGCAAAGCTGAGACAGCCGCCGCGTCCTCCGCGACCCCGGCCACATCGTCCGCCTCCGGCGATAGCAAAGCGACTGCGAGCAGCAAGACGGAAAGTAAAGCATCCTGAACATAGAGAGAAAGACGATGCCCGAATCGGTTCTTGCCTCCATGCAGAGGCGGCAAATCGAAATCACCGTCGGCGAACTGCTGCTCACCAGCGACCACTATATGCGCCAGGAGATCATCGAGCGCCTGCGCCACCTGATCGCGCACGCCGACCCCAGCCTCGATAAGTCTCAGTTGAGTGAATTCGCACTGGAAGAATTGCAGGAGTTGAACCTGATTCCACCCGAATAGGGGATTTCATATAGGATAAAACTCCTAGTATCCTGGCGTTTTTGCACATTCTGGCATGTCAGAATGTATACTAATCACAGAGGATTCTGTAGCGTGGGAGATACAGGAGCTTCTGGCGATTGCGTTTTTCACTGCCGGTGAGCAGAGCAAGCAGGTAGAGACATGCAGGTGCAGCGCGAGCAGTCCAACGAAGAGATTATTGCGGCCTTACAACGTCAAATCACAGAACTGAAAGCATCTAATCTCGCTCTCAAAGAGCAGCTAGAGCGGCGCGAGCAATTCAACGCGATGGTTGCTCATGAACTGCGTGGCCCGCTGACCCCCATCATCAACTATGCGGAACTGCTGACGCGCCCGAATCTCAAGCCGGAGGCAGTCGCGCGCCGCGCCCAGATCATCATCAGCCAGGCGCGCCGCCTCGAACGGCTCGTCAACGACCTGCAAGACGCCTCGCGTCTCTCCGGCGGCCAGTTCATGCTCGATTGCGCCCCCTGCGATATCGCCGCGCTGGCCCGCGAGGTGGTGGAGCAACTCAGCCCGGTAGCCCCCTACCACAGATTCACCATCGAGACACCCGCCGATCCCGTCACCGGCACCTGGGACGCGGGCCGCCTGCAACAGGCATTGGGCAACCTGCTCGACAACGCCATCAAATACTCAGACGAAGGCACAACCATCACCGTGCGCATAACAGTGCGCGAACGGGCGGCGGAGCAAAGGCAGGAAAGCAAACGAGTGGCGCGTATCAGTGTCCACAATCAGGGCGCGGGCATCCCCCCGGCGGAGATCGGGCAGTTGTTCCGCCCCTACGGTCGCCTGCAAAGCAGCGCCGGTCATCAAGGCTCCGGCCTCGGCCTCTACATCACCAAATGCATCATCGACGCCCATAACGGCACGCTCCAACTTGAAGCCCCCACCCCCGAAACACCGGGAACGACATTCTCCTTTGATCTGCCGATGTAGAAGCATAGCGTCTCCTCCCGCTTTCCGCTATAATGCACAGTACAAATACGGAGAGCTTTCAAGATGCTAGCGAAAGGGAGTTGTGCTATGGAGCAGACCGACAAAGAGGCCCCGAACCAGACGAAACCGGCAAACACGACAAACACTATCAGAAGGCCAAACAGGATACCGCATCCGAGCCAGACGCTTGATCTGGAGATATTCCATAAGGCATGGATATCACGCTGGACCGCTATTGCCGGCGCGCTACTGATCGGCGTCCTCTACGCCTTTTTACCGGATAAGCTGAGGGTCGGGCCGCCCTGGCTCTTGCTGGTGATCGAGGTCGTGCTGTTCTTGCCGGTTGCTTCGTCGTGGGCGACCAGCAATTTCCTGTCGTATAACCTCATCCGCACGTTGAGCCTGATCGTGCTGGGCTTTGCCACGCTGGGGGTGGCGATCAGCCTGGGCTTGCTGATCACGTCGCTGGCCAGCATCACACAGGCGGGCGTGTTGTTGCGTTCGGCGGGGCTGCTCTGGGTCTCCAACGTTCTCGTCTTCGGCCTCATCTACTGGGAGATCGATGGCGGGGGGCCGCGAGCGCGGCATATGAAGGGGCATCGCGCTGCCGATTTCATGTTTCCGCAGCAGGCCATAAACGAGCTTGATGACTGGATACCGCTGTTCTTCGACTACCTGTTCGTGGCCTTTACGGGGGCCACCGCCTTCAGCCCGACCGATACCTATCCGCTGACGCGCCCCGCTAAAGCTCTTATGATGCTCGAAGGCATGCTCTCTTTACTGATTGTGGCCATTCTGATCGGGCGCGTGGCAAACATTTTCTGATAGAGCATTGTTCTACACCTGTTCCGTCCCCGTAGAGCGGCTCTCACGCATGCGCAACAGCACATCGGCGAGGAGGACAATGGCGAAGGCGACGACGGGAATGACCAGTTGTGTCCAGGGGTATCGGCTGAGCAGGGGGCCGAGGCGCAGGTCGTTGAGAATCATATTCGCGCCCGCCCAGGCCAGCACGAGGGCCGCGCCATCCAGCAGCCAGGGCAGCAAGCCGATCAGTTCGGACACAAGCGCACTGCCAAACATGAGGACAATGACGCTGAACACGATGCCCAGCGTCAGCAGGGTCAGATTGCCGTTCGCCAGGCCGCCAACCGCGAGAACGTTGTCCAGGCTCATCGTCACATCAGCCGCCAGAATGGTCAATAGAGCCGGTAAGAGACCTGTCGCGGGCTGTCTATCGATGGGCTTGCCGCATTCTACCGGAAAGGCTTCACCTGTTGTCTCTTTCGCCGTCGCGGCCTGCGTGGGGGCAGTCTTCACGGCGGGAACTTTCTCGTTGCGCGCCGCCAGCAAACGAATGGCGATGAGGAGGAGCAGGAAGCCACCCAGCGCCTGTAACAGGGGAAGTTGTAGCAACAATGTGGTGAGAATGGCAAAGACGAGGCGCAGAACGATGGCCGCGCCGCCGCCCAGTAGAATAGCAAGTCGTCGCCTGTGCAGCCCGGCAGCGACCGCGCCGATGACCAGCGCGTTATCCCCGCTCAGAATCAGATCCACCAGCAGGATGCCGCCCACCACACTCAGTATATCCAGCACAACTTCGTTCCTTTCGTCTCATCGCCTCATCGCCTCATCTCCTCAAAATCCTCTTCTTCCTGCGGCCTCATCTATCTACTTATGTGATACCTTTTTACGCGGCAAGAATCACCAGCAAAAGTGCCTAAAAGCTGGTCTGCAATTTTACTGATGCCGAAATAGCGCGCATTTTTAATCGTTTGGCAGCGATATATCCGTATTTGCCATTGTTTTGCTTGACGCTGTGATCCCGCTCGCCTACAATGGAGAAGTCAGACATTATCAACTATTGTATGGGAGCGGAGTATATGGCTCAGCCTGCTGCTGTTGTGTTGTCGTATGTGCAGGTCGCGCCTCTGGTGGAGGCCCGGCGCAGGGGACTGGTTCAGGTTGAAACCTCGCCTGACCTGGGGTTGACAAAGGCGCCGGTGGAGATCAACGCCGGGGGGGTAAAATTTCCGGGGGGAGAACAGCTGAGCTGGGAACAGATTGAGAGAATTCAGAAATCCGAGTCTGTGTGTTTCATTGTGGAGGGTGGGGTAGCGCGGCCTGTCCAGATTTTCTCTGAGGAGACAAATCGCCTGTGCAGCCTCTACCCGACCGGCGGCGCGCCGAGCATGCTCATCGGCGGCTTTGTCATGCACCGTGTCAAGGATATTGACCCCATGCAGGATACACTGAGGAAGGTGCGTACCCTCGCGCCGATCAGCGGGCGCGTGCTGGACACGGCCACCGGGCTGGGCTATACCGCCATCGAGGCTGCGAAAAGCGCGGACGAGGTCGTGACAATTGAGCTTGACGCGGGCGCGCAGGCGATCGCCCGCCTCAATCCCTGGTCGCGGGCGCTTTTCGAGAATCCGAAGATCACGCAATTGATGGGCGATGCCTTCGAGGTGGTGCCGACCCTTGAGGATGAGAGCTTCACGCGCATTCTGCATGATCCGCCCGCCTTCAGTCTGGCCGGTCAGCTCTATTCTGGCGAATTTTACCGCCAGCTCTATCGTATCCTCAGGCGCGGCGGTCGCCTTTTCCACTATATCGGCGATCTCAACAGCAAATCAGGCGGTACAGTAACAAAGGGGGTGCTGCGCCGCCTGCAAGAGGCCGGTTTCACGCGCATCACGCGCCGCCCCGAAGCGTTCGGCGTCGTCGCATATAAATGAATGAGCGCCCCAGGCCACCTCTTGCGAGTAGCCTGGGGCGGCCTGCGCAACTGGGGCGGCAGGTTAGTGGGATTATCACGCTGTTTTCTTCTGCCCTACAAGGGACGCGCTCCGTTTCTTCCGACCGGTGTGCTGGCGTGCCTGCGCTTGCGAGCAGCGATTGTATTCCTCAAGGGCCTGCATGTAGGTGGCATACAGGT
>Ga0070738_10008134_pt1 | contig 10189 bp, 7 predicted proteins | sample Coa_R2_2_FD_66446 | JGI IMG/M metagenome (GOLD analysis project Ga0070738, IMG submission 66446) | Surface soil microbial communities from Centralia Pennsylvania, which are recovering from an underground coalmine fire - Coalmine... | ecosystem: Environmental > Terrestrial > Soil > Unclassified ... | reverse complement strand
GCGTACGGTCCTCCCGAGAATCGAGGGAACATGAACTCGAGGACGAACAAGATGTCGGACGCGTCTCCAGCGGGTGAAACGGCAAGGCAAACGTCTCGGCGACGGCCCGGTTGGTCACCCGCCCCCGATCGATGTTGACCCCCGCCGCGACGCCCGGGTCGGCGGCGGCCAGCTCGCGCCATCCGTGATTGGCCAGGAGCAGGACATAGGGCAACGTCACGTTGCACAGGGCGTAGGTGCTGGTGCGACCCACGGCGCCCGGCATATTGGTGACGCAATAATGGACGACGCCATCGACCACGTAGGTGGGCGCGCGGTGCGTCGTGGGCCGGCTGGTGGCGACGCAGCCCCCCTGGTCGATGGCGACATCGACGATCACGGCGCCGTTCTTCATGCGGCCGAGGTCCTCACGGCGGACCAGGCGCGGGGCCCGGGCGCCGGTGATCAAGATCGCGCCGATGACCAGGTCGGCGCGTTCGATCGATTCGAGGATCGTATGCCGGTCGGAATAGAGCGTGGTGACGTTCGGCGGCATGATGTCGTCGAGGTAGCGGAGGCGGTCGAGGTTGATGTCGAGGATGCGCACGGTGGCGCCCAGTCCGGCGGCCACCTTGGCGGCGTTGGAGCCGACGACGCCGCCGCCCAGGATGGCGACCTCGGCCGGGGCCACGCCCGGCACACCGGAGAGCAAGATCCCGCGCCCTTCCTGGGGCCGCTCCAGGTACTTGGCTCCCTCCTGGATGCTCATCCGCCCGGCCACCTCGCTCATCGGCGTCAAGAGCGGCAGGCCGCCGCGCGGGTCGCGCAGGGTCTCGTAGGCTATCGCCGTGATTCCACTGGCGAGGATGGCGGTCACCAGGTCCTCGTCGGCCGCGAAGTGGAAATACGTGAAGACGGTTTGCCCTGGCCTCAAGAGGGGCCACTCCGACGATTGCGGCTCCTTGACCTTGACCACCAGGTCGGCCGCGGCCCAGATCTCGGCCGGGTCCACCACGATCGCCCCACCGGCCGCCTCGTACTCCGCGTCGGCAATCCCGCTTCCCTGGCCGGCGCCGGACTCGATCAAGACCGTGTGGCCCGCATGCCTCAGCTCCTCGACACCGACCGGGAGCATGGCGACCCGATACTCGTCCGGCTTGATCTCCCGGGGCACTCCAATCTTCATCCCGGCGACTCCCCGGACCCGTGGCGCGGGCAACTGGTTGGTGGTCAGTAGAGACCGATCAAGTCCCCGCCGCCAGATCATTCGATCAGACAGGGGCCGCCGAATCAAGCTCAGTGGGCAGCACCGCGGACGCGGTCTTGGTCTCCACGGACCACGGACCACGGACCATTCAGACCGGAGGCCGCCGGCTCGTCGAGGATCCAGGTGACCTTGCCGGCGACGGATTGCAGAAGCGAGGCCGGCAGCGCGGCGGTCATGGGACCGGTCAGGGCGGCGGCGACCGCCTCGGCCTTGGGCGCGCCCGTGGCGAGGATCACGATCGAGCGCGCGGCCAGGATGGGGGCGATCCCCAGCGTCAAAGCCCGCGCGATGACCTGATCCGCACCGCCGAAATCGCGGGCCGCGTCGGCCCGGGTGGTCGGATGCAGCTCGACCAGTCGCGTAGGGAGCCGCAGCGCCTCGGCGACGGTCAGGTCACTGGGCTCGTTAAAGCCGATGTGCCCGTTGCGGCCAATCCCCAGGAGCTGGAGGTCCAGGCCACCGTCAGCCTCGATCCACCGGTCGAAGGCCGCGGCCAATCCGGCCACGAACGCCTCGGGAACCGTGCCGTCGAGGACATGCGCGCGGTTCGGCTCGAGATCAACCTGGCTGAATAAATGGCGGTGCATGTACGCCCGGTAGCTCCGGGGATCCACCGGACTGATCGGGTAGTACTCGTCGAGATTATAGGTGATCACATTGCGGAACGACACGCCGCCCGTGCGATACTGCCGGACCAGGTGAGCATAGACGCGCTCGGGCGTGGAGCCGGTGGCCAATCCCAGGACCGCCCGTCGGCGCTGGGCCTCCGCCGCGCGAATGCTCGTGATGATCAGGTCGCCGGCGACCCGACAGGCGATCTCGGCGTCGGGCCAGACCTGGACCGCCATGCCGGCGTGGCGGAGCGAACGGGGCGGAACATCCATTGATCCAAGACTCCGGGACTGGGCGGGGTTGGGCACGGGCATCGCATCAAACGGGGGCGACGGCAGGAGTCTTGGTGGTCGCACTGACGGCCAGCTCGGGGGAGGGGGTCGAATCGGCGGCGAGTTGCCCGTTCAGAAGGCCCAGCGCGATCTGGATCGGGTCGGGGGGGAAGGTCTTCAGCCGGGCGGGGTCATAGGACTCGATCTGGAACAGCTCGACACCCACGAAGCGGTCATCGGTGCGGTGAGCCCGGCCGGCGAGGCTGTGGCCCTCGGCCCACTCACGGGTCAGGGCGGCATAGGCCCGACCCAGGTGCGAGCAATACTGGGTGTAGTCGGTCAGCAGGACTTGCGAGGCATGGCAGTGGATGGCCCATTCCTTGGTCCGTTCGGCCTCGCCATCATAGGTGAAATAGGCATTGGGCTGGGGGAGCGGCCCCCAGGGAGTCCAACCCGAGAGGACCAGGGTCTCGGTCAGGTTGGCTCCGACCAGGCCGATGGCGGCCAGGGCGCGGGTCACTCGGTGCGCCACGTGGGCGTCGTTGGCCGGCGGCACGATCACGGCGCCGGGCCGCCGCTTGCCGAACCAGTCGACGACCGTGCCGATGTCGGACTCGGTCGGCTGATAGCCGGGCCGATGATAGCCCTCGAGGTTCCAGCAGACGCCCTCGGCACCCAGCACGCTGCATTCCAGGCGGAACTCTCCCTCGCGGACCGTCACCTTCTTCTGATCGTTGAGCCACGGTGCCGCGACGTTCCGCTCGCCGGCGAAAACCAGGACCTCGATCACCGGCAGGCCGCGCCGGACCGCGTACTCGTGGATCAGACAGGCGGCCGTGATGGCCCCGTCGTCGGCGTGCGGGCACAACATCACCAGCGGACGACCCGGGCCCAGGACGTAGCGGAGCGATTCCCGGACGTCGACTAGGTGGCCGTGCGACCCGCACCCCCGGACCGTCTCCAACAGTTGATCGATCGCCCGTTGGCGGCGGTCCGGGGACGGTGTCGACAATGGTGTGTTCATGATTTTGGCAGATCCCGGCGAACACGGGTGCACGGCGACCTCGTGCGGGACCCGGTGCCATCCCGTCCGCCGACCGCTCCACTCGCAGGGGAAATCCCGATCGGGACCGACTGGCCTCCCGTCCTTGGCAAACGCCCAAGACCATTGTCCGATCGAAACTCGTACCAGTCAACCGGGCTGGTCTCGTGTCGGAGTCGGTTGCCCTGGGCTGAGGCTGTCCGGTCGCTCTTGGGGTGGGGCAGCCGCCCGCGGCTGCCTCGGGGCCGGGCAGCCGGGGCGGCTGCCCCCCATCCAGACCGTGATCGGACCGCAGCAGCGTGGTCGTGAATCAGAGCGCGCGTTCCTCGAAGAGGCGGGCCCGGAAACCGGCCCATTCGGACGTCGGCGTGGATCCGGCCGGCGGCCGGAACACATACTCCGATAACAGCTTGTCGAGCAAGTCGAATCGTTCGGACAGCACCCGGACGACCGCCACGGCCAGGGCCTCGGCCGCACGGGGATTCTCCCGCCGCAGGGTCTCGTGCGCTGGATGATAGAGCGAGAGCATCCAAACATCGGACGTGGCCCGTACAGTGACCGTCGGCGGCTGAGGCTGGAAGAACGACGTCGTGCCGAAGACGGCCGGGGCCGTCAGCGTGGTGATCGTCTCGCGCCGGCCGTTGTCGAAGGCGCGCTGAATCGTGGCGCTGCCCTCGATCAAGAACGTCAGGTGATCGTTGGGTTGACCCTGTTCCAGCAGCGTGGCACCGGCCGGCGCGCGCGCCTCAACCAGCGCATTCAAGATTGCCTTCTTGGTGTCACGATCCACTTCGGCGAGCCAGGGTGCGGCCATAAACCGTTCGGTCGCTTGGTCATCGATCATCAGCCAACCTCGATTTCGAGCGGGCCGGCCTGGGACCGTCGGGTCCGACCGTCGGGTCGCCGGGCTTCCTGCCGGCCGTGGGATCCAGGCCACGATCCGGGAGACGCCATCGCTCCAAGGGCTCTCATCATATTGTTCACTTCGTAGGGAATGCGGCAATCAGGCAGTTTTTTTTGAACAAAGCAATCGTGGGGCAACGCGGCCGCGCGCCGCGGCCAAATGGGTTCGGGACGCACCGGCCGGGATGCCGATGGAATTCTCGACGGAAGCGGATCGGCAGCCAACTGTGCGCGACCGATCCCCAGGGACGGACGAGGATCAGGCGGGAGGAGACGCCATGCGACGGCCGCGCGAGGCGGGGATGGTGGTGGTGTTGCTGCTGGGGCTCTCGGGCTGTGCCGGAGTGCCGCAGCGGTCTTACTGGACCGCGCCCCCGGAGCCGCTCGCCAACGGCGCCGAGGCATGGCCCTCGAGCCGCCTGTTGTCCTGGTGGCGCCGCCCCAGAACGGGATCCGACACCGAGGTTCCGCAGGCAACCGCACCCGTGATGGCCGCGACCAGCGGCTCCGGCGCGACCGACGGGGAGAGCCCGTCGTCCTCGGAGATCTGGCCCGAGCGTCGCGACGGACTGCTCCGCCGGATCCCCCTGCTGGGACGGCTGTGGAACGATGGGGAGCGCGATCGGACCCAGCCGAGCAACGTCGCGAACCTCCGGCGTGTCCCGGGGCCCTGGGGCGGCGAGGTCACGGCCGCCGCATGGCCTGCGGCCGCGACCCGTCCCACCCAGACGGCCGACTCAACCGATGGAGCGTCCCTGGCGGCCCGCTCCCAGGGAACCTCGCGGCGAAGGCGGCCGGCCGCGCCGGCACCGGCAGCCGCGCCGGCACCGGCATCGGCACCGTCGGGAGGAGGTCGGGACTCGGGGACCGAGGCTGCGGGCGTGGTCACCCTCGATGTGTCCGCTCCCGGTACGGGATCGGGTCCGGCGGACCTGGGCCCGCCGCGCGGGCCGGAGGATCTCCGCACCGCGCTCGGTGCGCCGCCGTCGCCGGCCGCGACCGAAGGTGCCGCTCCCTCAACCGGGGCCGACCAGCTCGGACCCGGGCGGCCTGTCGATCCGGCGGCGATTCCCGCCTCGGCCATGGCCGCGGAGGCCGCGCCGCCCCCAGCCGCACCAGACTCCGCGCCGCGGGACCCGCTCCCCGGGACCGCCACGGCAACCCCCGATGCCGAAGCGACTCAACCCCCGCCGCCTCAACCGCCAACCTTGCGAGCCAACCCGGCGCCCCCATCGGCGACTCCCGTCGGTGAACCCGTGACCACGCCCCCTGCACCGTCGGCTGCCGCAGCCGGGGAAGGCTCCACGACCGGAGCGGAACCGGCACCGTCGGCCGCAGCCGCCGCGGCGACCGCGGCCCCGGCTCAGACCACCAGCCCGGGCTCCGGTCCCCGGCTGATCGCGACCTCCGCGCCGGGGACTTCCAGCACGGCCTTACCGCCGCCGGTGGCCACCTTGCCCCAATCACGCTGCTGCCTGCTCGGGCGGCTCTGCCCGCTGAAGAACTCCGGCCCGCTCCCGTCGTCGCAACTCCCGGCCGCTGCGTTCCCAGCTTCGTATCAGTCTTGCCTCCCCTGCGCCAGCTCCGCCTCGCCCTGCACCCAAGGATGCAGCTCACCCTGTGAGAGCATGCCCGCGGTGAAGGTCAAAAAGCCCTGCTTCCTCAGGACCTGGCTGCACAAGGTGACCTGTCCGGGCGAAGGCTGCGGCTGCGGCAGCGGCGACTGCGACCGACACCGGGCGGTGGTCACGCCAACCTCCCAGCTCGGAGTGCTCTCGCCCCAGGCGAGTCTGGCGCCGCCGGTCTATGACGCGGCAACCCGCGCGTGGCTGGCGCGCTGGGCGGCGACGGAACCGCGCAGCGCCACCCAGTGATGGATGGAGAGAGCTCAGTTCATGCTCGGACCGGGCATGAGCGAGCCGCTGCCGACTCCCAGTCCGCCGGGCAGGGAATTGGACAGGGGCCCGCCGGGGGTCGGCAAGCGCAACTGCGCTCCGGGTTGCGGAATCAACGGATTCGCGCCGGGCATGGTCGAACCACTACTCCCAGTCCCCATCGGCGAACCCGGGATGACCACGCCCATCGGCGGCAGAGCGGGAACCGGGGCCGTGGGCGCCTGATAACTCTGCCCCTCCGGCAGAATCGGAGCATTCGATCCGGAAGCGGGCTGGCCGATATAAGACATGATCGAGGGAGCATCCGTGGCCGACCCGCCGACCGTGCTTCGTCCGACCGTGGGCGTGGCCACCGGCGCACTCGCGTCGTCCGAGCCCGAACCGACCTGGATCGTCAGGCCGACTCCCCCGCTGCCGCTCACCACCGCCAGGCCCACACTGGGATTGCCCGTGAAATTGCCCGGCGTGAACGTCGAGATCCCGCGGTTCCCCGTAATATAGAAGCTCGTCGGCATCGCCGCCCCGCTCACGCTGGCCGCCATGCTGGTGGTCCCCGCAATGTTCCCCAGCGCGCCGGCCGCCGAGTTCGAGGCACCCGGAAACGGCGTGACCAGGCTCAGACCACTCGTCGTCAAGATAATGATGCCCAAATTGGTCGCAGGATAAACGCGATCCTCCAGAATGCACTCCAGCAAGTTCGGCTTCAATTCCCAGCGCCGCTTCATTGATGCTCTCCCGCAGCCAATCAACCAGACTCGTGGTCGTTCCCAGCATGTCGGACTGACCGGTCAGTCAGCCCAATCATAAGAGCGTCAACTGACCTGAGCAAGTCCCATCTGACCTGGAATTCGACATAATTCATCCCGCAGACCAGCCCGACGCCCGCCGGCATGCGTTGGACAACTCATACACACACGAATAATTGCACACTTCATATCATTCAAGAAAGTCTTGCGGTATTCCGAAAACCGCAGTGGTCTGCCGAATCGGGTTGGGGCACGAGCGTTGTGCCGAGGCCCTGCCGTCTGGCCTGCGATCCCTGCGAAGCCTGGCGGGTTACCGGCCGCGATCCTACCAATCGCCGACGATTCGCGGTATGTTAGAATCCGCATCGGACAATCGTCGTGGGCTCACCGACCCTGAAGGGGACGGATTGGGCTCCGCGGCCGGGTGGACCGGGAGAAAGGGGGGCGCCTGATGAACTTCGGCCCGATCCTGCGATCCGAGCTGATGCGGACGGCGCGGTGGCGGCGTCATTATGCGTTGCGCGCGGCGATCGGGCTGATCCCGCTCTATGCCCTGTGGGTGCTGTACTGGCAATGGGACTTAGATGTTGCGCAACGCGGGGCGAAGTTGGGAGCGGCCGGCAACCTGCCGCGATATGCCGAGCTGTGCACTCTGGAGCTGGCCTGGTTGTACGGGGTGGCGATCGTCGCGGTGGTGCCGAGCTTGGTCGCCGGCTCCCTCGCGGAGGAGGACCGGCGTGGGACGATGCTGGACCTGCTGGCCAGCCCGCTCTCCAGCGGGGCGATCGTGGTGGGAAAGCTGGCGGCGCGGCTGGTGGTGCTCGGGGTGGTCCTGGCCGTCGGGCTGCCGATGGTCGCGCCGGTGGCGGTGCTGGGTCTACTCGACGCCGAGACGATCGCCGGTGCTGCCGTGCTGCTGTTCGCCTTGACCGTCTTCGTCGGCTCGCTCTCCATCATGGTCGCGACCCTTGTGGTCGGCCGGCCGCGGGTGGCAATCCCGCTCGCGTACGTGCTGGTGGGCGGTTGGCTCGTACTGCCGGTGTGGTACTGGTATGCCACGACCGGCGGGCGACTCGGACTGCGACGGGGGTTCGAGCTGGACCTGTGGCTCGGCCACCCTGGCAAGGCAGCCGGCTATCTCTGGGCGATGATCGTGACGAAGTGGTACTACCCGCCCGGATTTCCTGGAAACCGCGCGGCATTCTTCCGGATGCTGCCGTGGACTGTCGGGGGTCAGGCGGGTTACTCCGCGTGCTTCCTGCTGGTGGCCACCGTGTGTCTCCGCCCGCTCCGGCTGGGGCTGTGGGGCCGGTGTGGCCGCCGACGCGGTTTCGCATTGCAGGCGCGCCCGGTCCTGGGCGACGATCCGATGCTCTGGAAGGAACGGTACGCTGCCGGTCCGCTGCCTCGCAAGACCGTTCTCCTGTTCGTGCTGCTTTCTGCGAGTCTGCTGGTACCCTTGGCGGCACCGGCGTGGGACTCGGTGCGGGAGTGGCGCGCGAGCTGGCACGGCGGGACGCCCGTGCCGAGTGACCGTGAGACCCTGAACCAGGTCATCCGCCACCTTGGCACCGGGCTGTACCTGCTCGTCTTGGCCGTGGTGACGGCGACGGCGGCGATCAGCGTCACCGGCGAACAGGAGCGTGGGACGTGGTCGAGCCTGGCGACGACCCTCGTCGGCGGATCGGAGATCGCCCGGGCCAAGGCCGCCGGCGCGCTTTGGTCCGCCCGGGCCTGGTCGATTCCGCTGCTGATTCTCTGGATCTTCGGTCTGGCGACGGGCGCGGTCCACCCGTTGGGCGTGCTGGCTGCCGCAACCGCGATCCTGATCTTCGGCCGGTACGCGGCGGCGCTGGGTGTCTTCGCCTCGATGGTGTCACAGTCGTCGGAGCGCGCCCTGGCGGCAAGCTTCCTGACCCTCCTGGCCGGCAACGTCGCCGCCGTGCTCTTCGTCCCCCTCCACCTGATCGGGCCCCTCGCCGGGACGTGGCAGGCCGTCTACCTGGCCGGCCTGACGCCGCTGGTCGAGTGGGTCGCGCTGGTCTCGCCGGTCGAGTTCCAGTCTTGGCTGGAAGGACGGGCCTGGGAAGCCAACTTCCAATTGCCCGGGCTGCTCTGGAGCGCGCGCCTGGCCCTCGGCCCGGGAGTGATCCGGACCTACCTGGTCAGTCTCCTCCTCCACGGCTTGGCCGCCTGCGCCCTGATCCGCGCCGCGGCGTGGTGGTTCGACTGGAAGCGCGGCGATCGCGGCATCCGGCCGACCGACTCCGACCCGGGCCGGCACGTCTCCAGATGGCCCCGCTTTGCCGATTTCATTCAACGCTTGCTTCCGGGAGGTGGGTCTGTTAATTCGGTGAGGTCTTGATGGGCTGGCGAGGCTACGCCGGAGCACTTCTCGGAGCGGACCGAATTCGAAAAACCGGGGGTACGGTCCCGATCCTTGCAAGGATCCGGTCGTCGTGCGGGGGACGAGTGGATGGAGATCGAGGACTCTCTGGCGAGGAGCAAGCGATGATCGGCAAGCTGGTCGTGGAAGCAATCGGGACGTTCTTCCTGGTTTTCACCGTCGGGCAGACGGTCAAGGGTCCCGACGCCGCGGAGCTGGCGCCGCTGGCGATCGGGTCGGCGTTGATGGTGATGGTTTATGCCGGCGGCCATTACTCCGGCGGTCACTACAACCCGGCGGTGACGCTGGGCGTGACGATGCGAGGCAAGATGACCTGGGCCGACGCCGGGCCCTACATGGTCGCCCAGGTGATCGGAGCGGTGGTCGCGGCCGGTCTGGTCCTGTTCATCAAGGGGAGTACGACGGCCGCCCCGCCGGAATCCCACCCCAACCAGTACCAGATGATCGCGCAGGCCGTGGGAGATTTCCTGTTCACCTTCGCGTTGGTCTACGTGGTGCTGAATTCCGCGACGGCCAAGGGGACGGCAGGCAACTCGTTCTACGGCCTGGCCATCGGTTTCACGGTCATGGTCGGGGCTTTCGCGGTCGGGCCGGTATCCGGCGGCGCGTTCAATCCGGCCGTCGGCGTGGGTGTGACCGTGATGGGCCTGGCTGACCTCACCAGGCTGATCATTTACCTGGTCGCCGACTTCGCGGGCGGGGCTGTGGCCGCGCTGGTGTTCAACGCGCTGGATATGGGCGGCGACCGCACGGTCGCGGCGTGATGGTCTCCCGAGGGGCCGATCTCGGAAGAATTTGCGAGCGAGTCGCGGTCGGCAAGGCAGTCGGCTCGGATTCGGCTGGGCCGCCATGGTACCACGACAGGACGAACCCCGCGGTACGTGCCCGGACCGGGGGAATCCCTCGGTTCGCGCAGAGTCGTCGCCGGATGAGGCGATGATGCGGCGGGCGTTGGAACTGGCACAGGAAGCGAGGAACCTGGGCGAGGTTCCGGTGGGGGCGCTGGTCGTGCGCGGCGGGCGGATCCTCTCACAGGCTCACAACTTGCGCGAGACGCTCCGGGACC
>Ga0070738_10008131_pt1 | contig 10191 bp, 5 predicted proteins | sample Coa_R2_2_FD_66446 | JGI IMG/M metagenome (GOLD analysis project Ga0070738, IMG submission 66446) | Surface soil microbial communities from Centralia Pennsylvania, which are recovering from an underground coalmine fire - Coalmine... | ecosystem: Environmental > Terrestrial > Soil > Unclassified ... | reverse complement strand
TGAAATGGAGTTGGCTGCTCAATATGGCCATGTAGGCATCATTGATTACCTAAGTGGATTTGGTGTTTCTTTCACTCCTATCCTCTTACATTTAGCAGCCAAAGGTGGCCATTTAGAAACTATCAAATATCTTTTAAATTTTGACGAGATGCGCGCAGAAATTAATACGAAAGATGAGGAAGGATTAACAGCCTTGCATTATGCCGTAAAATTCGGCTATAGCAATGTCGCTGCCCATCTTTTAAATGAAGGTGCTGAAATTGAAATGACTACTGATAAGGGTGATACCCCGCTTTGCTTAGCTGTGCAGGGAAATCACTTTAAAATGGTAGAAATTTTAGTAGGCACTTATCGTGCTAAGATTAATTATCCCGTCAAAAAACCGCCCTTACAAATTGCCGGAGAAAATGGTTATGTTGCTATCTTTAACTATCTTAAAAACAGAATAAATCAACTGTATCCAACTCGCCAAGAAAACCGTACACCTTTATGGTTTGCTGCGAAAGCAGGTAATTGGGAAGTGTGTATGCACTTACTGATAGAAGGCGCCAATCCGACCGATGTGGATATCAAAACTATTCCTCACGCATCTATACAACAGTTGCTTAAATGCGCAAAAATTATTAATGACACGGAACAGAAATTTATGACGCCGCAATCACTATCCCTTTGCGCTTCACCAGAGGTATTATTTTATTCAGCCTATTCACTCGATGCGAATTATTTTCTAGAATATGCTAAAAGCGTGTTTTTAGGACAACGACCGCTTTTTGAAAATCAGTACAAGAAAGATAAAATCCAGACTATTTTATTAGAGGACATGAAAAAAATAGCGGATCCTGATTTGATATTTAAGTTTGTAGAATTTATTTTGGAAGAACATTGGTTTACGGCGCCTTCGTTTAATAAATTGATTGAATTGCTTAATATTGCAAAATCGATTTATAAGGAACAAGGGAATGTGTATCAAATTAACTTGATTGATGGGTGGCTTAAGATTATTTCGCCGAACAAGATGGAATAATTTATTTCTACCTTACGATCACCACCCTTATAGTTTATAAGGGTGGCGTTTTTTCTATTTAAAAGGCTCCAATTTCCTACTAACTTCATCCAACCTTACTTGGCTATAACTTACTGTATTCCTTCTCGGTGAAACATTTCCTGATACAGGCTCTGATAAAGGTGGCGCTGAGGGTCTCGGAAATAATAAACTAAAACTATTTGTCCGTGACACCTCTCTGGAATTAGGTAATGAAAGAGGAGGTGCTGAAGGTAACGGGTTGGGAAAAGTGGGGGGAATTAAGTCTAGGGCAGCAGAAATAGCATTGATAAATTCCTTATCTAATTCTTCCGTGGCTTTCTTATGAATCTCTGGATTAATCGCAAGATAGCGAGAAAAAATAGATGATTTTTTCTCTATTAAAAAATTATGCTTTCTTAAAAGCAATGCAATATGCTGTATCAAAAAAGTGTATTGCTCAGCTGATAGTTGAACTATATCAGTATGCTGTTCTAATAAATCTTTTAAGGCCTCTATTAAAAGATCTCTCTCATCAGATTTCATTTTAAGAGGGGAATTACTCATAGCGGATAAATAAATATATTCTTTGTCTCGGATGCCATTAATAGCTAGATCAATCATAGCGTTTGCTGCATTAGTTCGTAACTCATCGGGGATAACTTTTTTTTCTAAATAATTTAAATATTTTATCGAATCTGGATCAGACACTGCCAAATGTTGTACTATAAAACGATAATCTGCTGCAGCTGCGGCAAACTGTCGCATTTCTGCAAAAATTTTTCCGCGTAATTTGTAAGCATCAATCAATCTTGGCTTATACCGCATACTTTGGGTGATATAATTTAAAGCCTCCTCATATTTATGTTGCTCAAAAGCACATTGTGATAATTTATAAAGCGAAAGGCAGCCCTCATCATTATCGTATGCCTGCTGATGTTTGATTAACAAAACTTGGCACAGGGATTTTGAAAAATTAAATTCAGAATCTGGGTGCTCCTCACAAAATACTAGCGCTTCATGGCATAAATGTCCCGCCAATAAAAACCCGGGCAAAACATCTATTAAAGTAACAAGAATATCAAAATATAAGTTTTTTAATGAAGATATCTCTTGCTTATACAAATGTAAATTTCGAGCTGCATAAAAATGAACAAGAAGAATGGAAAGCCTTTCATCTAATCGCTCAGGATCATGGGTAATATTAATGGAAATAAGTTGGCTATTATTACTTAATGCTATAACCAACTCGTACCAATCCTCCAGTAAAGGTTCGGCTTTTATTTTTTGGCCATTGCCATGAAATTCTATTATCGTACCCTGAATGAATGGATGTTGTAATTGATTAATTAATATATTGAATATTTCTTTTTGAGAAAACGCATTGGCAGAAATATCTAAGTGAGTAAGACGGTGTTGCTTCGTTAATGTCAATATCAAAGGTACACTTTTGTTAGTAAATTGATTTCCAGCTAAAATTAAGGTGGTCAAGGAGGAATGTCTTGCCAATGAAGAAAATAATGACTTAACTAACTCATCTGAAATAAAACAATAGCTTAGATTGAGAGTGTGAAGCTCCGGATTGTTATTAATTAAGTGGATGATTTTTTTGATCTGGTTTTCATTTAATGGATAATAACAAATAGTAATTTCAGTCAAGTCCGTTGCATAGGCAAATTTATCTAGAATAAAGTCAGGATTTAATTCTTTAAGGGTAATAAAATTATAGTCTACATCGATTGCGTTTTTTTTATTTAATCTTGGCAACAATTTACTTAAATATTCGTTATCAAAAGCTTGCAGCAAACTCTTCCTTGAGTGAGGCGGCAATAAATTTAACCCTCTTGCTTTCATATAATTGATAACAAGTTCCACCACTCCGATGGTTGATGCGTCATAAGAAGTGTAAGCTGTCGCAGCCAAAACGTTTCCAATATCTAACAGATAACTGCAAGTATAAAAATTCACAAATTCATTTAATAGATTTAGAGCATCTTTATATTGTTTATTAACAATAGCTAATTCAAGCTTACTTCGAGCTAGATTATTCTTTTCTAAAAGCTCATTCAATGACCGCTGGTGTTCTCGCTCATCTTCTGCTAGTTGGATGTGATTAATTGCTTTATTTTCTGGGATCGCATTTAAGAAATAAACACTCACCTCAGGTAAGGAAAATGGATTTCCCGTTAGCACCAACGAATATAACGTGCGATTTTTCCTGAGCACTGAGGCTAAATACCTTGCCCCTTTATTGCCAATTTGACAATTATCAAGATTAAGAATAACTAATGATGAGTTAGTCTTTAGAGAAAGAGCAAGATGTTCAGCTCCCCCGTCTCCTACCCCATTTCCATTTAAATCCAGACGCAATAAACTAGTATTTCTCGCTAAAGCATCAGCAATAATCCTGATAGTCTTAGCATCCATTTTACATTTAGCCAATATGAGCTCAGTCAGGGTATAATTAGTTCTTAGAAATTCAGCAATGGTTGAGGCGTTTTTTTCATCTATCCATTGATCCACTAGCTTAAGATGATAAATAGTTTTATTTTCTTTTAAAAATTTAAATAAATTATCTATATCATTATTAGTTAAATGATGATCACTCGGTACAATGAGTTCCCCATCTTTCACATAAAGCCAAGCAAAATCTAGCATAGATTAATATCCATCAAACTGTTGTGTGTAAGGGTGGCGGCGCCTCATTTTCTCTTACTTAATTTGTTTTTTCTAGCCTGGGGCTCCTCCGACCTTTCTTCGTTGCTATTAATATTAGTTTGGGTAATTGGCGGCGCTGATGGTAAAGCGGCAAACAGGCGCCCACATTTATCCGGCATGCTTTTCATTTTTTCATTAATGCTTCCTCCTTTAGCTCTTTTGACACATTTTTTCCTCTGATAAAAAAAATCCTCTTGGGAAAGTGGTGTCGTTTTGCGTTTTTGTGTAAAAGCTTCGGGAAATGCCCGCTTCAATTTTGTCAATGCCTCTTCATCTGAAGAAGTACCCTTTAATAAATTTTGGATATCACTACACTGCGTTGCTGGCTGTATGCAAAGACGAGTAAATTGCTCAGGAGTTAATGTTAATGGGATAATTTTTAGTAGATTTTCTAGCGCTTTTGTAAAAGAAACTTCTTTACATGTCTCAAATAGATTCTTCCATTGTTCTTCATTCCATCCATCAAAAAATTGATTATTCCTATTTAAAACTTCAATCAATACGGGGTAGATCCGTGCATACTTACTAGCAGAAGCAGACGAGTAATTCCACGGATCATCTAAACTCACAACTCCATACTCAAAAAGCTTTGAAAATACGCCTGGAAATTTAGCAATGATCTCAAAAAGCTCATTCGAATCGCAATTTCTATCTTTTTCATTTTTATATGAATCTAAAAAAGTATAAATAAGATCAAAATAAGGACTATCTAAAAAAATATTTACATAATCTTCAATACAATTCAATTTACACAGGTTGAAAAAATTAGGATACTTCGTTATGATATTTTGAATATCTGCTGATTTGGTTATTATACGAGAGAGACTACTTGAATAGCACAATGCTTCAATCTTTTCTATGAATGAAAAATTTTTAAAATTCTCCGAACTAACACCGAAAATGAGGGTTAATCTTTGACGAATTTCATATTCATAAGTAAAACTTCTTGGACTTGTTACAATTTTATCTAAAATCTTTACAATTTTATCTAAAATCCCCACTTCACAAACTAATCCCTTTGAAAAAATCACATCGGACCATGAAATCTCTTCTTCTATCCCATATATCGTAGATATCGTTTTCGCTAATAGCTCATTGTTAACAATATTGTTTGGATAGTACATTCTAGAGAATAAAAGCATACCTTCTTTTTTGAAGGATTCTGACGCCTTAATTTTTGTCCTTATGTATTCTAATTCCCCTTCAATAGCAGTTTCTGTATTTTTCTTTTTTTCACTATCCCTCTCAACTTGATTGAAAAACAAATTAATCTTGAGTGCTTTATCCCTCTCAGCTTGATTGAAAAACAAATTAATCTTGAGTGCTTTAAAATGCAAAGTTAATACAATGGGTGAGACATATTTCTCTGGCTCGCTTTGCGAAGAAATACAACGGATGTTAGAAAGAAGCTCCTGCGCCTCCGCAACCAACCCGGGTGAAATTTTCAACTTCACAAGATCATATTTCTTCCATAGAGGTTCTATTTTTTCCAATTTATCAAGAAGCCACATCACCATTTGCCTATAAGAATCGTCAAGATCAGGGCCGAAATACTCTTTCCGGTATTTTCTTTCCTCAGCAAGGTCAAGTAAATTTTGATCCAAATAAAATAATGCATAAATTTTCTTTAACACAACTTTCCATAATTGTGGTGTCCTTCTTAAAGAATAATAATAATGATTTAGGCTAGTAAAATTAAATAACGCTTGATAGGCATGTCGATTTAAAATACTTTCACCTTGAGGTATCAATTGAGACCTGATATTGACTATATTATCTGCGCCTAGCGGGCCCAGGTCGCCTCGTTTTTCGCGGCTTGATTGCACATTGGAACTACTCGATCTAAAGAACATATTCCCACTTCCTCCTCCATAATTTTTGTAATTAGCGTAGCTCCTAAGCATTCTGCAACAATAAGAACTTGAAAAGCAATATCAATAAGCGCTACCCCGTAAACTGATTCAACTGGAAAATTGGCAGCAACACAGCTAACACGATAAATAACACAATCGCGCCCATCAACAAAATAACCACTGGTTCAAATAAAGCTAATGCCACATCAATCAATCGCGTAATATCATCTTCCTGATGCTGCGCTACTCGCTCTAACATTGCTTCTAATTGACCACTGCTCTCACCGCTTGCAATCATATGTATGCCCATCGGTGAAAAATAAGTCGTTTGCTTTAATGCAAGATAAATCGCTGCCCCTTCGCGCACACGCAGTACAGCTTCTTCTACTGCTTTGCGAATCGGTATCGTTATCATCAATTGTGCGGAAATGGTCATTGCTTCAAGTGTAGAGACACCCGATGCCGATAAAATCGATAAAGTGCGAGCAAACCGCGCGGTATCAGCCGTACGAATAGCATGACCGATGAGTGGTAATCGCAATAAAAATTGATGCGATTTTTCGCGCAATGTAATACTTCTTTTTAAGGCGCGGCGCCAGCAATAGAAAGCAGCGATGATAATGAGTAATCCATATAAGCCATCATTTTTCACGCCATTACTGATAGCAATTAAAATCACCGTTAAGGTCGGCAAAGCCTGATTCAAATGACCATACACAGCTACCATTTTAGGTACCACATACGCCAACAAAAACCCCACAATGCCGAAAGCCACTAATACGATCATGATGGGATAAATTAATGCCGTTGATAATTTTTGTCGCATATGCCATTGCTGCTCTGTGTAATCTGCTAAGCGCAAAAGCACCTTATCTAAATGACCTGATTTTTCCCCCGCTGCAATTGTCGCACAATATAACGATGAGAAACTCTCCGGATGTTCACGCAAAGCCGTTGCTAAGGCATGACCTTCCACCACTTTGCTTCTAACAGATAAAATCAATCCCTTGATGTGTGGCTTTTCCGATTGCTCAGACACAGCTAATAAAGCTTCTTCGATGGGTAACCCAGCAGCCAGCAAAGTAGCAAATTGGCGAGTCAAAAGAGCCAATTCTTTGGTATTTACGCGGCGCTGCCGACTTAATAAGTGGAGCAAGGTACGGTGTTTACTAACTTCTTTCCGGTCTTGCGCTGCTCGGATATGCAGGGGAAACAATGACTTTTCACGTAATAATTGGCGGGCGTGCTTTTCATTTTCTGCTTCTAATACACCTTTTTGTTCACGGCCACCGCTGGTAATAGCGGCATAATGATAGGCTGGCATAATGCGATCACGACATGACTATTTATTTAAGCGTAAATCATACCATAGATTCATTATCTTAAGAATTCCTTAAGCTTTTAAGGCTTATGATGAGAACACCTATTAAATTCAAGGAGGAATTTCATGGTAGCCTTTGCTTCTTCAGAACATGTCGCGTTAGCTCCCCCCAACCTGCCGGAAGTCACACTTGCTAGCGGGGTCACTCTACCACTTCGTTATATTATTGCATTAGCAGGAGACTACTTTAGCTCAGAGAAACCTATTTCTTCCGGCACCACGCCTGAAGAAAAAAGTGAAATCTTTATGCGTGCGTTCAATACGCTTAATTACGCAGAAGCTGACGAAGTTAATCAACTTATTCAAATGATTAATAAAGAAAGAAAGCATGTTGACCAAGCCCTACAATATCATCACCCTGAATCAGATGCCCTTCAAAAATATGGTGCTCAAGAAACTTTCACAGCCATGAAGTGCACAGAAGAAAGCTATCTCAATTTAGCAAAAAACAACTTAGACCATTTTAATAATCAAGCTTTAGATGCTTATCAAACAGGGCATACAATCGCGATGAAAATAGCGTTTGAGGCTAATCAGACTTCCCTTTTAACTCAAAAAGAAAAATTATTTAATTTTGCCTTATCACTGGAAGCATTTGCATGCCATTTCTTAACCGACCTCTTCGCTGCTGGCCATATGCGCACCCCCCGCAAAGAATTACAAGATCAATTAGGCCCTGATATTGGCCCACTATTTTCACTTTTTCAGCATGATGAAGATAATCGAGAAGGTTTGTTAGTTGCGACAAAACGCGATAAGTGGAAAGCTTACGGGGATGGTCACTTATTTGAGGCTGAAAATGAAGAAAATCGTTTGCAAGCTCAAGATGCCGTCAAACAAGCGTTTCAGGAAATTTATTCTATGTATGAAAAAGGTCATGTTTTATTAGAAACTGGATTAGATGTAGTGAATTTGATTCCGAAGGTGATAGAAAATTTTCCGCCATTATTTAAAGTGGAACAACACCAAATCTTCTATCGCAAAAAACTACATGATCTTTCTTGTGATCAATACTTACCCTTAACACGTGAAAAGATTCCTGGCATTTTGATACATTTTGCAGGTCAATATGCTCAAGAAAGTGCGGTGAGTAAAAAAAGTTTGGCGATTCTAGATGAAATTAAAAAGAAGGAAAGGTTGGCTAAGGAAGCTCGTCGTAGCAATTCTTTATTTTATGTGAAAAATACGATCAAACAAGCTCCGGTGTCATCTGAGGAGAAAAAACGTTGCTGTGTTATTGTCTAATTTAGAGGAATTTATATCCAATGCGCATCTGCCATTCACCATGGATCCCGGCTTTCGCCGGGATGACAATTAATCTTCCCCCACCACCCGCAACACTTCTTCTAAAGACGTATCACCCTTCACCACCCGTGCACAGCCATCTTGCCGTAAGGTCGGAAACAAACTGCGTGCATATTTACGCATTTTCTGTTCTGCGGCACGGTCATGAATCATCGCCCGTAAGTTATCATCAATCGCAATTAACTCATACACACCGCTACGACCAGAATAACCAGAATACCGACATTTCTCGCAACCCACAGGATGGTAAATCACCGGCGATTGGGATTCAGGCACACCCACGATTTCACACTCCTTTGCTGTTGCCACCATTGGCTTTTTGCAATGTGCACAAAGTAAGCGTATCAATCGCTGCGCTAAGACGCCTGTTAAACTCGACGCTAACAAGAAAGGTTCCACTCCCATATCATCTAAACGCGTAATAGCACCAATCGCACTGTTCGTGTGCAAAGTAGAAAGCACAAAGTGGCCTGTTAAACTTGCTTGAATCGCGATTTGTGCGGTTTCTAAATCGCGAATTTCTCCTACCATCACTACATCCGGATCTTGGCGCAAAATAGCGCGCAATCCTTTTGCAAATGTCATATTAATTTTGTAATTAACCTGCGTCTGCCCTATTCCAACTAAATCATATTCGATAGGATCTTCGACAGTTAAAATATTGCGTTTTTTATCATTTAATACCGTTAATCCCGCATACAATGTCGTGGTTTTACCGGAACCTGTTGGGCCTGTTACTAACAGAATACCATGCGGCTTAGCAATTAATGTCCGCAGCAATGTTAACGTATTCGCTTCCATCCCTAACTCTGCTAAATCTAACCGCGCGCTTTGTTTATCCAACAAACGCAACACCGCCCGTTCGCCATGATTAGTAGGCATGGTGGACACACGCACATCCACTGCACGGCCACCAATATGTAATGTGATACGGCCATCTTGCGGCAAACGTTTTTCAGCAATATCTAATTTCGCCATCACCTTAATACGGGAGATAATAAGCGGCGCCAAAATGCGCGGCGGCTCCAGGACTTCCCGCAAAATTCCATCAACGCGAAAACGGATGGTGACGTGGTCTTCGAAAGTTTCAATGTGCACATCCGATGCACCCTCTTTAATAGCTTCACTTAGTAAGGCATTCAATAAACGAATGATAGGCGCATCATCTTGTTTTTCTAATAAATCTTCCGCTTTCGGCAATTCGTGCATCAGCTCGGATAAATTGAATGCATCGCCTAAATCTTCCGCCATTTGCATGGCAGTTGCTGAATCTGTTTCATACGCTTTCACAAGATGCTGGTTAAACACCTCCGCATTCACCCGCTCTAATACGATAGGCAACCCTAAATGGCGACGAATTTCTATTAATATTTTAGGAGGGACAGCTTGATGGTAAATCACCTTTGCAGCAGATTCATCAAGACTTGCAATCAATACACCATACCGTTTTGCAAAAGCAAAGCGTAATGCGTTCATGGCGAAGCAGCCCCGAAAGGCACCGGTAAATCTTTCTTATTTTTCCAGGGCGGTAATAAGGTCTTAGCAGGTTTATCGCCCACTTCTGCTAAATCTTCACGGAAATTAAGCTGCGTGCTACGTATGGTATTGTACTTCTCTTGCGTAATCACCATTGCATCATCACTATCATGCACAATAATCGGTTTAATAAAGACCACGAGATTTTGTTTTTGCTGACTTGTTGTTTTCTGTACGAATAAGGGCCCAACGAGCGGAATACTACTTAAAATCGGCACCTTGTTAATATTTTCATTATTAGAATTACTGATGAGCCCTCCCAGAACTAGCACATCATCGCTATTAATGATAACAGAATTGGTAATTTTACTCGTATTAATTAAGGGTGTTAATCCGGGGTTTTGCGGATTTTGCAGCGTATCATTTTTCAAGTTTAA
>Ga0070738_10008130_pt1 | contig 10192 bp, 5 predicted proteins | sample Coa_R2_2_FD_66446 | JGI IMG/M metagenome (GOLD analysis project Ga0070738, IMG submission 66446) | Surface soil microbial communities from Centralia Pennsylvania, which are recovering from an underground coalmine fire - Coalmine... | ecosystem: Environmental > Terrestrial > Soil > Unclassified ... | reverse complement strand
AACAGCGGAGGGGCAGCAGTGCCTGACAAGCCGATCGACCTTCGTCGCTTCCCCTTGTGGCTCGTGGTCCTCGCGGGCCTCGCTGGCTGCGCCAGCGAAGAGCCGGTGGACCAGGCCAAGGCGCCCGAGCAGCCGAACAAGCCCGCCGAGGCTCAGGCCGCGGACAAGGGCGGCGAGAAGATCCTCGTCCCGGTCGCTCCGGCGAAGGCGAAGCAGCAGCAGGTCGCCACCGGGCCCGCGGCGAAGGCTCCCGACAAGCAGAAGGCCCTCGACCCTCCGGGCGATGATCGTCCGGGCCGGGGCGGTGGCGGCGGCGGCGGCGGCGACCAGCGCCTCGACGACTTCGCGAAGGAGATGTCGCTCGCGGAGCAGGAGAGAAAGGCCCTCTCGCAGAACTACTTGAAGACGGGCCGCTCGCTCTCCATGGAGCTCCGCTACCGCGAGGCTCTCCCCTACTACGAGCGCGCGCACAAGCTCGACCCGAACAGCACCGAGGCGGCGGTCGAGTACGAGAAGTGCGCGTGGATCGTCGGCGACCGTCTCAAGGGCGAGTACAAGGACGCCGTGCGCGAGCTCGCGAACGAGCGCCTCGCCAAGGTCAAGCAGGCCAAGATCGAGATGGAGCGCCTCTTCGGCGAGGGCGAGATCCTCGTCCAGAAGCAGCGCTACGACGACGCGGTCCAGCGCTTCGAGCGCGTCCTCGAGACGCTCCGCTGGTTCCCGTACGAGATCGATCCGGGCAACAACTACAAGAAGAAGACCGAGGAGGCGATCGCCAAGGCGCGCGCCCTCCAGTCGCAGCAGGAGCAGCGCCGCCGCGAGGCGCTCCAGGACGCCGCCAAGCAGCAGAGCGAGTTCGACAAGGTCGAGCGGCTCAAGTACGCCGAGGCGACGATCAAGCAGCTCCGCAAGGAGGCGGTCGAGGCGTTCCAGAACAAGCGCTACGACCGCTGCATGCACTTCTGCGACGAGCTCATCGCGAAGCGGCCCGACGACGTCCAGGCGCGCAAGCTCCGCGACGACGCCGAGGACGCCTCGCTCCGCGACTTCGCGATCAAGAGCTACCGCGACAAGCTCGAGCACACGCGCCGCAACATGGAGTGGCTCGCGGCCGAGACGATCCCCTACCAGGAGATCTTCAACTTCCCGGACGCCGACGCGTGGGCCGACGTGTGCCGCCGCGAGGTCCTCCAGTACAAGCAGTTCGAGACCTCGCAGAGCGAGGACACCCAGCAGATCCTCCAGCGGCTCGACGCCCAGCACATCAACCTCAACTTCGACGACACGCCGTTCGGCGATGCGATCGACACGCTCCACGAGCTCACGAGCCTCAACTTCGTCGTCGCGACGACGGCCAAGGAGCTCGCCGACACCGAGCAGCTCAAGATCAAGCTCAAGGTCAAGGACATCAGCGTCCGGAACGCGCTCAACCTGATCATGCAGGTCAAGGATGAGCTCCTCTACGTCGTGAAGAACGGCGTCATCCTCATCACGACCAAGAGCGGCGAGAAGAAGCAGCTCTTCCTCGAGTTCTACGACGTGTCGGACATCATCAACAAGACGCCCGACTTCCCGGCCCCCGAGCTCGGCCTCCCGGCCGGCAAGGGCGGCGGCGGCAAGGGCGGCCTCGCGGGCGCGACGCTCACGTTCGCGAACGAGGACAAGAAGCTCGGCACGGGCGTCGACGCCGACAAGCTCCGCGACCTCGTGGACTCGAAGCTCGGCGAGGCGGCCGACGACGGCGGCTCGGTCGAGATCTCGGGCGGCGTCCTCATCGTTCGCAAGAGCGCCGAGGCCCACAAGAAGATCCAGCGGCTCCTCGAGGCGCTCCGCCGCACGGTCGGCATCATGGTGACGATCGAGTCGCGCTTCGTGGACGTGCAGGACAACTACCTCGAGGAGATCGGGGTCGACGTCGCGAACCAGCCGGACATAAACGGCGCCTTCCCGCCCGACACGTTCGGCTCGATCAAGCAACCGATGGGAACGTCGGTCGGACCAGGTGACACCCAGGTCGGCTACAACTTCACGAGCCGGAGCGGCGACTACAACCAGCGCGCGAGCATGCTGTTCACGTTCTCGCAGCCGCTGGGCTCGACGGCCGGCAACCCGTTCAACATCACGGACACGGGCGGCCTCTCGCTCCAGTGGAACTACCTCCACAACTTCCAGCTCCAGGCCGTCTTCGAGGCCGTGAAGAAGAAACAGAAGGCCCGGCTCGTCAACGCGCCACGCATCCAGGTCTTCAACGGGCAGCGCGGCCACATGATGTCGATCACGCAGCGCGCCTACATCCAGGGCGTCGATACGAACCAGACGGGCGTCATCCCCGTCTTGAACCCGATCGTCGGCATCCTCAACACGGGCTCGATCCTCGAGGTCATGCCGACCGTCAGCTACGACAAGAAGTACGTGACGCTCGAGGTCAAACCGACGCTGGCGACCAACCCGTCGTCGCGACTGCCGGCGCCGGTCACGCTCGCGAACGGCAACACGTCGATCCAGATCGAGCTCCCGGTCGTCGTCATCCAGAAGATCCGCTCGACCGTGACGGTGCCCGACGGCGGCACGGTCATGATCGGCGGCATGAAGAACTTCGAGGATCAGCAGATGGAGGAAGGCGTCCCCTTCCTCGTCGACGTGCCGATCTTCAAGAACCTGTTCCGCATGCAGGGCTTCGACACCCTCAAGCGAAGCCTGGTGGTCCTCCTCAAGGTGCAGATCACCATCATCCGCGATGAGGAAGTGAACACGTTCGGGCGCAAGCCGGAGAAGCAGCAGTGATGAGACTCCAGAAGCTCACGCTCGCCGCGTCGCTCGCGGCCCTCGCCGTCGGGTGCTCCTCGACCGAGCAGAACGTACCGAAGCCCAAGCCCGAGGCGCCCGCGGGGGCGCCGGAGGGGCCCGGCAAGCAGCAGCCGGGCCAGCAGGCCCCCAAGGACCCGCCGGGCGACGACAAGCCGGGCGGGGGTGGCGGCGGCGGCGGCAACCAGGTCCTCGACGACCTCTACAAGGACCTCGGGCTCCGAGACAAGGAGAAGCGCGCCCTCGCCGAGCACTACTTCAAGGTCGGCAAGCAGTACTACGATCAGCTCGACTACGCCGAGGCGGCCAAGAACTTCCAGAAGGCCGTCGACGCCGACGCGAACGACAAGAAGGCCCAGCAGTACTACCTCATGGCCTCGCTCCTCGCGGGCGACCGCGTCGCCGAGTTCAAAGCGATCACCGAGCGCCTCCGCGACGAGCGCGGCGCGACGATCGAGGAGAACGAGGTCGAGCTCCGGCGGCTCCACGACGAGGGCATGCAGCTCATCGACCGCCACGAGTACGACAAGGCGATCGTCCGCTTCGAGCAGGTCCTCGAGAAGATCCGCTGGTTCCCCTACCCGGTGAAGGACGCGGGCATCGAGAAGTCGGCCCGCGAGAACATCATCCGGGCGAAGAAGCTCAAGAGGGACCAGGAGCTCCAGGAGAAGATCTCCCAGGAGCAGAAGGCCCTCGACCAGGCCAAGAACCTCGAGGCCGACGCGCAGCAGCACAAGCGCGACGCGATCAGCAAGCGTCTCAACGACGGCATCGAGTATCTCCAGACCGACAAGTTCCAGAAGGCCGAGGACACGTTCGACAAGGTCCTGAAGGACGACCCGACGAACGAGCAGGCGCAGAAGTTCCTCGAGCTCGCCAAGGAAGGACGCCACTGGCACGAGGACGCGGTCAACCACGACCGCAACGCCCTCGAGATGAAGTGGAACGTCGAGAACATGGAGGAAGAGCCGAACATCTACACGCCGACCAACAAGGTCGTGATGTTCCCCGAGGACATCTACTGGCGTGAGAAGGTTCAGCGCCGCGGCATCGGCCTCCAGTCCGGCAACGGACCCACCGAGCCCGCCTGGGTCACGGCCTACAAGCAGAAGCTCGCGACCCAGAAGCTCACCTTCAACTTCAACGCGACGCCGTTCAACGAGGTCGTGGACTTCCTCCGCGACTTCACCGGCATCAACATCATCGTCTCGAAGGCGATCGACGGCGAGCAGGTGAAGCTCGACCTCCGCCTGAAGGACGTGATCGCCCAGAACGCGATCGACATCATCCTCAACCAGACGGGCTTCGCGATGAGCTTCAAGAACGAAGCTCTCATGATCACGCCCAAGGAAGAGGCGAAGGGCGAGTACTCGCTCGACATCTACGACGTGCAGGACATCCTCGCCGCGATCCCCGACTTCCCGGGGCCCCGCATCCGCATCACCGCGCCCCGCGCGGGCGGCGGCCGCGGTCAGGGCGGCGGCGCCCTCACGATCGACGACGAGCCGACGACCGACGAGAACCCGGCCGTCATCGAGCCCGACAAGCTCGAGCAGCTCGTCAAGAACTCGACGGGCGCGGACGAGGTCTGGGGCGACCCGGCGAGCTACGAGCTCCACCGCGGTCAGATCATCGTGAACCAGACGCGCGAGGTCCACGAGAAGATCAAGCTCGTCCTCGAGAACCTGCGCCGCAACATCGGCCTCTTCGTCCAGGTCGAGTGCCGGTTCATCCTGATCCACAACGACTTCCTGCAGGACATCGGCGTCGACTACCGCGGCCTCGGTGCGTCCGACCAGGGCGCCACGCCTCCGCTCCCGATCTGGGGCACCCAGGTCAACATGGACCAGAACATCCCGGGCCAGTCGGCCACGCGGCGCGGCGGCGACGACGTGGGCTTCTTCCAGAAGATCCGGCCCGGCCGGCTCGGCCCCGTCCTCGGCGGTATCCCGTTCTTCGGGTCCTCCGCGATCGGCGGCCGCATCGAGAACATCCTCGACGGCGGCGACGCCTACTTCAAGGGCGACCGCCTGAACGGCACGCAGGTCCAGGGCGCCGCGAACCCCAAGGGCTTCCTCGGCCAGCTCACGATCCTCGACCCGTTCCAGATCAACGCGATCATCCGCGCCGACCAGGAGCGCCTCAAGGAGAAGATCGTGAACGCGCCGGTCGTCGTGGCGGCGAACCGGCAGCGCGTCCACATCTCGATCATCACGCAGCGCGCCTACATCGCCGACTACGAGCTCAGCTCGGGCGGCACGGGCCTCGTGATCGCCGAGGTCGCGAGCCCGATCGTCCAGACCATGCAGGAAGGCGTCGTGCTCGACGTGCGGCCGACGATCTCGGCCGACCGCAAGTACGTGACGCTCGACCTCCGGCCGTCTCTCTCCGAGCTCGTGGGCGGCGTCTTCACCGAGATCCCGGTCAACCTCGGCACGCAGACCGCGGCCGCGATCAACGTCAACATCGAGCTCCCGACGGTCGACCTCCGCGAGGCCTACACGTCGGTCATGGTGCCGGACGGCGGCACGGTCCTCGTGGGTGGCTTCCGCGAGTTCAACGAGAAGGAGCAGCGCTCGGGCACGCCCTTCGTGGACGACGTGCCGCTCCTCAACGTCATCTTCAAGCGCGAGGCCGAGCTCCGCGAGACGGAGAGCCTCGTCATCCTCGTCACGGCGCGCATCGTCGTCCTGCGCGACGAGGAGAAGAAGCGCTTCAACACCAAGTAACTAATCCCGGGACAACCGACACCCGGCGTGTAGACTGGACGGACCGGTCCCGGGAGAGCGTCTTTAGGGCGCTCCCCTGGGGAGGAGCGCCCATGCCGAACGCCTTGCTCGACGCGATCTTCTTCGACGTGGACGACACGTTGTTCTCGACCTCGCAGTTCGCCGAGAAGGCGCGCGAGGCGAGCGTGGACGCCATGATCAAGGTCGGGCTCGAGATCGAGCGCGACGTCCTCCTCCAGGAGCTCCACGAGGTCGTGGCCGAGTTCACCTCGAACTACGACCACCACTTCGACCAGCTCCTGCGCCGGATCCCGAAGCGCTACTTCAAGGGAGTCAACCCCGCCATCATCATCGCGGCCGGAGTCGTCGCCTATCACGACACGAAGATGCGCGAGCTGGCGCCCTACCCGGACGCGGTCGAGCTCCTGCGCGCGCTGGCGGGCGTCCCGGACCTGGTGCGGGGGATCATCACGAGCGGTCTCATGATCAAGCAGGCGGAGAAGCTCGTGCGCCTCGGCGTCTACGACCTCATGACGCCGACGGCGATCTTCATCTCGGACCAGATCGGGATCAACAAGCCGAACCCCAAGCTCTACCGGCGCGCGTGCAGCGACCTCAACTTGAAGCCGGCGCGCTGCATCTACGTCGGCGACCGGCCGCGCTCGGATGTGGACCCGCCGAACGCTCTCGGCATGATCACCGTCCAGATGAAGCGCGGCGGCCGCCACGAGAAGGAAGAAGGAAAGACGAAGCCCGTCCACGAGGTCCGGGACTTCGGGGAGCTGAGGGCGATCCTCGAGCGGACCTACTCTCTCCCCCTGGGCGGCGGCCCCGCGCCCCCGCCGCCCGAGGAGGGCGACGTGACGGATGCGCGCCAGAAGGCCAGTGTCTAGGAGACGGAGCCGAGCCTTCGACGCCGCCACGGTCGCCGTCTCCGCGGGAGCGCTGAGCCAGCTCCCGGCGCTCGGGTCGCTCGCCGTGCTCGGGCTCGGGACGCACGACCCCTGGGTCCGCGGAGTCGCCCTGGCGGTGGGCCTCGCGGCCGTCGTGGTCGCGGGGCGCGTCATGGCGGCGCGGCTCTCGGACAGGACGCGGCTGGCGGTCGCGTCGGCGGCGGCCATGATCGCGCTCGTCTCTTACGGCCCGGTCGATCCGCTCGCGGAGCTCGTCGCGAGGGCGGCGGGCGCCACGCTCGGAGCGATCGCGTTCGCGTCCTGGCTCGCCACGAGAGACACCGCGAAGACGCCAGGACGCCAAGACGCCGCCAGCGAACCTCTTGGCGCCTTGGCGTCTTCGCGGTTCCTCTCGGTCGTCGGACTCGCGGGACCGCTCGCCCTCGCTCCGATCGCCGCACGCCTCGCCTCTCTCGAGGGTCACTCGCCCGTCCTCGCCGCGCTCGCGCTCGTCCTCGGGCTCGCCATCGGAGTCAAGGTTCGCCGCGTCCCGGCCCTCGCGCTGCTCGCGCCGGTCGTCGCGGCCGTCGGGCTCCTCTACGCTCCATCCTTCATCATCCCGACGCTCGCCGTCGCCTCCGTCCTCGCCGGCCTCGCCCTCCGCCCGTCGCTCGCTCTGGCGCTCGCCCCGCTCCTGGGCGTCGGCCTCGAGCAGGGCCTCATGCGCGCCGCCGAGCGCACCTGGAGCCCGGAGCGCAAGATGGCGATCGCCCACGTCGCGGGCGACACCCTCCAGAGCTTCGGGTTCTCGCCCTACGGCGTCGTCGCCGTCGTCGACTCGCAGAAGACGAACGTCCGCGCCCTCTACCGGGACGGCGAGCTCCTCGGGTCGATCAACATCGCGAAGGGCGAGTCGGCGGCGGACGCGCTGACTCCGGTCCTCGCCTCGGTGCTGCTCGAGACGCTCGCCGAGCGCGGGGGAGCGGTCGCCTGTCTCGGCTTCTCGGACGGGATCGCCGCCTGGACGCTCGCGCGCGTCGAGTCGAGCTCGCTCACGATCGTCGAGCCCGATCCCTCGATCCGGGCGATCAAGGACGACCCGGGCGACCTCTTCCATGGCGCCTGGCGCGAGGGCACGATCGCGACCGCGATGCCCGCGAACGCCAACCTGATCCTCGACCTCGAGGGGGCTCTGGCGACCGAGGCGAGGCTCGCTCGTGCCCACGGCCAGCTCGACGGGGGCTCCGTCGTCCGCGTCGTCCGCGACGGGCCACGCTTCGAGGACCAGGCCCAGGCCTTCGCGCGGGTCTTCCCGAACGCGCTCGTCTTCCGGGCGCCGCTCTCGCGCGGGGTCGCGATCTTCGTGGGCGGCGTCGCCCACATCGACACGGCGCGGCCGCTCGGCGCCGGTCTCCGCTTCGCCATCGCGAACACGCGGCTCCCTGCGTCCGACCTCCTCGGCACGTTCGTCGGCGCGGCGCACGCGCTTCGGCAGGCCCAGAGGGTGGACGACCTCGTCCCCGCCCAGGAAGACGCGGAGAAGCTCGCCTTCCTCCTCGGCGACACCGAGGCGCTCCTCACGGTCGCGGACTCCGCCTCGAAGCTCGGGAACACGCGGACGGCGCGGGCCCTCCTCGCCGCGGCGAAGCGCCTCCACGTCGAGCCCGCCTACGAGATCGAGCGCGCGACGGGCGACGCCTTCTTCCGGGAGGGCAACGACCGCGAGGCCGTCCTCTGCTGGAACCGCGCCCTCGAGATGGCTCCCTCTGCCCTCTCGCCGCGCCTCTCGCTCGCCGCGCGTCACTTCAAGCGCAAGGAGCACGAGAAGGCGCGCGCCCTCCTCCAGGGGGCGCTCACGGGCGACCTGACGAAGGACGCGCCGGCTCACTACCTCCTCGGAGCGATCGCGCTCGCGAAGAACGAGTTCGCGCTCGCCCAGAGACACTTCGAGGCGGCGGACGGCTTCGAGGACGCCGAGAAGCGCGCCGAGATCGCGCGCGGCCTCGACGAGGAGTCGAAGAAGCTCTCGCCGCCGGTCGCCCCGAAGAAGCTCGACGAGTCGCCCAAGCGCCTCTACGACGAGGCGGTCGTCATCCTCGACGAGACCGCGGAGGAGGAGGCGAAGTACGTCGCGAATTGCCGCGCCAAGAAGATCCAGCCCGACGACGCCGAGGTCGCCCTCTTCACGAGCCGCCGAGAGGAGGCGCGCGCCCTCCTCGAGAAGGCCCGCGAGAAGGAGCCCGAGAACCCGGCGATCTCCTTCGAGCTCGGCCGCGTCGAGCGCGTCCTCGAGAACTGGGAGAAGGCCGCGTCCGCCTTCGAGACGGCGGCTCGCCTCGACCCCCAGAGCAGCCGCGCGCTCTACGCGCTCGGGGACGTGCTCTGGCAGATGCGGCAGGGAGACGCCGCCCTCGACGCCTACGAGCGCGGGCTCGCGCGCGGTCCGATCTCGACCGGGAGCGCCCGCGTCTTCCTCGCGTGCGCGGAGATACTCGTCTCGCAGAAGCGCTACGCCGACGCCGCCTCGAAGCTCGAGGAGGCGGAGCGTTCGGCTCCCGGTCACCCGGAGGTCCCGCTCCAGCTCGGCCGGATCTACGAGCGGCTCGGGCGAGGCCCCGATGCCGTGAGGGCTTACCGCCGCTGGCTCGACCTCGCGGGCGACGGCGCCGACCCCGCTCTCAAGGCCCGCGTCGAGGGGTGGATACGCGCTCTCGAGCGGTAGGGCCAGCCTTTACCTTTTTCTGATTGTGACTTACGCCCGCCTTTGAGCAGAATGTTTGGACGACCGGGGAGCGAGGAGCAGGCCTTTGGCTGACAAGAAGGCGACCGGCAAGGCGAAGAAGCCGATCCGCGATGAAGATGAAGCGCCCGAGCCCAAGAAGAAGGGGAGCGGGAGCACGAAAGCCCTGAAGAAGTCGTCCTCCGCCCGGAAGATGCCCGAGGTGGACGACGACGACGAGGCTCCCAAGTCCAAGAAGTCCTCGGCCCGCAGCTCCGCGCGCGCGTCCTCGGGACCGCCGCCCAAGCAGGGCCCGGACAAGGGCAAGATCTTCCTCTACTTCGTGCCCGGAGCGATCTTGCTCCTCCTCGGCCTCGGCTGGTACGTCGCGAACCTGCCCGACGCCAAGAAGGAGGAGGTCAAGCAGGTCAACTTCAACGAGAGGACCGACGAGGCGAAGAAGCTCTACTTCAAGGCCAAGAACTGCTTCCAGCAGGGAAGCGGCATCGAGGGCGAGGGTGGGCTTCCGCAGCTCCGCGAGGCGAGGGGTTACCTCCAGCAGGCGCACAAGATCTACTTCAAGGTCCGCAAGGACATGGACGCGATCGAGGAAGCGGCCAAGAAGGACCCGGCGAACGTCCACATCAAAGAGGGTCCGAAGAACGATAACCCCAACGCCGGCCAGAGCTACCAGTTCGACGAGGACGAGCAGCTCGCCAACCAGCTCCGCATCATGGTCCGCAAGGCGATCCTCGAGCGGAGCAGCGATCCCATGGACAGCAAGCCGGACGACGACGACGAGTCGGCCCCGTCCGACGCCGTTCCTCCGCCGGCGCCCGCGCCGAAGTAACGAACGCGGAGCCCGCGGAGCTCTAGCCGCAGAGGAACGCGGAGCTCCTCCGCGGTTCCTCACGCCCTCCGCGTTGACCGTGGGGCAACGCACGTTGTCCCTTCCCCAACGCACGTTGTCCCTTCCCCAACGCACGTTGTCCCTTCCCCAACGCACGTTGTCCCTTCCCCAACGCACGTTGTCCCTTCCCCAACGC
>Ga0070738_10008128_pt1 | contig 10194 bp, 8 predicted proteins | sample Coa_R2_2_FD_66446 | JGI IMG/M metagenome (GOLD analysis project Ga0070738, IMG submission 66446) | Surface soil microbial communities from Centralia Pennsylvania, which are recovering from an underground coalmine fire - Coalmine... | ecosystem: Environmental > Terrestrial > Soil > Unclassified ... | reverse complement strand
GGCCTGGTGGGGCAAGTCCGGGTCGTCGCCGCCGGCCACGTTTCCATTCATCGTGACCCCCGCGATCTCGGGGATGCTGGCGCGCGCGGCGGCGCAAATGGCGGCGCGGGGCCTGCTCGAGAGCCCGATGCTGCGCCAGGGAACGGTGGATGACAGGCTGGCACGGGCGATTCTCGCACGCGAGCAGGCCGGACGATGAGCGTCGAGCAGGCGGCGATGCCGCTTCCCGCCGAATCGCCCCGGCGCCGCTCCGCCTCCGAACGCTACGCGCTCATCGCCTTCGGGCTCGCCATTTTTCTGATCGTGGCCCTCGCGGGTCTCGCGAACCGCGCCCTCGAGCAATCCGAGACCATGAACCGGTGGGTGCGGCACACGTATGAGGTGTTGGACACGCTGGATAGCGCGATGGTCGAGCTTTCCACGGTGCGCACCGACGTGATGGCCTATCTCATCACGGGCGAGAGCGCGGATCTGGCACGGCGGGACAGCGCGGCATCCGCCGTGATATCGAGCGCCGAGAACCTGAAAGCGCTCACCGCGGACAATGCGGCCGAGGCCGCGCGCGCGGCGACGATCGATCGCGCCATGCGAGCACTCATCGAGCGGATGACCCGGGTGCTCGTGCAGCGGCAGACGGCCGGCTTTGCGACCGCCCGCGCCACCTACATGAGCGAGGCGGATGGCACGCTCGAGCGGCGAATCGACGCCGTGCAGCGCGCGATGCGGGCCGCGGAGGGGCAGCTGCTGGCGCAGCGCGCGAGCCGGGAGAGCGAAGCGCAGCGGCGATTGCAGCTCATGTTGGCGGGACTCGGCCTGGTGGTCATCGCCACCATCATGACGGGCTTCGGCTTTCTTCTGCGCGAGATCAAGATCCGCGGCGCGCTCGCGGCGTCGCATGCAATGCTGAACGCCACTCTCGAGGCGCAGAAGAGCGCGCTCGAGTCCGCCAACGGCGAGCTGGAGAGCTTCTCCTACAGCGTCTCGCACGATCTGCGCGCGCCGCTGCGGGCAATCGACGGATTCTCGCTGATGCTGCTCGAGGACTGCGGTCCGCAGATGGATGAGCAGGGGCGGCGCTACATTGCGACGATCCGTGCCTCGACCCGGCGCATGGGGCAGCTGATCGATGATCTGCTCGCGTTCTCGCGGGTCGGACGCCAGCCGCTGCACAAGGCGGTGGTGGACATGACGCGGCTTGCGCGGGAAGCGGCTGCCGAGGCGGTCCGCGAGACGGGCGCAGCCCCGCCCGAGCTCATCATCCGCGAGCTGCCTCCCGCGTTCGGGGACAGCTCTCTGCTGAAGCAGGTATGGCTCAACCTGATCGGGAACGCGGTGAAGTATTCCAGCAAGACACCCTCGCCCAGGGTTGAGGTCACGTCGCAGTCGACCGGTGGAGTCACCGTCTACCGTGTGCGCGACAACGGTGCCGGGTTCGACATGCGGTACGCGCACAAGCTCTTCAAGGTCTTTCAGAGACTTCACGGCCAGGACGAGTTCGCCGGCACGGGGGTCGGTCTCGCGCTGGTGCAGCGGATTGTCGTCCGCCACGGCGGCCGTATCTGGGCGCAGAGCGCGCCGGGCGAGGGAGCCACGTTCCAATTCACCGTGGGAGGAGCTTGCGCATCATGAGCGAGATTGAAAGCATCGATATCCTCTACGCGGAGGACAGTCCGACCGACGCGGAGGTGACCCTGCGCGCGCTGCGGAAGGCGAACCTGACCAACAACCTGGTCTGGGTCAAGGACGGAGAGGAAGCTCTCAACGTGCTGCTCGGGAGCGGAGCCGGCGCCGATCGCAGGAAGTCCCGGCCGCACCTGGTGCTGCTCGATCTGAAGATGCCGAAAGTCGACGGTCTCGAGGTCCTGCGCGTCATCAGGTCGACCGAGTCGCTTCGCGCCCTTCCCGTCGTGCTGCTGACCTCGAGCGCCGAGGAAAGGGATCTCATCGAGAGCTACAAGCTCGGGGTCAACAGCTACATCGTCAAGCCGATCGACTTCTCGGCGCTCTCGGCGGTGGTCGCGCAGCTCGGCTATTACTGGATGGCCATCAATCGAGTGCCGCACCAGGCGGGCTGAGCTCGCCGCGAAGAGCCGAACCGCCGCCAACGCCCCGTGAAGTCATGAGTTGACTCGAGCCGGGCGAGAGTTCGCGATTGGCGCGATCGTTGCCGGGCAGCGGCACTGCGGCGCGGCCCACGGGGCGGTTCAGATCGCAACCCGCCCCCGCCCGGGCATGCGGGTTTGCAGCGCCATGCGGCGCATGTAGCGTGGAAAGTCCAATCCAAGGTGCCGCTTGAGCTCGAGGGCGGTGCGCTCGAGATGCTCCCATTTGTCCACAGGGACACGCTTCTTGAATGCGAAAACGATGACGTTGGCTTCCGGCCTCGCTCGCAGCGCCACGACGGCCTGGCCGAAGACCGTGCGCATGCGGGTGAGGTGCGCCGCGCGGCGGTACGAGTCCCCGCAGATGTTCGCGACCAACACACCCTCGCGGGAGAGACAGCGCCAGGCATGATGGTAGAAATCGAGCGTGTCGAGCTCGGGGGCGATTCCGGCGTGATCGCAGGCGTCGACGAGGATCACATCCTTGTCGCGCCGCAGGGCGGCCAGATAGGCAGCGGCGTCCTCGCATATCACCCGGAAGCGATCATCATCCGCCGGAATCTGGAACTCCTCGCGCAACGCCAGCACGTCCGGGTTGATCTCGATGGCGGTCAGCGCTGTTCGAGGCAAGTGCCGATGACAGAACTTGGCGAGCGAGCCGCCACCGAGGCCGAGCATCAGCACCCGCCGCGGCGTGCTGTTGAAGACCAGAAAGGCCATCATCTTGCGCGTATACGTCAGAGCCAGCCGGTACGGGTCATGCCGCAGCATGGCGCTCTGCTCGCAGTTCAGATCGAATTGCAGCGCCCGCCGCCGGCCCGTGTCGACGATGAAGGGTTTTTCGTACCGCCCCTCGATGAGCCGCTCCCAGAGTGAGGCGAGGGAGGTGTCCGCGGGCTCGAGGAAGCGAAGCACGCTGCCTTTCGGGGCAGAGGCCAGCTCGACGGAGAAGAGCGGCCGGTGGGAACCCTTCATGAGCTCGTCACGACCGGCCGTCCGCAGGCCGCCCGTGTGCAGCCGCCGCAGGCCGTCCCTCCGGTGAGCCCGACAGCGCGGCGAGAATGCCCTGAAGAATGCGTGTCGGGCTCGGCGGGCATCCGGGGATCGCGACATCGACCGGGATGACGTTCGAGACGCGGCCGCGGCTGGCGTAGCTCTCACCAAAGACACCGCCGGTACAGCCGCAGTCCCCGAGCGCGACCACGAGCTTGGGATCCGGCATCGCCTCGTAGGTCCGCCGCAGCGCCACCTCCATGTGCCTCGAGACCGGGCCGGTCACGAGCAGCAGGTCGGCATGGCGGGGACTGGCGACGAAGCGGATGCCGAGCCCCTCGAGGTTGTAGAGCGGGTTGCTGAGCGCGTGGATCTCGAGCTCACAACCGTTGCAGGAGCCGGCGTCCACGTGCCGGATGCAGAGCGCGGTGCCGAGCACCGCAAGAATGCGCTCTGCGAGCTGCCGGCGGATCCGCAGGCTCTCATCGGCGGCCGGGGCGGGCTCGGTGACGATTCCGATCGAGGCGATCTGGCGCAGGGTCTTGAGCATGGCTGTCTGCTACAGGTCGTGCCCGCTGTAGGCGAGATTGAAGGACTTGTTGATGAGCGGAAAGTCCGGAACGATGTTGCCGATGATGGCGTGCTCGAGCGCCGGCCAGTTGTGCCAGGAGGGATCGTGCGGGTGACAGCGGCGGATCATGCCGCCATCCCCCGCCTCGAGGGCGAGGAGGACCGGGCCGCGCCAGCCCTCGGTGAGCCCGAGACCCAAGGCCCCGGCCGGCGGAATCGACATCTTGCTCACGTGGGCGCCCGCGGGCAATCCCTCGAGGATGCGGTGAGCGAGTCGGCAGGACTCCTCGAGCTCATCGAATCGCACCGCAACCCGCGCGGCGACATCGCCTGCCTGGTGCAGGACCATTTGGGGTGCGAGCTGCGTGTAGGGCTCGGTGGGCAGGTCGCAGCGAAGGTCGACGGCCTGAGCACTGGCGCGCCCGGCGAGGCCGATGAGACCGAGCTCGGCCGCCAGCCGCGGCTCCACCGTCCCGGCCCCGGTGAACCGGTCGCGAAGGCCGGAGTGGTCGTTATAGATCGACTCGATCGTCAACGCCTCGCGGGCAATGTCGTTAAGGCACCGGCGCAGCTCTGCGGCGCCGAAGGCCGTGAGGTCGAGGCGCGTGCCGCCAGGAATCACGGCATTGAGCAGGTAGCGCTCTCCGAGCGCCACCTCCGTGGCGCGCAGCAGCCGCTCCTTCAAGCGCGAGAACTGGACGAGACCGAACGCGAAGCCGGCGTCGTTGCCGAGCGCGCCGAGATCCCCCAGATGATTGCCGATGCGCTCGAGCTCGAGGCAGAGCGCGCGCAGCCACGCGGCTCGCGCCGGGATCTCGGTCTCGGCGATCGCCTCGAGCGCCTGACAGTAGGCCCACGAGAACGCAACGGCGGAGTCTCCGCAAACGCGAGCCGCGAGCCGGTGACCCTCGAGGAGCGGAAGCTCCGTGAAGCGCCGCTCGATTCCCTTGTGGACGTAGCCCAAACGCTCCTCGAGCCTCAGCACCTTCTCGCCGACGACGGAGAAGCGAAAGTGGCCGGGCTCGATCGTGCCGGCGTGCACGGGACCGACGGCGATCTCGTGCACGCCGACGCCCTCGACTCTCACGAACTCGTAGTGATCGGCCGCAGGCGGCGCCGGGCTTGCCGCCAGCGGAGGATCGATGAGCGGCCGGTAGGTCGCCGGCCAGGCCGCATGGCGCAGCCAGGGACGCGTATCCGAGTCCGTCGAGCGCAACCCGAGAAGATCGGCGATGGCACGCTGCATGCGTGCGGCCGCGGGGAAGAATTTCTCGAGCCCGGGATACGGCGCATCGGGGTCCGAAAGCGGCAGCGCGAGTACGAGCGCCGTGCGCTCGACGAAGAATGCCGCCCAAACGGTGGCCGGGTCCTGCTCGCCGCGGCTGCCCCAGAGGGCGAGGAGCTTCGCGCCGGCGGCGGACAGATCGTGCAGCTCCCGCCGCCACTCCTCGCTCGAGACGGTGAGCGTGCGCAAGCACGGCACGCTGGCCTTGACGTTGCGCGGCGCCGGCGAGATCCGGGGTGACACCTCAGCCGCCTCCGATCAGGCGCGCCGCCGCGCGATACCAGTCCGCGAGATACGGCGGAATGTAAAGACCCAACACCAGGACCATGCTGAGGTGCGCAAACACCGGCAGCAGCGCCGGCGCATGCGGCAGACGCCTGGCGGTGGTCTCGCCAAACACCATCGGCTGCACGCGTCCGAAGATCGCCGCAAAGGCGACGCCGAGCGCCGTGAGCAGGATGGGTGTCGCCCACGGTTGGTCCCGCATGGCGGTGGTGAGAATCAGGAACTCGCTCGCGAACACCCCGAACGGGGGCATGCCGAGGATGGCGAGCGATCCCATCATCAGTCCCCACCCGACCGTCGGGGAGAGAGTGATGAGGCCGCGAATGTCATCCATGAGCTGCGAGCCCGCCTTCTGCGCCGCGTGGCCGACCGTGAAGAAGATCCCGGACTTGGTGAGCGAGTGCACCGTCATGTGCAGCAGGGCGGCGAAGTTCGCCACTGGCCCGCCCATGCCGAAGGCGAAGGTGATGATCCCCATGTGCTCGATCGAGGAGTAGGCGAAGAGGCGCTTGATGTCGCGCTGGCGCCAGAGAAAGAACACCGCGAGCAGGAGGGAAACCAGGCCGAAGCCCATGAGCATGCGCGCGGGCAGGGCAGAATGCAGCGCGCCCTCGACGAGGATCTTGCAGCGCACGACCGCATAGATCGCCACGTTGAGCAGCAGTCCCGAGAGCACCGCGGAGATCGGCGTCGGGCCCTCGGCGTGCGCATCCGGCAGCCAGTTGTGCAGCGGGGCGAGGCCCACCTTGGTGCCGTACCCCACGAGGAGAAACACGAACGCGAGGCCGAGCACCGTGGGCTCGAGCTGCCCTTTGACTGCATCGAGATGCGTCCAGAGGAGCGCGCTCACTCCCTGAGCGCCGAGCACTTTCTCCGCCGCCAGGTAAAGCAGGATGGTTCCGAAGAGCGCCTGTGCGATCCCGACGCCGCAGAGGATGAAGTACTTCCAACCCGCTTCCAGGCTCGCCGGCGTGCGGTAGAGCGTGACGAGCAGGACGGTCGAGAGCGTTGCCGCCTCCATAGCGACCCAGAGCAACCCCAAGTTGTTGGTCGTGAGCGCGATCAGCATCGTCGCCATGAAGAGCTGATACATGCTGTGATAGAGGCGCAGCCGCCCGGCCGTCACCCGGCCGTGCGCGACCTCCACGCGCATGTAGGGGCGGGAGAATAGCGAGGTGGTGAGGCCGACGAAGGCCGTGAGCGTCACCAGGAACACATTGAAGGGGTCGATGAAGAACTGCTCATCCGCGACGAGCAGGTTCCCCTGGCCGATGACGTGGGCGGTGAGTGCGCAGGCGCTCGCGAACGTCGCGAGACTGAAGGCGACGTTGAGCTCGGGAGCGAAGCGCCGCGCCCCGGCGAGACCGAGTGTCAGACAGCCCGCGAGCGGGCAGGCGAGCAGGAGCAATACGTCCATCTTACGAAGTCCCCTGCGGCGCACCGCCGTTTGATGCGACTCCCGTCTCCCTCAGGGTTTCCAGGTGGTGCAGGTCGAGGCTGTCGAACTGCTCGCGGATCTGGAAGAAGAAGACCCCGAGAACGAGAACCGCGACCAGCACATCGAGCGCCACGCCGAATTCGACGACCATCGGCATGCCGTAGGTGGCGCTCATCGCGCCGAAGAAGAGCCCGTTCTCCATGGACAGAAACCCGACCACCTGGGAGGTCGCCTTGCGCCGGGTGATCATGGTGAGGAATGAGAGCAGCACCACCGCGACGGCGATGCCGATCGCATTGCGGGCGGCGGTGCTCGCGAGCTGCGAGATCGGCTGGGCGAGACCGAAGGCGAACACGACCACCAGCACGCCGATGAGCATCGTTCCGGAAACGTTGAGCAGCGGCTCGGTGTCCCAGTACACCTTCAGCTGCCTGACGAGGCGGTGCAGCAGCCAGGGCAGGAAGATCACCTTCAGTGCCAGCGTCAAGGCGGCGGACACGTACAGGTGCGGCTCGCCCGTTCGCCAGGCGAGCAGGAGCGTTGCGCTGCAGACCAGCGCTCCCTGCAGCGCGAGGAGATTGACGAGCGTCACGAGGCGCCGCTGCGCCAACATGGCGAACGAGAGCAGCAGCAGCAGCGCCGCGCAGAGGTTCAAGAGCTGCAGGTCGAATGGGACGGCCGTCATGCCTCAAGCCTTGAGCAACAGGTGCACCAGCATCCCGAGCACCGCGAAGAGGAAGGCGGTGGCGAGGAATTCCGGCGCGCGAAACACCCGCAGCTTCGCCGAGAGGGTCTCGATCAGGGCGAGGCCGGCGCCGCAGACGCTGAGCTTCACCGCGAGCAGCGGAATCGAGGCAAGGAGCGTGAGCGGGCTGTCGGCCCGCGTCGAGACGCCCCAGGGAAGAAAGAGCGCGAAGCCGATGCAGGCGTAGTTGAAGAGCTTCAAGGCCGATGCCCATTCCATCAAGGCGAGGTGGCGCGCGGAGTACTCGAGCAGCGTCGCCTCGTGGATCATGGTGAGCTCGAGGTGCGTGGCCGGATTGTCGATGGGGATGCGGGCATTCTCCGCGAGCAGCACCATCGTGAAGGCAACGGCGGTGAAGGCGAGGCTCGGGAAGAGGGCCGGAGCCTGGGTCGCGAGGCTCTCCGTGATCGCCGGCAGCGCCGTGGTTCCCGAGATGAGTGAGGCCACGAAGATGACCATGAGGAGTGCCGGCTCGGCGAGAAAGCCCACCATCATCTCGCGGCGCGCACCGAGTGTGCCGAATGCCGTGCCGATGTCCATGGCGGCCAGCGAGAGGAACACGCGGGCCGTGGCGAGCAGGCCTACGAGTGCGATGGCATCCGCGGCGACGGTGAACGGCAGGCGGGTTCCCATCGAGGGGATGATGGCGGCGATGAGAACCATCGTGGCGAAGACCACGTAAGGGGCCACGCGAAAGAGCGGCGAGGCCCGCTCGGCGAGCACCGCATCCTTGTGAAAGAGCTTGCGAATGCCGCGATAGGGCAGCCAGACGCTCGGCGCGCGCCGGTTCTGCAGCCAGGCGCGGCACTGGTTGACCCAGCCGAGGAACAGCGGCGCCGCGGCGAGCGCGGCGATCACCTCGAGCGCCTGGGTGAGGATGTCGATCGGTCTCATAGCACGAGAGCCAACAGGGTCACGAGTGTCGCAAAGCTGTAGAAAAGATAGGTCGAGATGCGTCCTTGATGCAGCCACGCGACGGCATCGGCGATGCGCTGCACGAGGGTGCCGATCGGCTCGTACAGGCCCCGCCAGATCCGATCGCCAATGCTGATGCGATACCGGGGCGCGCGGTCGAATGGGGTTGGAAGCTCCCGCTGCACATCGAAGAAGAAGCCGAAGATATGCCGGATCGGCTGGCCGAATCCTTCGGCGGTGTCCTGCATGCGCGCATCGAGCCGCGCAAAGCCACAATCCCACGCCTCGCTGCGGCGCACGCGGCCGTGATAGAAGAGACGCACGGCGAGAATCGTCGCCAGGACCACGGTCAGCAGCACCAGGAAGAAGATCATCGGCGAGTAGGACACCGGCCGGCCCGGCACCGGGGCGAGGAGCCACCAGGAGGCGCCCTGCGGCAGTCCCACGCCGACCAGCTGCCGGGTCACGCTCCCGAGCGCGCGAATGACCTCCGTGGGCACGAGGCCCAGCGCGAGGCACCCGAGCGCGAGCCACGCGAGGCCGACGCGCTCGAGTCCTCCGGCATCGCGCGCGCGCGCGAGCGACGCTTCGCGCGGCTGGCCGAGAAAGATCACGCCGAAGAACTTGACCATGACGTAGCCCGCGAGCGCGGCGGCGAGGGCGATGACGGCGGCCCCGAGCGGCAGCAACATGTTGATGAACGTCCGGGGGACACGCTGCGCGAAGAGAAAGGCCTGCAGCAGCAGCCACTCGGAGACGAAGCCGTTGAGCGGGGGGAGCCCGGCGAGCGCGAGCGCGCCGATGAGGGTGAGCCACGCCACCCACGGCATGCGATGAATGAGCCCGCCGAGCTTGCCGAGATTGCGCTCGCCGGTCGAGTGCAGCACCGCGCCCGTGCCGAGGAAGAGCAGGCTCTTCATGAACGCGTGATTCAAGCTGTGATAAAGCAGCGCGATGAGCGCGAGCGCGGCGAGCGCCGGCATCCCGAGCCCCTGGAAGATGATGGCAAGCCCCAGGCCGGTGAAGATGATGCCGAGATTCTCGATCGAGGAGCAGGCGAGCAACCGCTTCATGTCGGTCTGGGCCGCTGCGAACACGATGCCGTAAACGGCCGTGAACAGCCCGACGGCAAGGGCAACGATGCCCCACCACCACTGCGGAGCGCCGAGCAGATCGAAGCTCACGCGCAGCACGCCATACACGGCCATCTTCAGCATTACCCCGCTCATCAGCGCCGAGACCGGCGAGGGCGCGGCCGGGTGCGCTTCGGGCAGCCACACGTGCAAGGGCACGAGACCGGCTTTGGCGCCGAAGCCGAAAAGCGCAAGCAGGAAGGCGGCGGCGGCCCAGGGAGCTGAGAGATGCGCGTGGCGCATGGCATCGAAGGTGAACTGCCAGCTCCCTCCCTGCAGCAGGCCAAAGCACAGAAGGATGGCGATGGCGCCGACATGGGCGATCAAGAGGTAGATGAAGCCCGCACGGCGGATCTCCCCGAGCCCATGCTGCGTGGTGACGAGGAAGTACGAGGCGAGCGCCATCGTCTCCCAGGCCACCATGAACGAATACGCATCGTTCGCAAGCAGCACGCCGCCCATGCTCGCGAGGAAGAGGTGGTACTGCAGGCACAGCAGCCCCGGCGCGGTGCCGCGCTCGCTGCGGAAATACCCGGCGGCGAACACCGAGACGCCCGCGCAGCTCGCCCCCAGCAGGCAGAGAAACACACTCGAGAGCGCATCGAGCCGCAGATGAACCGGCAGATCCGGCAACCCGATCGGCAAGAGGGCCTCTTGCGCGGGCGCGCCGAGGCTCGCGGCCCCGATCACGGCGAGGCCCAAGCCGCAGAGCGCACCGACCGGAAAGA
>Ga0070738_10008124_pt1 | contig 10197 bp, 8 predicted proteins | sample Coa_R2_2_FD_66446 | JGI IMG/M metagenome (GOLD analysis project Ga0070738, IMG submission 66446) | Surface soil microbial communities from Centralia Pennsylvania, which are recovering from an underground coalmine fire - Coalmine... | ecosystem: Environmental > Terrestrial > Soil > Unclassified ... | reverse complement strand
CGGCAGATCCATTCGAGTTATGGAGCGTGGGAAAAGACCGAGCTGGCGCGGCATCCGCAACGACCGTACACGCTCGACTACGTGGAGCGGATTTTTACCGACTGGAGCGAGATTCACGGCGACCGGGGGTTCGCCGACGACCCGGCGATCGTGGCGGGGATGGCGCGTTTCCACGGCGATGAAGTGGTGGTGATTGGGCAGCAGAAAGCCCGGGACGCGAAGCAGCGGGTGTACCGGAATTTCGGGATGCCGCATCCAGAAGGATACCGCAAGGCGCTGCGCGTGATGCAGCTTGCGGAGAAATTCGGCCGGCCGATTTTCACCTTCGTGGATACGGACGGGGCCCACCCCGGCATCGGCGCGGAAGAGCGTGGGCAAGGCGAAGCCATCGCCTACAACCTGCGCGAGATGGCGCGGCTGAAGGTCCCGATCATCGCGACGGTGATTGGGGTGGGTGGCAGCGGCGGGGCCCTGGCAATCGCCGTCGCCGACCGGGTGCTCATGATGGAAAATGCAGTGTACTCGGTGATCTCGCCGGAAGGGTGCGCGTCGATCATGTGGCGCGACGCCGGCAAGAAGGCGTTGGCGGCGGAGGCGATGAAGATCACCGCGGCGGATCTGAGCGAGCTGGGTTGCATTGACGGCGTGGTGCCGGAACCGGAAGGTGGAGCGCACACGGACCATGAAGCGGCGGCGGCGATGCTCGATGTGGCGCTGCTGCGGCACTACGACGAATTGAAGAAAGTATCCGTCGAGGAATTGCTCGTATCACGATATAATAAGTTCCGCCACATGGCGCAATTCTTCCGGGTGGAAGCCTAGTTTCAAGCTGGATTCGTCCGCTGGAATCCCTGGTTCTGCGGTATCCGACCCGCCGGCATTTCCGTATAATAAACGGTTCTCCACCACTCCATTCGAGGTCGGCAAAGGGGGTGGGGACTTGTTTCAATCAAAGGAAGGAATGGGATGGCAACGACTGATGTGACGCTCCAGGACGCCCCCGGGCGGCTGCAGCGAAAGCCGGTGGTCAACGACATGAGCATCCAGGTGGCGACAGTCAACGGCTCCGGTTCCCAAAGCTCCAACACGGTGTTATTGCGCAGCATTTTCCAGATGGGTATTCCTGTCTCGGGCAAGAACCTGTTTCCCTCGAACATCGCGGGCTTGCCGACCTGGTACACGATCCGGGCGAACAAGGACGGCTACGTCGCGCGCAAGAAGGAGATTGACTTCGTAGTGGCGATGAACCCGGAGACGGCGCAGGAGGATGTGCGTTCGCTGGCGCCGGGAGCGGCCGTGCTGTATGACGAACCGCTGAAGCTGGATGGGCTGCGGAACGATTTGATCTTCTACAGCGTGCCCTACGACAAAATTGTGGCGGCAGTGTGCCCCGAGGCCAAGCTGCGCAAGCTGGTCAAGAACATGATTTATGTCGGGGTCGTAGCGCACCTGCTCGAGATTGAGATGGCTGAGGTGGAGAAAGCCATCCGCAAGCAGTTTGCGAAGAAGGCAAAAGCGGCAAGCCTGAACCTAGCGGCGGCACAAGCGGGCTTTGACTATGCGAAAGCAAACCTGACGAAGCAGGACCCGTTCCGGGTAGCGCGGATGGACAAGACGAAGGGGAAGATCATCATCGACGGTAACTCGGCGGCGGCACTGGGCTGTATGTTCGCCGGGGTGACGGTCGTGACCTGGTATCCGATTACACCGTCGTCGTCGCTGGTGGAAACGCTGATCGACTACATGAAGCAGCACCGGATCGGCCCCGATGGCAAGGCGACGTTCGCGATCGTGCAAGCCGAGGATGAACTGGCGGCCATCGGCATGGTGATCGGAGCGGGTTGGGCAGGAGCACGTTCGATGACGGCAACGGCCGGACCCGGCATATCGCTGATGGCGGAATTTGCCGGGCTGGCGTACTACACGGAAGTGCCGGGCGTGATCTGGGACATCCAGCGAGTAGGACCTTCGACCGGGCTGCCGACGCGGACATCGCAGGGGGACATTCTTTCAACGGCATTTTTGAGCCACGGGGACACGAAAAACATCCTGCTGATTCCAAACTCGGTTTCGGAATGCTTCGACATGGCTCAGGACGCATTCAACCTGGCAGAGCAATTTCAGACGCTGGTGTTCGTGATGTCAGACCTGGACCTGGGGATGAACAACTGGATGTCGGATCCGTTCAAGTATCCGGAGACACCGATCAAGCGCGGAAAGGTGCTGAGCAAAGAGGATCTGGAGAGGTTGGGCCGCTTTGAGCGCTACCGGGACGTGGATGGGGACGGCGTCGGCTACCGCACGTTGCCAGGGACGGACCATCCGGCGGCGGCATATTTTGCGCGCGGCAGCGGGCACAACGAGAAGTCGCAATATAGCGAGCGACCGGATGACTTCGAGCGGAACATGGAGCGCATCAACCGGAAGTTCGAGACCGCGCGTTCGTTTGTTCCCCGGCCAGAGGTGGTGTCGACGGGCAAGTCGAAGATCGGGATCATTGCGTACGGGACCTCGCACTGGGCGATCGTCGAGAGCCGCGACCAACTGCAGAACGAATACAGCGTTGAGGCAGATTACCTGCGGCTGCGAGCGTATCCGTTTACCCGGGAGGTGCACGAGTTCATCGAGAAGCACGAGCGAGTGTACGTAGTGGAGCAGAACCGGGACGCGCAGATGCTGAGCCTGTTGAAGCTGGATGTGCGTCCGGAGTTGGCGCCGCGGCTGCGGAGCATTGCGCACATTCACGGGCTACCACTGGATGCGCGCTCGGTCACGGACGAGATCATGACGATGGAGGGCAAGTAGGATGGTGACTACCCCGAATACTCCTGTTCCGAAGACCAACCGGGTTGGGCTGGCGCTGCTCGATTACAAAGGCGGGAAAACGACGCTGTGCGCGGGCTGCGGGCACAATGCGATTTCTGAGCGTATCATCGACGCGATGTTTGAGATGGGCGTGAAACCTGAGCGGGTGGTAAAGCTTAGCGGCATTGGATGCTCGTCGAAGAGCCCGGCGTACTTCATGAGCCGGTCGCATAGTTTTAATGCGGTACACGGGCGTATGCCGTCGGTCGCCACGGGGGCGATGCTGGCGAACCGCGACCTGCTGGCGCTCGGCGTGAGCGGCGACGGCGACACGGCCTCGATCGGGCTTGGGCAGTTCATGCACCTGATGCGGCGGAACCTGCCGATGATCTACATCATCGAAGACAACGGCGTATATGGACTGACCAAGGGGCAGTTTTCGGCGACGGCGGACCTGGGATCGAAGCTGAAGACGGGCGTGGTCAACGATTTGCCGGCGATTGACACCTGTGCGCTGGCGATCGAGTTGGGTGCGACGTTTGTGGGGCGCTCGTTCTCCGGCGACAAGAAGCAGCTGCATACCATGTTGAAGGCGGCCATTGCCCACCGGGGCACGGTTATGCTGGATGTGATCTCGCCCTGCGTGACGTTCAACGATCACGAGGGTTCGACCAAGTCGTACAAGTACATGAAGGACCACGAGGAGCCGCTGCAGGATATTAACTTCGTGCCGCATTTCGAGGAGATCGATGTGGACTACGACGCAGGCACGACCCTCGAAGTCACGATGCACGACGGCTCGCGGTTGCGGCTGCACAAGCTAGAGGCCGACTACGATCCAACGAGCCGGATCGAGGCGGTGCGGCGGCTGATGGAGGCGCACGAGAAGCAGGAGGTGCTGACCGGTGTGCTGTACGTGAATCCGAAGGCGCCGACCTTCATCGACCTGCTGAACATGACGGAAGGGCCCCTGGCGACGCTGCCGGAATCGGTGACGCGTCCCAGCCGAGCGGTGCTGGAGCAGTGCATGGAAGAGCTCCGGTAGCTCGAGGATGAGCAAGAAGAAAGGCTTTCCGAAATCGAGGGCCTTTTTGTTATGAGCGCGCGGGCGGCGGTCAGGCGACGTCGTCCACGGCCATCTCGTCGAAGACTTCGGCTGCGCCGGTGTGCTCGGGGTTTTCGCCGGGCTCGGGGAAGTCGGTATCGGCGGCTTTGAGCATGGGATCCTGGTCGCGGTGGCCGAGCTGCCCCTGCATGGAGGTGTTGCTGCGCTGGGTGCGCTCGTCCTGCTCGACAGCTCCTTTTTCGCGGTCCTGATCTCGGAAGTTGGTCATGAATGCTCCTTGTGAAAGAAACCGGGGAACCAAACTCCTCTATACGGGGCAGCGTACCCTGAAACGGGCGGGAAGGGAAAGGGATTATTCTGATGGGCGGCCGTGGAAGTCTCAATTTGAGGGGTGAGGAAGATGCGTAGGCTGGCGTTGTGGACAATCGCTACAGTGGTTTTGAGCGGCAGCTTGTGGGGTCAGGGGCAGGGGGCGCCGACGGGACAGGATGGGCCGGCGGTGAATGCCGGGAAGAAGACGCCGGAGGGGAAGGGCGGGCACCACCATCACCACCACAAGCACCATCACAAGAAGAGCTAGGGCCCCGGGGAACGGGAGATCGCCAGCCTGTCGAGAGGAGTTTGTAATGGAAAGCCCCTCGAGGGGTTGGCGTTGTTTTGCGTCTTCCTGAATGAGGCCGCTACGCTCCCGGTTTGGCCCCGGCTGCGGAAGCGCCCAGCTTCCGTAGCCGTTCGCGGGCCTGGGTGGCCTCGTTGGTCCTGGGGTAACGCTGGATCAGGTGCCGGAGTTCCTGGACGCCGTCGTCTTTCTGGCCCATTTCGATGAGAGCGAAGGCCTTTTTGAGCTGGGCGGCGGCAGCCTTGTTGCCGCTGGGGAAGTTCTGTAGGACCTGGTCGTAGTTGGCGACGGCCTGCTGGTAGTTGCCGGCGCGGAACTGGAGTTCGGCGAGGTAGAAGTAGGAATTTCCGGCCAGATCGGTGTTGGGATAGAACTTGATGTAGTCGGAGAATTCCTGGGAGGCGAGGTCGTTCTTGCCGCCGTTGTAGTCGCGCAGGGCGTTGGCGTAGAGGACATCGGGCGGAGGGGCCTGGGCGGCTGCCTGCGCCTGGGCCTGGGCCGCCTGTTGCTGGGCGGCAAGGCTCTGCTGGGCGGATTGCATGTCTTCGAGTTGTTTGCTGACCTTAGCAAGGCGGACCTTGAGCTCGTCCATGGTGTCGTTGAGGGCTTGGATCTGGCCAGAGAGCTGGTCGACTTTGCCGGCGGCGTCGCCTTGCTGCTTCTGCAGCGTACTTTGCAGGGCGGTGATGGCGGCGGTGGTCTTGTTGGCCGCGTCGGTGTTCTGCTCGATGAGGTTCTTCATCACGCCCATGCGCTCGTCAAAGCTCTGCTTCATCGCGCTCATCTGTTCCTGGAGCTGCTGGACCTGGGTCTGGAGCTGGATAATCTCCTTGCTGGCGCCGAAGGCGGGCAGGGTGGAGAGCAGCAGGGTGGCGGCAAGCGTGCTTAGGCTGCAGGAAATGCGTGATGTTTTGAACATGGTCATAACCCTTCCGGTGACTATGGGAACAGTATGGCACATCAGGGGCGGGTGACGGCAGAACAGAGAACGGCAGTGCAAGCGAGGCCAGCCGCCGAGCCCAGTGGCTAAGGCCTCCGTTCTGTGCGCAATGAACAGACGGGCTGCAGGCCGTACCTTTTCCAGCGCGGACTGCCCCAACACACGAAGCGCTCCAATCGGCAGATCGCTTCCGCTCAGGAACCGTCGCAACACACGCCAACTTGGTGAGCCGCCGGGAGCCGACGAAAGGGCCAACCCATCAGCTGTGCCTTCCTGCGTGGTTGTGGATGTTCCTACGCTAACCCGCGGAGACCCGGCTGTTTTGCAGGCATGATCTCCGCGGATTCGGATCGAATTACTTCTGGTAGACGAAGTGCCCGCGGCGATTTTGCTGCCAGCAGGTTTCGTTGGACTCGGTGCAGAACGGTTTTTCCTTGCCGTAGCTGATGGTCTTGATGCGGCTGGAGTTTACGCCGGCGGCGATCAAGGCATTCTTGACGGTGTTTGCGCGGCGGTCGCCGAGAGCGAGGTTGTACTCGGTGGAACCGCGTTCGTCGCAGTGCCCCTCAATCGTGAATTGAATGTTGGCGTGCTGGGTGAGGAACGAGGCATCGCCCTGCACGGAGGCCTGCTGATCGGGCCGAATGTTATCGGCATCGTAGTCGAAGTAGATGTCCTTGACGTTCTGGGAGAACAGTTCTTCTTCAGTGGGTGTGGGTGCGGGAGGCGGTGGCGGCGGGGGAGCGTTTACCGTGACGCGGGCAGTCGCCTCCTGGGTGCCGCCTTCGCCCTTGGCGACCAAGTGATAGGTGGTGGAATCGGCGGGCGTGACCTGCTGGGAGCCGTTGGGCTGAACGGCGCCGATGCCGGCAATGCTCACGTCGGTGGCGTTGGTGGTCTGCCAGGTGAGGGTGGTCGACATGCCCTTGTCAATGGTGTTGGGGTTGGCCGACAACGAGGCCGTGGGAGCCGGCGGCGGAGGCGGCGGGGGCGGGGGCGGCGGAGCGACCTTCTTTTTGCAAGCGCCCAACATCAGGATGGCGCCCAGGATGAATACGAGAGCAGTCCATTTCATCTTCGGGTGTTTCACAGTTCTCCTCCCTGAATCGTGCGCACGGGGAACGTGCGGATGGTGGAACCGAGCCGCGGGCCAACAGTTCCGCGAGCCCCAGCAGTTATGAAGAGTGCGAAAGATACTCCTATGGTCACACGTTTAAAGCTCACTTCCAACTCCAATTTGGCTGCGAGTTGTGTCCACTGAATGTCAGCTGTTGCACTTTGGTACCGTCGGCCAGCATGGTCCAGATCTGCTCGGAGCCGGAGCGGCTAGACTGAAAAACGATGTGGCGGCCGTCGGGCGACCAGCAAGGGAAGTCGTTTTTGCCGCCGTCGTGGGTGAGTTGGACCCACTGCTTGCTGGCGATGTCCATTAAATAGATATCGTTGGCCCCGGGGGCCCCGGGGCCGTACTTGCGGAACCAGGAAAAGGTGAGGAACTGGCCATTGGGAGACCAGTTGGGGGAGACGGCATAGCCATGGTCCGTCATGCGCTGAACGTTGGTACCGTCTGCTTCCATGGTGTAGATCTGAGGCAGCCCGGTGCGGCCGCTGGCGAACGCGATCTGGGCGCCGGTCTTGCGGTTGAAGGTCGGGCCGACATCAGGGCCGTGGTCGCTGGTAAGCCGGTGCAGATTGCTGCCGGACTGATCCGCGATATAAATATTCGATTCTCCACCCCGGCTGGAGGAGAAGGCGATGCGGGAGCCGTCCGGCGACCAGCTGGGGGAGAGGTTCGTGCCACCCATGCGCGGGAACGAGACGGTGCGGTTCAGGTCGAGGGAGAACATGGCGATTTCCCAGCCGGCCTTGGTGAGGGAGCTGAAGGCCAGGCGCGAGCCGTCGGGCGAGATGCGGGGCGAAAGCGAAATCGTGCCCAGGTGCGTGACCTGGTGCTGATTGGAGCCATCGTAGTCCATGACCCAGATTTCCTTGTGGCCGCTGCGATCGCTGACGAAGTAGATTTTGCTTTCGGCGATGCCAGGGACGCCGCCGCCGAGGCGGAAAATGATTTCGTCGGCGAATCTGTGGGCGATGAGGCGCGCCGCGTCACTGGTGGCGACATCGCTGTACTGTTTGCCGAGGACCTGCGGGGCGCCGAGGTTCTTGACGTCGTAGAGCCAGCCGTGGATCAGGAGGTTGTTGCCGCTGACGCCGAGGTCGCCGAAAGCCAGCATGGCGGCGTTGGGCGGGGGGCTGTTCCAAGCCTCGAAGCGGACTTGGGAAGGATTGCCGGGAGCCTGCGGGGGATAAAAACTCTTCGAAACCATCTCGAAGATGCCTGCATTATCGAGGTCGTTCCACAGGGTGTCGTTAAAGGTCTTGAGCAGGTCAGTGTTTTTGGGGTCCTGGGTGACGGGCTGGAAGTCGGAGGCCGCGAGGCGGATCTTCTCGACCCCGAGCCCGGTCCCGGTACGGATCCAGTCCTGGGCCGAGGCGGTCGACACCAAGGCCGCGATCAGCAGCAGCAGGGCAAGAAGCAGCGTGCTCAGACCTGGGCGCGGTGTGTCGATCATTCGGGGCAATGAAGCCTGAATATTCATCGTAGTGCGATATTTCTCCATTGGCAAATCAGGGGAGTGCATAGTTCGTTTCGGCGGTTGCGCGGGATTCGCAGGCTGCGGCAGAAAGCAGTTTCCTCGCGTACTCTCGCTGCGTACGCGCAGCAGCGAGCGGCGGGGAATGAAGAACCAAAGGGGGCTCCGGACAGGCCGGGGCCGTATTTTGAGCCACTCATGGCCTGGGTTGCCTTTCCGCAGCTTGCTGGATCAGGAAACATGGTGACAGAGAGGACAGACCTCCTCGAAATCAACGCTTGTAGTCGAACCAGAATTCCACGGTTACTTTACTTCCCGGATATTGCGCGGGCAGCGGGCCAAAGGTGTCGATGCGCTGAATGGCGCGGACGGCGGACTGGTCGAGCGAAGGCACGCCGCTGGATTGTTCGATCTGGACATTGGTCGGCTGGCCGGAGCGATTGATGTCGAACAGAACATAGACGCGGTTGGCCTGGCGGATGCTGGGATCAACTTCGTACTTCAACCAATTCTCAGACACCTTCTGCTGGACGACTCGAACGTACCAGGCGTACACGCTGCCGAAGTCGCCGCCTCCGCCCTGGAAACCGAATCCGCCCTTGGCGCCGGCGGCACTGAAGGTGCCGTAGGGGCCGCTGACGGGGCCGCCCTGTCCGAAGGGGACTTCGTTGGATTCTTCTTCGGGTTGGGGCTGGGACTTAGCCTTACTGGCGGTAGTGACCGGCTTGGGCTTGGTTTTGGAGGTCTTGTCGGCGATCGGAATCGCGTCGGGTTCTTCGTGCTTTTCCTGGGGCTGCGATTTGGAGAGACCCTTGGACTCGTTGGCGAGCACGTTCTGCGCTTGCGTGGTGCTGGCGGGCAAGGGAATGGCGCTGACGAGGGAGACGCCGATGGCGTCGCCGCCTCCGCCTGCGCCCCAGGTGGAGCCAGATCTGCCGGGGAGAAAGACTCCGAACAGAATGATAATTCCGGTCAGGGCGACGTGCAGCCCGACGGAGAGCGCCAGGGGGCGGCCGAGGTGGCTGTGCTCGAGGAAGATGTCAGTGTCGGCTGCCATCTTGGTTGAGGGGCTGAGTAACGATACTGACGTTAGTGATACCGGCGCCTTTAATCGCATCCATGACCGTGGCGAAGGCTCCGAAGGGGACATCCTCGTCGGCGCGAATGAAGACGGACTGGTGCTGAGGGTCACGGATTCTCTGGCGCAGACGAGTTTTGATGTCGTTGATATTGATGGGGTCGTTGCCGAGGAAGACGCGCTGCTGCTTGTTGATGCTGATGACCAGGCGCTCCTCAGTGATTTCTTTGACGGTGCGGGTCTTGGGAACGTTGACTTCGATGCCTGACTGGAGTACCGGGGCGGTGACCATGAAGATGATGAGCAGAACCAGCACGACGTCGACCAGCGGGGTGACATTGATGTCGGAGATGGAGGACTGTGTTCTTCCGTTGGCGGTGGTGAAGGCCATCAGCGACGGACTCCTACGGTGTCGGACGCTTGGGCAAACTGGGTACGATCGGTGGCGTTGAGCATCTCAAGGGCAAAGTCGTCGCCGCGAGCGGCGAACTCTCGAATGGAGCTGCCGATGAGGTTGTAGGCGATGACGGCGGGGATGGCAGCGGCCAGCCCGGCGGCGGTGGTGATGAGAGCCTCGGAGATGCCGGGGGCGACAGCGCGCAGGGTAGCGGCGCCAGCGGTACCGAGACCGTGAAAGGCGTCAATAATGCCCCAAACGGTGCCAAAGAGGCCGACGAAGGGCGAGACGGCGCCCGTGATAGCGAGCCATGGGACGTTGCGCTCGAAGCGGGTGAGTTCCTCGGAGTTGGCGATCTGCATGGCGCGCTGCACGGCCAGCGGATTGCGCCCGCCCTGACGGCGGAACTCTTCGAAGCCATTTTCAAAAACGCCGACCAGCGGGCTGGGACGAAACTGGTCCGCGACAGCAGCGATGTCCTCGAGGCGCTGCGCCTTGCGGAAGGCGCGGAGGAAGCGGCCGCTCTGGACCCGAGCACGGCGCAATAAGCTCCACTTGGCGAGAATGATGGCCCAGGAAAGCACACTGAAAGCTAGGAGAAGAAGCAGGACGGTTTTAGCGACGAGGCCGGTCTGCCCGACCAGGTCGAGGAGTTCGCCGCCAAGCGCCGAGGAGGCCAACCAGTAAGCGTTCAACAT
>Ga0070738_10008123_pt1 | contig 10197 bp, 5 predicted proteins | sample Coa_R2_2_FD_66446 | JGI IMG/M metagenome (GOLD analysis project Ga0070738, IMG submission 66446) | Surface soil microbial communities from Centralia Pennsylvania, which are recovering from an underground coalmine fire - Coalmine... | ecosystem: Environmental > Terrestrial > Soil > Unclassified ... | reverse complement strand
CGTTTCGACCACGACGAGTGCGCCGGCCGTCGAATTCAACTGGGGGGCGCTGCCCAACGTGCAGATCAGCGCCAGCGTGCCGTATACGTTCCTGAGCGTTCCGCAAACGTCCGGTCCGCATATGCCGCAAACCATCGCCGGCACGACGGTTTCCGGCTTTGGCGATACGGAGTTCGGTGTAAAATACCGGTTTCTGCAAGAGACCGCGAATCGGCCGCAGATCAGTTTCTATCCGTCGCTCGAGATCTCGACCGGCAACCAAACCAACGGAGTCGGCAACGGCCGCATTTGGTATCGCTTTCCCTTTTGGGCGCAAAAGAGCTGGGGACCCTGGACCACGTACGGCGGCGGCGGTTACGCCGTCAACACGGCGCCCGGCACGACGAATTTCGCTTTTGGCGGAGGGCTCGTGCAACGCGATTTCGGCGCACACCTGACCGTCGGCGCCGAAATTTATTACCAAGGGCCGCAGTTTGCCGGCGACCGCTTCTCGACGTTTTATAATGCCGGTAGTTACATCTCGCTCACAAAGAACTTCGGCATACTCTTCAGCCTCGGACATAGCTTCGCGGGCGACGATCAGTCCGTCGCGTACTTTGCGTTGGGCTGGAACGGCCCACTGGCCAAGAGCGCCGCGCTTCTCGATGGAGTGCCGTCAAGAGACCGGTAGGTTGCAAGTCTGCCGGCCGGGAAGTAGCCGGCATGCATACCGTTAGAACGTTCGCTTTTCTTTTCTTTGCCGCAGTTTTTGTCGCGTCGAACGCGGCGTTTGGCGCAACCGACGGCGCCGGCATCACCGCGCTCTTCAATCGCGCCGTTGCGGCGTTTAACGCCGGCGATATGGCGGGTTGGGAAGCTACCTGCGCCTCACCGGCAGCGGTCATCGACGATATCCCGCCGCACTTCTGGCACGGCGCATCGGCATGCGCCAAATGGTGGGCGGCGTATCAGGCCGATGCCAAAGCCAACGGCATCTCCGGCGCAAGCGTCACGCTCGGAAAGTTCTCGCACGTCGCCGTTCACGGAAACTCCGGATACCTGGTCGTCCCGGCAACGTATACCTATCGGCTCAAGGGCAAGCCGGCGAGTGAAGCGGGTCTCTTCACGGTCACGTTCACGCGCCAGTCCGGCCGTTGGCTCATGTCCGCGTGGGCCTGGGCCGACCAATAGCGCGTAACGGCTAGAGCATGTAGGTTTTCGGCGGTTCGGCCATCTGCAAGATCGGACGATCGAGCTTGAACGCGCCGATCTCCGAGGCCGTGCGTCCGTCGAGCGCGAGATCGCTGAGGATCCGGCCGATGACGGAAGCAAACTTAAACGCGTGGCCGCCGCCGACGGTCACGCAGACGTTGGGCTGGGTCGCAAGTTTATCGATGATGAAGTCGCGGTCGGGCGTCAACGCATACAGGCACGTCTTGAGGCGCTCGACCGGTCCGAGCGCGCTTGGAAGATAGCGCTCGATGAATTGCGTCACGCGCGCCGAGATCGCCGGATCTTCTTCGAACCCGCGCGTATCGGGATCGACGGCTTTGCCGCCCGTGTCTTGCGTAATCTTTACCGCATGGAGCTCGCCGAAAACCGGGAAACCGTAGAACGACGGATCGTCCATCCAGATCCAGATCGGAAACGTGCCGAACGCATATCGCTGCAGCTCGGGGGACCGGAAGTACATCACCTGCTCCTTGGTCACCTCGAACGGAATCCGGATTCCGAACTGCGCCAGGATGCGATCGGTCCACGCCCCCGCGGCGACGATTAAATTCTTCGCGCGGTAGCGCTCGCCGCCGGCCTCGACCACGATTTCGTCTGCCGCGCGCAGCGCCGTAACCGCCGTCTTCTCGCGCAGCGTCGCGCCGAACGACGCGGCGGCGCGGCGCAGTGCCGCGGTCGCGCGATCGGCGGCGACGATTCCGCTGTCGGGTTGAAAGAGTCCGTGGATCTCGTCGCCGATGTGCCACACCGGCCAGCGCCGGCGTATCTCGGCCGCATCGAGCTCCTCGAATGCGACGCCGCACGCGCGCATCGAATCGGCATAGTTGGAAAGCGGAATCGCACCGTCGTGCGGACCGATGTCCAGGCCCCCGGTTTTGTAGACCACGCGTTCGCCGGCGTCTCGTTCCAGCGCGTCCCAGGCGGCATACGCCTCCTTCGCGAGCCGCACGTAAGCGGGCGTGAAATACGAAAGCCGGATGATGCGCGACCAGTCGTGCGAGCTGCCGCGCGCGTGACCGAACTCGAACTGCTCGAGCCCCAAAACCCGCGCCCCACGCTTTGCCAGCCAATAAGCCGCCCCGCTGCCGAGCGCGCCCAGACCTAAAACGATCGCATCGTAATCGCGGCTCACGCCTCGAGCCCTCGAGCCGCGAGGTAACGGCGGATGTCGAGGCTCGCATCTTCCATCGGCGCGTAATAGCCGTGCGTAAATTTTCGCGAACTCATTCCCGCCTGAACGCTCTCGCAGATGCTCCAGTCTTGCCGGTTGACGAGATCCCAAAACTCCACGACGTCGCCGGGATCGAAACCCGGTTTGGCCATCTCCTTCGGATCGAAGAGAAAATCGCAGACGACGGTCGTGGCCGCCGGCCCCTGCGGCCAGAGCGAAAAGGCGGCGACGTGGTCTGCGGCGAGGCTCAGCATGAAGTTGGGATAGATCAGCTCGCCTTTGTGCCGGACCCGTTCGTCGTCGTTGAGCGTCGCGAACGGCGCGCGCGCGCTCGTCCCGTTCGCGGTGAACGTCCACGCCCCGTCGCGGTGCGGTATGCCGCGATCCCAATCGAGCTGAGCGCCGCCGCGCCGCTTGAACGCCGGAACGACGCTGCACAACTCCGGATGCACGCCGGCACAGTGGTAACATTCATTGTAATTTTCGAGCAGCACTTTCCAGTTCGCCGCGACGTCGTAGCGCAGCGAACGCGCGACGCCGAGCTCGGCGAGCGGATAGCGAGCCAACCGTTGCGGAATCGGACCCAGTTGTGCGGCGAGCGTGGCGCCGTTCGCGCGGGCCCGCTCCGGCGAAAGATGGACGAAAAGAAAGCCGCCCCACTCCTCGACGCCGGCGCCGGCGAGGCGCCGCGACTCCGGCGGCACGGCGGCATCGGGAACGAACGGCGAGGCAACCAGCCTGCCGTCGGGCGCATAGGCCCACGAGTGATACGGGCACTTGATCGCGCCGCGAACGATGCCGCTCCCGCACAGCAGCCGGCTTCCGCGATGGCGGCAGAAATTGAAATGCGCGTGAATTTCGTTTTCAGCGCGAATCAAAATGAGGCTCTCGCCGCAAATTTCCACGACGCGGTACGCGCCGGGCTCGGCAAGCTCGCCGGATCGGCCCACGTAGAACCACTGCGACGCAAAGACCGCCTCGCGCTCGCGATCGTAGAACGCGTCGTCCCAATAGGCGCGGCGCGGAAGTGAGGGCTCTAACGCGATAATCTCCGAAGGTTCCACCGCTAGATTTACCTAAAAGCCAAACAAACTGATGCTTGGAGGCGGATTCCGTCAAATGAGATAGAACCCTCCGCCGTCCATCCCGAGTTTGTCGGAGGCTGCCATGCAGACGTTTGTGAAGCCGAATGTTGGGGCCGGTGCGATGACGTTGCCGGCTTTTTGGTACACGTCGCCGGAGGTCTTTGCGCAAGAGCAAGAACGCGTCTTTGCGCGCGAGTGGATATGCGTCGGACGCGAAGAATCCATCGCCGCCGCCGGCGATTTCTTCACGATCGAGCGGGCAGGCGAGAGCCTCATCGTGACGCGCGACAACGCCGGTGCCGTCCACGCGTTCTTCAACGTATGCCGTCATCGCGGCACGCGCATCTGCGAAGTGCCGTCCGGGCGCTTCGGCGGATCGATTCAATGTCCGTACCATGCCTGGACCTACGGCCTGGACGGCGAGCTCAAGGTGGCGCGCAACATGGCCGAGGTCGCCGGATTCCAACGCTCGCTTTATCCGCTCAAAGAGGCCTCGGTCGCGCTCTGGGAAGGTTTCATCTTCGTCAGCTTCGACCCGGCCGCTCCATTCGAACAAGTCTTCGCGCCGCTGATCGGCCGCTTCGCACGCTGGGAGATCGGCAAGCTGCGCACCGCGCGCAGCCTCAACTACGATTTGGCTTGCAATTGGAAGCTGCTCTTTCTCAACTACTCCGAGTGCTACCACTGTCCGCTCGTGCACCCGCAGCTCGACAAGCTCTCCCCGTCGGACAGCGGGCGTAACGATCTCTCGGAAGGGCCGTTTCTCGGCGGCTACTCGGAGCTGCGCCATCACGGAACGAGCCTAACCATGAGTGGCACGAGTTCGAGACCGCCGCTCGGCTCGGTCGACGGCGCCGACCTCGATCGCGTGTATTATTACACCATCTTTCCGTCGCTGCTGTTGAGCCTTCATCCCGATTACGTCATGGTGCACTATCCCAAACCGCTTGCCGCGGATCGCACCGAAGTCGTCTGCGCATTTCTCTTCGAGCCGGCGACGATCGCGCAGCCCGGATTCGATCCCAGCGATGCGGTCGACTTTTGGGACCTGACGAACCGGCAGGATTGGCACGTCAACGAGCTTACGCAGTGGGGCGTGCGCTCGCGCGCATACTCGCCGGGTCCGTACTCCAACGCCGAAGGGCTGCTCGGCGCCTTCGACCGCCACTATCTGACCGTCATGGGGGCGTAGAGCGACGCTGGCGCTACTCCTTGCCGCCGGCGTCGCGCTGCCGCCGCTGCCCGGCCTGGCATGGCGAAACGTCGGGCCGGCCGTGGCCGGCGGTCGCGTCTCGGGCGTCGCCGGAACCGATAGGGACCCGAATCTCTATTATTTCGGCGGTGCCGACGGCGGCGTTTGGAAGACGACCAACGCCGGCCTCACGTGGCAAAGCGTATGGCCGCAGAGCGCGCCGGGCGCCATTGGCGCGCTCGCGGTCGATCCGCGCGATTCCAACACGGTCTGGGCCGGCACCGGCGAACCCAACCTTCGCAACGACGTTTCGTACGGCGACGGCGTGTGGCTGACGCACGACGGCGGCGCGCATTGGCGCAACGCCGGACTGCGCGATACGTGGGCGATCGCCGCGATCGTCGTGGATCCGCGCAACCCGCGCCGCGTCTGGGTTGCCGCGGTTGGAAATCCGTACCGCGATAGCACCGCGCGCGGCATCTACGTCACGGGCAACGGCGGCGCAACCTGGCACCGAACGCTCTATCTCGGGCCGTCGAGCGGAGCGTCCGACGTCGCGATCGATTCGCGCAATCCCAACGTGGTCTTCGCCGGAATCTGGCAGTTCCGGCGCAGGCCCTGGACGTTTGCCAGCGGCGGCCCGCTCGACGGGATTTTCAAATCGACCGACGGCGGCCGCACGTGGCGCCGCCTAAGCGGCAACGGCCTGCCGGGCGGCTTGATGGGACGCATCGGTTTGGGCGTCACGGGAGAGCGCGTCTATGCGCTGATTCAATCCAAAGACGGCGTCTTGTGGCGATCGGATGACGGCGGAACGCACTGGCGCCTCATGACGCGCGATACGCTCGTCAACCAGCGGCCGTTCTACATGAGCCGCTTGGCAGTCGACCCGTCGAATCGCGACCACGTCTTCTTCTCTTCGGAGGATCTGATCGAAACGCGCGACGGCGGCAAAACGTACCACGACGTGCTCGGCGCGGTGCATCAGGATCATCACGGGTTGTGGATCTCGCACGACGGCAAGCGGATCATCGAAGCCAACGACGGCGGCGCGCCGATCTCGATCGACGGCGGCCAAACGTGGGATTGGCGCTTCAACGTGGTGCTCGCGCAAATCTACCGTCTCGGATACGACTCGCAGAATCCCTATCGCCTCTGCGGCGGCATCCAAGACAACGATTCGTACTGCGGACCTTCCGATTCGCTCAGTCCGCTGGGCATCGAAAACTCCGATTGGCGCGACGTCGGCAATGATGGCGACGGCTCGTGGGTCTGGCCGCAGCCCAACGACCCCTCGAAGATCTGGAACGTCGGCGTCAACGAGCTCAACGGGCAACTCGGGATCTTCGATTTGAACTCGCGGCAGAATTACGACGTCTCGCCCGACGTCACGGACACCAATGGCCGGGCGCTCGCGGGATTGCCGTACCGCTCCAACTGGGAGGCGCCGATTGCGTTTTCTTCAAGCGCCGGTGCGACGCCGGTCGCGTATTTCGGCGCGAACGTGCTCTTCGCCACGCGCGACCTCGGACGGACGTGGAGCGCGATTAGTCCCGACCTCACGCGCAACGACCCGTCGAAGCAGCAAGTTGCCGGCGGCTCGATCAACACCGACGTTTCGGGCGCCGAGTTCTACGATACGATTTTCGACATCGCTCCGTCGCCGCTCGACCCCCAACGCATTTGGGTCGGCACCGACGACGGCCTGGTGCAACTGACGATGGATGCCGGGGTTGCCGGACGGACCGCGCATTGGCGTGACGTAACGCCTGCGGCCGTCGCCTCGTGGGGACGCGTCGACGCTATAGACGCCTCGCACGCCGACGCCGATCGCGCGTACGTCGCGATCGATCGTCACGTGATGGGCGACGCGCGGCCGTACGTCTTCGTCACCGACGATTCCGGCACGACCTGGCGCAGCATCGTCAACGGTCTACCGGCGAATCAGTACGTCCACGTCGTTCGCGAAGACCCCACCAATCCCAACGTACTCTACGCCGGTCTCGAGCAGGGCGTTTGGGTCAGCCTCGACCGCGGACTCGATTGGCAGAGCCTGCGGCTCAATATGCCGTCGGTCGCGGTCCACGACATACGAATTCAACCGCAGCGCCACGACCTGCTGGTCGCGACGCACGGGCGTGGTTTCTGGATCCTGGACGACGTCGCGGCGATTGCCGGGCTGGCCTCGGCCGCCACGGCGCGCGCGGTAACGCTCTTTCCGATTCGTACCGCCTATACGTGGTACCGTTGGTGGACGTCGTACTACGGCACGCAGCCCGACGAATGTTGCCTCGGCGCCGGCACGTACGCCGGCGAAGATCCGCCCGAAGGCGCGCTGATCAGCTATTATCTTCCGGCGGCGGCGCGGGCGTGGGTGGACGTTACCGATGCTGCCGGGCGGAGCGTACGATGCTTCGACGCGCCGGGCGAATCCGGTCTGAATCGAACCTCGTGGGATCTTACCGAAACGCCGCCCGTTGCCTGGCTGCGCGCGCGTGCGTGGAATCGCGGCGGTCCCGGTGCGACCGTGCTGCCGGGACGCTATACCGTCGCGCTCCATGCCGGAACCGCGACGGCGCAGCGGCAGCTCGACGTCGAGGCCGACCCGCGAGCGTCGTGGACCTCCGCCGAGTACCTTCAGCGTTACCGGTTCGTCACGGAGCTCAACCGCGAACTCTCGCAAATCGACGCCGCGCTCAACCGCCTGGACTCGTTGCGCGACGAGGGTCGGCGACTCGAAGCGACGTTTACCTCGGGCGTCGTCAACTCCGAGGACGACCAGCTGATGCCCGATCGATTGCGCGAACGCTTGACGATTTTACAGGGCGTCGTCGCGCTGTCGCAAGGCCCGCCGACGCCGGCGCAACTGCGTGAGGCCGCGGCGATTCGCGCCCAGTTCGACGCGGCGATGAGCGCCTATAACGCGTTCTTGGCCGCCCATCACTTGCCGACCGATGACAAGCCGGAGGGTTGTTCATGAAGCGGACGCTCCGAATCGCCTTGCTGGTCGTCTTTCTCGCAAACGCGATCCAAACGCCGGTCGCGTTAGCGGGAACGACGGGTGGAATCAGCGGGATCGTAACGATCGCCGGAACCGCGACGCCGATCCCCGGCGTGAAAGTGACGGTGACCAGCCCGTCGCAAACCGCCGCGACGAGCACCGACGCGCGCGGCCACTTTGCCTTCGTTTCGCTGGCACCCGACGAGTACACGATCGCCCTGGAGAAAAGCGGCTATGCGCCGCTCTCCTACGCCGGCGTTACGGTGCTCGCCGACGCGCAGCAGACTCTTAGCCTGAGCATGCGCGTCGCGCTCAAGACGATCGCCAACGTCACCTCGCGCAGCGCGTCGAGCCTGGTCAAGGCCGGAACGACCGCCGATATTTATTCGATTAACGCGGCCCAGCAAGCCCGCACGGCCGTACTCGGCGGCGGCGGCGCGCTCAACAGCGCCTACTCAGCGATTGCCTCGGTCCCCGGCGCGTACGTGCCGGCGAATCAGAACGGCTACTTGCAGGCCGTCCACATTCGCGGCGGCGACGCTTCCGAGGTCGGCTACGAGTTCGACGGCATTCCGGTCAATCGCGCCTTCGACAACTATCCGTCCGGATCGCTCTCGTCGTTGGGGCAGTTGGAGCTGCAGGTTTATACCGGCGCCACGCCGGCCAATGCCGAGGCGCAAGGCCTGGCGGGTTTCGTCAATCGGGTCATCAAGACCGGAACCTTTCCGGGGTACGCTTCGGCAAATCTCAGCCTCGGCTCGCCGATTTTCTACCACAGCGCCAACGTCGAGGTCGGCGGTGCGACGCCCGACCGCCTCTTCTCCTACTACGTCGGCATCGGCGGATACAATCAAGATTATCGCTACGTCGATCAGTTCGGCGGCGCGCCGTACTCGCCGGAGTTCGGACAACAGCTCGCCCAATGTCCTACGACCGGGCTTGCGAATCTGCCGTCGTGCTTCACCAACGGTAAACCGAACGTCGGCCTCAACGGCCAGCCCGGCTGGCTGCTCGGGCCGATCGGCTTTGGTACCATCAACGCGGCAAACCTGGCGAACCGTACGTCGGTCGTAAACTTCCATATCGCCATCCCGCACAAGAACGACGGGATGCGTGACGACGTCCAACTGCTCTACGACAACGACGAGCTCTTCACGACGTTCTTGAGCTCGGTCAACGACGAAGGCTACGCCAACTGGATCAACTCGGTCGGCGTCTTCCCGCCGTACTATCTCGATTCGTATCAATACCGCGGTCCGCTCGGTCACGTCTTGCCGTCGAACTACGCATCCCTCGTCACGCCCTATTTCTATCCGTCCTCGCCGCCGCATTCGTTTCAAGGGCCGATTCCCGATCCGTACAACCAGCGGGATCGCGGCTACAACGGTCAGGCCATCGTCAAGCTGCAATATCAAAAAAACTTCAACTCCAACGCCTATCTCCGCGTCTACGGCTACACCTACTATTCGGATTGGATCGAAAACGGCCCGATGATGTCGCTGCAGCCGTATGCCTATTACGACTCCGGCGACTACGAGATCAACAATCACACGCGCGGCGTAAGCCTCTCCTTCGCCGACCAGCTCAGCCCGCAGCACCTGCTTGAGGCCGAGGGCACCTACACCACCTCGCGCGGCGCGCGCATCTACAACGAGCAGATGTTCGATTACGCCGATAGCTTTGCCGTGCTCGTCAACCCCAACGCGCTCTCGAGCGGAACCTGCTACGCGGTGATCGCGCCGAAGAAAAAGCCGGCATATACGGTTCCAACGACCTGCAGCGACGGCGGCGCCAGCGGCGTCACGTACGGCAATCAGCTGCCGACGTTTGCGTCGCTCTCGGGAATCTACTCCGGGGCGCCGCCGCCCAACGTCGCAGGGCTGAGGTGCGGCAACGGCCCCTGTGCCTACTACGCCGTCGAAAACGGCGCGTACGGCCTGAACAACACCGTGACCCCCTACTTCACCGGCTACTCGATTACCGACCAATGGCGCCCCAGCGACCGGCTCTTCTTCAACCTGGGGCTGCGCGTCGACAACTATAGCTACGTCGGTGCCAATACCGATTTTGGGCCGGCTCGCGATTTTTGGTTCAACGCGTTCAACCAGGACACGTGCTACGACACCCAAACACTCACGCTGGTCGACCGCAGCGCGCTCGTCCCCAAAGGACAGTGGAGCACCAACTCGCAGAAGCCGTGCTCGGCCTTCGGTCCGCAGTACGTCAACGCAAATCTACAGAACACCCCGGGCGCCTTCGATTATAATATTCCGCAGCCGCGCTTCGGCGCGACGTATACGGTCAGCACGAACACCGTTTTGCGGGCCAGCTATGGCCGCTACAACGAGCAGCCCAGCGCCGCCTACGAGCAGTACAACGCCCTGCAGCAAAATCTGCCCGACACGCTGTCGCAGTTTTACCCGCTCGGCTTCACGTCGCCCGGCCACGAAGTTGCGCCGTCGGTCTCCTACAACAGCGATTTCTCCATCGAGCACCATTTCCAGGGGACCGATATGTCGTTCAAGCTGACGCCCTT
>Ga0070738_10008120_pt1 | contig 10200 bp, 9 predicted proteins | sample Coa_R2_2_FD_66446 | JGI IMG/M metagenome (GOLD analysis project Ga0070738, IMG submission 66446) | Surface soil microbial communities from Centralia Pennsylvania, which are recovering from an underground coalmine fire - Coalmine... | ecosystem: Environmental > Terrestrial > Soil > Unclassified ... | reverse complement strand
GACAAGGGGATGGATTTGTATCAAGAGTTTAGTGAAATGGTATTAGGAGTTAGGAGTTAAAAAGAAAGAGTTAGGGGTTGAGATTGACTTTTTTTACTACAAGATTACTGATCTTCTTGTTAACGTCCTAACTCTTTCTTCCTAACTCCTAACTCCCAATTGCTGTCCTGTACCATTTTTTTGTGCAGCGTCTGAGGATTCGGCTTCAATTCCAAAAACGCGATTGGTGGTCTTTTCGACTTTATAGCCGGAGTCAATAGATTCTAGGGGGTCTTTGCGCAGTCTATGCCGTAGGCATAATGTAATTACGCGACGGATATCATCTACTGTGACTTCAGTACGTCCTTCAAAGGCAGCTAAAGCTTTTGCAGCACGGTTGGTAACTATATCACCACGCAAGCCATCAACATTAAGTTCTGAACAAACTTCAGAAATTTTTACCCGTAGGTCATAATCAAGTGTTACCGAGGGTAAAAGCTGTTGGGCGTTGACAATTTTTTGTTGCAGTGCTTCTTGGTGAGGTTTGTACTTTTCTAAAAATGCTGGTGGATTTGCGTCGAATTCTGCACGCTGTTCAACAATTTGTACCCGCAATGCTGGTTCCCGAACTGTATGAATTTCGGCGTGCATTCCGAAACGGTCAAGTAACTGAGGACGCAATTCACCCTCTTCTGGGTTACCAGAACCAACAAGAACGAAGCGCGCTGGGTGACGGACAGAGATACCCTCTCTTTCTACCGTGTTCCAACCACTAGCTGCGGAGTCAAGTAACACGTCTACTAAATGGTCATCTAGCAAGTTGACCTCATCTACGTAGAGTATACCCCGGTTGGCTTTCGCTAGAAGTCCTGGTTCAAAAGCTTTGACACCTTCAGATAAGGCTTTTTCGATATCAATCGTGCCGCAAACACGATCCTCAGTGGCTCCCAATGGCAAATCTACCATTTGAACCGTTTTATAAATTACAGGAATATCCGCCCCTTGCTCTAGCTGTTGGCGGACTTCATCACCCATTGAATCAGGGTCATTGGGGTCACTATTGAATGGGTCATTAGCAACAACGGGGATCTCTGGCAACAGATCAGCCAATGCCCGGATGGTTGTTGATTTGCCGGTACCGCGATCGCCCATGATCATGACACCACCAATTTTCGGGTCAATCACGTTCAACAGCAGCGCTAGTTTCATTTCTTCCTGACCCACAATTGCTGTGAAAGGAAACACCACACGCTGCGTACTTGCTTTGGCTTGAGCTGTTGGACTCACTACTATATTACCTTTTCAATATTTTTCTTATTACCGTCTTTTATTGTGCCACAGTAAGGGTATGGGGAGATGACAGCCTCTGTGATCTCAATCTTAACGCACCTAAGAAAATAGGCGATGTCTAAGAACAATAAAGATCTAAAGTTGTGGAACCTCCCCAAAATGCCATATTGCCACTGTCAAATTAGGTCAGATGGTAGTATGTTGTAGTCAAAGCTTTGATCCCCTCGCTGTTGATGAACAAACTACTAGATGAAGCGCTTTCCCTCGAAATAGCCGATCGCATCAAAAGCAAGACTAAGACACCGTTTGACAATGCCACAAAGCAGCCTTAGAAACTAAGGGAGCAACCTATGTACAGGGATTTCTAGCATTTGTGGGTAGACCCTACAAACCTGTTGAACACAGTTGGATTGAATTGGGCGATCGCATTATTGATCCGACACTGCCGTACCTCAACAAAAATGCCCAAGAACTCTGGTATTTTCCCGCACAAAGCCTAAATGTCAAGCAACTCAAGGCAATCATAGAAGAATCTAAAGAAGATTATCCAGAAGATGATCCCCTCCCAGTCTATGGTGAGCCACCCTACGAATATTATGGAAATGTCATGTTGGGTGGCAAAAGTTACTTGGAAGCCTATCAAGCAGCAGAAGCTAAGTGTAGAGAACTCAACCAGCAAAATGCTGAGAGTAACTAACAGAGTTTAATTTGATTTGCCATCACTACCAAGGTACTCTCGGTAGCCACAAATTTTATCTCCTCGCACATCAAAAGAAACCGCTATCCGATTTTTGTAAGGTTCTCCCAATAACTTTCCCTCATCACGAAACTCAAAAACAACTGTTGTCTCATTGCTAGTGACGCGGTCTAGGGTGAGGGTTAGTCCTCCTTGAAAACATTCAGAAACATATTGGAAAAAAGCCTTAGCTTTCTCTTTTCCTTCATTTAATCCGTGGAATTTCCCTATGGGAAACCAAAAGCTAAAATCTTCTGTAAGCATTTCTAGAAAATGGTTCCAATCACCCGTAGCTAGACCATGAGTGAAATACTCAAATGCCTGATGTGCGACTTTCAAAGTATTCTCTGAACTTTCTGCCATCGTGACCTCTTGTAAAAGCTCAACCAGGGAGTATTACCAATTTTTTATCAAAAGTTTTAATTTTTTACTAATTAAAAAAATAGGGATTCGTAAGTATACCATGCCTGACGTTCCAGTATTTGATAAAGTGATCAAAAATGTTCGTGTTGTTCGTCCCAATCAGCACTCTGTAGAACAACTCGACTTGGGGGTTAAGGATGGCAAATTTGCCAGAATTGCACCCGAAATTAGCCCCGCGCAAGCCCAAGAGGTATTCGACGCCAAGAATTTACTGGGATTTCCAGGTGTGGTTGACGCTCATATGCACATCGGCATCTATCAACCTTTGCCTTTAGACGCTATTACTGAAAGTAAGGCAGCAGCAATGGGAGGTGTGACTACCAGTTTAAATTACATCCGCACAGGTCAGTATTACCTCAACAAAGGTGGTTCCTACAAAGATTTTTTTCCAGAGGTACTGGCATTATCAGAAGGCAATTTTTTTGTTGATTATGGCTATCACATTGCACCAATTAGTCATCAACATATTGATGAAATGGAAATTCTCTTTGATGAGTATGGTGTCTCCTCGTTCAAAATTTTTATGTTCTACGGCAGCTATGGGTTACATGGTTTATCTGACCACCAAAATTTGTTCCTCATGATTCATAAAGAGGAACGATACGATTTAGCCCATTTTGAATTTATCATGCGTAGCTTAACGCGGTTAATAGAACGCTATCCTGAAGCACGAAATCACATTAGCCTAAGTTTGCATTGTGAAGTTGCCGACATTTTGAACGCCTATACGAAAATTGTCGAAAGTGATTCTCAATTAGTTGGTCTACATGCTTATAGTGCTGCCCGTCCACCTCATTCTGAAGGATTGGCGATTTGTATTGCATCATATCTTGCACATGAGACAAACTGTGTCAATATCAATCTGTTGCATCTTAGTTCAGAAAAAGCGATCAAAGCAGCCCTCATCATGCAGACAGCCTTTCCCCATATCAACTTTAAGCGTGAAGTCACGGTTGGGCATTTACTTCTAGATGTTGATTCAGCTAGCAGTACCTGGGCAAAAGTCAACCCACCTATTCGTCCACGTGCAGATGTGGAATATTTATGGCAAGCAGTGCTTAACCGTCAAGTTGATTGGATTGTCAGTGATCATGCCTGTTGTTCGGCAGAAAAAAAAAGGAACTCTTCAGATCCGAACAATATTTGGTTGGCAAAAGCTGGCTTTGGTGGTACAGAATATTTGCTGTCTGGTGTATTCAGTGAAGGCAGCAAGCGGGGAATGTCCTACAATCACATGGCTGAGTTGTTGTGTTGGAACCCTGCACAGCGCTTTGGTTTGTTGGAAAAAGGCGACATCGCCGTTGGATATGATGCCGACTTGGTTCTTCTAGACCCCAATGAAACTTTTGTTGTCCGTGCTACTGAGTCCCAATCGCAGCAAGGTTATACACCCTTTGAAGGTTTAGAGTTGACTGGGCGAGTTAAGAGTACATTCTTGCGGGGTAATTTGATCTACAATCAAGGTCAAGTTATCGGTTCCCCTGGTGGGCAATATTTAAAGCGACCCTACAAGGTTGAGCGAAATCTCAAACAACTACCTCAGTAAATCTATAGTATTGGGAAGTCTTCTCAAAAAAACTAAAACATAACGACTACTTTGCCACAATTTCTACCACTTAGTAGATGTTCTACAGCAGTGGGAATAGATTCTATCCCTTGGAACTCAGTTGGATCAATGGCAACTTTGATCTTTTTGGAGTCAAAGAGGTGAAAGAGGCGATCGCGTGCCTCTACCATATACTCTTTATACATCGGCATCAAAAATCCTCTAACTGAAGCTGCTTTCCAAAACAGCTTTTGATAAATTCGTGGTTGTGTCACAGGCTCGAAATTATTGCCATATTCAGAAACGAACCCAATTACTACTAGACGTCCCCGAACAGCCAAATTATCCACACATGTATCAAAAACCTGTCTACCTACACATTCAAAAACTAGATTAACGCCATTGGGATATTCTTCTTGAAGAACTTGGTTGAGGTTTTCTGTGCGGTAGTTGATAATGCGATCGCATCCCAAATCCTTCAGTAAATGCGCCTTAGCATCCGATCCACACGTACCAATGACGTGATTACCAGCTAACTTTGCCAACTGCACGGCAATATGACCAGTTCCACCCGCCGCCGCTGTCACCAAAACAACCTCTTGGCTTTTCATTTCTCCGACTTGTTCTAAGGCAACCAAAGCGGATACACCGGTGGGCATCAGGGTCAATATCTCTGGTGTAGCCTCACGCACCTTGAATGCTAGACTGGCATTAATCGCCTGATACTCACGATACCCTCCCCCACGCACAGTAGTGAGTGCAGCCTCTCCAATTTGGAAATCTTTAACATTCTCTCCAGCAGCGATAACTTCTCCCACTGCTTCCACACCTAAGTCAAAAGGAGGCGTTAAGTTAATGTATGAAACATCACCTCGGCAAATTAAGGTGTCAAACCCAGCATTCACTCCGGCAAATTTATTACGAATAATAATTTCATCTGGTGTAGGTTTGGGAATAGGGAGTTCGATGATTTCAATAGCTGATTTGAAGTTTTGCGCAAACCGTTTTGCAACCAGTTTTTTGTAAGTGCTTGAGTTCATGTTTTACACTTTTATGATTGCTGCCTCCCTCATCATTTTCGTAACGAGTAAATGTGCGTTGATTTTCAGTCTTTAACCCTCTCATCTTGTCTAGCGTTGTGTCTATAGCTTTGCTGATTCACCTCAAATTGTATTCATGGTCAGCTTCGTATTTATCATATGACAAGACTGTTCCCAGTTGGGATACATTCCTGTCAACTCTGACAAAAGAGAAATATCCATCAACCGTTCTGTGTCTAGCGTAAGTGTCATAGCTGGGGCAATAGCCTAGGTGATCCTTTGCGAATCGGTAATTTCCTATATCACAATATCCAGCTAAAGCATATGTCTCTTCATTATATGATTGAATGATTCCATAGTGACCGTCATAATGTGGCAAGATCGCAAGTAGCCATGTTCCACCCCCGTTATTATGTTTCCTTAAAAACTTCTTCTTTGCTACTTCAAACTGAACTGTTTGTGTCTTACTCCAAGGCAACAATTTGCTATCCAATACTGGAATAAATTCACTTATTCTCGCATCTGGATGATTGGTTGCTGCATACTGGTATTTAAGGGGAACAGGCCCATTTTCCATCCAAAGGATTTCCACTTCTTCTTCACCTAAAACTTTCCAATATTCTACTCTTACCCCTGCAGGAATAAAGGAGTAAGAATGTTTATCTAGTCGCCATTCACCAATTTGAATTTCACCAGCCAGAATAAAAATTTCCAAATCAGCTGTAAAGATACCGGATGGCGCTTCAAATTTTGGTGGTAGTACTACTCTTGAAGTAGATGCACCACAGTCATGCCAAGTCAGCAATCGACGTCTTCCTAATAATACTTCCTCAGGCAGACCACTAATGCGCCATCCTTGTTCTTCTGGCACAGTATTCGTATTGAAAAATTGATACTGACGAGGCACATACTCCTTCGATATTGCCGTGCGTCTTCCCGATAGGTTTAAGCGTCCGCTACCATCTCCACCCCAATCCTCTTTTACGGACACTATACTTAAAAAATTGTCAGTTTGGTCTTTTTCTGCGAATTTAAAATTTCTATTCTCTTCATCCACAATTTCAAATTCTCCTAATTTATTTATATACCTCTCAATACGGAGCCAATTTTATATGGCTTAAATTGAATTTTTTTCCAGAAAACCAATTACTACCTTTGATATTTCTTCAGGTTTCTGGTTCATCATACAGATGGTTCCACCTTCAATTTCCGTCATGTTAGCATGAGGAATTGCTGTTAGAATAAATTCTCTATTATCTGCATTGGCAAAACCTAATCTTTCTAATTGTTTTACGTCTTCTGTACCAGATAATATTAGAGTTGGAGACTTAATTAAACGCAATCTTGCTTCCATTCTCTCGCAGTATTCGATAACAGCAAAAGGTGCATACCAAGGATAGCCAAAACATTTTAAATCGTCTAAAACCCAACGATGATTTAATTCAGCAGAACCTACATAGTTTGCTCTTGCTAACCATCTTTGCATGAGATGGGAACCATCTACTTGTATATTGAGATTTTCAAATTTATTGGATAAAGCAGCTTTTCCCTCTTCGCTAAAATTATCAATGTTGCATAATATAATTTTTTCAACTCGTTCAGGATAAGCTGCTGCCACTTCTGCTGTTATACAAGCACCTGTATGATTCCCTAAAATACTTGTAGTTTTGATTCCTAATTCGTCCAGTAGTAAAATAACAGTTTTTGCATAATCCTCAATTGAATACATTCTTGGAGGTTTATCGGAATCTCCTAATCCCAATAAGTCCATAGCAATAACTAGCCGCTTCTGAGTAAAAATTGGTATCAACTCGCGAAATTCATCACCACTTCTAAAGTTCTGATGAAGTAAAACAAGTGGTTTTCCCTCGCCACCAATACGGTAAAGAATCTGCCCATCTTCAGTGTCTAAAAAAGCTCGCTTGATTAGTTTACTCATAGCATCTCGATAAATTTAAGATTTATGCCAGGTTAAACAGTAGATTGTGTGCATTTCCAAAAAACGAATAGATTTGTTTGCAGAAATGGTGAATTTAGATATCAAAGTTTAGAAGATTTACCTCAGAACACTGTATTACTATTCAGGGAACTGAATTACCCCAATCTCCTTTTAATTTCCTCCGCTAAATCTTCCAGAGGAATTTCCACTTGCTCACGTGTTTTCAAATCTTTAAGAGAAGACTTTTGTGCTGCTGCTTCATCTGAACCAATAATCACACAAAATCGAATTCCCTGTTTTTCAGCCTGTTGAAATTGTTTGCCCAAAGGTCGCTGATCAAAGCTAGTGATGACATTAATGCCAGACTGTCTCAGCTTTTGAGAAACATTCAAATAAATCGGCATCAAATCATCTTGTAGATTCACTACCATCACTTGCGCTGGTGTAGCAGCAAAGGAACTCAAAATTCCAGCTTTCAACAACCGGCTGATTAGGCGAGTTAAGCCAATAGAAATGCCCACACCAGGCATTTTCTCATCTAAAAATACCCCTACTAACTCTTCGTATCTACCACCAGAGCAAATACTACCCAAAGCTTCATGTCCGACTAAGATGGTTTCGTAAACTGTACCTGTATAGTAGTCAAGACCACGAGCGATCGATAAATCAATGCAGAAACGATTTTCTGGCACTCCGAGATTACGAACACCAGCAATCACTGTTTCTAGTTCCGTAACTCCAACACTAAATTCCTCGGCTTCTGGTATACTTTGAGCTAAGTATTTGAGCTTATCTAAAACCTCATCTATGGAACCGTTAATTTTAATAAACTCAGTGATTTTTTGAGTTTGTTCTGCAACAATACCCTCTTTTTCTAATTCTTGTTTGACCTTAGCTTCACCGACTTTTTCGAGTGTATCAATAATGCCAATACAAGATTTTATTTTCCTTTCCTCAATTCCTACTGATTTAAAAAAACCTGTGAGAATTTTACGATTATTGATGCGAATGAGGAAATCACCAATATTTATTGCGTCAAATATCTCAGAAATAATTGCAGGCATCTGAGCATCATAAAGCAAACTTAGCTCACGACGTGCAATAACATCAATATCGCACTGACGGAATTGACGAAAACGACCATCTTTTGCACGTTCTCCACGAAAAACAACGTCCATCTGGTAACGCGCAAAAGGAAAGGTCAACTCATTCAAATGACGAGCAATATAGGCTGCTAGTGGAACTGTTTGGTCGAACTTTAAAGCTCTAGCTTCTGAACCTGTTTCTCCTGCTTTATCCTTCTCTGCTTGCCGATTCGGTGGCAATATAGGGTTAATACCATAAATGATGTTATCACCTTGATTGCCTTTTGCTTGGAGAACTTCTAAACGTTCTACAGCAGGAGTTTCTATAGGAGTAAATCCATAGCTTTCAAAAACTTTACGGATAGTATCTAGTAAATATAATTCCAGGCGCTTTTCACCAGGAAGAAATTCTGGAAAACCACTAGGAGTCGAAAAATTTATTTTTTCGGATTTTGCCATGCCTTTGTCTTGAGTGGATCGGTATGATTAAGTTAATGAGTGAGGGTCGTCACTTGTCATTGGTTAAAAAGGTTTGTCTTTCTCAATCATAGAGTTGCTTACAAATGACCAAGGACAAATGACAGACTCCTATCGTAACCTTTCTTCTTGGATTAGGGTACGTCTGACGATTTGATTGTTTTTGTACCAGTGCCAAGTGCGATCGCGATAATTATTGCAAGGACTTATCTGGATAATTTCAGACAAACCCATATCAGGGGCAGTTTTATAGGAAAACCTCAAAATAATGATAGAGTCGTCTGCTTCCCATGCTTTTCCTTGCATGCGTTCTGTATCAAACCAGAGACATTTGTCATGGTAAGTCCCTGGAAATTGATGTTCTTCTTGCTTACCATCAGACCACTTGTAGCGATTGATTTGATAGTAAGGATAAGAACCATCTTCTGGAAACTGACAGGTTAAGTGAGATTCATGCTTGTCGAGGATTTTTCCTTCGAGATCAACTAGGGTATACGTACCTACCCAATCTCCTTCGTGACGGACAAGAACGGGCATTTCTTCTCGAATATTAGACATTGAAATCTCCTTGAAATACAACTTTTATACAAGCTTAGTTGCTAAATTATTTTCCCAATCGTTTATAAAATGATCTTAAATCACGTGTTTTCTGCCTATGCCCTATGCCCTACCTTAATGAATAATCGTTTATTCTCACCGGCCTAGGTCAAATCACTCCTAGTTTAGCTAGCCGCTCAATTGTTTCTTGCTGCGTTTGTAAAAAATGTTTGCGGTCTACCTCTTTCTCTAGCATAGTATTAGCAGGGTAGAATTGTGACTGGCGATAGCTTTCAGCGTATAGCTCAAATCGTTGGCGGCTTACTAAATTGTTTAACCCTGGTCGGCGGCGATAACGACGTAAAGCTGCTAAATCAATTTCTGCAAAAGCTGCCATGCTTTCTCCTGTGGCTGTCTCAGCTAAAACGAGTCCTCGATAGTCAATAATCTTAGAGCCCCCATCAGCGGAAGCAATAGGGATAACGATATTAGCAATGCCAGCAGTGTTTGCTGAAATCACATATGCTGAATTTTCCACAGCACGGCAAATTTTAGCAGCGTCTTTGGGCGATCGCTCTTTTCCATAAACTTCTGAGGTGGAGTGTAGAAAAATCTCAGCCCCCCGCATTGCCAAACACCGGGTTACTTCTGGATACAAAATTTCTTCTGAGGCGATCGCGGCTAGATTACCAATTTCCGTTTTGGCAACGGGAAAAACACCTTCCAATCCATAGCAGTCGAGGTACTTATCCCAAACATCATGTGGAGTTGGGGCAAACATAGAATTGAGCCGTCGGTATCTCAAAACAATTGAGCCTGATGGATCAATCACAAAGCATGTTTGAAAATACAACCCTGGAAAATTGGGGTCAAGTTCGTAAGCATTACCAGCCAGAAAAATTCTATGCTTTTGGGCAATTTTTCCTAGTTCCTCATACTCAGCACCTGCCATTTCTAAACAAGCTTTTTCTGCCCAAACAGACAGTGACTCTCCCATTGGAAAACCTGTTAGGAAGTATTCTGGTAGAACTATTAAACGACAGTCAAAGCCAATAAAAGCAATGCTAGCAGGAATTTGTTTTGCCAAACGGTTAATCGTATTTTGTATTAAAGACCGGGCTTCTTGGCGATCGCGTGCCTGGTTCACA
>Ga0070738_10008118_pt1 | contig 10201 bp, 7 predicted proteins | sample Coa_R2_2_FD_66446 | JGI IMG/M metagenome (GOLD analysis project Ga0070738, IMG submission 66446) | Surface soil microbial communities from Centralia Pennsylvania, which are recovering from an underground coalmine fire - Coalmine... | ecosystem: Environmental > Terrestrial > Soil > Unclassified ... | reverse complement strand
CGCTTGCGGGGCTTAGCTCCGGTACATTAGCTGCCGGTAAAACATATTCATATGATGTTGATCTATATTTTTCGTCGTGCAATGCAAATTATGGCGTCAAAGTCGATATGGGGGCGTCAGCGAATGTATCATCACTTGTTGGCTCTGTGGAAATCTATTCCACAACGGGGGTGACATCGAGCGCAATCAGCACATACAATACCGCGGTTGGCATAAATGCGGCATGCACGCACGTGCATATGAGCGGTGTTGCGGCGATAACATCTTCTGCCGGGGCGCTTACTCCTCGCGCAGCCCAGAATACGGCCGGGCCAACGTCTACAACGATAGCCGGAGGCTCTATGATCATTCGCCAGCTTAATTGACAAACCAACCGCCATTATCTGCCGGGGAGCCCGATAGAACTCCGGCTCCAACCGGACAAAAGCGTTTCATGTGAAACCTTGTCCAGCCCTAGGCCCTATTTCTACAAAAATATTCTTCCAGGATCGCTGCGTAGATTTCTGTCAGAGTCTCTATATCGGAGATTGCGGCATGCTCGTCCGCCATATGCATGGTGGCGCCGCTCAGGCCAAATTCGACGACCGGACAATAGGCGCGGATAAAGCGCGCATCGGAAGTCCCCCCGGATGTTGAAAGCTCCGGCTTCCGGCCGGTTTTCTTGGCAATGGCATCGGAGACAAGTGCGGTAAAGACGCTGGGCTCCGTCAAAAAAGGGAGCGCATTGCAAGGTTCGAAAATGAGCATGTATTTTGTGCCGGTGGCGTCGAGCCGTGCGCGCAGTTCCGCGGTGAGTGTCTCCGGCGTCCAGCGATCGTTGAAGCGGATATTGAAACGTGCTTGCGCCCGCGCGGGAATGACGTTGAACGCCGGATTGCCAACATCGGCCGACACGATTTCCAAATTCGACGGACCAAAGTGTGCTGTCCCCTTGTCGAGCGGGGCGTTCAGCGCGGCAAGCAAAGCGATGAGCTTGGGAAGAGGATTATCTGCACGCTCAGGGTAGGCGGCATGGCCTTGGCGTCCTTCCACCACAAGCGTGCCATTGAGGGAACCGCGCCGGCCGATCTTGATTGTATCGCCAAGCGCCCGCTGGCTTGTTGGCTCGCCGACGATACAATGATCGAAGCGTTCTCCCTTCTCGTGAGCCCATCGCAAAAGTTTTTCGGTACCATTGATGGCCGGGCCTTCCTCATCGCCGGTAATGAGAAAACCGATCGAGCCCCTGTCCGGGCCATGCCGCGAGAGGAAAGCGCAAGCGGCGGCGGCGAAGGCCGCTATGCCTCCTTTCATATCCGCAACACCGCGGCCATAGATGGCGCCATCAGCGATCTCGGCCGCGAAAGGATCGAACCGCCAATTCGCGGCTTCGCCTGCGGGGACAACATCGGTGTGACCGGCAAAGACGAGAAAAGGTGCATCCGTCCCCGCGCGGGCGTAGAGATTATCGATGTCGGGCGTGCCGGCCTCCGAAAAACCAACCCGCTCAGTCGAAAATCCCGCCCGGCTGAGGAATTCCTGAAGGACGCCGAGAGCGCCGCCATCCTCTGGTGTCACGGAGCGGCAGCGCACGAGTGCGCGGCAAAGATCGATGGCGGTCTTCTGCATGGTCATTTTAGCACACGGCTGGGGGATGATCTTTGCCGCTTATCGCATCGCGGCCATCCGGGTGCAAACAGCCGCGAAAGAGCCTTGACGGCAGATTTCCATTTGCGGGCAAATTTTGCTGCCAAAACTATTTTAGGAGGTAAGCTAGCCTCAAGGGCGAGGCAAGATCCACGGCACACCAGGACCCATACCCATGCAAAATCGCGCTCTCGATTCCGCTCCTGGCCCTGAGCTTGAGATGCTGAGCGGCATGGTGCGCTCGTTCGCATCTGCCAAAATTGCGCCCCGCGCGGCCGAAATCGACCGGACCGATCGTTTTCCAGCTGATCTCTGGCCAGCAATGGGAAGGCTCGGCCTCCTCGGCATCACTGTCGAGGAAGACTATGGCGGTGCGGGCCTCGGCTATCTTGCCCATTGCATCGTCATGGAGGAGATCAGCCGCGCTTCGGCTTCGGTCGGTCTTTCTTATGGCGCCCATTCCAATCTCTGCGTCAATCAAATCCGGCGTCATGGAACCGGGGAGCAGAAGCGCCGCTATCTCCCCAAACTTCTCACGGGCGAGCATATTGGGGCGCTCGCGATGTCCGAAGTCACTTCCGGCTCCGATGTCGTCTCAATGCGGCTGCGGGCCGACAAGAAAGGCAGCCGCTATATTTTGAACGGCACCAAGATGTGGATCACCAATGGTGCTTATGCCTCGACGCTTGTCGTTTATGCGAAGACCAATCCTGATGCCGGAGCACATGGCATCACGGCGTTTCTCGTTGAGAACGGATTTCACGGATTCCGCCCTGGCCAAAAGCTGGACAAGCTTGGCATGCGCGGCTCCCCCACTTGCGAACTTGTGTTCGAAGATTGCGAAGTGCCAGAAGAAAACGTGCTGGGCAAGGTGGATCATGGCGTCGAGGTTCTGATGTCGGGTCTTGATTATGAGCGGGTTGTTCTCGCGGCGGGGCCGCTCGGCATCATGCAGGCCTGTCTCGATCTTTGCCTGCCCTATGTACGCGGGCGCAAGCAGTTCGGACATGCGATTGGGGAGTTCGAGCTCGTGCAAGGCAAGCTCGCCGACATGTATACAGCACTCAACGCGTGCCGCGCCTATGTTCATGCCGCTGCCCGCGCCTGTGACAATGGCCACACATCACGCAAGGATGCAGCGGGCGCCCTGCTCTTTGCGGCAGAACATGCGACAAAGGCAGCGCTTGACACGATCCAGCTTCTCGGCGGCAACGGTTATATCAACGATTATCCTGCAGGCCGCTTGCTGCGCGATGCAAAACTCTATGAAATTGGTGCGGGCACGAGCGAGATTCGACGCATGCTCATTGGACGTGAGCTGTTCGACGGAAACTAGGGTATGATCTTCGATCTTGCGCAGGCCAAAGTGAAGAGATCCTCCGTTCTCCCTTGAAAACGGGCTATGATTCAAACCAATGAATGTTCTGAAAACCGCTGTCGTACCGCAAAGCGAAAAATTCTCCGCAAACACAGCCGCGATGCGCAGTCTAATCGCGGATCTGCAAAGCAAGGTTGCACTGATCACCCAGGGCGGCGGCGGCAAAGCGCGCGAAAGACATATCGCACGCGGGAAGCTTTTGCCGCGTGACCGGATAGCTGCTCTGATCGACCCCGGCGCGCCTTTTCTCGAATTTTCGCAATTTGCTGCTTATGATGTCTATGATGAGCCGGTTCCGGCAGCGGGATTGATCACGGGCATCGGACGCATTGGTGCACGGGAATGCGTCATCATCGCCAATGATGCGACGGTAAAGGGCGGCACTTATTATCCCCTGACGGTCAAGAAGCATCTCCGCGCTCAAGAAATCGCTTGGGAAAATCGTCTTCCCTGCATTTATCTCGTCGATAGCGGCGGAGCTTATCTGCCAAGCCAGGACGAAGTTTTTCCTGATCGCGATCATTTCGGCCGCATCTTTTATAATCAGGCACGGATGTCGGCGGCCGGGATCCCGCAGATCGCGGTGGTGATGGGAAGCTGCACGGCGGGAGGCGCCTATGTCCCGGCGATGAGCGACGAAGCCATCATTGTGGCGGGCCAGGGGACGATCTTTCTCGCGGGTCCGCCGCTCGTCAAGGCGGCAACGGGCGAAATCGTCTCGGCGGAAGCTCTCGGCGGCGCGGAGATCCATTCCCGCCGCTCGGGCGTCACCGATCATTACGCTTTGAATGACGCGCACGCCCTTTCGATTGCGCGTCAGATCGTTGCCGTGCTCAGGCGGGCGGAAAGCCCAGGTGTTGTGGTGCGGGAGCCCGTGGAACCGCTCTATGATGCACAGGAGATTTACGGCATCATTCCATCAGATTCGCGCGAGGCCTATGATGTGCGGGAAATCATTGCGCGCATTGTTGATGGCAGCGCCTTCGATGAATTCAAGGCTCTTTACGGCACGACCCTCGTTTGCGGCTTTGCCCATATTTTTGGCTATCCCGTAGGCATACTTGCCAACAACGGGATCCTATTTTCGGAATCGGCGCTCAAGGGCACGCATTTTATCGAGCTTTGCACGCAGCGCAAAATTCCACTCGTGTTTTTGCAAAATATCACCGGCTTCATGGTCGGCCAGAAATATGAGGCGCAAGGCATTGCGAAGGATGGCGCCAAACTCGTTGCAGCGGTCTCCTGCGCCGAAGTGCCGAAATTCACAATTATCATTGGCGGCAGTTTCGGAGCTGGGAATTATGGCATGTGCGGGCGTGCCTTCGGTCCGCGCTTCCTCTTCATGTGGCCGAACGCCCGCATTTCGGTGATGGGTGGGGAACAAGCAGCAAATGTGCTGGCGCAAGTGCGCCGCGACAATTTCGAAGCGGCGGGACAGGCCTTGTCGGCTGAGGATGAAGAAATTTTCAAAGCGCCGATCCGCGAGAGGTTCGAACGCCAGTCACATTCTTATTACGCAAGTGCGCGCCTTTGGGATGATGGCATTATCGATCCGGCGGACACGCGCATGGTTTTGGGGCTATGTATCTCGGCTTCATTGAATGCGCCGGTCAAAGAAACGCGTTTTGGTGTGTTCCGGATGTGAGGACGCGATATCCTGGAGCGCAAGCACGTTCCGCATTTCGCGGGCAAGTTGCTGCCGAACGGATGACCGGGCAATTCGAATTGCCTGCGGCGATCCTTCGCCCGGCTTACTCCAACAAAACATGCGAGGTTGGAGAATGAGGTGCGGGGTTGCGGTGTCTATCCAATGGCAATCGGCGCCGCAGGGCTTGCAATGGCGGATGCGCCCGATGTCGGGGAAGTAGCAGCATCGCAGCTTCTCCGGAGGGAGAACGAGCAAGCCGCAAGTCTCCTTGAAGGCCGCTGAACCGGCTGCTGGTCACCAAAGAACCAAGATCCGGTTCGGGAACCTGAGAAACCATTGCAAAAAATGTCAAAATCCATCAAAGCATAAAATTATTATGTATAAATTATACAAATAACAATGAATTAAATAATTAATCTTTTTGCTGCAATCATACTCAAATAGGTCATGCGTTGGCATTGTTTATTATGGCAATGTTAAGATATTAAATTGTTTTTTGGTCAAATTACGATATGTATTGTTCCGGTACAGCGAAGCGTCTTTCACTTGAAAACTAGGGTATCCATATGTTTTCACTCGCGAAACTCGTTTAACCAAGTATCGGCTTTTGTGCATTTATACGATCATTATTGTTATAATGAACTAGATATCCATGCTACCGGCTAATCTTTCTTGTCAAAGTACTGATCAGGCAAAGTCTCTTCCGGGGCCGGGCTGGCCGGCGAATGCCGCAAGCAACGGCAATCGCATCTCGATGCAACATTATGTGGTGTTGTTGCTGCTTCTCGACGTTCTGACGATGGCAGGAGCTGGCTATCTTGTGAGCGAGGCGGCCGCTCATTACGGTACCCCTCATTACGATACACCTCATTACGGTATTTTCCCTTTCGCTGCCGCCAGTGATCTGGGACCCAGGATCTGGGCCCCTCTCTTTCTCTTCGTCCTTCTGGCGTTCAGGATGGATGCCTATAATAGCAGGTGTATTCTTGACCTGAGATGCTCGGTAGCGAGGATCATCGCTGCGCTGATGGCCACCTTTCTGGTCCTTCTCACGTTGGATGCGGCGACTCAGGCGCCGCAAGATCATTCGCAGCTTTGGCTGCTCTCTTGGGCAGCAGTGGTTTGTGCGGTGCTCCCTGCTTTCAGAGTTGCGGCCCGCGCCCGCGTCCGCGATGAACTCGATAACAAAGGAGCGTTTGTTTTTCGCGCTCTTTCAGTTGGTGTTTTGGCTGACCCTCTCAGCCGGGAGGAGATTTCCAGGCGAACCGGCAATCAAGTAAAAACTGTCGATGGTTTCCGGCTTGATGATTTCGAGGCGCTTGCTGGGTTGTCTCAAAGGATTTCACAGGAAGATATCGACCGGGTTTACGTTACCGTGCCATGGACCGGCGTGCCAGCTGCGATGCAATATCTGCAGGTCTTGAGCAAATTCTCGGTGCAAGTATTCGTCATACCCAATAGTGATTGGATTTGTTCAGGCAAATCTGAGAGGAGCGCTCTCGGAGATCTGCTTTTTCTGAAAGTCGTCGACCGCCGGATCGATGATTGGGGATTGTGGTTCAAAAGGCTCCAGGACATTGTCGTTGCCACGGCCGCGATCATCTTCTTTGCGCCGGTTTTGTTAATCGTGCCGCTGCTGATCAAACTCGAGAGCCGCGGTCCGGTTATCTTCCGTCAGAAACGGGTCGGCTTGAACGGCTCGATATTCGAGCTATGGAAATTCCGCTCGATGTATGTTGAACATACGGATCCGGCTGCCACGGTCCAGACGAGCAAGGATGATCCGCGGGTGACGAGGGTCGGTCGTTTTATCCGCCGGTCGAGCATTGATGAGCTGCCGCAGTTCTTCAATGTCCTGCAGGGGTCAATGTCAGTGGTTGGCCCGCGTCCTCATGCGCTTGATACACGAGCTGAAGGGCAACTTCTCGAAGAGCTTGTGCGGAGTTACGCAGCCCGCCACCGGTTCAAGCCAGGTCTCACAGGCTGGGCGCAGGTCAATGGATTGCGAGGCGAACTCGACACGGCCGAAAAATTGAGGCGGCGGGTCGAACATGATATTGAGTATATCGAAAAATGGTCGATATGGCTTGACCTGAAAATTATTGTACGGACTTTCGCGCTCATCATCTACGATCCCGCAGCCTATTGAACCTGCATTTTACCAATCAAGCGCCTCAATGGCGCGCAGGCGGGATGAGCTTTATCCCGGGTGTTTGCGAACAAACGGACCGGTTTTTGTTCGCGACCGGTCCCCGGTGCGGGCAAGACCGCACGCAATTTCAAATGGGGATAAATTTGATCATTTGTTTCATTTTGGCGATTCGCTCATACTCCATTGAATGATGCAGAGCCGGAACCGCCGTTTCCATGGCCTGGCTAATCTATTGCGGGTTCTCGAGGCTGAAGGTTTCAGTGGTTTCATCATAGGCGAAAAGCTCACCGTAGCGGCCCCAGTTCACCACGCTTTTCAGAGTCCGTTCAGCATATTCCTCGGACATATAGTCCTCAAGCTCTTCCAAGAAGCGGATAGCACGGGCGGTGTGGCTGGGGCGTTCATCGAGAACGAGCTTGATCCGCGCCGCGAGCGGCAGATAAGTCATGAGATGATCGCCGAAGAGCTTTTTGCGCATATGGATATCCGCCTCGGCGAAACGCTGCCCGGCAGCGGTCAATTTGATGTCGCCTTCCTCGATCTCGGCAAAGCGCAAAAGTTGCAAGGTTTCGGCGACCGGGAAAAGATCGTCGATCTCCATCTGTAAAGTGTCGGCGAGCGTCGGCAGGTCGGCACGGCCCGAATAGGGTTCGGCGGCGATTTCCTCGATCATGCCGGCAAGAGTGTTGGTTGAAACATGCGGCAGCGCCATGCCGAAGCCAAGCCCTGGGAAGACCGCCTCGCGGCCTGCGGCGGGCGCGGGCCGCTTGGTCATGAGCGCGTAGATGTTGTCGACCAATTGACGGAATTCGGGATCGAGCCGGTTACGCGGATGCTGTAGCTTAACCTGAATTTCAGCAGCGATGCGGCCGGGATTGCTGGCGAGCACGAGGATGCGGTCGCACATCAGCACAGCCTCCTCGATGTTGTGCGTGACCATGAGGATGCTCCTGATCGGCATGCGTCCTTCGACCCAGAGGTCCAGAAGATCGGTGCGCAGCGTCTCGGCGGTGAGCACGTCGAGCGCCGAGAAAGGCTCGTCCATGAGAAGAATATTGGGATGGACGACGAGCGCCCGCGCGAAGCCAACACGCTGGCGCATCCCGCCCGATAGTTCCTTCGGAAAGGCGGACTCGTAACCGTCGAGCCCTATGAGATCGATTGCTTTCAACGCCCGCTTGCGTGCTTCGTCTCGGGGGACCTGCTTTGCCCGCAGGCCAATCTCGACATTGGCGAGCACAGTAAGCCAGGGAAACAGCGCAAAGCTTTGAAAAACCATCGCAACGCCATCGACGGGGCCATGCACGGGCTTGCCGAGATATTTGACCTCACCCGTGCTTGGGGCAATGAGGCCGGAGACGATGCGCAAAAGAGAAGACTTGCCGCAACCGGAGCGGCCGAGGAGGCCGACGATTTCATCCTCCTTAAGGCTGAGAGAAACATTGTCGAGCACGGCGGGGCCCGGCTCCCCCGAGCCGGTCTGATAACGCTGAGAAACATTGCTGATCTCGAGCAGGGGTTTTTTTCCAGCAAATGGCATCCGCGTCATTTTCTCTTGCATGATAACCTCAATCGAGCCGCAGCCGCCGTTCGGCAAGATCATAAAGCTGGCGCCACAGCAGGCGGTTGAACAGAATGACGAAGATCGACATCATGGCAACGCCGAGCACGATCTTGGGATAATCGCCCTCCGCGGTTGCCTTGGCGATATAGGCGCCAATCCCATGCGCGGAAACGGTGTCACTGCCCCATTTCACATATTCCGCCACGATCGATGCGTTCCACGATCCGCCCGAGGCGGTCAGTGCCCCCGTCACGTAATAGGGGAAGATCGCGGGGATGATGACGTTTTTCCACCAATCCCACCCCCGGATGCGGAAAGTCGAGACAGCTTCTTTGAGATCGTTCGGAAATGCCGAGGCTCCGGCGATGACGTTGAAAAGAATATACCATTGGGTGCCCAAGATGATCAAAAAGCTTAGCCAGATATCGGGATTGAGGGCAAACTTGAGGATAAGAATGACGGCGACAGGGAAGATGACATTTGCCGGGAACGCCGCCAGAAATTGAGCGAGCGGCTGCACTTTTTCCGCGATTGCAGGCCGCAGGCCGATCCACACGCCCACCGGCACCCAGATCAGGGTCGCGAGCATCATGAGAAGAATCACGCGCAGCATGGTGATGAGCGTGTAAAGGACGCTTTGCCAGACATCATTCCAGGTGATCTCGTGCCGGATATAGTCGATGATGAACCAGCCAGCCCACAGCGTCACAAGAATGACGCCAGCCACCCACAGAATGTCGATCATGCGGCTCAGCGCGGAGCTCTTCGCGAACGGTGTGGCGGACACGCGAACCGGCAGTTCCATGCGCAGCAGCGCGATGGTGCGGAACAGCTGCGCCGGCCCTTCCATCAAAACATGGATCCAGCGGGTCCTCGCGAAAATCTGCGCGATGAAGGATTTTTCTTCTCTCTCGCCGGCGGAAAGCTCGACCCGGAAGCGCGAAGCGTAAGCAACCAGAGGCCGGAACAGCAATTGGTCGTAGGCGATAATGACAGCCAGCATGGCTAGGATGGACGCAAACACGGCATCGATGCGCTGGTTTTCGATGGCGAGGGCAAGATAGGAGCCGATGCCAGGCAATTTGATCGTCGTGTCGCCGACGGCAATTGCTTCCGAGGCCACCACGAAGAACCAGCCTCCCGACATCGACATCATCGTGTTCCAGATGAGCGTCGGCATGGCAAAGGGGGTTTCAAGCTGCCAGAACCGCTGCCACGCAGAGAGGCCAAAACTGCGCGCGACTTCCGCGAGATCGCGCGGCACGCCGCGCAGTGATTGATAGAAGGAAAACGCCATATTCCAGGCTTGCGAGGTGAAAATCGCAAAAACAGCGGCGCATTCGGCGCCCAAAACCGAGCCGGGAAAAAGTCCAAGAAAAAAGGTCACCGTAAAGGAAAGGAAGCCAAGGATTGGGACCGATTGCAGGACATCGAGCAAGGGAATGAGGACGAGGCCCGCACGGCGGCTTTTGGCGGCGAGCGTCGCATAAGTGAAGGTGAAGATGAGCGAGGCGGCAATGGCCGCAAACATGCGCAAGGTTGTGCGCAGGGCATAATAAGGTAGGAGCGTATAGTCGAGCGAAACAGCCGTAGATTCGGGGGCGGCCAGGGGCAGCGTCACGCCCTGCGAGGCATGGGTGATTGCGACGAAAACGGCAAGAATAAGCGCGAAAGCAAAAAAATCATATTGGTTGGGGAGCGCCTTGCGGCCGAGCGAGGTGAAAGCGACGAAACGGGACAGCATGGCGGCATCTTAGAATGGCTGAATGGCCAGGTACGTGACAGGACGGAGGAATATAAGGCCGGTTCCGGCCTGAACCTATCGCGGATTTC
>Ga0070738_10008116_pt1 | contig 10203 bp, 7 predicted proteins | sample Coa_R2_2_FD_66446 | JGI IMG/M metagenome (GOLD analysis project Ga0070738, IMG submission 66446) | Surface soil microbial communities from Centralia Pennsylvania, which are recovering from an underground coalmine fire - Coalmine... | ecosystem: Environmental > Terrestrial > Soil > Unclassified ... | reverse complement strand
ACAGCACGATTGTCTGGGTGAGCAGCACCGGCAGCATGTTCCTGAAGGCTTGCGGCAAAACAATATAGCCCATGACCTGCCAGTAGCCCAACCCAAGCGCATATCCGGCGGCGACTTGTCCCTTGGACAGCGACTGTATGCCCGCGCGCATGATCTCGGAGAAATAAGCAGCCTCGAACATAGTGAAGGTAATCAGGGCCGAAAGGAACGGGTCGATGGTGATGGGCCGCTCGGAGCCCGCGACTGCCTGGGCCACGTAAGGTACCAGAAAATAGAACCAGAAGATCACCAAAAGGAGCGGTAGCGAGCGCACGAGGTTCACGTAACCCGCCGCGATTTGCGGCAGCGGCGGGATGCCGGAGAGCCGCATCATGGCGAGCAGTGTGCCGAGCGCTGTGCCTGAAACTGCGGCAAGAAAGGTGAGCTTCAGCGTGAAGGCCATGCCCGTGAAAAAAAGATAGGGCGCGCTCTGCTTGATCTCGCAAAAATCTAAATTCAGGACGATCCCGCATGGGATTTTCGCGTACCAACTTGCAATGAAATGCGCGAAAGCTGCATACCAGTCCTGGGAAGTCTGTAGGATCGTATGGAGCGCGCCGAGCATCCTGGGCTCACTTCGCCGCAATAAAGCCCGGGACCGCGATTTCGCGTTCCACAAAGCGCATAGCATAGGTTACGCAAATATTGAGCAGCAGATATATGACGGTGGCCGCCGTAAAGGCCTGGAACGTCTGAAAAGTATAGCTGTCCATATTGCGGGCGCTTTGCGTCAGTTCGGCGACCCCGATGGTCAATGCCACGGACGAATTCTTGATGGTATTCAAAAGCTCGGAAGTTAGCGGAGGAAAAATTATCCGGTAGGCCATTGGCAGAAGCACGTTCGTGTAGGTTTGAGCGGTGGTAAGCCCAAGAGCGGTGGCTGCCATTTTCTGCCCCCGCGGCATTGAACCGATGCCGGCTCCGAGCTGAACGGCAACACGCGCCGACATATAAAAGCCGAGACCGATCGCCGCCGTGTAGAAATTTGCGTTGGGCAGTTGTTTCAACCACGTGCCGATGCTTGGCGGCACGAGTTCAGGAAGCACGAAATACCAGAGAAACAGCTGTACGAGCAGCGGGATATTGCGGAAGAATTCGACATAAGCTCCGCTGATCCGCCGCGCCAATGGAGAGGGGAGGGTGCGCATCACTCCGACAATCGAGCCAAAGATCAGCGCGACGACGACCGCGATGGCCGAGATGTACAGTGTTAGCTTGAGACCGAGCAGCAGCGTGTAGGCATAGGTCCCGGTCCCCTCCGTGGAGTCCTGCCAAAACACGCTGAACCAGTTTACGATCCTGTCCACCGCCCGAACCCTTTCCCTCCCCGGATGCAGGGATCGTGCCGGCTATCTCACATAGGCGTCGGGGTCCGGCGAATCGATCGGGTTCTCGAACTGCTTTTTGAGCGCGGGGCTTAGAGGCAGGTTCAGGTTGATGCCCTTCGGCGGAATCGGGCTTTGGAACCACTTCGCATAAAGTGCAGGCCCTTCGGACTTATACAGCGCGGCCGTAGCATCATCCGCCACTTTCTTGAACGGCGCATCGCCCTTCGGCAGCATGATTCCATAAGGCTCCGCCTTCGAGAAGGAATCGGTGGAGATCACATAGAGGCTTGGGTCCTTCGAATTTGCAACGAAGCTCGCAAGCAGGATGTCGTCCATAACGAAAGCAACCGCGCGATCTGTCTCGACCGCTAGGAAAGCTTCCGCATGATCCTTTGCGGTCAGGATGGTCATGCCAAGATGATCGGAATTATTGCGCTCGTTTGCCTGCTTAATGTTGGTGGTGCCTGCCGTTGAGATGATGGTTTTGCCTTTAAGGTCGGCGATAGATTTGATGTTGCTCGATTTTTTGGTGACGTATTTGCTTTCCGAGAGATAGTGCGAGTTGGTGTAGGACACCTGCTTGGCCCGCTCGGCATTGTTGGTGGTCGAGCCGCATTCGAGGTCGACGGTGCCGTTGGCGATCAGCGGGATGCGGGTGGACGATGTAACCGAGATGTATTTGGTTTGAATTTTGTCGTCCTTCAGTTCTTTCTTCACCGCGTCGACGATCCGGGCGCAAATATCCATCGCAAAGCCTATCGGCTTGTTCTCGGCATCCAAATAGGAAAACGGAATCGAGGTCTCGCGGTAGCCGATGGTGATAGTGCCGGTTTCCTTAATCTTCTTTAGCGCGCCCGTCAGTTCTTCTGCCCAACCAAATCCAGGAGCGGCGAGGATCGTGAGCGCTACCACGAAACGTTTTAAGGTCATAATGCAATCTCCTCAACACCTCTCTTACAGCGGTAATAATGCAACAGACATGCAAAGCATAGCATCGGCTCGTTATACTCTAGCCGTAGAGTCCGCCAGCGTGTTCTTTTATTCGAATAGTGTCGCGAAATAGCGGCACAAACCCCGCAATGCCGGATGGACCTGTGCGCCTTGCATCGCCGAGACCGGCGATAGCCGCCACAACAAGTTGCAGATCGTGTCGAGCTCGCCTCGAAGGCTTCAAGCTGGAGGTTTTTTCCGAAGAGCCGCCGCGTATCAAAAGGTATGTGCTCGCCAAGCGGGAGAGCGATCTTCATGAACGCGGCGGCGCGGTTCAAGGTTAGGCGATTTTTTCGAGAATTTGCTTCATTTCTGCTGCTCCGAATGCCCGCAGGGTCTCCGTTCGGACATTGCCCTGGCTTGCCAAAGCGAGCGAGAGAGCTGTCACCGAGGCATCGTCCGGGCCTTCGCATATTGCGATGATGTCGTAGCGGCCGAGCGTCCAGCAAATTTCTTTTACGTTGGCGCCATATTTTCGGGCGACGTCCTTGAATGCTTCGGCTCGCTTAACGGTATCTCTAGCGTTGCGGACGCCCTGCTCCGTAAAGTTCGCCAGCACGATGTAGGTTGCCATTCGAGTTTCCTCCCGCCCCCTACGTCCGGCCTGGCAATACTATCATGATGGCGGGACTGCATCCACCGGCAGCTTAACAGGGTGCTGAGGCCACAGCGCTCCATCATTCCCGCTTGGAAACAGAACGGGCCTCGTCCTCGGTTATGTGCTCGATGGAAATTACCTGAAGTCGATGGAAATAGCTGATCGGTCTTGCGATTTTCTTTCACAAGAAGAGAAGTTTTTAACGAATTTCATGTTTACTAGCCCTCGCAACCTGCCGAGTTGCCCCAAGCCGCCCGGTCCCCCCCCAAGTGCTGTCCGGGCGGCTTTCCTTTTCCCATGATGGAATTCCAAGCCGCATTTCCCGTTCCCGGATCGGCCGCTTTGTCACGCGAAAGCCGATGGCAAACTCCGCCTTAACGGCTTCCTGCAAGGATCGGTTTAGGCCCATTCCCGCCATTTTTTGGGTGTTACGCTTCAACGGTGTTATGCTTCAACAATGGGCGATTTCCAAAGTTTTAAAACTTCTTGTTGCGCTCCGCCGATCTAATGATGTCAGCATAGCTTAAGCTCTATTTATTACTATGCCAGCCGCCTCCCGTATTATCTTGGCTGCAACATTACCCCTCCTGCCGTTTCTTTACCTTGGAGCTCAGGGCGAGCGTACACTTGGACCGGCAGAAGAAAATGTCACCTACAAAGCAAAGACGGCTTTCGCCATGCCGAAGTTCAAGAAAACCATGACGACCATATTCTGGGTTGGAGAAGTGGCTAACCGGTCGAACGGTTATATCGCCAATTATGCCAGCTATTGGGATCCCCATTGGTTGAAACATTACGGCGGCGTTGACAGCCCTGATGACAGAAAGGGCTATTTGCCGGCAGCGTTCACGCCGCGCCAGAACCCTTTTTACGTCGCCCTGCCTTTTGCCGAGACGGATGAGGAGGGGAATTTGAAAGAGATCGCAAAGAAGATCCCGGGCTACGGAACCGGCAAGCCGCTTACAAGGAACCGGTGGGTTGAAATCCGCTATCGGGGCAGATCCTGCTATGCACAATGGCAGGATGTCGGGCCGTATGAGGAAGACGATTTCGACTGGGTATTCGGTGACGCTCCCAAGCCCAAAAACACTCGCGGATTGAAGGCGGGCCTCGATATTTCGCCGGCTGCCGCTCAATATCTCGGGATGAACGACAGCGACAGGACCGAATGGCGCTTTGTGGACGCGAAAGAAGTTCCCGACGGTCCCTGGAAGGAAATCGTCACGAAATAAGTTCCCGCGTCGTCGAGGGTGCCTCGATGGCGGCGGCAACCGTCGCCTTTCGTTCGAGCTTTCCCCAGACCACGAGCCGGCCCTGCAAAGCTTTCAGCACCGACTTGACCACGACATAATACATGATCTGGCGATAGCCGAAGCGCTGCAGCATGAGCCACCAGAGCAGGGAAGGATCCTCCTTTTTTTCCATGGTGAATGCGATAATGGCCGCGGTCAGATCGACCGCCATAAAGACGGCATAGTAGGTTGCGGTGACGAGCAGATTGGCAGAATTGAACTGGTCTCCGTGCTGGCTGTAGTCAATCACCGTGCGAGCGATCTGCACCAAAAGCAGCAAATCCACCAAGGGGGAGACGAGCGCGAGCGCGATCTGGAATAGCCAGACTTGGGGAAGCGCTACAATGCCTAGCGCCCCATAGAGCGGGTTAAGCGTAATCAGCCGGTGTTTCCAAAGACATTGCAACGTGCCGAATGCCCAGCGGAACCTCTGCTTTGCCAGACCCGCCAGCGTATCCGGAGCTTCGGTCCAGGCCACTGCATCTTGGTCGAAGACAACCTTATAGCCATGCCGCTGCACGGCGATAGTCAAATCCTGGTCCTCCGCAAGCGTATCCGAAGGAAACCCGCCCATTTTTTGAAGCGCCTCGCGGCGCCATGCACCAACCGCCCCTGGCACTACTGTAATGCAGCCAAGCGTCGCAAGGGCGCGGCGTTCGAGGTTTTGAGCCGTAACATATTCAAGCGCCTGCCAGCGGGTCAGCAGGTTGATCCGGTTGCCAACCTTCGCGTTGCCGGCAACGGCGCCTACTTTCGGATTTGCGAACCAGCGAACGAGACGAGATATTGTGCTGGTTTCGAATTGGGTGTCCGCATCGAGCACCACGACAATATCGCCGTCTGCTTGAGCAAGCCCCAGATTGATCGCGCGCGCCTTCCCCCCGTTTGACGTTCTTATCAGGCTTACGCGGGCGTCTTCTGAAAATCGCTTGCGTACGACGTCCGCCGTTCCATCGGTTGAACCGTCGTCGACAACGATAATCTTGATTTTGGAATGCGTACTTTTCAGGATTTTTCCGATCGAGTCCGCAATCACCTTCGCTTCATTGAAAGCGGGGATGAGGACTGTTACGGACAGATCGTCCGCATCCGCTGGCGGCTTGGACCTCGCCTTCCAGCCCAGCAAGGCTAGGCTGCAAAGCACCACAAGCCGTCCAAGGCCCAGGGCGATTGCGAGAAAGAAGGCCCAGCCCAGCGCTTTCAGTACCCAGCTCAACGCGAAAAACACATATCGGTTGACGACTGGCGCCGCTTCATCCGAAGGCACCGGGGGCATAGCCTCGTCCTTAGTCCACTTCGCCAGTTTTGAAACTGGAATGAACTCAAGTCCCTTTGCGCGAAGGGCATCGATGATCTTTGGGAGTGCCGCAACGGTATGGGAACGGTCCCCGCCGCCATCATGCAAAAGGATGATCTGGCCTCTCCTATCGGGATCGGAGTCGGTTGCAACCGATACGACTCTCTGCAAGATCAAATCGGCCGGCGGCTGCTGCCAGTCATCCGGATCGACCTTGAGGCCGACGGTGAGATAGCCAAGCCGTTCGGCGACCTGCATCGGCTCGATTTCCTCAGCCGTCGAGGGCTCCGCATCCCCGAAATAGGGCGGCCTCAACAGCCGCGTGGATCGGCCGGTCAACGCTTCGATCAGGCGTTGGGTGGCATTGATCTCCACTCCGGCCACACCTTCGGGCGTCTCGCCCAGATTTGGATGTGTGTAAGTGTGGTTTCCAAGATCGTGGCCTTCGGCGAGAATACGCTGCACCAGCCGCGGATAGGCTGTCCCGTTCTCGCCAATTATGAAGAACGTCGCGTGGACGCCTTTCTCCTTGAGAATATCGAGGATTTTTGGCGTCCATTCCGGGCTTGGCCCATCATCGAAAGTCAAAACCACCTTTCCCGGGACTTCTCCTCCCCGCCGGATAAGGTAGGAGGCAGGCATTTTCGTATATTTTTCTGCCGTGATGGTCGCGTTGGCATTGTCGACCTTGAACTCCCTGGAACCCGCCGATGGCTCGGCAGCGATCTGGAGAAGCTCGCCTCTGCCGATGAAATTTACTGCATTTGTCGGCGTTATCGTCTCCAGCGTGCCGGGCGGGGCCGCAAAATAGTTTCGGGGAAGAACGGACCAGACCGAGGGATCCTCAGAGCCAAGCCGCCAGAGAGCGTAGCCCGCGGGCTTGTATTTGTCGGCCGCGCGCAGGTGATTGTAAGCCGACACGGCGTCGAGGAACCAGACCCGATGAACCTTGCCGTCCTCGCCATAGGAGAAACGGGGGTTGAGCGTGTCCGGATCGAGCTCGATTGTGGCTTTGGCGTCTTTAGCGGTCAGCATCGCTTCCTGGAAGGTGATGTCGTCCGCCTCTCCGCCGCCTTCGGTCCAGTCATAGCCGTAATTGCCGATCGCCACGATGGTTCTTGCTGGGTCGAGATCGCGCATGCGCATGGCAAGCCTAGTGGAGAACCAGGACTGCGAGGCGACAGGGCCGGGCTCGCTTTCCGACCAATGCTCGTCATAGCCCATGAGCATCAGAAAATCGCATAGCCTGGAATAAGCCTTATAGTTCCATTGCGGATCGTCGAAAGGCGCCGCGATCGTCACCACCCAGCTCCTTGGCTTGAACGCCGCGCGAAGTTCGGCAAGAAATGCCTGCGTATCCTTATGGGCGGCTTCCGGTATCTGCTCGAAATCGATAACGATGCCCTGAAGGTTATACGTTTCGATGAACTTGACGATGCTCTCCAAACGGTCCCTGCGCTTCTCAGGATTGGCCATCAAGCGTGCGAGACTCGGGCCGTCCCAATTGTTCGCGGCCTGATTTTGGATCATGGCCATTATGGCGATGCCTGGCTTTTCGCGACGGATCAAATCGAGTGCCTTGGCATCGAGAGCGATCTTCAACTCGGCATCTTCGCCTTGCAGATAAAGCCAGCTCGGCACCACCCAATCGAGCTTGTGAATATTGCTTCTCAACGATCCAAAGCTGCTGTCGTCCCAGGTCACGTAGAAGCCGATGGTCAACGGCTTTTCCCTCGCGTCTGTAGAGGCTTTCGTGCCTTTCGCCCTGGCGGCCGCAATGGCAAGCGGATGAGCAGACCTCGGGAACGTTCTTTTGTGTGACTGCGCCTTTCTTGCCAGATTGCGAACGGATGGAAGCAAATGCCTCACCTTCGCTACGTCGTTCAAAAGCGCGTATCGCTGGCCGGTCGACGACGAAAGGGTCTCAGGGAAGGTGCGGAAAATGAATAAGCTGGAAAGAAACACGAGGCCCGCAATCGTGCTCATCACGGCAAGCGTCCAGGCAACGCTCGAAAGGCGGCCGGCCCGCCGGTTTTTAGGGTCGAAAAAGACAGGGTATTCAGTCATATGGATCGAAAATCAAGGGCGTGCGGCTGTCGAAAATCACCAAAGCTATAGGTGGAGTCGGCCACCAAAGGCTATGTGGAAATTTGAGACAATTGCCAGCCGCAATCCCAGAGGTGGCTGTCAAGGCTTAAATTGCCATAAATTGGCTGAACGCAAGCTGTACAACGGGTTAAATTTGGGAGAGTGTGGCCGCTCCCCTCCCTTGCCGCTGCTCCCGAAACCGGGTTCCTAATTCATCCGCAGCGCTTGGCCACTCGACCGGTCGAAAAGGTGGACGGAATCGAGACGGGGGGTCAAAGTAATGGTCTGCCCCGGCTTAAAATCGTGCCGTTCCGTGAAGGAAGCGCAAATCGGCGTGCCGTCGACCTCGCCGAAAACCAGCGTTTCGGATCCGGTTGGCTCCACTACCAGCACGCTCGCTGCCACCCCGCCGGCGCTGAAAGACAAATGCTCGGGACGTATGCCGTAGAGCACCGTTTGGCCGTCGCGCGCCGGAGCCGTCGGCGGCAGGGGTAGGGCGACCCCGCGGCCCGTCTCGACATAAATGGCGCTTGCCGAGCGGCGCACCACGCCTGGAATGAAATTCATGGCGGGGGAGCCGATGAAACCGGCTACGAATTCATTGACTGGCCGGTCATATAGCTCAAGGGGCGCGCCCACCTGTTCGACCCGGCCATCGCGCATGAGCACTATGCGATCGGCCATAGTCATGGCCTCCACCTGATCGTGGGTCACATAGATCGAAGTTGTCTTGAGCCGCTGATGCAGCGCCTTGATTTCGGTGCGCATCGCGACGCGCAGCTTGGCATCGAGATTGGACAAAGGTTCGTCGAACAGAAAGACCTGGGGATCGCGGACAATGGCGCGCCCCATGGCTACGCGCTGCCGTTGGCCTCCCGATAGCTGGCGCGGATAGCGGTCGAGATAGGGCTTTAGCCCCAAGATCTCGGCCGCCGCGTTCACGCGGCTTTCCACTTCCGCCTTCGGGGCTTTTCTGAGCCTCATGCTGAAGGCCATGTTCTCGAAAACCGTCATATGCGGGTAGAGCGCATAGTTCTGGAAGACCATCGCCACATCGCGCGACTTGGGCGGCAGATTGTTTACCACGCGGCCGCCAATGGCGATTGCTCCGGAAGTAATCTCCTCGAGCCCCGCGATCATCCGCAGCAAGGTCGTCTTGCCGCAGCCGGATGGTCCGACAAGCACCACGAATTCTTTGTCGGCGATGTCGATGGAGATGCCGCGCAGAACTTCCGTGGACCCGAAGCGCTTGCGGACGTCCTGAATGTCGACGGCCGCCATCTCAGCTTCTCCCCGCCGGAGCGGCGCAAGTTTTGGCAACCTCACATTCGAGACGATACGAAACCATTGCGCAGCCTCCCCTGTCCTTCTATCAAAAGGCCCGTTCGAGCGGCAATTCGTCTAGGGGATTAAACATCTCCGCCATTCGTACGGTTTGAGGGCCTGTCTTCCTGCTGGGAGGAATCTTCAAAATCGGCGGTTTTGACTTTTTCTCTTGTTTGCTTGTTTGCTTGCAGGATTCACAATGGCTCAGGACCGAATGCCCCCTGTTCCGCCGGAGCAGTACTCCGAAGCGCAGAAGAAGGCAGCCGAGGAATTCCTGGCGCTGCGAAAAGCGCCGGTGTTCGGCCCGTTTGTTCCCTTGATGCGCAGCCCTGAGCTTATGACGCGCGCCCAGCAGATGGGCGAGTATCTGCGCTATCGAAGCTCGATCGGCCAGAAGCTTACGGAATTTACGATCCTCATCATGGCCCGCGAATGGACGCAGGATTACGAATGGTATGTCCATCATCCACTTGCGCTGAAGGCGGGCATCAAACCCGAGATTGCGGAAGCGATCATGCAAGGCCGCAGACCGGAAGGAATGGCGGAGGATGAGGAAACCGTCTACGACTTTGTAACCGAGCTGAACCATGCGAAACGTGTCAGCGACCGAACTTATGAACGCGCCGTGAAAAGATTTGGCGAGCAGGGTGTGATCGACATCATCGGCACGCAAGGTTACTATGCACTTTTGGCGATGACTATGAATGTCACGCGGCCCGACTTACCGAAGGACGCAGGCAGGCTTACCCGTTTCCCGGAATAGGCGGCAGATAACCCTGCTAGGCTTTGATGTGCCGCAGAAGCACGTCTTTCGCCTCGTTGACCTTCGCAGCGATATAGTTGGAGCCGCCCTGATCGGGGTGGAAACGCTTCATGAGATTGCGGTGCGCCGCCTGCACCTCTTCCCGCGTAGCTCCCGGGCTGAGGCCCAAAACGAGATAGGCCTCATCTAGCCCCATTCCTCGCGAAAAGCCGTTGCCGCGAGATTGCCCTGAGAATTGGCCGCCGTCCCATCCAGGAGAGACGCGATCCAGATAGGCCTCGAGGAGATCGGCGGATTGCGCATCCAGAGCGCGGAATTCGGACAGGAGGTCCATGCGCTCCGCCTGCGTAAGGCTTGAAAGGTCACGGCCCTGGAAGCGTCCTTGCAAAATTCTGCCGCACATTACCCCTGTCGTGTGATCGAGCGACATTTCCAAATAAGAAGTTCGCACTGTCGAGATCTTGCCCGCTGCCGAGGGTCTG
>Ga0070738_10008115_pt1 | contig 10205 bp, 9 predicted proteins | sample Coa_R2_2_FD_66446 | JGI IMG/M metagenome (GOLD analysis project Ga0070738, IMG submission 66446) | Surface soil microbial communities from Centralia Pennsylvania, which are recovering from an underground coalmine fire - Coalmine... | ecosystem: Environmental > Terrestrial > Soil > Unclassified ... | reverse complement strand
GTGCACGATCTACGCCGTGGACGACACGGCCGGGGTCCCGATCATCGCGATGGAGTATATATCGGGCCGGCCGATCGACCAGTGGGCGCGGGGTGACCGGCTGCCGCTGGATTCGCTCCAGTCGATCGCCCGGCAGCTCGCCAAGGGGATGGCGGCGGCGCATGCCGCGGGCATCGTGCACGGGGACCTCAAGCCCGACAACGTGATGGTCACCGACGAGGGGCTGGTCAAGGTCCTCGACTTCGGCCTGGCGCGGCGGTTGCGGCGGAGCTCGCCTCTCCTCAGTGACGACACGGTCGAGCTGGGTCTGGCCGAGCTGGGCAGCGGGCTCTTCGGCACACCCCGGTACCTGGCCCCCGAACAGGTCCGCGGCGAGCCGGCGTCGCTGGCCAGCGACGTGTTCTCCCTGGGCGTCATCTTCTACGAGCTGGCCACCGGCAAGGTCGCCTTCCCGGGAGCCGCTCTGCTCCAGATCCTGGACCAGATCCGTTCGGTCGAACCCGAGGCGCTGGCCGCCGAGACCCCCGAACCGTTCGCGTCGCTCTTGCCCCGGGTGCTGGTTCGCGATCCCGGTCAGGGCCGGATCACGATGCGGGAGGTTGCCGAAACCCTGCTCGGCTCACTCGAGACGCCGGCCGGAGCCTTCCCCGACCCGATCGATGCGCCCCAGATGATCATCTGATGCCCGCACCCAGCCCCGCCGATCCTTCCCCGCCGAGGATGATACCGTGCCCGCGACACCGATTGCCGACCTCGCCATCTTCGATCACGACGGAGTCCTCGTGGACTCGCTGGAGTGCCACCAGGAAGCCTGGTTCGAGCTGGAGCGGCGCGCGGCCCTGGGCCTGACGCCCGAGTTCGTCCACGCGACCTTCGGCATGACCAATCCCAGCATCCTCCGCCGCCTGCGCGGGGATGCGATCACCGAGGCCGAGATCCAGCGCTACTCCGATCTGAAGGAGGAGTGCTATCGCGCCGTGGCGCGCGGGCGGATCCACCTGATGGACGGGGTCCGGGAGGTCCTGGACGCCCTGACGGCGCGCGGGGTGAAGCTGGCGATCGGCTCCAGCGGACCGCGGGCCAACCTCGAGCTGACCGTCACCGAATGCGGACTCGAAGGCCGGTTCGCCGCGATCGCGTCGCTGGAAGACATCACCCGGGGGAAGCCCGACCCCCAGATCTTCCTCGTCGCGGCCGCCAAGTCGGGCGCCGCGCCGTCGCGCTCGGTCGTCTTCGAGGATGCGCCGGTCGGCATCCAGGCCGCCAAGGCCGCCGGGATGTACGCCGTCGGGTTGACCACCACCCACCCGGCCGCCGCCCTGGACGAGGCCGGCGCCGACGAGGTGATCCCGAGCTTCGTCGGCTACGACGTGGACGGGTTGCTCGAGCGGTTCAGGGCGCGGTTTGCCCTGTGACTGAGGAAGACATGGAACTGCTTCAATCAAGGCTTCGGCGACCACGTTTTACCCTCGCCGAAATTGCGGGAGTCGTGGCCTTGCTCGCGGTCACCCTCCGCTGGCCGGTCCTCATCCTCCCCACACTCGCCGTTGTCCTGACGTTCTTCTGCAACAGGTCCGGGCTCTCCGTAGTCGGGACACGGACCGTGGCGGCAGCGGTGGGGGTAGTCTCGGGCATAGTGATGGCATTGGTCGCCACCAGTCATTGAACGTGGGGACCGCTTCTTATCCACAGTTGCCAGGTTCAGCCGGGCGAGGGGTGCCGGAACGGGGACATTGCTCGATCACCCGGCAGAATGGATAATCTGGGGGTCGGAACAGCGAACAGCCTCGCGGCCTCTACCGCCCCAGCGCGGCCGTCACGGCGTCCGGATCGTGGGCCGCAATCTTCAACAAGGCCCGCGCCGGCCCTTGGGGTCGCCGCCGGCCCTGCTCCCAGTTCTGCAAGGTCGAGAGGCTCACGCCGATCCTCTGGGCGAATTCCGATCGAGACTTGCCCACCCCTTCCCGGATCGCCCGGACATCAAGCGGTGCAAACTCAGTGATCCGACTGGGTTCCATCTCGCTCCGTCGAATGGCTCCGGCTTGTCGAACACTGGCGACCAATCGGTCAAACTGCCGCTGCTGCATCCGAATTCCGCTCGGACTAGCCAGCTCAGGATTCGAAGGAAGTTAGCTGAGGCTGATCGGCTGGTAGATCCACATCGTCCCGCCTTGCAGGCCGTCCAGGTCGTAGCTGCCGTGCTGCACGGTCATTACGGAGTTAGCGTTCTGCTCGAGCACGTGGATGGTCGATCCCGAAACCGATTCGACGATGGCCGTGTGATGGTCCGCGGTCTGGGTCGTGGTGGTCCAGGAGCCATTCGGGTACGTCGTCGTGTTGACTATGGTCACGTTACTGAACTGGATCACGTCGCCCGGGAGGACCCCGGCCAGCGAATGGTTCGCGGTCGTCACCGTATCGACCAGCGTCCCCCAGACATAGTTGGCGTTGGGCCCGGTGGGTCCCAACAGGGACTCCGACTCCGCCCCGGCCGCGGCGTAGGCGGCATCCACCAGGTCGGTACACTGGCCCCCACCGACCTCCTGGCCGACATGGGCTTCGGCAAACGCCAGGACCTGCTGGTTCACCACGGGGACCTGGGGGGGCGGAGGGGGTGTGGGTGTGGGCGTCGGGGTCGGGGTGGGGGTGGGCGTCGGGGTGGGGGTGGGCGTCGGCGACGGTGCCGGGATCGGAATGGGCGTCGGAGCGGGGGGCGTCCCGACGACAGGCGGCGAAACCGGTGCGGGCTTCGGGTGAGTCTTGGAGGCGTGGGCGTGGGGCTTCGGCTTGGCGGTGTGCTTGACCTTGGAGGCGTGGGCGTGGGGCTTCGGCCTGGCGGCGTGCTTGGCCTGCGCGGCCTTCACGGTGTGCACCTCGACGGCGGGCCTCGGGAGATGGTCGAGGGTTGCCAGCGATAACAGGCACTTGTCTTCCAGCTCGTCGAGACCGGGCCAGAGCCGGACGCGGCGGGCGCGGCGTGAGTTGTTCATGATGCGGTCCTTCCTCGCCTTCGGCCGCCTCCATCGGGGGCACCTGTGAGACTATACTTCACGAGGGACCGGCGACGCAAGCTGCCGCGCCGGGAGTCATCACCTCGGTCGAGGACGTCCTCCGGGATCGCCAGAATTGCCGGGTTGCCCCTGGGCCTTCGGGTGCTCATCGCGACGTTATTACCCCGGCCAGGAAGAAGGTCAGAATACCAGCGCCCGCGAGTGAGTGGCTGGCCCGCACCGGAATTCCCTCGCTGGCGCTTCGGGCTCGTAGGGAGTCACGGCGAGGCCCGCACCGGAATTCCCTCGCTGGCGCTTCGGGCTCGTAGGGAGTCACGGCGAGGCCCGCACCGGAATTCCCTCGCTGGCGCTTCGGGCTCGTAGGGAGTCACGGCGAGGGCAGCGCCAGCCGTGGCGGCGGTTCGAGCGGGATCCCGGCTGGTGGCTCCCCGGAGAGTGCGGGCAGCCGGGCGATGCCGTAGAGACTGAGCGTCGCGATGAGGAGGATCAAGATCAGGGCGACGGGCGACAGCGGGGTCACAGCGACGGTGACCACGACGATGGCGAGGGTCAGCCCCGTCAACTTGCCCTTCGAGGACCAGCTCAGGCCGTGGTAGTGCTCCCAGTCGTCGAGGATCGGGCCGAAGAACGCCGTGCGCCGGAGCATGGCGTCCAGCCGGGGCGAGGAGCGTGCCAGGTAATAGCTGGTCGCCAGCAGGCAGGGGACGGTCGGGATTCCCGGCACGGCGAGACCCACCAGGGTCATCGCGAACCAGCCGCCGGCCAGGGCCAGGTACAGGATCCGCTTCGCCCCGGTTGCGACCTCGATTGAGCTGTCGAAATCCGCGCGGAGCAGATCAGTAGGGTGCTCGAGTCGCATCGACTCGGCGGCCATCCCATTCCGCAGGGCTCGCTCCAGTCGGTCCAGGAGGTGGTCCGCGTCTCGGCCCTCCTGGCGGGATTCGATCGTGAGGGCGCCCGACCAGGGGGACACGCGGCACTGATCGACTCCATCGAGACCGGCCAGGGTGCCGGCCAGACGAGCGCGCCCGGCACGGTCCCCCGAGAACCCGCGATGGCGGAGCCGGGTCCGGCCTGGTTTCGCCTCGAGGGTTTCCCAGATGGAAACCTCGTCGCCGAAGCGGTACGCGGTCAAGGCAGACCAGCGCGGGGTGGGCCGCCACCAGGGGGACCTGACCCAGCCGGCGGGGTCCTCCAAGGTTTGACGGACGGCGCGGCTGAAGGCGCCGGCCATGCGCTGCGACGTGGCCGAGCCGGGATCGAACGCGATCCGGCAGGTGGCCGAGGCCAGGTCCAGCTCCGCCTTCTCGATCCCCGGCTGCCGGCACGCCACCTCCAGCAGCCGCCGGCAGAACGCGCGGCGGCCGGCGTGGAAGACCCGGGGATCGTACACGCGGATCGAACCGGGATCCTCATGGATCTCGATGTCCAGGCAAGGGGGTTCCGCTGCGCTGACCCGGCGCCTGGGTCGTTTGGCCGGACGAGGCTGATCCAGCCTTTCGCTGTTCATGTCAGGACTCCGGAGCGCCTGGCGCCGGCAAGGCCGCGAGCGCCGAGGACTTCCTCGCGGTAGGCGGCCGGGGTCGTCTTCAAGAAGCGGCGGAAGACCGTCGTCAGGTGGCTCTGCGAGGAGAAGCCGACCGCCAGCGACACGTCCACGATCGAGCGGTGCGGGTTGCGCAACAGCTCGCAGGCCCTGGCGACCCGCCGCTCGATCAGGTAGCGGTGGGGCGTCTTCCCCGTGGCGCGACGGAAGGCGCTGAGGAAATAGTTGGGGCTCAGCCCCGCCAGCTCGGCCAGCTCGCCCAGCGAGATCTCGTTGCCCAGCGAGCTGTCGATGTACGCCACCACCCGCCGCAGCCGAGGATCCGCCAGTCGTTCCATCCCCTTCCCATTCGGACGCGGCAAGGAAGAGTGGTTCCAGAGGAGCTGGAGGGCCAGTTGCATCTGGAGCGCCTCCGCGTAGAGGCGCGACCCGGGAATCGGGGAGAGCAGCCGGACTGCCAACTGCTGGCCCAGGGACCAGAACTCCGCATCCCGGCGGTTGAATGCCTCCCCGATCTCGATCCTCGACCCGTGCGATTCCCACTCCTGGTCGGCGACCGACTGAAGCCAGGCCGGGTCGATCATCCAGAGCAGAGCTCGGATCGGGCGATCGGTGCGGAACTGGTGATCGTCGCCGGCCGGGACGATGGTCAGCGACCCGGGTTCGCTCCGATATCTCGTGAATCGGCCGCCACGCTTCCACTCCACCTGGGTCGTCCCGCTCAGCAGGAACGCGACGGCGTGCAGCCGCGAGGAATGAGGGTAGAAGTCGGTCAGCCGGCCCTCGACGATCAGACCCTGCACATCGCCCCAGCCCGCCGACATCGTCGAGGCCACCAGGGAGACTCCCGGATGGGACATCGGATTCGGAAGGAGCGATCCCCTCATCGAGCAGTTCGGTTCGGAGACGGAAGCCATGAGAGAGTATCCCCGAACCGTTCACCTTAGGTCAGGCTTTCAGCCTGGCGCTCCGGGAGCGCCAGGCTGAAAGCCTGACCTACGTGAGGATCGGCGACTGGATGCGATCCTGACTACTCGAAGGTAGCCGACCCCAGCCGCTGGGTCAACTCACGGGTCCCGCTCGCGGTACGGCGTCTTCTCCCGATAGAGCCTCAGCCGCACTTCACCCTTGGCCCGATCCTCGGCTTGAGAAGCGAGGCTGTTGGCCTGAGTCTGCCACCTGACGGCTGCGTCGAAATCGCCCGCCTCGGCACAGGCCGCGGCCAGGGTGGCGAGATACGACGCGTTCTTCCAGCCGGTCCGCTCGCACGCCTTGGTGGCCGACTCGATGGCTTTCTTACCGTCGCGGTACTTGGCGTCGGGAGAGGTGGCCCAGATCCAGGCGCGAGAGTCATAGGCGGCAGGCTGCTCGGGAGCGATGCGAACGGCTTCGTCGAGATCGGCGATGGCCTTGCCGTAGGACCTCAGGGCCTTCCAGGCGAGGGCGCGCTGGTGGTAGGCGGAGCTGTTCTGGGAATCGAGCCGGATCACCATGTTGTAGTCGACGATGGCTTTGCCGGGCTCCTTTTTCCCGTACCACGCGCGGCCGCGGTTGCAGTACGCGGTGATGGCCAGGGGATCGAGCCAGATCGCCTCGCTGCTGTCCTCGATGGCCCGGTCGAAGTCCCGCTTCGTTCCCCAAACCGTTGCGCGGCCGACGTAGGCGAGCACGCATTTGGGATCGAGCCGGATGGCTGCGCTGTAGTCGGCGATCGCCTTGTCGTAATCCTGCTTGTCGGACCAGGCCCTGGCACGATTGCAGAGCGCCGGGGTCGACCGAGGGTCGAGCCGGATGGCCTGGTCATAGTCGCGCAGGGCGGCGTCGAGCTCGCCCTGGTCGTGCCGCACGAAGGCCCGCATGAGGTAGGGGAACGCGTCCTGCGGATGTGCGCGGAGCTGATCCGAGAAGACCTCAACGGCTCGTTCGACGGGGACGACCTCGTCAGGCTTGGCCGAGCCCCGGAGGCGATGCCCTTCCGCCTGGAGCCAGAGCGACGGGCCGTCGTCGACCCGCTCGACGCGGTAGATCGCGATCACCTTGCGGCTGGCTTCCACCGGCTCGTCGTCGAGGCGGAGGACGAAGGTGCGCGACCTGGGGATGACCCGCTTGCCGGCCCAGTCCGTCTCGGCCTGGGCTCGCAGCAGGGTCGGCGCGACGAGGGCCAGCGCCACGGCCACAAAGCAACGCAGTGGCGTCGCGAACATCGGCGGGCCTCCCTCCGGAGCGAGGGTCGATCGGCAGCGGTCGCCAGCCGGCGCGGTCTGGGTCAGGCCCGACCCGGCCCGGTGCCCGGGGCGCAGAGCTCGCCGCACGCCTCCGCGGCATCGGCATCGGCATCGGCCATGCGGAAGCCCTCGCGCGCCGTGGCCGCGGACACGCCCGCGTTGACCGCGGACACCACGTTGACCAGGGCGTTGAGCACGTCATCGCTGATGCCGGCCGCCCGCGCCTTCTCGATGCGGTTGCGCGTGCAGACCTGGCACCCCCGCGTCATCGTCACGGCCAGTCCAACCAGGTGCTTCTCCCGGTCCGTCAACAAGGTCGTCTCGTGCGCCCGGCGCACGTAGCCGACGATGGGCGTGTCGTCGTAGGGCATGGGCAGACTCCTCTCGATTCTATCGGTGCTACTTCTTCTTGGACCAGATCGAGTCCAGGTCGTCGGAGGCCGGCTGGCGGATGCCGTTGTCGGAGAGGACCTCGTCGGTGGCCTTGAGGGCCTCCTGGTGGTTGAAGACGATCGTCTCGGAGGCGCGGTCGTCGAAGACGATCGTTGTGTATTTCTCCTTCGAGTCGCGGAGGAGCTCCACCAGGTGGCGGATGTTCTTGACCGGCACGCCGTTGATCTCCTTGACGACCTTGTAGATGGGGTTGTCGTATCCCTTGCCGATCTTGTGGGGAAAGATCGGCGAGGCGACGACGACCAGCTCCTCGCCCTCGAAGCGCGGATAGTCCGCCCGGCGGGTCACCAGCGGGCTGCCGATGATCGCCAAGGCCCCCGTGAACCGCCCGAACGCCGAGGCGAGCTCGGTCGTCACCGGCGAGAAGACCAGCGGCCCGTAGATGAAGTACGACGGATACTTCCCCTTGAGCGGCCGGATCAGCATCGGGTACTCCGCCTTGACGGGCAGGTCGATCGTCATCGGCTTCCCCTGGCGCACCACGGTCAGAGGGACCTTGCCGTCCTTGGCAAGTTTCTGGATCAAGTATTGAAATCGCAGGCGGAGGCGATCGTTGATCTTGATCATGCCGGTGTTGTCGATCTCCTGGTCGCCGATCTTGGTGATCAGGTCGAACGGCCTGAGCGGATCCTTGGGGTCGGCGGGGTTGGGCGCGTGGACGACCATGCCCTGGGTCTTGCGGTCGAGGCGGAGGAAGGCGCGCAAGGCGTCGTTCTCGAGGGTCTGGAGCGGCTCGTGCATGGCGGGCTTGCCGTCGTACTTGCCGTCGGCGACGTCCGCCAGGAACAGGTCGATCTCCTCGCTGGGGATGATGTAGCCGATGTTGTCCGACTGCGTGAGCTTGCTGAAGATGAGGCCGATCATCTTGCCGTCGACCAGGGCCGGACCGCCGCTGTTGCCCGGGTTGATCGCGGCGTCGATCTGGACGCGCACGCCCGAGACGCCGTCGCCGTAGCCGGTGAACTCGATCCGCGAGACGATCCCCTTGGTGATCGAGAGCGTCGAGCCGCCCTGGGGGAAGCCGTAGACCAGCACGGTGTCCTTGACCTCGGGCAAGGCCGTGGTCCGTGCCATGGGGGTCCGCTTCTCGAAGAACGACTCGTCCTCGAGCCGGATCACGGCCAGGTCGATCCCCGGGCCGACCGCTTCCACTCGCGCCGGCAGCTTCTCGCTCGATTGGTTGCTCTCGACGAAGAGCTGGCTGGCGTAGGTGACCACGTGGGCGTTGGTCAGGATCCGCTTGCCATCGATGACGACCCCCGTGCCGCTGGCCTCGCGCGGGCTCTCCTTGGTCCAGGGGTGGGACAGGTCGGGCCGGCGCATCGTCGCGAAGACCTTCACGACCGAGTCGCGGATCTTCCCCTCCGCGTCGCTGTCCTGGACCGCGGCCGCGCGGGCCGGGACCGGGACGCTCCCGACCAGGACCAAGACCGGGACCATCACAGCCGCGGCGATTAACCCAACCGAGGTGCTCCGGCGGATGTTCATCGTAGAGACTCGCTTCTCCAAGGGGCGGACTCCCGTTCCCGATCGCCGTCGCCAAGCCCCATGGGCTTCGATCGCGACCGACTGTCGCGACGGCGTTCGAGCGATCCCAACCCGGAATGGAACCTATCTTATCCCGCCCTGGGCCGGCTGGATAGGGCCTCTTTTTGGAGTGGCTGGTGGCCGGTGGCTGGTGGCTAGAATAAGAGTATTCTCTCAAGCCACGAGCCACCAGCCATCAGCCACTCCCATGAACGAACTGCCTGTGATTGACCGGCCGCGGCCGGCACCTGAAGACTGGCGAGCGCTCCGCGAGGCGCTCGCCGAGGCCATCAGCACGCACGACGTGCGCGGCGATCGCCTCCACCGGGCGCTCTATGCCACTGATGCGAGCGTCTACCAGATCGTGCCGCTGATGGTTGCCTTCCCGGCGAACGCGGCCGACGTGGCGGCCGCGGTGCGGGTCTGCGGCCGGTTCGGGGTGCCGATCACGGCCCGGGGGGGCGGGACCTCGCAGGCCGGTCAGTCGATCGGCCCGGGGGTGATCCTCGACTGCTCGAAGCACTTCGATCGGGTCCTGGAGATCAACTCCCAGGAGCGCTGGGTCCGGGTCGAGCCGGGCTGTGTCCTCGACGAGCTGAACCGTGCGCTCAAGCCCCACGGCCTGCTGTTTGCCCCGGATATCTCCACGTCCAACCGCGCCACCATCGGCGGCATGATCGCCAACAACTCCTCGGGCGCGCGGTCGGTCTTCTACGGCAAGACGATCGATCACGTGCTCGAGCTGAAGGTCGCGCTGGCCGACGGCAGCCTGGTCGAGCTGGGACCACTCACGGAAGCGCAGCTCGAGGCGAAGTGTGCCCGCTCCGACTTCGAAGGGGCCTGCTACCGCGCCACCCGCCGCCTGGCCGCCGAGCACGCCGAGGAGATCGAGCGCCGCTTCCCCAGGATCCTCCGGCGCGTGGGCGGATACAACCTCGATGAATTCGTGCCGGGGCACCTCGCCGGGCGCGAGGGAGCCAATCCCCGATTCAACCTGGCCCGGCTGCTGATTGGCTCGGAGGGGACGCTGGGCGTGACGGTCGAGGCCAAGCTGAAGCTCCTGGAGCTGCCCCGCGCCCGGGCCACGCTGGTGGTCGAGTTCGCCGACTTGCTCGAGGCCCTGGCGGCGACCCCGCGGATCCTCCGGCATCAGCCGGCGGCCGTCGAGGTCGTGGACAAGTATGTGCTGGACAGCACCCGGCTCAACCCCGAGGCGAGCCGGCTCCGCGACTTCCTCAAGGGCGACCCCGCGGCCATCCTCCTGATCGAGCTCTATGGCGCGAATGCCGACGAGCTTCCTCCCCGGCTGGCCGCCCTGGAGGAGGACCTGCGCCGGGAGGGTTTCGGCTATCACCACCTGGCCGTCACCGAGGCCGGCGCGCAGGCGCGGGTCTGGAAGCTGCGCACGATGGCCCTGGGGCTGTCGATGGCCGAGAAGGGGGA
>Ga0070738_10008114_pt1 | contig 10205 bp, 13 predicted proteins | sample Coa_R2_2_FD_66446 | JGI IMG/M metagenome (GOLD analysis project Ga0070738, IMG submission 66446) | Surface soil microbial communities from Centralia Pennsylvania, which are recovering from an underground coalmine fire - Coalmine... | ecosystem: Environmental > Terrestrial > Soil > Unclassified ... | reverse complement strand
TCGCCCCGTGTGAGTTAAACCGTGCGTGCCGGCGAGCGGTTAGGCACCCTCGACGAAACCGTATTGCTTCGCGAGCCAAGCAACCGCCTCATCGAACAAGTCTTGGGGAACGGCGGCATAATGCTTCTCCTTCATCGACGCCGGCGCGTGCCCCAGGAACAGCGACGTCAGCCGGCCGTACGTGGGATGAGATTCGAGCAGTGAGGCGGAAGTTTTCCGCAGCTGCTTGAGGGGCTTTTTGAAATCCAGGGGGCGGCCCAGTGCGAGGAAGAGAGAGCGGAAGCTATCCGCGCGTTTACTCTTTCCCTCCACCACTTCCTTGCGGACGAATGGCAGGCCGCTCTTAGTGAGTAAGACGCGATCGCTCCCGGAGCGGTGTTCTTGCAGCAGCTGGAAGGTCAAGGGCCAAAGGCGATAGGTCACAGTGGGAACGCTCTCCTTGCGTTTGGTTTTGGAGCGCTTCCGCGTGATTGTGCCGAGCTTCCAATTGACCTCCTTGTCGAGCAGGTCGGAGACATCGCCTTGAAGCATGCCACAGTTCAGCGCCAGCAGGAGAGACAATTTCAGCTTGCCTTTCGCGGCGCCTACCACCCGTTGAACCTCCTCGACCGTCCAGGTTTGAACCGCGGGGGGTGTAGTGTCAAACTTGAACTCCTTGCTTTCCAGGTTACGAGGAGCCAGGAAGTCCTTCCTGTTCTCAGCGATCCAGCGTATCCAGGTGCGCGCAATCCCGAAGACTTCCTTAGCGGTGTGATCGGTCCATCCGCCCTCCTCTTCGTGCTGATCGGCCGTCCGGGAAAGACAGTAGTAATAGAACCTCCTCAGTGAGTCTTCGTCGATCGAGGAAACAGGCGACTCTTCCCCCAGGAACGCAACAAAGTAGCCGAGCAGGCTCCGCGTGTTGCTGACGCGCGCCACGGACAGCTTCCCTTTCTTGGCCTGGTCTGTTCGGCCATCATGCCAGTGTTTTGCCAGCGCCCCCACGGTCCGAGTCTGCGGCGTCGTGGTCTCGCCGCGGATTTCCTTGGCAGCGCGTTCAACCTGTTGCACGCGATCCGGGGACAGCTGCTCGGCTACGCTCAGCGTCAACTTGCCGCCATCGCCGAAGAGGAGTTTTTCGAGCAACGCCATAACCTCGCTGCGGCGGATCGCCTCGGCGTCCTCCGGCCCGGTGATTTCTAGGTCGTCGGGATGCGGGGCTGCGTCGTCAGTGTTCGGGATCCCGGGCAGCGCCATCTTTGAGGGCTGGTTGTGTTTTCTTCCCTCCTCTTCGCGAAGCAGCGCCTGCTCGACCAGACACCGCACGTCGGCGAACAGCTCGGCGGGTACGCCGACCTGCGCAGCGGCGAGATCGTCCATCGGTGCCGGCCGATATGCGTTCGCGCGAAGGTCGTAATCCAGCTCAGCTTGCTTGTCCCTCCACCACTGATTGGCAGCGAGGATAGAACCCTCCTTGGTCTCAGGGCAACCCAGCTTGCGAGCGCTGATGTAATAGCGGCGGCCGGCGTACTGCTTGCACCATCGACGCTGACCGGGAACCCAAGTCATCAATTCCGGGACGGGCATAGTGAACCTCCTGCGCTAGGGCGGTGTCCGTGTTTTTATAGAGACAAATATATCTACCCTCCAGGTAGAATGCAACAGATTCTGATACAGATTGGAAGGCAAAACGGGAGGACTGTTGCAGGAGACCCCTAAAAAACGCGGGAAAAACGCAATCGTCGTCTCGCTTTGAACGAGACGATGTTGGTTCGATTCCAACTCCCCGAATTGGTTCGGCTCGGTAGGCAATTGGACGACCATCCTCACTCAAAATGAGGAATGCTGTGGGTTCGACTCCCACCTGAGCCACTGGAATCGTCGCGTCGGCTGGGCATTGGCGAGCCTAAGTGGCTGTAACCCACCCGCCTTCGGGCTGTGCAGGTTCAACTCCTGCTCGACGCACTGGCAGACGCCCTCGTGGGCTTGCGGAGTGGCCGCCGGTCTTTCAAGCCGGAGATCGCGGGTTCAAATCCCGCCGAGGGTACTGAGAAAAGGCGAGCGGGGTCGCGTTAGCGCCCCGAGAGAAGAAGCTCCCCGAGAGAAGAAGCGCCCCGAGGAATTGGCCGAGTGGCGGAATGGCAGACGCGCCAGGTTCAGAGCCTGGTGTCTAAAAGCGGACATGCCGGTTCAAGTCCGGCCTCGGCTACTGATTATTTCCAGGGTAGTTCAACTGGCAGAACGACAGGCTCTGACCCTGTAAGTTGTTGGTTCAAATCCAGCCCCTGGAGCTAGGAATGTGGGACGGCCTTCCCTGCCCGTCCGAGGCTCGGACGGCCTGGGAAGGCCGTCCTACGAGTGCATCCTCGGAGTGTGGCGGAGGCACACGACCGTGCGAAGGTCGAGGTTCAGGTTCGACTCCTGACGAGGATAATGTAAGAGATTGACAGGAAACGACTTGCGGCAACAGCAGATGACTAACTTCACTAACGGTAGTAGGTTGCGTCAATCCCGGTCCTTCGCTGCCAAGCGCTGTCTGCACCGCATTTTGCAGCGCCTGCGCGTCTACTGCACCGCATTTTGCAGCGCTTCCTTTTGACACCCCCGAAGTAGCTTTCTCGAAATCGGCATCTGTCACTTTCAGGTAATGCTTCTGCGCGATGAGAGCAGAATTGCCGATCCAGGCACAAGCGATATGCAGGGGGTATTCGCCGGCCAGTTCGGTTTCTCTCGACGCGCGGAGATTGTGAAAGAGTTTCGGCCACGTCTCGACGCCGGCCCGTTTGCAGATTCGTTGCAGCTGAGTACGGAGGTTCTGATTCGCATCCCGATAGCGGTTGATGAGGAAGACGGTTCCCGGCTCGGCTTGCTCGAAAGCATCTTCCAGGTAGGGCCGCAATTCGGGGAAGATCGGAACCCATCGACCGGCGCCGCCTTCATGGTGTTCCGTTTTCGGCGAATGAACGTAGAACCGGCCACGTTCCCAATTCACGTCATTCCAGGTCAACGGCATTAGCTCGGATGGGCAGCGAATCCCACCATAGCGGCACAAGGCGACGATCAACCGCCATTCTGCATCCGGGCAAGCCTGCAAAATGCGGTCGATGATTGGCCGACCCACGAAGCATTTCCGAGACTCGTTGACCATCGACGGCGGTTTCACGTCTTCAAACGGATTGGAGGGAATCAGCCGACTTCGCACGGCGGAGCGGAAGAATTGCCGGGCGCGCTTCACCGCTCGCCCGGTTGTGCTATCGGCGTAGCGCTCTTTCATCCAAAGCAACCAATCGTCAGCATCACCGGGTAGAATGGAGCGGAGCGAACGGTTCGCGCCGAAGAAAGCAATGAGATACGACCGGCATTGCTCCATCCATTTCCGCGTGCGAGGTTTTACATCCGTGCGGCGTTGGATGTAACTGGCCGTGAAGTCGGCCAATGAGCTATGGTCCCGCGATTCGATCAAGCCAGCGTTGGCCAGCTTGTCGGCCAAGTCCGTACCGATCCCGGTAAGCCAGTTCGCCGTGTCCCGGTCTATGGGGGTGTTCGTTATCTTCGCGTTCAGCAGCACCTCGACGCGCAGCTTGATGGCTTCCGCTGTCCGCTTGGGAACAGCCCCCAGGCGGATGCTTTTCCGCTTGTTGTCCACGTCGATGAACTGGACAGTTGCTCGCCCATCCGAGTAGGAGACGCTTGCCATCAGTGTTTCCTTTCTTGAGAAGAAACGGCGCAGGCTCGATTCACTTCCGCTTGCCCTGTCGCTTTGCTGGTGCAGTCGATGCCTTCACTTGGCCGGCATCGATGCAGACCTTGAACGCCTCGACGCTGACACCGAGCGCGTCGGCCAGCTTGAAAACAACTTGCCAGTAAGGTTCACGTTGCCCTTGTTCGTAGTTGCGGATCGATCCCAGCGGCAACCCGCTTGTTTCGGCAAGCCGCGCTTGCGTCAGTCCCGCTTGCTCTCTCAGCTCTCGCAATCGTTCGGCGAAAGTCATGTTTGCACCCCTGTTTGCCAGTAGCTCCATAGTACACCAACTAGGTTAGTACGTCAAGGCGGTTGCAATACTTTGCCTACAATTGCCCACCAAGTTGCTCGAAAAAATCGAGTAACCGCCTTGACTTAGTACGCCAAAGCGGTTACAATGTCTTTGTCCAATTGGGACACTGCTCTTTGACAACTCGGCACATGCCCCCTCAGAAGGCGACCCTCGCAAGAGCCAGCCGGAAAGCCCCGTGAGCCATTGAGGAATCGGGTGAGGGGAGAAAAGACAACAGAACAGGAACGGAGAGAAGCAAACCGGCGAGCGGTTCGCCGGAAACGAAGTTGGGGCGGCGACGCTGGTAACGTCCCGCCCCGTGGCCTTCACTTCTAAGGAGTGAAAGCAATGTCCACTGCAACGAAGTCTCGCAAGCGCGTCAAGCCTGAACGCCGCGTCACCATCAGCCCGCCCGTCAACGGCGGCTATGCCATGCTCATGACCATCGGCACGGGTGACAAAGCCAAACGATTCGGCTACTACGTCGATCCCATTCCCGCCGACTTCGGACTCGGCTTCCGTTTCGAGAAATTCGCCATCGACAAGGTTGAGGGCGCGCCGTCCGAGTACGACGTGAACATCGATTTGCAACGCGGCTTCCACAGCTGCACTTGCAAGGGCAACACCTACTGCGGGCATTGCAAGCATGTCGAATCGATCCTTGCCCTCATCAAGTGCGGCAAGATCGCGGCCCCGCAGCAACCCGCCCCCGAACCTATCGAGTTTGAGGATCCTTGATTCGCCACGGCCACGGCGAGCGGAAAGCCCATCCGCTCGCCCTCGGAGGACTTCACTATGAAGACGAATCCTGCCGGCCGTGGACAGCAGACGATCCCGGCCGATTCCGCAACCGTTTGGAACCAGAGCAAACGCATCCTGTTTGCCGTCGCTCGCAAGGTCCGCCAGGCCGTCCGGCTCAAGCTGGAAGGCCACGGACGCGCCGAAGCCGAACCGGAAGAGCTGGTAAACGACGCCTTTATCTGCTTGATGGAAGCGTTGCCGCGATTCAACTCGGCTACGTCGCGGTTCACCACGTTCGTCTATGGTCTGGCGCGGCGGCGAATGTGGCTTGTGGCACGTGCGGCGTTCTACGGACTCAGTCCGGAGCAAATGCACCGCATGGACACGGCGAAGCGCACGCCGCGTTATCACCGTGGCGAGCGTTCCCTTCGCGTTGCGGTAGTGCTGACGAAAGACGCGAACGAGCGAGAATCCGTCCGCCGCGTCGATGCCATCCGGCAACGCTTGCCGGTCAAGGATCGACGCCTCATCACGATGTACTTGCAAGAGAACGGCAACTATTCCGCCGTTGCCCGTCGCCTCGGACGCGATAGTGGCGGCATCCGAGACCGCTACCATCGGTTGTTCCGCCGCATCGCGGCAACGGCCTGATGTACCATCAACCCGGCCGGCGCCTCGCCCAGCGCCGGCCACATCACCGAAGCGAAGATCAGGAGACTCCTGCCGGAATTCCTGTAGCAACCCATTCTCGTATCCGTCGTCGCCTAACGACCGCAGTTTCGATAGGTGACATCGCCCCTTCGGGGATTTGATCCTGGGGCCGCCTTGCCAATTCATCCAGTAACGCCTGAAGAACGTGAAGGTCAAGAAAGGGCGGCACGACATGCCAAAGGGGAATCCCGCCGCTGTTGGGGAAACCCGCCCCATTCGGTGCTTCGTTCCAACGCTCTCCAAGTTTGGGATTGTTTTGATAGTAGCCAGAGATGACCGAGTACACCCCGTTGTCAAAAAGAACGACGGGCCTGGATGGGGTTTTCCAGTCACCCGGTACAACATCGTGTGCTGCTGCCATTGGAAGACTCCTTGAGGGGAGGTGTAGGAAAGGTGTTTGCTTAGGGATTCTCGCCCGATACTCCAACCCCGGAATGTATGCCCCACCGTAGAGCTTGTCAACGAAAAACGAAAAGCCACAAAGAGGCAACGGCCTGATGTGCCATCAACCAGCTGGCGTCCCGCCCAGTGCCGGCCTACTGTGATAAATGTATCAACGCTCATAGCACTGCTTCTTTCTGTCTTTGCGTCCCGTGCGTCAGCACGGGGGACGCAATTATGGTCCCTTTATGGGACTGGTGACGTGCATGTCACCTACAGAATGCACCAAACGTCACCATGTAGGGTGACGCCTACGTCACCAGCGGTTTGACGCGGTAACGAGACACCCCGCGCCGGAATCCGCCCCGATGAATCACTTTCACAAGCCCTAACTTTTCGAGCCGTTGCACGGCGCGAACCGCGTTGCGTTTGGCACAACCGGCGCGGCGAGCGAGATCCTCCATGCCGGTTCGCGCCATGCCGTCCCGCGTGTCGCGGTACAGGATCAACCAAACCGCAATTTCGGCTCGGCTCAACTCCGCAAGGGTGAAGTCAACGAAGTTGTTCAAGGTGCGGAAACGCTCGCCGGCCGAATGTTTGCCGGGCTGTCCCTTCGGCTCGTTCGCCTTGTCGGGCCTCGGCTTGCCGGATCGTTCGGGGCGCGGCTCCATCGGCGGCAGCTGGCCGCCAACCGGGATGATGCGCGGCTCACGGTAGCCGTTGCCGATCATTCGCCCTCGCTCCCTTCCTCATCGCCGGCCGGCGGCGTTCGCTTCCACAGTGCGGCGATAGCCGATTGCAGCTTGCCGGAATCGGACGGCACGCTGCGCGGCGTGAACCGTTGCAGCTTGCCGTCATAGTCGAGGTCGATGTCCTTTGGTTCTCCGTGCCGGCTTTTGAGATGCCGAAGCGTCACGCCGTCGGCAGCTTCGTTCGGGGCAAGGATAAAGGCGTCATCGGCGCCGAACTCCAGTTCAGACGATTCGCGGAACGATGCCAGGGAAAGTCCCTCGACGTAGGATGAACGGCCCTTGCTATCGCGGCCGCGTCCCACGGCGGAAACCACCATGACGGCAACGCCGGCGTCCGCGAACTGACGGAGATAGTTCATCGTCGCATCAACGGCGCCGCGTTTGTCGCCGTGTTCCCCAGGCGGCGGGATGCGTTGGATGTAATCGAGCAGCAGCAAGCCCGCGTCGAAAGCATCGGCCGCCGCCGCGACGTTCGCCAGGTCGAAAGGCGGACGAACGAAACAAAGGCGTTCGGCCAACTCTTCCAACGTTGCAAGCCCTTGATCGATTCGCCCGGCATGGTCCGCCGTCAAGCGGCGATGCCGGATGGTCGAGAGATCGACGCCGGACAACCGGGCCAGCTGCCTATCGAGCAGCACGGCCGGCGGCATCTCGATATTGCAGACGACGGCGCGGAGATTCGGAGTCAGGCGGAGCGCGTCGAGCAGCAGTTGCATCGACAAGGCAGTCTTACCAGCACCGGGCGCGCCTCCCAACAACCAGACGATGCCAGGGCCGATTTCCAGGCGGGCCATTTCGCCGGTGCCAACAGGGTACAGAATCGGCGGTTTGCCGGTCAGTACGTCGTCTCGCCAGCTGGCCAGCGCATCGGCGCCAGTGATATATCGAGACTCAGCCATTCATTGCCCCCCTCACATGGGTAAGTCCGCAATTGATTTGTCGGCGAACGTCGGATGGTGATAAGCCACTGTCCAGCGCTGCCTCGGTGAGCAGCGCATGCGCCAGAAATGGCGGGCAACCGAACTCCCCCAGGTTAGCGGCGGCGGAGAACAGTAAACGGTGACGGTCGCCCTGTTCGGCGCCATCACGGATAAAGTCGAGGGTCTGTCGATTCAGCGTCGGCATCCCGTTCGCTGCAGCAGTGCAACGCCGGACTCTCTCTTTGCTTTGTTTACGAACCGCAGTCATAACCATTTGCCAATCGGCGGCAGCTTGATCGCATGGCGCCGCTGGCACGGGCAAGCCGAAGGGTTCGGGCGATTCCGCGAGCCGGCGGATGCCGTCGAGGGACAGCCTCATCAACTCCTCATAAGCAAGCCGGCGCTTGTGCAGCCCCGTTTTGGGATGTTTGCTATTCGGCGCCCTAAACGCTCGTACCTTGTCGTAAATGCTGGTATCGATGCTTACGCCGGACAACTGTGCAAGCGCTTCGGCGAATCGACGGGTAACACGGTTGAAGTCGAGGGACGGCGCCTCGTCCCAGCAAATCGACAAGCCAACGTGAAAGCCCTTGGAACCCGAAAAGAACAATAGCAATTCCTCATCGTCGAGGGAGCGGTATCGTTCCAGGATCGTCGAGGCGAGCCGGCGGGCGCCGTCGAGGGCGGCTTGCGGATCGTCTGCGTTGTCGATGTCCCACCACATAAACGGCGCCCAACACTCACCATCGAACCCTTTGGTTGAGCCGGTCTGTTTGAGGTAGTCGCTAAAATCGGCGCCGAACCAAAAAGCGGATAAGTAGGCTTCGCGATCTACTTCGGCCTTTGAATCGCAAGCAGCGTAGGCGACAAACGCGGCGCCGGCCTCAACCAGCCGGCGCCGCTTCGACACCTCGCCCACGATCCGATAACCGAAGCGCGGGAAAGTGTTACTCATCGTCGTTCACCCCTTCCGTAGGGCGTTGGTGCTGCGTTGGTGGTAGGTGCATTCGAGCCGAATGGGAATAGCTCGCCAGCATCAGCATCGGTGCCATCTAATGATGCATTCGTGTTAGGGTCAGGGGTCGGCTCGATCGCGTCACCAGAGGTTGGCTTGGGGTCTGGCTTCGGTGCTGGTCTTGGCGCATCACCCTCCGGCGGAGGCTCGAATGCGTCTCCCGGCTCGATTCCAGCTGGCTCGAAACGCACGACGCGGTTGTGTTCCGTTCCATCGTCGTTTTTCCGGAGGGCAATCTTCGCTCGGACGAGGATGCCGGAGGGCAAGGGCTGTTCCAGCTGTTCGGGGTTGGAAACGCCGATCTTGCCGAGGTCACGCTTCGCCATCGGCAGCGCGGCCTGCGTCAGCCAAACGTCATGCCAGCAGCGCCGGCCCTCGTGTTCGCCCTCGCTCACTTCCAGCGACAACTTGTAGCCGGGCGTGCCTTGCTTGGACATGAACAACTCGCCGGACAAAATGCGGAAGAGGTATTCACCGGGCGGCAGCGGCCCAAGGTCTTGCGCTGCTTCGGTGTTCTGCCACTGCTTTGCTAGTGTTTCGCGGGTTGAACCCCGTAGGATATCAGAGAGTTTTTTTCGTTCGTTCATTTGTATAAATCTCCGTACGTGCATGCGAGCCGGACGGCACCGCCCGACCGGCTCGGCATGCAGAGTTCAGTCAGTCTTACAATGCTAGTCACGGCGTCGCCCTCCGCTGCGCTGGGCAGCCGGCGACAATGAACGCCTCTATTTCGGACAAATCCCAACGGCGAAGCCTGCCGAGTTTGACGCCCCAGGGCAGCAGCCCCTCATCCGCCATTCGCAAGACATGACGACAGCTGCATCCCAGCAGCCGTCCGACTTCGCGGGCATCAATGAGGCGGCGCAGAGAATCTGTTGCCGCCGATCCGGGGGATAGAGTTGAGACAGCCATGTTTGGCTCTCCAATGGTGTAGTCGAGGGCAGGCCCATTGCCTCCCCACGATCCAAATTTAAGGGCGGCTCGGACGGCGGAATTTGCGCGCACGAATTAATCCGCAAGATTTGTCAGGGGACGCGCGAATTTCGTGGGAAATGCGTGAGATCGTCCGGGGGCACGGACTAATTGGAGGTCTTGACAGGCTTTATCCGTGCGAATTAATCCGCGCGGGACTTAGAATCTGTTCCGGAAGTCCCGAACTCGCCTTGTTTTTCAGGGCGTTCCGCAGCGAAAGCGCACTTCTGCAACAGATTCTCGGTCAACTCACGGCAGGCCGTTTCGTCGGCGGGGCCAACCATCCGCCGCTACTGTCTCCGCCGAAGCTGATACTTGGCTCGCATAATCAGCGGATGGCGTGCGCGCTCTTCCTCCAGTACATCCAACAGTTCGATCTCGCGCTGGCCTGCCTCTGCAACGAGTTGATGTTGGACAGGATCGCGCAGGTCGCTGAGTGACATCTTCCAGCGCGTCCTGCCTCGGCGGCAGAGTTCGTACATTAGTTGACCGTGTTGAACAGATCGCCTGGTAAAAAACCGTGCGAGGTCATCATCTGCCTGCCCAACAAGGTTCAACTGCAGCGCCTCCGCTTGCTCCACCTTAGAGGCCGTCTAAGAAGCTAGGTTTTGCAGCGTTTTGGGGGACGTTTCAACAAATCATCGTCTTTGTTCTTCTCCGGTAAACTGAATCGAGACATGCGATGGATCATGGCAATATA
>Ga0070738_10008113_pt1 | contig 10205 bp, 10 predicted proteins | sample Coa_R2_2_FD_66446 | JGI IMG/M metagenome (GOLD analysis project Ga0070738, IMG submission 66446) | Surface soil microbial communities from Centralia Pennsylvania, which are recovering from an underground coalmine fire - Coalmine... | ecosystem: Environmental > Terrestrial > Soil > Unclassified ... | reverse complement strand
TAAATGTCCTTTTAGATAAATTTTTGTGAAGAGATGACGCGTTTTGCATAATCCCTCAAGTTGAAATAGATATCTAACGCAGTTGTTGCAGCAGACAACAGCGAATAATAAGAGAGTAAGATAGAGCTATATGTCGATAAAAATGAAGCAGTCAGGTGTATCTAGCAAAGAAAAACAGTGTATGCGGTTTTGTTCTCAACCAAGTTCTGATGTTTTAATAAATGCAATTAACAAATATGAGCAAGCTGTAAAAAAATATGTTGACCCATCGATTAGTAAGGAAGAAGCTGTGTTATTAATAGCAGATATGGTTGAGAAATTAACAGATTCCTTACCAAAATACCTTCAAGAGCATCAAGGTAACAAAAGGAGAATGATAGATAAAATTGAGCAGATAAAAAAACAAAAGTTTTCTATACAAGATTTCATAAAAGAGCCAGTTGGCAAGTTTGCTTATGCAATAACTAGTGTGAGTCAAAGATTGTTTACTAGATAAGTTCTATAAAGAAGATTACATAACATTTAGCCCGAGTTGATGCTTGGGCTAAACGCTCTAGTAGCATGTGATAAATAAGTAATGTCCACGGTATGGTTTGTGGTCTAATGATTTGAAAGGCTCTTAAGCGATAGAGTGTCAATATCCCCTACAACTCAAGCCGTACATTTATCAATGAGGAAAGCTAAACTTTTCGGTCGTCTTTGGTCTTTAGCTGCTATACTTATGCTGCTAGTGTTAGTGCTGTTTGGATGTTCCCAAGTAACCCAACTGCTACCAAAAACACAAAAACCAGTACAGCCAGCAAGTGTTCATTTGATTTTGGGGAATCCTAGCAATGCGACAGCAAGTGTTGCAAATTTTGATAACTATCTGATGGTTAAACCTCAATATATTCTGTCTTATAACAGAAACACAGGAACTCCTAATTGGGCAAGCTGGCAGTTGAATAAGTCATGGTTAGGTAGTGTAGATCGTCAGAATAACTTTCGTCCTGATGATACCCTTCCTTCAGGATGGGAGCGAGTGGCTCCCAGCACCTACACTGGCTCAGGTTACGATAAGGGTCATGTTGTCCCGTCAGGCGATCGCACTAGAAATGTAGAAGATAACTCTGCTACATTTTTAATGACAAATATAATGCCTCAAGCACCTGATAATAATCGACACACTTGGGAAGGCTTAGAGAGCTATTGTCGAGAATTGGTAAATCAGGGAAAAGAACTCTACATCATTGCTGGACCTCTTCGCAGTCAAAGCAAACTGCCTAAAGGCAAAGTGACAATCCCTCAAAGCACTTGGAAGGTTGTTGTCATACTAAATCATCCTGGTCTTGGTCTTAGAGGTGTTACCACAAACACCCGTGTTATTGCTGTTAATATACCTAACAAGCAAGGCATAAATCCCAACTGGAAAGCTTACAGACTTAGTGTTGATGAACTAGAAGACATGACAGATTACAATTTTCTTTCCAGTGTTTCCCCAGTTATTCAAGATGTGATAGAGGAGAAAATAGATACTCAATAGAGTTCTTGCATAAAGCTGGAGTTTGGACTGTTTAGGCGGTTAAGAGAACTTTTGCAAGATGTCTAGCTCTGAGGAGACACAAGTGAAAAAAATCTGGTTGCTAGCAGGAATACTGGTAAGTTTAGGGATGATATCGTTGATCTGGCGCTGGCATATTGCACAACAGTCTGTCACTTCTTTGGCTGTCGTGCCTTCTCATGTATCCTCATCATCAGGAACTATCCGCTATGAGCAGCGTACCTTGTCGAACAGTCTAGTCCATATTGTATGGATTCCTGCTTCTAGTAGATTCTTTGTGACACCTGCATTATCGAATCAGGTCAAACCCATAGAAGATTTTTCCAAGATCAGCCGTTCATCTATCATCCTAAATGGTGGCTTTTTCGACCCAGTCAATCAAAAATCTACATCCTATGTAGTCTTGCAAGGAAATTTGGTAGCAGACCCTAGGAAAAATGAACGACTGATTAACAATCCCAGTCTCAAACCTTATCTTACGAAAATTCTTAATCGTTCGGAATTTCGGCGCTATCTTTGTGGGCAAACGATTCGCTATGATATTACTTTTCATAGTAAACCAGCCATAACAGGCTGCAAGTTAATTGATGCCTTGGGTGGTGGTCCGAGCTTACTGCCAAAACTAACTTTAGTACAAGAAGGGTTTGTTGATAAAGCAAATGGAAAAGATGCGCTTGGCAGTCAACAACCTAATGCTAGAAGTGCCATAGGTATTACCCACAATGGCAGTATTGTTCTAGTGATGATTGCTCAAAAGTCTGGCTCTTCTGGTAGTGGAATGTCATTATCAACACTAGTTGATTTCATGAATACTTTGGGTGTTGATAAGGCCATGAACTTAGATGGCGGAAGTTCATCCTCTCTCTATTGTAAGGGAAAGAGTTTCTACGGAAAGGTCGATTTGAAGGGAAATTATGTTCAGCGACCAGTGAAGTCAGTTTTGTTAGTCCAAGAAAGCAGAAAGTAACACATTTAACGCGGGTTAGAAACCAGAGGCTTTTGTGCAATGTCACCTAAATTGATCGCCTCTAACAAATCTTTCCATTCTGTCTGTAGTTGGGCATCTTGCGGATTTTGTTGACGCAGATTAGCTAGTGTTGTCAATGCATCATACCATATACCATTGTTTGCATAGATGGCAATTTGCTGTTTTGGTTCTCCTATTTGTAGTTGCTGTGCGATCGCCCGATTTGGTGTTATCCGGTGTACCACTCCTTCAACGTATATGGGGGAATTAGAAGTTTGTGGGTTGCAGGAGATGTTGAAAAACCATCGATACCGTTTACCTATCGCTAGTGGGGAAGCCATTGCTCCTACTGACACACCCATCACTCCTGGAACATCTGGTAAACTAATAGCTGTCTGATAGACTGGGTTGGATTCCTCATTTAGCACAACGAACTCAGCTGGATAGCCAGAACTTTTGGTGTATGGGACATAAATCCATATGGTTGGGCGTTCCATTGTTGTCAAACCCCATACATTAACTACATTAGAATCTGTTTGCGTAAAGGGTACTAAAGCAGTTAGATCGGGTTCTACTTTGGGACATGATCCCCGTTTAGCCCCCCCACGAATACGACCACCAGGAGGAGGTCCAGGTGGGAGTTCAGGTAGGACAAGATGCACTCTCCGCGAAGCTGGACGAGGAGAAGGAGACTGAGCCATAGTCCTTATGTTTGAACTCACTATGATGACACCACTGAAAAGTATTACCAAAACTAGTTTGGTTGCTGATAAAGTTTTTTTCATAGTTATTTTTGGCGGATTGAGCTAACGCCAACCGTTGCTACTAAAGCCATTGCGGATGGTACAAATGGTACCCAAGTTCCTTGAAGTAATAGATTAAAGCTCAATAAGTAGAGAGTTCCACAGGCAAGACTAACTGCTAATGTCAACCCAATAAGCGATCGGCTCTGCCAAACCAATACTCCCCCTAGCATTGACCAGCCCCAAATCCAAAATATCTCAACCCGTGGCGACCAAGTAGACAGCAGTGGACGTCCATCTAAAACTGCACTCAGGATTTGGCTAGTCATATGTGCATGTATCAGTATTCCTGGTAATTGCTGAGCTAAGTGAGTTCCGTAAGGTGTAGACCAATAATCTCGAAAATCACCTTTTGCTGTGACACCAATTAGAACAATTCGATTTTTTACAACATTAGGGTTAACTTGATCAGATAACAATTGTGTCAGCGTCACTTGTTCAGCAATGTTTTTTGAGGAGCGGTAGTTAAGTAAAATTTGACCACCATTAGCATCAATACCTTGATAGCCGCCTACGCGAGGTACCAAACGATGAAACACAGTACTACCAAGTTGTAAATCGCCATCATCTGTGAACTTTGGCTGAATGCCTTGAGTCGCTGCTAAATATTGGAAAGCAAGTTGTACACTGAAGGCATAAGAGGCAGGACACAATGATGTTGCTTCTTGGTTCATGAACAGAAGATGCCGATGCATAACTCCACTAGGATCGCGTCCATCAGAATCAGTAATGAAGTCGCTAAATCCTAAACGATCTTGTGAGATTTCTGGTGGTGGCTCAGTACCATTATTATTGATAGCTTCATAACCTCCTTTACAAACCCCAATCAAGTTGTCTGTTCGTTTCAGACGATAGATTAAACTTTGCGGTTCTGCTGGAAATTCACGATAGATATCTAAGCCGATCGCCAGAGGTTGGTACCTTTGGAGCTTCTCTAAAAGTCGATTGAGAGATTGATCTGAAAGAGAGCTTCGATTTAATGACTCCCCATTTTGTCGTTGTTGTGCAAGGTCAGCATCGTCTATCGTTACTACTAGCAATCGAGGATCAGGTCCCTCATCTTTGATAATGAGACGAGATCGCATCATTTGGTCAAAAGCTTGTAACTCCGATGTTTGCAAGAGCCCCAAAAACCTTAATCCACACACTAAAGCTGTGATCATGATAGAGAAACACAACACTCTAACTAATTGCGATCGAGCTGAAGGGCGTAGAGATAATGCTTCTGGTGATTGTAGCTCCTTGTTACCTGTTATTTCTTGCCAGGTAGAAGGAACTTGAGCTAGATTCTGGTAAATGAGTGGTAACCAAGTTGCACAGGGGAACCTATCTTCCAATCCTTGTAAGCGTTCCCTTGCATGGCGCACCGTTTGGTAAAAAGGCTCCCCACTAGCAAACCCTTGAAGAAAATACGTTAAAAACTCCTGTGCTACTATATCAGGCACAGGTTCACGCATAACAATAATTTGTGGAATCTGCAAATCAGCAAGTGCTCTTGCTAGTCCCAAACCATCACAGGAATTAAAAATTGCTAATTCTAACCCACGTTCAACAGCTTTTTTCAGGGCATACTTTAACTCATCAATGGTGAGACTATCGGTTTCATTTAAATAAATCCTTCCAGTGTCATTATTGGACTGACTTGAACTATGCCCTGCAAAGAAAAGGATATCCCACTTTTTCCTCCATAGCTGGTCAGTTAATGTCTGGCGCTGGGGTTGCGTCAAAAATAGAAGATCTGCATTGGGCAGCTGTTGCAATAGCGCTTGATCAGCTTGGGTATCAATTCCCTGACTATTTCCTAAAATTGCTAAGATATTTACATTCTTACTATGTTTTTTTACATAAGGAATTCGCTCATAAATGGGTGATGCTAATCCAATTTCTGCATATGGATAGCGTTCCATTAAATCCCAACGCTGCCAGGGTAATCTTTGCAATAAGCTATTTTGCGTTTGTAGAATCACCCTTACTTCGTCTGTGGGCAGTAATTTCTCCAGCCATTTCTCCCGAATGGGGCGAAACTCTTCTGAGAGTAGCCAAGCATTGAAGCGTGCCTGCAAAACCTTGGCAGCGTTCTCACAGTCTTGGGTAAATGAAACATTGGTTACCTGCATCTTGTCAGCAGACAAACGATAACAATTACCTAACCTTAGATAGCTCGATTGCCAATGGCTATAGTACAACGGTAGCTCACCTGCAGCAGGCAACTTTCCGGAAATTTCAGATGAAGGTAGCTTGCCTTCTTCTCCAATTTGGAGTGTCACAAGAAAACCTCGCTCAAAACATCCATCTGTGAATTTTAAAACCACTAACTTACCCATGATTAAGATGTTAGTTGTTGGTTGCTGGAATAAGGGATGTTTTGTTTTTATCTCAACAGCATATTAACATGTTAGTTATTAGCTGTTCTACTGAACAAATATCTAGTAGCTACTAACAATTTATCCACAAATTAATGATTAAATTATAAAGTATTCTTTAATACTTAGTTCGTTCAATGACACTTTGACACTAAACCGTTCACCAGGTTCACCTTGAAATTGTAATTGAATGTAGTTATCTGCACTTCTTGCTTGAGCTTCTAAAAATACTGTCTCAGATTCATCTAAAACTGTCATTTGCACCCCTGGTAGTAAGTAAAATTCATTATTCTTGGGATGTAACTGAAGACGAACACTTGTTTGTTGATTGACTTCTGGTCTAACTTCAACAATCAACACGACGGATTGATTGGCAATTTTGATTCCCAAATCAATCAACTTTGCTCTTCTGGCGAATGCTTCTTGTTGGTCAAAGATGTTTTGTGGAACAGTATCACTACTACGAAATGCATAGGCCGCTCTCATGTATGGCGCATTCCCTAAAGAAGTGACAGTCTGCCAGCCTGGTTCACATTTCCCTGATAACCAAGAACGTAAATTCACTGCTCTCATAATTTGATTTTGTTGGATCTGCTCTAAGTGCGCGATTAAATACTCTAAAGGCTGCAATTCACTCAAGGGTAGTTCTTCAGTAGCAACACTCGGGACAAACCCTAGTAGCTTTGCTTCTTGAAGGGATTCATCTATCTGAACAACAACATAGCCGACTCGTTCTTCCCAAGTTTCTGGGGGAAAATAACACATGTGTTGTTGCAGATGTAGAGGACGACACTCCAAACGACCCACCCCTGGCAACTTTAGATCAGCCACATCAGCACACAGACGTATGACAGCATTCCAACTATCACTCAACGTTTTGTCAGCATTAATACTGATAAGTTCTAGGTAGTCATTCACTACCCAAACAGAAAGGGTATTTAACAAGACTTGTTGAGCTTTTGCAGGAGTAGGTTGCTGCTGGGCAAACTCTTGGGCAGTTCTTCGAGCTAGTTGAGTAATAGGCAACGTTAAAGCAAAATTGTCTAGCTCGGAAGTGATAAACGTCATAATCGAATCCCCGGTGAAGAATTTCTTCTCATTCTAAATATCGCTGACAATCGATAAAGTTACGCAATTATGATGCTGTGTTTAAGAACGATATTGTTGAATGTTGGCACAAAACAAGAGATAGTAACAAATGACAACAAATAACAAAGTTATGTGAATTGAAGCAATAATGCCAGATTAGTCGAGCTGTTTTAAAGTATCTTTAACCCACAGCATTCGTATATAGCTAAGAGCTTTGCTATCCATGTGCCAACTCCTAGGAATGAACTGTAATGTACCAACAGATATTTGCTTTTCTTTTGAGGGTTTTGCCTCACGAGGAGGAAAAACAGACGATCATCAAGATGGTTGGGGCATTGCTTTTTTTGAAGAAAAGGGATGTCGGGTTTTTTTAGATGCTAAGCCTTCAATAGCCTCTCCTATCGCTGATTTGGTACGCTGCTATCCCATCCACTCTACCCATGTGATTGCTCATATCCGCAAAGCTACACAAGGTAAAATTGCTTTAGAAAACTGCCATCCCTTTGTTCGGGAATTGTGGGAACGGTATTGGGTATTTGCACACAATGGTAATCTACAGGATTTTTATCCTGAAGGTGGGGAGTTTTATCGTGCAGTTGGTCAAACCGACAGTGAAAAAGCATTCTGTGTGATCTTAGAAAGGCTACGACGAGAATTTCCTACAGGAAAACCTCCTTTAGCAAAACTATACTCAGTGCTCAAGGACGTGAGTCAAACTCTGGCAGATAAAGGTATCTTTAACTACCTACTCTCAGATGGAGAACATTTTTTTGCTTACTGTTCAACTAAGCTCTGCTATATTGTGCGTCAAGCTCCTTTTGCTGCAGCTCACTTAATTGATGAGGATGTAACCGTTGATTTTCAGGAGTTGACCCGTAAGAGCGATCGCGTTGCTGTCATTGCTACGACTCCACTCACTGATAACGAAGTTTGGACTCCAATCCAGCCTGGGGAATTACTGGTGTTTCAAGACGGGGTACCGTTTAATTCTTTATGAACTACCCCACCGCACAGGCGGATGGGGTTTCTAAGCCCCCGTCCATCTGCGAGTCGAGCTTTTGACGCTTCTTCTGCCCAAGTTGCTTCATCGAACCCGTATGCTTGGGCTTGCGGGACGAGTCAGTAGAGCTTAGACATCCACAGTCTAAGAGGCTAGTTCCTAACCCCGGTTGCTTATTTGTTGCAACGTTGTACATCACCATCACAGATCCCCTGTCTCGTGGAATCTCAAAAGTGCAATTGTTACAGATGTGGTATCTGTTGGATAATTCTGCCCACTTCTTATGAGGAGTGCCACAATTAGGACAACGCTGTGATGGCTTGACTTGCTTTGTAGGTAGCGCTATTACCAATCCGCCTTTGTGCTCAATCTTGTAGGCAATCATCTTATTTAGACTGCCAAATCCTACAGACAAGATTGACTTGTTTAATCCGGCTTTTTGCTTTTTGCGCTTACTACCCTTTTTAGCTTTGCGTGTCATCCCTTTGGTATTAAGATGTTCGGTCACTCCGATGTCATAACGACTAGCAATCTCTGAAGTGACTTTGTGCTGCCAATCTTTCCTGTGGTTACTAACTTTGCGTTGGAGTTTTGAGACTTGTTTACGAGCCTTTTTCCAACGTCTAGATGCTTTCACCTTTTTGGTGCGGTTGGGTGCACGCTTACGACGCAAAGCCTTGGATGCTTTTTTGATTTTTTGTTCTATTTTTTGGGTAAACCGAGGATTAGATATCTCCTCAAATTCCTTCCCATTGTAGAAAGTTAACGCTGTCTCGGTTCCTAAGTCAAAAGCCACAATTGATTCATATTGCAAACCAGATTGTGAGCCAAACTTTGATTCAACTGTTGGAACTTCAACTGTTATTGATGCAAACCACTGATTTTTACTTGGCTTGTAGACAATAGTCAAAGTCGTTGGAATACCCCAATCCTTAGCTTGTCCACGCATTTTTAGCGTGATACCCAAGTCGTTTAGGGTTAACCTTCCATGCTTACCACTGCTTTCTACTTTCCACCCTGATAATCCCGGATATGTCCAGCCCGAGTAATTGCGAATTGACTTGAACTTGGGCAATCCCCTCAATCCCGAAAAGAATGAGTTATACGCCAAATCAACACGCTTAACAGTGGCTTGCATAGCTTGTGAGTGAATATAGGCAAATTCTACCCACTCTTTCTTGAACAGAGGCAAACAATTCTGTTGCTCAAAATAGCTAACCGATTTCTTGTTTGCTCTCCATTCATAGCGTCGGTGAGCAATACAGGCATTGTAGACATAGGCATGTACTCGTCTTGCGCCAAATAATTTGTCTTCTTGTTCTTTATTTAGGTACAGTCGAAATGTCTGTCTTTTGGTTGCCACTTATTGCTCACCCCCTTGTTTTGTTTGACTAGAATTAGTATAACATGCGTTTAGTTGTTGACAAGAAATCTTTATGAGTACTTTACGTAGTGGTTCACACGTTGTTTTCTCTATTCACCTGCATATCGTATTTGTCACCAAATATCGACGCAAGGTGCTAACTGCACAGATGATTGAAGACATGAAAGATGTTTTTGAACGAGTGCTGACAGCCAACAACTCAAGCCTAGAGTCGTGCACTGGGGAGTCTGACCATGTACACTTATTGATTGATCTTCATCCGGACAATAACATTTCTGATTTGGTTGCATCCCTTAAGTCTTCCAGTAGTAGAGTTTTGAGGGAAAAGTACAAATCAGAAATTGATAAGTATTATTGGGGTAACGCAAAACTATGGCACGATTCTAAATGCATCGTCTCTTGCGGTGGTGCACCATTAGAAATAGTAAAAGACTATATTCAAAATCAATCCGGTGGGAGAGAGGCAAAACCAGGGGCATCGAACCCCTAGTTTTGCCCGGCGTGATGCACCCCACCCTATACAGGAGTGGGGAATTCCGCCGAACCTGTTAAAACCAATCTGTACAAAAATATTATCAAATCTTCACTTTTTCTTAGGATGAAGTGAAGTTTTTCTCTTGAATTTTTGGTGGTTCTCAAATAAAATGGCGTCAATTCATACTGTATACCTATTAATAAACCGTACTTAAAATAGTAAAATAGATTATATAAATTTATTGTAGGAATCATTCATATATGACTTCAGACAACACATTGATTCACAAACGAATTCGCCTCAGAATTCCCAAAGAATATCACCAAGAACCTGTTATTTCTCGTCTAGTTTCTGACTATGGTTTGACGGTGAATATATCTGCTGCTATTTTGGGCTCTAATGCGGTTGGAGATGGTTGGTTTGATTTAGATTTACAAGGAACAACAACACAAATTGGCAGTGCATTGATTTATCTCAAGGATTTAGGTCTAGAAATTTGGGATGAGAGTAAGATTGGCAGTTGGTAGGGAGAGGTGTAGAGGGGCAGGGGAGACAAGGAGGACAAGGGGGACAAGGAGGACAGG
>Ga0070738_10008110_pt1 | contig 10207 bp, 8 predicted proteins | sample Coa_R2_2_FD_66446 | JGI IMG/M metagenome (GOLD analysis project Ga0070738, IMG submission 66446) | Surface soil microbial communities from Centralia Pennsylvania, which are recovering from an underground coalmine fire - Coalmine... | ecosystem: Environmental > Terrestrial > Soil > Unclassified ... | reverse complement strand
GGAAGAGTACGCCCGTCGAGCGAAGAACATCACTCCCGAAGCCGCCATTTCTGGAGAGGTCGTGGCGTAAGAACGGGGAGACCTCCAGAAGCCTCAGATTCCACATGTTCCTGGCGGCACTTACGGGGATACCGACTCGGAGTGAGGCAAAACGTGACATCCTTATGCGGCTCTCGACCCCCTACAGCGATTTTGCGCCACGTTCGACGGCTGCGGATGCAATGTGTTATTGCGCGCTGCAAGAAAACTGCCTGGTATCAAGGTGTCCCATGGGTTTCAAGGTATCCCCCGACCCCCCTTTGACTGCACTCTCTTCTGTGAGAACCGCGGGTCTGGAAAATGAGCTAAGTCATCATAATGCGTCAAAGGAGCGCTTAAGCTCGTGATGTTATAAGACACTTGGCGGGCTGACCGCCGTCATGTCGAAGTCTGAACGTCACACGAGTTGATTGTGATTCGCTACTACGACGAGGGTTTAAAAATGGCTCTAAAGCTCCGGCTTTGCGCGGCTTATGCCGTCGCGTCTCTCGTGCTCCTAAGTGGTTGCAATGCCTATCTATCTACGAAGACGGCAAGCGGCTTCACTCCAAATGTTCAGACTAAGGCTCACATACGGTCCTGGGCGTTGCCCGAAAGCAAGCATGATACCTTACTATACATCTCGGACTTTTACGGCGTACACGTTTATAGCTACCCCAGTGGAACGTTGGTCGGCGAACTAGAGGATTTCCAAAGCCCAGCCGGGCTTTGTAGCGATAAGGCCGGCAACGTCTTCGTAACGGATACGGAAGCGCAAAAAGTCTATGAGTTCGCGCACGGCGGTACGCAGCCTATCGCAACTCTTTACGATAACTACGCTAGCTTCAACGCATTTGCGTGCTCAGTTGATAGAGCTACGAAAACGCTCGCGGTTACAAGCGCCGATAGCAATGACGTATTCTTGTTCAAGGACGAAGCTGGCTCACCAATAATATACAAGAACCCTTATGCATTTGGGTACTTCTGTACGTACGATGGCAGTGGAAACCTTTTTACACGCGGTACAGACAATCATATCGCTGAACTATCCAAGGGCAGTACCAGCTTTACGAACATCAAACTAAGCGAACGTGTGCACGACATCGTCGGTTTTGCCTGGGATGGCAACTACCTCTCCATTAACGGAAACTCGCCGAGTAACGTCAACTATCGTGTGCAGGTTAATGGCCGCAAAGCAACTATCGTCAGTAAGGCCAGTCTCCTCCAGGCGAAGTTCGTAGTTCAGTTTACGCTCTATAATCATCAACTTATCGGCCCCGACCAAAATGCAAACCGGGTGTCATTTTGGAAATATCCAAAGGCTACGAATCCCGTTAAAACCATCGGCGAGTTGGAGCTTCCTGAGGGTTCGACCATAAGTCTCGGTCACTAACCCTCACCGAGCAACATAAGCTTCAATCGTGACATCTCTGTTGGTGAGCTTGCAGTAGATTGCACGATGGTGGGGAGTGCGGTTACCCATTAGGCGCAGTCTCCACTGAGAAGTTTTTATCGACTATGTTTAGCTGGGCCCCCCAGCCCGGCAAAGATGATAAGCACGAGCGGACTGAGGCTAACGAATCGAATCCCCGGCCGGAAGCCGCGCTCCGGTTCAAGCGGCTCGGGATGCGCTGAGGATAACACGGCCTCCCGTGGATTCACAGCGCCGGACCTCCAACCGCAACCCAGCCGCGCAGTCCACCCGATATGGCCGAAGGATCGGTAATGGGTTTAACCTTGTAAAGCATAAAATGAGCAGTTACGTCATGGTTAGGACTTAATCGAGCCGATATCGCGGCAAGTCCAATAAGTTGTCTGTAAGGATACCATCCTGTCGCGTTCGAACATAACGCTCACCTTGATCGTTCTTTACGCGAATTACCTCAACGACATCGCCAGCGGCATCAACGACAATAAATTCCTCGCCGGCATCAAGCCGCTTGAGCAGCCCTGATATCGTCATTGTTCCTGCTGTTACCGGGCGCGTCGACGGATCGACATACGCCACGCCAACGATGTGTTTATGCGCCCGGCCGCCATCTAACCTAACAGCAACGATCTGTTTCATCGCTTAGCTCCCACCACGGGTATACAGAATGAAATCGAAGGGACGATGTCGGATCGCCACTCAACGATTAACCGTTGATGCGCGATAAGTTCGTATGGCCGCTGTTTTGCCAAACCGATTTCCATGCGCAGCTCACTTTTTTCCCGGATGGCCGCTCTTATTGTGTGCCGGCCGGCTTGGAACGTAGACGGTGCCGGGCGTCCGCGTCGGCGGCAGTGGTTTGCCCCGCACGACGGTGACTTCTGGGCCGACTTTACCGTTGGGGTAGACGGGACGCATTTCGCCGCTGATCGGCGAGGGCGTCCCTGGGGTCAGCGGTGGATTTTTCCGAGTGCTCATGTGCGCGAATCTCCTCATTGACGGCCCTGAAGGGGCGCTGCTACCCGAGTCGTGAGGAGATTTGGTCTCATGTGGTACGTTGTAATTGCCACAGGTTGCGGTCTCCTCACCGGATTCTCGCTCGCCTGCTGGCTCCAAAGCGGCCGTATCGGTCCTAAAAGATACCGGCCGCTTTGCTTTTGTAGACGTGCGACGGAGCTCGGTTACCCCGTCCCGGCCCGAAAGCCGGAAATCAAATTATGCGATCCCGGCGATTTCCTCCACGTCGCAGTCGGCGGTCGACGTCGATAAGACCAGCTGATCTATCCCGACATCGCCGTCCACCGATGGCGCGAGCGCAAGAGCGTTGGCGATAATCCAACCCCCAGTCGTCAGCTTGTACGAGCAAATCATGAGCGACGGATCCCGCCGACTTAAAATGGCGTTGTAGCTGTCGATGTAGCCGATCGCTTGAAGGCGATCGCACATCTGTTTTCGACTGGGCCACTCATCCCGGGTGATCTCTTCGACAATCATCTGGCGTTCGCAGCCGCTCTCTTTAATTAGGTTCCGAAGAGCCTCCACATCGGCAAACCAATCCTGTTGCTGTTCCGGCGCCGCCTCAGCCCATGCGAGCAGGCTTGAAATGATGCTAGACACCGACACCTCATATTTACTCGATAGGTGCTTCAGCGTCGCCATCTTCGCTGCTGAAATCCGTACGTTCAGAACCGCCCCTTCCTCGCTCGGCCTTGGACGATCGGCCATCAAAGATACGCTCCTCCCCTCACCGCAGAGTACCAAACGACGCCCTTGTTGTAAACATGCCGTGTGACACGATGATTACAGCAATGAGGAGGCCTGCATGGGGGTTTAGGGATCAGCCTAGCACTCGAACATGCGTTCGAGAATCCGATATGAAGATGCCTTCTTTTCTGTACCGCAGATCGTATTTTCATTGCCGGCGCCGGCGTCTGGGCTGATTCTGTAAGCGACATGGACTTCTGTCGAGCGGCACTGGCTCTTGAATCACGTCGGCGCGAGCGAGTCGGGTTTCGGTCGGCTTCTTATAGATGCGCAAACCGTCCGTGATAATTTGGATCCCCGGAGAGACACGTCGGCGAGGAGCCGGAGGACAGTTTTTCGTGTCCACGCCGACATCCGGCACGTAGACGGATCGAGTTAACCTCAACTAGGGCGGCAGAGCACCTGAACGCGCGCGCGAGTGGGAACCCATGCATAATCCCAATATGCGTGACCGGTCAGGAAACTCAAGCTGACTTGGGGTGCACCTTCTCGATCCGAAAGCCGACGGCCACCGGGCCTCGGCGGTCCCTTTTTGCGGCCCTGTATTCCTCGTCGGTGCAGACGTAAACGCGCCCGTTAGCAACGGACACGACGCGCCTGGACAGACGCTCCCCGAACGCGGCGTCCACCCGAACCCAAGCCCCAGGATAATACTGTTGATGCATAAATGCATGATAACCCCCGAGCTAACTTAAAATCAAAAATACTCGTATATCAGTATTGACGTGCGGCTGAGGTATCGGTATTATGGAATCCACCCAAGGAAATGGAGTATTTATATGGCTCGTGAGGCTACCGTAACGGTCGCGTATGTCCCCTTCAAGACCTTCGAGACCGCCCTGGACACGCTGCGTCAGGGTATCCCGGACCCCGTTGATAAGTCGGTCTTTCGTAATCAGTCGTTTAGCACGCAGAATATGCTGCTATCCTCGCTCAAAGCACTCGGGGCGATCGACGACGACGGGCACCCGCAGGCGATCCTCCCCCGCCTCGTTGACCCGTCCAGCCGTAAGGGCGCACTAAAAGAGCTGATGGAGGATAAATACCGCTCGGTCCTGGACCTCGGGCTTGCCGCTACTGACAAGCAAGTCGAGGATAAGTTGCGGGAGCGGGGTGTCGGAGGTGAGACCCTCAACAAGGCAAAGGCGTTTTTCCTGCGCGCGACGGCCGCAGCTGGAATACCGCTTTCGCCGCATATCAAAGGTGCGCGTATGGCAAGCAACGGCGACGGCGAGAGCGGTAGTGCACCACGGCAACCGGGCGCAAAACGCCGTCGCCGAACCCAAAAGCCAGGAGCTAACCCACCGGCCCCTCCCGGGGCTCCAACGCCTCAGGGGACCGTTGCGGCGACGTGGATGCTCTCTAACGGAGGGACGGCGACGCTGTATGTCACTGGCGATCCGTTCTCGTTGCCCAAGAAAGAGCGCGACGATCTTTTTTCGCTGGCTGACAAGATGAAGTCAAGCAAGGCAGATAGCCCGACAGATCCAACGGCTCAAAGGCAGCCGTCAGGAGAGGCGACCGCCGAGTGACAAACGTCCGTGCATGAACCGGCTTCCAGCCGACGCGCATGTACGGCGGCAACGCCGGGACCCGGATAACGCTGAGTACCATTCGCGATCCGGGCCCCCGGCCGGTTAAGGAGGGCGACCGAGCGGTTTATGGCAGCCGAGTTAGATTCGGGCGGCGCTTTCAGGATCGCCCCTGTGCTCCCCGTGAGTCCGAACCCATCCGACATACTACCGCTTTTTGCCCCAGCGCGCCTCAGCAGCTTTTCGCGCGCTCTCTTTACGCTGCTCCCCTGTCAACGATTCAGCCCGAGCCTTTCCGCCCTTTAGTCCACCACGACGCCCTAGCGATACCGCCGCCGGGTCCTTACCGCGCGGTGGCGCTTTTTCGGTCTCACCAGTTATTTGATCGAGAATGGACTTTGCGGCAAGGCTCGGGTCAGACGGCGGTTTGCGTGAGCGCTTTGGCATGGTGAAACTTTACCACCAAGCCCGCGAATTGAAAAGACGCCCTTTCGGACGTCCTCTCAACTCAGCGTTCCTGAGCAGTCTTCTAACGAAATCATCTTAGCAGGACCACTCCCGCGAATCAAGTGAGAGATGGCGGGGCTGGCGGGATTTGAACCCGCGACCGGTTCTTTCGTTAGAAGACTGCTCTATCCAGACTGAGCTACAGCCCCCAAGCCGGGCCTGGGCTCTCCTAACAACCAGCGCCATCTCTCGTGATCTGGAACCCGCAAGCGCTCGGTTGGGTTGCGCGCTTCATCAACCTCGGCGCCGAAAGGTCAAAATGGACCACTACCCATGGCGAGGGCGCGCTTGACATTTGCCCAAAACCGTTTACCACGCATTGCTCAACGGAATCCTCAAGATTGCCAGCAGTTTCTAAACCACATTATAGGTGGCAAAAACGCCAGCCCCAGGAAAACAGCGGCAGCTCTCACGCCGCTTTGGCGCATGCGTCCTCTTCATCGCCCGTCTGCCCGCGTACGTCGGCGAGATCTCCGTAGACGAGATCGTCTTCCGGATCGAGCGCCGGCGCGACGGTACGGCGCCGCCATTTCGCACCGTTTCCGCCGATCACCGCAACCGCCGACTGCAACGAGTCGACGGCGTAGAGCTCGATGCCGGCGACCAGCGCCGCTTCGTCGGCGTTGCGCTCGGGAACGATCAGCTTGGTGAACCCGGCGCTTTGCGCACCCAGAACCATCGGCAGAATTCCGCTGACCGGCTGCAGCTTGCCGTCGAGGGCGAGTTCGCCGAGCGCGATGTATTCGCGAACCGCGCGACGGTCGATCTGTTCGTCGATTGCCATGAGCGCCAGCGCAATGGCCAAATCGAAAGCCGGACCGGCCTTGCGCACGTCGGCGGGCGAAAGATTCACCAAGACGCGGCCCGGCGGATATGCGAATCCGGAGTTCAGCATCGCCGCGCGGACGCGTTCCCGCGCCTCTCCGAGCGCGCGGTCCGGAAGGCCGATGATGGTAAAGTGCGGCGCACCGGCCGCGGTATCGGCTTCGACGCGCACGACGTAGCCTTCGATGCCGAGCATCGCGGCCGAGAAGGACAGAGAGAGCACGACGCGTCTCCCTCTGCGCGATAAAAGAATCCCGCCTAGGGTAGGCGCGCGGCGCCTCGGCAACAAAGACGCCAGCGATGAATCCTGCGGCGCTCGGCGCATGGTCCGAAGCGGCGGCGGCATTGGCCCAGACGGGCACGCTGATCGTCATCGGCGCCAGCGTCGTCGCGGCCCTCGTCCAGCTCCGCCACATGCGCGCCGGCAACGAGCTGCAAGCCTTACTCTCGCTGCAACACGATTTTCGCGCTCCCGAACTGCAGGCGGCGCTGACGTACGTTCAGCGCCAGTTACCGCAGCGACTGGAGGATCCCGAGTACCGGGCGGAGCTCGAGCGTATCGGCTACGTCGATCCCCAACGCCATCCCGAGATGATCGTGTGCAATTGGCTCAACGTCATGGGGACGCTGGTCAAGCGCCGGTTCGTCGCCGAGGATGCCTTCATGGATATCTTCGCGCGGCTGATCGTCCATTTTTGGCGCCAGCTTGCCCCCGCGATTGCCGTGATGCGTCGAAACCGCGGTCAAGCCCAGTATCACGATTTCGAGTACTTGGCCCGGCGCGCCGCCCAGTGGCTCGACCGCAATCCGCACGGTGCGTTTCCTACGCGACTCGAGCGGACGACCTTGCCCGATCCGTGGCACGAGGCCGACCTCGCACAAGCCGCAAAGACCTAATTTCGCGGCTTTCTCCACAGATTGCACAAGATAATGTCACAGCCTGTGGACAGCGGCGATGGAGGCGCGATTGCGGCGCGCGCCCAAAAACCCGCAGCGAAACCTCGATTTTTCAAGGAGAACGATTTGAAACGAACGCTCGCTCGCATTGCTCTGCTGCTTCTTGCCGCCGCATCGGCGGCGTGTTCGCACGGCACGTCGCAGACGAGCGCGTCCCCGTCGGCGGCTGCCTCCGGCGGCAAAACCATAGGGGTTTCGATTCAAAATCGCGAGGCGCAGTTCTACCAGGACATGGAGTCCGGCATGCGCGGCGAGGCGGCCAAGTACGGCTATACGCTGATCGTCGTCGACGCCAGCCGCGACAACGCCAAGCAGCAGAGCCAGGTCGAGGATTTCATTTCGAAGCGCGTTGATGCCATCGTGCTCACTCCGTATGACTCGCAAGCGATCGGCAGTGCGATCGCCGAAGCGAACAACGCCGAGATCCCGGTCTTTACCGCCGACATTGCAAACACGAGCCCGCAAGGGCACGTCGTCACGCACGTCGCCAGCGATAACGTGCAGGGCGGATATCAGGCCGGCAAGCTCATCTGCGCGGCGGTCGGCCGCAGCGGCAGCGTTGCGATCATCGACGAACCGGAAGTCACGAGCGTGCAAGATCGCGTCAGGGGCTTCAAGCAAGCGCTCGCGCAGCTCTGTCCCGGCGTCACGATCGTTGCCGACGTGGATTCGGGCGGAACGCGCGACAAGGCCAGCAGCGACGCGGGGGACATCTTGCAGGCGCACCGCGATCTTCGCGGCATCTTCGGAATCAACGACGATTCGGCGCTCGGAGCGCTGGCGGCGGTCAAGGCGGCCGGACTGAACGGCAAGATTGCAATTGTGGGCTACGACGCGACGCCCGAAGCGCGGACAGCGATTGCGAGCGGCGACATGTACGGCGACGCCATTCAATATCCGGCCAAGATCGGTTCGACGACGATAGACGTCATCCACGATTATTTCGACGGTAAGAAGCCGCCCGCGATCGTGAAGATCGCCGTCGGCACGTTCACGCGTCCCAACGCCAAGACCTCGCCGTAACTTGAGCGCGCTGCTCGAGATGCGCGGCATCGGGAAGAGCTTTCCCGGCGTGCGCGCGCTCTCGGACGTTTCGCTCGAGCTCGAGGCGGGCCAAGTGCTGGTGCTGGTCGGCGAAAACGGCGCCGGCAAGTCCACGCTGATGAAGATTCTCTCCGGAGCGCTGCAGGCCGACGAAGGCCAAATTCTCATCGACGGCCGCGCGGTGCGAATTGAGAGCCCGCAAGAGGCGCGGCGCTTGGGGATCGGGATGATCTATCAAGAGTTCACCCTGGTGCCCCAGCTAACGGTTCCGGCAAACGTGGGGCTGGGCGCCGAGCCAACGCGCGCGGGGCTGATCGATTCCGATGCGTTGGGCGCGCGCGCGCGCCGCGTTTTGGACGACCTCGGACTGGAACTGCCGTTCGACGTACCCGTCTCGCGCTTTTCCGTCGGACGGCAGCAGCTCGTCGAGATCGCCAAGGCGCTCGCCGCGTCGCCGCGCATCATCGTAATGGACGAGCCGACCGCCGCACTCTCGGGCCGCGAAATCGAACGGCTCTTTGCGATCGTGCGGCATCTGCGAGCCAACGGTACCGGCGTCATTTATATCTCCCACCGCATGGACGAGATCGCGCAGATCGCCGATCGCGTCACGGTATTGCGCGACGGCCGCATCGTCGAGACGCGCGATGCCGCGAAATTTCCGGTCGCGGAGATCGTCGCCGCAATGGTCGGCCGCCGGATGAGCGCGTACTTCCCGGGACTGCCCGCGCTCGCGCCGGATGCGCCGATTCGGCTGGAGGTGCGCGGGCTGACGCGCGGCGGCATCCTGCGCGACGTCGGCTTCACCGTGCGTCGCGGCGAGATCGTCGGACTCGCAGGATTGATCGGCGCGGGCAGAACCGAGATCGTGCGTGCGATCGCCGGTGCCGACGTACCGCAGCGTGGAGAGGTGATGGTGGACGGCACGCCGATTCCGCCCGGCCGCATCGGCGATGCGATCGACGCCGGAATCGCATTCATCACCGAAGATCGCAAAGCGCAGGGTCTCGTGCTCGGGATGACGCTGCGCGAAAACGTCACGCTCGCGCACCTGCGCGACTTCGTGGATCGCGATCAGCTCGTCGACGTGGGCCGCGAGAAGGCGGCGACGATGCGGATGATCGGCGAGCTCGAGATCAAGACGCCGGGAACCGAACAGCTCGCCCGCAACCTGTCGGGCGGAACGCAGCAGAAGGTCGTCCTCGCGAAGTGGCTGCTCGGGGAGGCGCGCGTCTTTCTCTTCGACGAACCGACGCGCGGCATCGACGTCGGCGCGAAGATGGAGATCTACAAGCTCATGCTGCAACTAGCGCAGCGGGGAGCGGCAATCGTCATGGTCTCCAGCGACCTGCCCGAAGTCTTGGGAATGTCGCATCGGATCCTGGTCGTGCGCGGCGGCGCAATCGCCGCCGAGTTCGCGCGCGCCGACGCCACGCCCGATAAGGTCATCGCCGTCGCGACGGGTGCGGCCGCGTGACGCCGCGCGACCGCCGCGCCTACTGGTTGCGGATTGCCGCGGCCGCGGTCTTTCTCGTGCTTCTCGTGGGCGTCGTCGACGTCGCTTCCCACGGCGCATTCCTGGAGTTCAGCAACATCGTCCGCGTCCTGCGGCAAATCACGTACAACTGCATTCTGGGCGTCGGCCAGACGTTTGTGATAGTCACCGCGGGAATCGATCTCTCCGTTGGGTCGCTCGTGGCCCTCACCGGCGTCGTCGCGGCGCTCTTTGCCAACTCCGTGCACCTTAGCGGCTTTCCGCTGGTCGCTTCGACGCTGATCGTCGCGGTCGCGGTCGGCGCGCTCGCCGGCTGGGTCAACGCGCTGCCGGTCGTGCGGCTCAATCTGCCGCCGTTCATCACCACCCTCGCAATGCTGGAGATGGCGGTCGGCGCGGCGTTCATTCTGTCGCACGGGCGACCGGTGGCGTTGGCGAGCACCGATTTTCAGAACACCGGAATCGGCACGTTCCTCCCGGGCGTCACCGCCGCGCTCCATCTTCCCAGCATTCCCATCCCGGTGATCTGGATGGTGGTCGTGATCGTTGCGGCCTCGGTGCTCTTGACGCGCACGCGCTTCGGACGGTACGTCTTTGCGATCGGCGGCAACGAAGAGGCGGCGCGTTTGGCCGGCA
>Ga0070738_10008109_pt1 | contig 10208 bp, 8 predicted proteins | sample Coa_R2_2_FD_66446 | JGI IMG/M metagenome (GOLD analysis project Ga0070738, IMG submission 66446) | Surface soil microbial communities from Centralia Pennsylvania, which are recovering from an underground coalmine fire - Coalmine... | ecosystem: Environmental > Terrestrial > Soil > Unclassified ... | reverse complement strand
AATGAGAATCACCTTTGGGCGGTTTGGCTCGGTGGTGACTCCTGCCATGATTGAATGCCCTGATACCACCAGAACACAGGTCACTAAAATCATTGCGATCGCGCGCCGTGTAGGGCTGTGATGCCAAAAGCGGAGGGACTGGAGCAATCGCTGAACGAACTGATGGAAGATGCTGAACCCTAGCAGGGGAATGCCTGCCGCGCGCCAATTTCTGCTGAACATTTAGGCTACCTGGATGCTGTAATTTTCAATCGAAGCGATCGCGGGGCAATCCGTCACTCTCTGTAGAGGCGTTTATTTTGTGACTGTTTGCAATGAAAATGCTCCGACATCTTCAATAGCTTATCGATCGTGAATTAACCGCAAATTATGAGGTTATTAAGAAAAGAATTGGATCAATCCAGTTCAGCAATTTGTGTGGCTTGAAACCGCTCACGTCACGTCATGAATGTGGCTGTGGTTCTACCACATTTAGGCATCAGACGTACTGATTGAACAGGCTATGATCACGCTTTTGCTGATGCTAAATGTCGATTGCTCTGGGCAGCATGATGCTCACAATTTAAACAGGATTTTCGGGCTAATTGGTTGATCAGTCGGGTAAGCAGGGGAGACGAGCATCGCTGATCGATGAGTTTGAATTGTTGATTTGACTTGAGACATTCGCTCTGAGTAGAGCAATTAAGCAAAGAGTTTGGCATTAATTCATGGATGCGGTGCGATTGCTCACGTCACTGTAAATTGCTTTACGTAAGGTTAAAGAAGGCTTATCTCTCTGTTAACTGAACGGCTGATACGCTAATCAAGGTTCGAATTCATTCATCTGTGCGGGTTATTTTTCGTGGATCTACCGAATGGATATAGTTGAATGGCACTTTCAATTGAAAGGGATTTAAACGCTCCAAACGCCATTCGTTCAGCGTGCGATTGCTGCGAGTTGGCAATTCCCAAACAGCAAGGACATCAGCAAGATCAAGGACGGTTGATGGCTGTTATTGTGCTGCTAACGGTCTTTTTGATCACGGAACTGGGTATGGCTTTGTGGAGCCACAGCCTGTCGTTACTTGCTGATACGGGACATCTGCTGACGGATATCGGCGCATTGGGGTTAACGCTCTTTGCTGGCTGGGTCGCCCAACGGCCTGCTGCTGATCAGGCCACGTTCGGGCACCGTCGGGCTGGGATCTTGGCGGCACTGGCCAATGGGGTCGGTCTGGTGGCGATCGCGGCGTTGATTGGCTGGGAGGCGATCGGTCGCTTACAGTCGCCAGAGGCAATCCTGAGTCTACCAATGCTGTTGGGTGCTGGCATGGGACTGGCAATCAATAGCGTTAACCTGTCGTTGCTCCATTCACATAGCCATGCAGACCTCAATCTGCGGGGGGCGTTTCTACATATTGTTGCCGATGTTGCCAGCTCGGTTGGTGTTTTGCTGGCGGCACTGTTAATCTACGGGCTGCACTGGCTGTGGGCGGATGCGCTGGCAGGATTAATGGTGGCTGGTCTGACGGGTCTAAGTGCGGTGCCGCTCATTCAACGCAGTCTGGCGATCTTGATGGAATATGCGCCGCGATCGCACCCCCCCGCCACGATCGCTGCCGCATTCATGGCGTTTCCGGCAGTACGTGAGGTGAAAACGCTGCGGATCTGGGCGATCGATGTCGATCAGGTTGTGCTCTGCGCCCACCTTGTTGTGGCACCGTGCAGCGCCCAGGAGCGGGACACGCTGATCCAGCAGATCCAGACTCGGCTGAGCCAGCGACACGGTATCCATGAGACGACCTTGCAGCTTACCAGTGAGCCATCGCGGTTGGCGCGCTTGCATCCCTTGCTCAATCACAATCTGGTGGCCATGTTTGCTGAGCGTCAGGAGGCCACGGAGCGAGGAGCAGCCAGTTAATGCCGATCAGCGGTGATAGTCGTTGATCGGTCGATCGATTTCATTGCCATCTGTACGCTTTGTCGTTGGCAATGGATGATTCCAGGGCAACTGATGGTTGCGTTTTTAAGTACCGTACGGTGCATCGATTCCATTAGCACATTAACCAAGTCAGTCTGAAATTAGTGAGAACTCAACTATGAGAAGGCGAATGCATCTTCCGCGGAGGGGCTTCATTATTCTGGCAGCGCTCGCTGCTGTGGTTGTCAGCATACTGGGAGCCACGTCTAGCATTTCCCAACCGTCGCCACCCCACAATGCAATCATTTTTGTGGCGGATGGGTTGCGGCATGGATCGGTCAATGAAACGGATGCACCCACACTTCTTCATGTTCGGAAACAAGGGGTGCATTTTGTGAACAGCCATTCGCTGTTTCCAACGTTCACAACGTTGAATGCAGCTGCGATCGCTACGGGACATTATCCGGGTGACACGGGCGACTTTAGCAACACGATCTATGCCGGGTTTCCCGTGCCAAACGCAGCGGGCAGCATCACGCCGTTTCTGGAAAATGACAGTGTCTTGTCTGACCTGGAAGACGTGTTTCCAGGCGCAAACTTTTTGAATGAAGAAGCGCTCCTCGCACTGGCCCGTCAGGCTGGATTTAACACAGCAGCGGTGGGTAAATTGGGGCCGATCGCAATTCAGGATGTAACACAGACTAACCGCGTGAATGGCAAGGTGCCACCGCCCACGACGGTAATTGTGGATGATTCGACGGGTAAGACAGGCGGCATTCCGCTGCGTGCTGATATTGCGGCGGCTATCAAGAGTGATGCGTATTTCACGAGTACTTACGTGCCGACCTATACGGCTGATCCGACGATCGCGCCCAGTCGTGCCAACGGAGCACCCGCCTGCACAACTCCCGGTGTCCCAGCCGCCTGCCGCGACAGCAACGGCTTTTCGGGAAATAACACCACGCCCGGTACCGACAAACCCAACCTGTTCCAGCAGAAGTACTTTACCGATGTTGCGACCAGAGCCATTCTGCCTACGTTTAAGCAGCAGGGCAAACCGTTTGTGATGGTGGTATGGTCGCGTGACCCCGATGGTACGCAGCATAATCAGGGCGATAGCCTTGGCAAGCTGTCTCCTGGGATTAATGGGCCAACGGCAAAGGCTGCGGTCAAGAATGCGGACGATAACCTGAAACAGATTCTTGAAGCGCTGAAGCAGCTCGGCCTGGAAGACTCGACGGATGTATTCGTTACGGCTGACCACGGATTTTCGACCATCAGCAAAACGGTGGTCGATCGCGCCGGTACACACACGAAGAGCTACGCCGCGACCCAAACCTACACGGGTGTGAACCCTGGATCGTTGGCAGTTGGCTTTGTGGCGATCGATATTGCTCACTATTTGAACCTGCCGCTCTATGACCCCGATACGCCACTGGTGAAGCTTGATCCGGCTAACGGTGGCAATGTGACCTATACGCCGATCAAACCTGGTGAACCGGCGACCACAACCCAGTTGCAAAGACCCGCGAATGGCAACGCGGTCATTGGCGGTACGGGGCAGGTTGTGCAAGGCAAGACGGACGGCAATATTGTGATCGCGGCTAATGGTGGTTCTGACCTGATCTATCTGCCGAACGGTAATCCCACCATGTCTAACGGCAAGTCTCTGGCTGAAACGTTGGTGGATTTCCTGTCCAGTCAGGACTACATCAGCGGTGTTTTTGCCGATGATTCGTTTGGCAAGATTCCCGGTGCGCTGCCGCTCAGTGCGATCAATCTGAAGGGTTCGGCGTTGACGCCGATTCCAGCGATCGTCGTTAATTTCAGTACGTTCTCGACCGATCAAAAGCATCCATTCCAAACGGGTGTAGAAATTGCTGACTCAGGGCTGCAGCAGGGCCAGGGGATGCATGGTAGTTTCAGTCGTGCTGATACGTACAACAACATGGCTGCCATTGGGCCAGACTTTAAGCATGGCTTTAAGGACTTGTATCCGGTTAGCAATGCCGACGTGCCATTGACGGTTGCCAGCATCCTTAATATCGATGTGCCTTACAAAGGTAAACTGCATGGCCGCGTGATTAAGGAAGCGTTGGCCAAAGATTCCAAAACGCCTAACTACTCGTTTAAGGTGTTGCGATCGGAAACGAATCCTACGAGCAAGCAGCGTACGGTTTTGTATTACCAGACAGCAGGGAAGACCCGGTATTTTGATGCGGCTGGATTCCCTGGTCGTACGGTGGGTCTGGTTGATTAACTAAATCGCGAGCAGGCTGATCAAAGCCCTTGCGACGTGTTCGTTACGGTCATGCACTTTGTGGCCAATTTAGGCCGGTTGTCGCGATCGCTCTCTCACCAGGGGGCGATCGCGCACTTTCTTTAAATATGCGTGGACAAATCGGGCACTGACCGGATGGGACAAACGGAATCCATCCTGGTTCGCCAATGCAGATAGAACCGCTCTTTAGAGAGACGCATCGAACGGTAAGGATCGTTACATTCCTCAATAAGAGGATTAGCTAGTGTCACGTGCTTAGCCGTCACAAGTTGTTGGCCATTGTTCTTACTCAAGTAGTCTCAAACTGTTGTTTAACCATGAAATTAATCAATCTTCGCGGACTCATTTCGGCAAGTGCTTGTGCTTTTAGCCTTGCTACCGTGTCTTCAGTCCTACCTGTTTTGGCGCAAACCGGCACGATGCAAGATGGTTCGATGCAGCAAAGCCCTATGCAAGGTGGCTCGATGCAGCAAAGCCCCATGCCGGGTGGTTCAATGCAAAGCCCCATGCAAGGTGGTTCAATGCAGCGCACGACCCCGATGGGTAATCGGCGTTCAGCGCTCAACACGGTCGATCGCCAGTTCATCACCAAAGCGGCGCAGAGCGATATGACTGAAATTAAAACGAGTCAACTGGCGCTGAAGCGATCGCAAAATTCGCAAGTTAGACAGTTTGCGCAGGAGATGATCCAGCAACATACGCAATCAAGCAGCAAGCTAAAGCCGATCGCTGCGCAAAAAGGTGTCATGCTGCCGAAGAGCCTGGGCGCTGAAAATCAAGCACTGTATAACAAATTGAGCAGTCTCTCTGGCAGCCGATTTGACCAGGCTTACATGCAGGGTCAGGCGCAAGCTCATGCCAAAACCCAAACTGTTTATCAGAAGGAACTTCAGCAAGGGCAAGATCCTGATGTGAAAGCATTTGCCAATCAGGTTTTGCCAGTCGTGACGGCACACCTCCACATGGCGCAGGGCATGGTTGCCGGACGTTAGCACGATCGCGGCATACTGACCTTCTACCGAAATTAACTGAAAGAGCGGCCACTTGGGAAGGCCGCTTTTTGCGTTGGAAGGCAAGATTGCAGTTTGCAACACTTTGGATAACTTGGGCGCAACGATGACAACCGTGCAGTCTATACTGCTACCAGCCTTGGACTGCGTGGTGTCTAGGAGTATGTCTCAAGAACAGTCAGACAATTTGGTCGTCATCCAATCCGCTGCATCTGTGGAAAATGGCCGACGGGTACGACAGGGCCGCAATTTAGCGCTGGACTATGCGCTTGGCGCTGCCATCATTGGGCTCAATCCATTTCCTGGTACGTTAACAATCACCCTGCTCATTAGTAGTGTCCTGGTACTGAAAATGATGCGCGACATTGGTGCCCACTGGGGGTTTGCGCGTGGGCAAGATCCCCTGGCGATCGCAGGAAACCTGTTTGGTGGTCTGGGCGCGTTTGCAATTGCGTTAATGGCATGGGTCACTGTTTTTTGTATTGGCATTCTTGCCCCACTGGTACGGGCGTTTGCGCTCTCGGCGGCACTGTTCACGCTGACCTGGGCGATCGGGCAGACAACCAATCAGTTTTACGCCAGCGGACGATCGGACACTATCCATGATGGATAGAAATGTTGCTGGTTTCGGCTTTGCGATGGAGTAAGGAATGAGGGATGGTTAAACTGACACGACGACGGATATTACTGGCGGGGTTGGCGACGGGGATCGCGGCAACAGGTGCTTACAAGCAACAGCAAATCCAAATCAGGCAACAACGACAGTCTGCACTGGAGGCATTGGCGAAAGCACAACAGTCTCAAAAAGGGTTACGGGCGGTGATGCAAGCCGCCTTCGAAGCAGATACCCAAAAGATTAATCAAGGATTGGCGATCCAGGCATCCTTAAAATTAACGCCGCCTCAGTTGCCCTACGATCGCGCGATTTCTAAACGGTTGATCCAATGCAGCAAATTGGGTACGCAGCAATACCTCACGGGTAAAATTGACCCGACTTATAAGGGCGCAATCCAATCTTTACCCGCTTACACAGCGCAACTCGATGGCTTTACCCAACTTGCCGCACTGAAGGGGTTAGAAGATGCCCAGACATCGGAAACTATTGAAGTCGAAGTTCCCGCAGCCGCGAACGCTCAAGACCCGCTAGAAAAAAACCTGGATGACGCTGGCACGGCGATTCAGAAAACGGTCAAAGAAGCGGTCAAGATCAAACAAATTGTCCCGGTCTACTTTGGATTTGTGCTTGCTTCAAAAACAAGTAATTTCATCATTTTTCGAGGCACACAGCGGACAACGGAATGGATTGGCAATATCTGGTTCTTTCAAACGAACTATGAAGACCCGGCTTATGGGAAGGTGCATTCTGGCATTGCCCGAATATATGATGGCATTGCCGAACAGACGCGCGCGATCGCCCAAACGCTCGATGCCTCTCTCCCTTGCTACATTTCGGGACACAGCTTAGGGGCAGCACTGGCCACGTTGGCGGCGATCGATCTGGCGATCAAGATTCCTCGGCTGAAGAATCAAATTCGGCTCTATACCTATGCGGGACCGCGCATTGGCGATCCACAGTTTGCCGAAATGCATAGTCGGTTGATTCCAAACCACTACCGCATCATCAATCTGGCGGATACAATTCCACTCGCACCATCCACGACGCTGCGGAATGAAACCTATGTCCACATGGGGCAGACGTGGTCGTTTGTCACTTACTACGGCGACGTGTTGCCCAATCATGCGGTCGATACCTACCGCGCCGCTGTGGACAAAGAGGTGGAAACTGATCGCCCCCGTACCTATCCTGCCTGAATTGGCAGCAGCATGGTGATCGTGCTGCACGGCGAATGACGTCTCAAATGAGAATAAAAGACTTGGTTCGGGACTCACAACGAGTCTTAAATTGGACTTGCAATACGGCAAATGGGCGGCATGGGTTTACAGCTTGGCCCAAAGAGCAGAGCGAATGTAGCGAAGCGATGGTGCAGCCGAAAACACACGTTGGCCTTTTGCCAAATTTGTCATGGCTGGACTCGTAATGGCCAAACTCGTAATTTATTCTGGGCTATCAATCAGCCTTGTCTCAAATGAGAATACAAGACTCATTTATAGACCTAAATCAAGTCTCATGATGGACAGATAAGACGTCTTCTGCCGATCACTTTCTGGGCCATCAATCGCCCCGTCCCCAATGAGAATACAAGTCTCTTTCATAGTCCTAAGCTGAGTCTCATATTGTGTTGACAAGATGCGTTTCATTGGACACTTTCCGGCCTATCAATCAGCTCTGTCCCAAATGAGAATACAGGACTCATTAATAGACCCGAACTGAGTCTCATACTGCAGTGACAAGACAGTGAATCCGGTATCGTTAATGCTTCATTCTTAAAATACGGCTTGCACTTCTGCGGATACAGCAGTTAACCAGAGCGAAGCATTGAAGCTAAAACTCCTTCCTGCCGGGGCTTTTCGAGCTTATCGCAAGCCCCCTCAAACGCATCTGGACTAAAATTGGACTAAAATTCCAAGCGGTCTGAGAGGCTATTGTGGCCGCGATCGCGCATTAACTCGACTCGACCAGCGTAAACCTCCTTGCTAACGTTGTAACCGCTTGCGCTGCTTTTGGGCGTACATTAAACTATCAGCCTGAGTGATCATTTGTTCTAGCGATACCTCATTATTGACGCGACACATCGTCGCTCCAACACTCATCGCTAACCGATACGATGCGCTGCACACCTGATTGAACCTACTTATATTGGTTTGTAAACGCTCCAGTACACCATCAGTCTCGGTGCAATTAGGAACCAACACTGCAAACTCATCACCACCCAGGCGGGCCACCACATCTGATTCACGAAAGGTTTTCTGCAACACCTGCCCTGCCGCGGTCAGCAAGCAATCGCCAACCTCATGTCCATAGCTGTCATTGACCTGCTTTAACCCATCCAGATCGATGAAGAAAAGACAGACAGAAGCATTGCCACGCTGTACTGACTTGAGCTGCTGTTCTGCAGTGCACAAAAAGCCACGGCGATTATACAAGCCAGTCAATTCATCAGTCATGGAGAGTTTATGCAGTTCAGCCGCCGCCGCTTGACGTTGCGCGACCTCCATGCGCAGTTTCTCAGTCGTGTACTCTAATTCGGCTGTACGCCGCCGCACTCGCAACTCCAACTCTGCATAAATCCGTACGTTCTCCAGCGCCAGCGCTGTCGCACTGGCTAATGTTTGCAACATCTCTATAGCCTCAGCAGAGGGCTGCTGCTGCTTTGCCCAGTACACACCAATCGCGCCAATCGGTTCCTCCACCTGAATTGGCACCATAGCCAAACTCTTCACAAAGGTCGATCGATACACGTCCAGTGGAATACGGGCATCTCGATAAATGTCAGCGATCGTGCAAGTCTGGCGGTGTTTCATCGCCCAGCCACTAATACAGGATTGCATCGGAAATCGCTGTCCCTTCCAGAGTGGAGCAATGGCACTTTCATCCACATAAAAACAGTAATCCTGCTCCCGCAGCACAATGCATGAGCCATCCGCGGACATCAGCTTACGAGCCACCACGCGCACAATGGCCATTACAGTCTCCAGGTTACGCGCCGAAGAAAGCTGTTGGATGGCAGCCATCATGTGTTTCATAGTTTGTCGGGAAGGAGAGGAGACGTTCACTTGAGCAGTAACAGGCATCTGCAACAAGACGTTCATGAGAGAAGGGATTCCTTCTAAATAAGAATGGGCATCATCAGATGAAAAAATGACAAATAGAAACGCTTGTTATCCGTCTGGGGATAGATATTTATGAAATAAAGATAAAGCTTTTTCCAAGGAAATCCAGCCAGTGGATTTACGAGTTCTTCACCGCTCTCAGGTAAACCCTTACAGCGTTTTACGTAGAGCACTCACCCCAGGTTCATCTAAACAAACTTGGGGTGAATTATTCCAAGGCAGCACACCCTTCTATCTTGAGAGAGTGGTAGACCGTCCGCCCTATGGACAATCACTCACACCAGGGCAGATTAAAAGGCATAGATAGAAGAGCGATGCTTCTCGCAAACGATCACCACGAACGAATGCATCGCCAGTTTATCCAGCAGTCGTTGCCCCTCCTTTCTGTCTCTCCTTTCTCATTCGAGACTCGATTTGAGTCCCAACAAAAGAATCGCTGTCTCACATCGATCGGGTTGATCGCGCTGGTCAACGGTCGTCTTAGTACACGTCACCACAAAAGAGGGTTGGAAAATGACCACTGACCACTAGCCACTGACCACTAACCACTGACCACGGGCGCTTGATTTCCGCCCCCTACGAACGACGAACTGTATTAGCAAATCCCTAATTTCGCTTAAATAAGGAAGCCACCCGTCCTTTTATATTCGCGATCGCGCTCTGAATCGCCGAAGTACCCATTGGTTGTGGTGCTACCGCCAGCTGGATCGGTTCATCCTTGAACTCCTTGAGCCGATAGCCGTATTCCAGTTGTGACTGGTGCTTTCGCAAAATGGGAAACAGACGAAATGCGCCCTGCAGCAGGTCATCCTGACTATCAAAAATGGCTCGATTAATCTGGTCGGAGCGCTTGACCGCAATCGATCCGACGGGATACCAGGCCTTTTTACCTTGAATTCGGATATAGATCTCAAAGTCTGGAATTCCGTCTGCTTTCATCTTGTCGTAGCGCTTAACGGCATTCTGCCGCGCGATCGCCTGCTTTGATGGCATTGACTTTGGTTGCGGTTTGCCAAATCCGAGATTCGTAGTCATTGTAAATCCTCTTTTTTAATAAAAGTTTACATTATTTTCAGAAATTGCATGAGCGATCGCTTCTTACCCTGTCGATCAACCGCTCGCCGGAAACCATCCGCGCTGTCTCGTAGTCTTACAACGGTCTCGAGATAAGTCTTAACGTGAGTCTCGATGATTACTACGAGACTAAATCTTCGAATTACACCTATCGCTTTTGTCAGTACGTCTATTAGCAGTCTTACACTGGTCTTAAGCTAAGTCTTGGTAC
>Ga0070738_10008107_pt1 | contig 10212 bp, 8 predicted proteins | sample Coa_R2_2_FD_66446 | JGI IMG/M metagenome (GOLD analysis project Ga0070738, IMG submission 66446) | Surface soil microbial communities from Centralia Pennsylvania, which are recovering from an underground coalmine fire - Coalmine... | ecosystem: Environmental > Terrestrial > Soil > Unclassified ... | reverse complement strand
GCGCCCGGAATCGAGCTGAGCAGAATGCGGCGCAGCGCGTTGCCGAGCGTGATGCCGAAGCCGCGCTCGAGCGGCTCGATTACGAACTTGGCGTAGTTGTCGCGGCGCTCGCGAACTTCAATCGCGGCGCCTTGGGGAGTATCCAGAACGGTCATGGTTTTCGCGTGGTATCCTTTGTTGCCGTTTACGTTATCCGCGGTCCGTCCGGGATCGCGATCGCACGCCTAACGGCGGGATGCGTTCGCTTCCTGAAGCGAACGCGGTTTTCTTTATCTCGAGTAGTATTCGACGATCAACTGCTCGTCGACCGGAGTGTCGATCTGCTCGCGGCTGGGCAGCTGCAGCACCTTCGCGCTTTGCTCGCCGTCGTTCCAGTCCAGCCACTCGGGAGCGCGGCGGTTACGCGCGACTTCGAAGTTGGCTTCGAAGACGGGAGATTTCTTGCTGCGCTCGCCGATCGTGATCGCGTCGCCCGGTTTGACGATGTACGACGGAATGTTGACGATGCGGCCGTTCACGCGGAAGTGCCGGTGCGTGACGAGCTGGCGCGCCTGCGCGCGGCTGTTCGCCAGGTTCAGCCGGTAGACCACGTTGTCCAAACGCCGCTCCAGCAGCTGGAGGAACGTGCGTCCGGTCTGCCCCGGAACGCGAGCCGCCTCGCGGAAATAGTTTTCGAACTGCGTTTCGTGTACGCCGTAGTAGCGGCGCATCTTCTGCTTCTCGCGCAGCTGCCGTCCGTACTCGGAGACTTTCTGACGCTGTTTGCCCTGCGTCTTCTGTCCGGGCGCGGTGCCGCGGCGCTCGACCGCGCACTTTTTCGACAAGCAGCGGTCGCCTTTGAGGAAAAGTTTGATCTTCTCGCCGGTCTTGCTCGCGGCCGTCTCACGGCGGCACAGACGGCAAACCGGACCGATGTATCTCGACATGTACTCTCTCTTAAACGCGGCGCCGCTTCGGCGGGCGGCAGCCGTTGTGCGGAATCGGGGTGGTGTCCTTGATCAGCGTGATTTCCAGACCGGCGGCCTGAAGCGAGCGAATCGCCGCCTCGCGCCCGGCTCCGGGACCCTTGACCAGGACCTCGGTCGACTTCATGCCGTGCTCCATCGCTTTGCGCGCGACGGCTTCGGCTGCCATTTGCGCGGCAAACGGCGTCGACTTTTTCGATCCTTTGAATCCGAGGTTCCCCGCGGATGCCCACGCGATGACGTTCCCGAGGTTGTCGGAGATCGTCACGATCGTGTTGTTGAACGACGCGTGAATGTGCGCGACGCCCGATTGGACGTTCTTGAACTCACGCTTCTTGCGCGACTTCGCTTGCTTTTTTGCTGCCATCGGCCTTTTCTGTTTTTCCTTCCGCGAAACGATCGCGGTGTCGTCGCCTCGACCGAAGGATGCCGTCGGCACCCGGCGATCTGCTGCGCGAACGCGCGGCGAACGCGTCCGGGCTTCGGCGATGCGGCTAAAGCACCCGAAGCGGGCCGGAAGAGAGAGTCCGGCCAAAGCGATATTGTACCGGTACTCCCCTCGCGGGTCAAGCGGAGGTGACGCCGCGATTCCCCCCGCGGGGTAGAAGCGGCCGAGCTGGCGCCCGCCGCTCCAAAGGAAAAAGCCCCCGGCGCTCGCCGAGGGCTTTTCCAGGTTAGGACGCTGCCTAGAAGTGGATGCCTAAGCCGACATAGCCGGCGTTGTGGCTGAAGTCGGACGGCGCGTTGAGCTTGTTCTTGCCGTTGTCGCCGATCCAGCCGCCCTCGATGAAGACCGGGGTGCCCGGAACGCTGAACGTCGCACCGACCTCGTACCGGAAGATCCGGTATTCGAGATCGAACGGCCCGGTCGGGCAGACGCCCGTACCGCACGTACCCTTGATTTGCGGATAGTAGTACGCGCTGCCGTAGACCGAGAACGCCTGATCGAGATCCGGCAGCTTCTCGAGACCGAACCCTACGCCGCTTTGACGCGGATAACCGTAGTTGGTCCAGCGGCCGAGATAGCTGACGCCGATGTAGATGCGCGGATCCATGACTTTTAGACCCAGGCGTCCGTCGACGTCGTTGTCCTTCGGGCTAAATGCCGGCACGTAAACCTGACCCACGCCGCCGATCAAGGTGACGCAGCCCGGTTCGCCCGCGGCGACTCCGAAGTTTGCCGTACACGGCGTGTTCGCCGGTAAGATCGCCGTCGTGTTGTGCTGATAGCCCCACTGACGGTAATCGCCTTCAACCATCCACGGTAAGCTGAGGAGATTGAATTCGACCGCAGCGCGAGCGGCGTACGACGAGTCATTCGGCTGCTTCACGCCCGGATCGAACTCGTTGTAGACTTTCGGTCCGAGCAGATAATCGCCGGCGACGAAGACCTCGTTGGTGATCTTCTTGGCTGCCGGTGCAGGCGTGGCCGTCGGGCCCGGCGTTACGGCCGGCGGCGGCGGAGCAGGCGGCGGAGGCGGCGTCGGCGGCAGATACCGGACGACGACGACTCTGCGATCGGGAACCCATTGTACGTAGGCGCCCATGCCTTCCGAAATTACGCGTACGGGGACGAGGATCTGACCGTGATACATCATCGGCGGCACGTCCAGCGGACGCGTTTCGCCGTTGATCGTCACCTGCGGGCTGCCGAGCGTCACTTTGACGTCGGAGCCTTGCTTCGTCACGTCTACCGTCTTGCTGCCCGGATCGTACGATACCGTTGCGCCCATTTGCTCGAACATCGAGCGCAGCGGAACCAGGATCGTGCCGCCGCGCACCAATGCAGCGAGGACACGGCCTTGTTTGAGAACGTCAGGCTTCGAGTAGACGTGATGATCGTTGAAAAGGATCGGGATTTCACCCGACGGCGGGGAGCCGAATTGCATCGGCGGCATCGCCGGGGATGAGGGTGCCGTTCCGCCCGAAGGAGCGGCCGGGGCTGCCGACGCCATCGGCGTGGCGGCGCCTGCCGGTGACGCCATCGGCGTTGCGGCCGGAGCCGTCGACGCCATAGGCGATGCTGCCGGTGTGGCCTGCGCGATCACGTTGGTTCCAAAGTTGCCCGGTGACGCGTGGCCCGACGGAGCGGCGACCGCAGTAAGTCCCAAACTCGCCACAATGAGCGAGGTTAGAACTCCGGTGCTCAGTCGTTTCAAAATTGCCTCCTAAACTCGAGTTTAGAGACACGCGCGCTGGACTTGGAAAGTAAAACACGCTTGCGCTCGGTCTCCATACTGCCTTAACGGGCAAGGGTGGACTTGGAGTTCCACTTGCCCGTCAGCCTTAGGGAGTATTCCCACTCAATTCGGAGTCAACCGCGGGCGCGCGCCCGTAAGCAGGCAAGCGCCAGATCCAGGCGATGCCGCATGCGACTTCTATCGCCGCGACCACGAAGGCGATCCGCGGCGCACCCGGCTGCTCGAGCGCATTCATGCGCGAAAGCACCGCGGTCGCAATTGCCGGCGCTGCGATCTGCGGCAGCAGCAGCGCGAGATTCCAGATACCCATCGCGGTCGCGAGCGCCGACCGAGGCAAGAAACGGCATCCGAGCGCCCAGTCCGCGGTAAGGAATATACCCCATGCGGCGCCTGCCAGCGTCGCGCTTGCGAAAATCGCGCGCGTATCGTGCGAAGCCAGAAACGCAAAGAGCGCGGCGACGAACGCCGCTCCGCCCGCTGTGGCGACGGCCCGGCGATCGGAGCGATTGGCGGGCGCCGCGCCCAGTACCGCTCCCAATGCACCTGCCGCGGTAAAGACGAGCAGCACGAATCCGGTCAGCGCCTTTTCGCCGACGTAGAAATACAAGTACCCCACGAGCGTATAAAAGCCCAGATACACGAACGCGCGCGAGATGAAGAGATCAGCGAACGCACGCGAGACGCGCATGCGATCCTCGACGGCGCTCTGCAGCGGCAGTCCGCGCACGTGCGCGACCGTTATGGCGCAGGTGCAGACGAGCAGCGCCGCAAGCGCCGCGGCGACTGCGCGGGCGTTTGAGACCAAGCCTGCAATAACCGCTCCCGCGGCATTTCCCAAGCTCTGCAGCGCGGCCATCCACGACGACGCGGTTCCCATATGGCGATCGGAGACGAAATCGGGAATTACGGCTTGGTACGGCCCGCTCGCCAGATTCATCGCGAACTGCAGCAGCATGAAGGCGGCGACCAGTTGCGCGAACCCCGGCGCGGTGTAGAACCAAAAGAGAGCGGCGCATGCGAGCGCGGTTCCTGCGATATAGAACTCGACGCGCCGGCTCGCGCGATTGCGGCGCCGATCCGAAACGATGCCCGCCGCGATTTGCGTAACGGCTGCGACGGCTGCGCCGGCGGTTGCGATCGTTCCATAGGCCGCGAGTGCATTTCGCCCGCCCAGATCTGTTGCGCGCGTCTGCAGCGAGATCGCCAGTACCGCGCCCCAAACGGCTTGGATGCCGAGCCAAAAAGCGCCGAGCTGTGACGGCTTAGGCGCGGTCGACCGCATACAGGTATTCCTCGAGGGTGTCGGCGTCGTAGGCGAGCTCCGCCGGTGCGTTGCGCACTGCCTTTGCCGGTATGCCGATGAGCCGCTGCGCGTGCGCCTCGAGGCCTTCGATGCTCAATCGGCGCAGCAAGAACTGCACCAGCAGCGGGATTCCAGTCAACGCCGCCATGCGCAGCGGGCTCTTGCGCGCGTCGAAGAAGCGCATTGCGAAGGATTCGACCGCGCGCGATGCTCCCGCCGGCAAGAGGAACGCTCCGCCGTTGACGACCTTTTCGCCGGCGAGCGTGATTCCGAACGGCGGTGCTCCCGGAAATCGCGCCTCGAAAGCGGCCCACTCGGTGAGCGGCAGCGCGATCGCTCCGGGCGGCGATGCGCCCACGAACCACTCCAGCGCGGCTGCGTCGATGAACGGCATATCGCTGGTCAGGTAAAGAAGCGCTTCGGAATCGTTCCAGGCGTGGAGAGCCGATTGGAGGTTTTCCGCGCCGGTCGCCGCCTCCGGAATCACGCGGACGCGCGACGCGACTGCAGCGCGTACCTCTTCTCCGCCCACGACCGCAACGCGTTCGATTCCCAGTTGCGCGACTGCGTCTATCGTGCGCGACAGGAGCGTCGAATCGGCAAAAGGCGCAAGCGCTTTCACGCTCACGCCAATCCGCTCTTCGAACGATCCGCCGACGCGCCCGCCGGCGGTAATGACCGCGTTCACCGCACGGCCATTACGCTATCAGAGCGCGCCTACCCCGTTCGGCGAGCCGAAACCCGCGGGTCCGCTATACCCTGCTGCGCCGTTGCACAGGTAGCCCGGTGTACAGGAGCCGTTGCTGCCGTCCAGGATCGGGTTGAGGAATGCAGCGTGTCCGGCGATGTATTGCGCGCTGCTCAGCGTCTTTGCATTTCCAGCCAGCGCGATCGCACCGGCGACGATCGGCGCCGAGACGCTGGTGCCGCCGAAGACCAGCCATCCGCCGTAGCCCGCCGGAAGGTATGTATCGAAGACCGCCACGCCCGGATTCGGATCGGCGATCGCCGCGACGTCGTTCAGCGTCCGGTTCGAACATGCGGGGTCGGTCTGCCACGACGGCTTCGGAATGTACGCGCTGCAGCCGCCGCCCGTGCCCGACCACACCGATTCGTAAAAGCCGCGCGCGTAGTGCTTGTCGGGCACCAGCGTCGTTCCGCCGACCGCGATCGCGCCCCGTGCGGCCGCCGGCCAAGCGGTTCCATATCCTTGATCGCCCGCCGCGGCGACGATCGCGGTACCGAGCTTGTCCAACTGCTGCTCGGCGCCTTTTTCGCTCGAACTTTCGGGAGCGACCCAACTGTTGCTCACGACGTTCGCGTGCAGTTTTTCGACCGCGTTTTGGATGGCTTGGAACAGGTTGTTCGGATCGTCGTTGTCCGATTCTACGACGTCGAGTTTGCAGTTGGGGCAGATCGCCGACGCCATGTCCAAATCGATCGACATCTCGGCGCCCCAATACATGTCGGGTTTGGGAAGATTCGTTCCGCCGTCCTTTGCGTATTTATGGAAGCATCCGGTCAGGTGCGTGCAGGGCGGAAGGCCGAACATTGCGCGATACACCGCGAGATCCGTTTCGGCGTTCGGGTTGTCGTATGCAAGGACGATCGCAATGGTCTGGCCTTGTCCGGCGGTCGCCGACGGCAGGTTATATGCCGCTTGCAGCTCGGCGGGCTCGTAGCCCGGAATTTGGGCGGGGGACAAGCCCGGCAGGTTCGCGAGGGGCGGCAGGTCGGTGCGCTGTTCCCAGGCGCACGACGACGGCGGAGCCGTCGACTGCGGGGCCGGCGTCGGCGAGGGGCAAACGGCCACCGCCAAGGCATGGAGCCGGAAGGGCTCGCGGGCGATGCCGGTCGAGTGGGAAGCCGGGACGGTGCCGCTCTGGATACCGCTTCCGGCGGCGCATCCGCCGAGCAGCAAACCGGAAAGAAGCAGCGTTATAAGCGCTGGCCGCATGCTCAGACTCTCCCTAATCAAGCGCACGCCCTCCTTCATGGTGGGCAGCTAAGCGTCGTGCATCTACCTTAACAAACCTCGCCGAAAATTGCACCGAGGTTTACAGTGTCTTAACGAGTGGCCCTACTGAGCGTGGAGCACGACGTCGATCATGGCGTCGACCAGCGCGGGGTCGAATTGCGTGCCGCGGTTGCGCTGCAGTTCTTCGAGCGCGAAGGTCGGCGAGAGGGGCGGACGGTACGGCCGCCTGCCTATCATCGCATTGAAGCAGTCCGCCACGCTCACCACGCGCGCCACGAACGGAATCGCGTCGCCCCGAAGCCCGTCGGGATAGCCGCCCCCGGTAAACCGCTCGTGATGTCCGCGAATACCGGGGAGGGTCTCCCGGAGCAGCGGCTCTTTCTTGGCGATGCTCTCGCCCGCCGCGGCGTGGGCGCGGATCACCCGCCACTCGCTCGGGCTGAGCGCTCGCGGTGCATTGAGTATCTCCGCCGGAACTTTGAGCTTGCCGATGTCGTGAAGCAGGCCGCAGCGCGTCAGCAGCGTGACGTCCTGCTCGCACAGACCCAGACGGCGCCCCAGGCGTCCGCACCACGACGAAACGGCGCGCGAATGTTCCGCAGTCAACACGTCCGCGCTTTCCAGCCGCGCAAACAGATCGTTGATCCGCGCGTCGACCTCGTCGATCGCACGCACCGGCGTCACGCGCTCCTCGCGGCGCAAACACGTCATCGCGCGATCCGCCGCCGACCGCAGCTCGTGGCGCAGCGTCGCGTCGCGAACCCCCGCGCGCTCGAGCGAGGCTTCGAGAACGACGCACGTGTCCGCCAAAATCGCAAACCCCGGCGAGAGCGCAGCGCCGTCGAGCGCAGCTGCGAGCCACGCCGACAACGGCGATGCATCGCCGCCGGAGCGGGCCTCGATCACGCGGTCGATCGTTGCATCGATGAACGCGTCGGCAACGACCGTGCGTTCGCGGGGCGTGCAGCTCTTGTAGAGCACCTCGGTCGCAAGTTCGGGACGGAGCGCATCGATGACCGAACAGTCCCGATCGGCCTGACGGCGCGCGGCGAGCTTGTGATTCATCCGGCCAGCGAAACCTCCGGGTAGCGCTCGAGCATCTGCAGCAGTTGCGCGGAGCCGAAATCGTCCGCGTTCCGCGCACGCAGCAAGAGCGACCGGACCGCGACGGGCATGGGAAGCTGCTCGAGCATCTTGGCAAACCCGCCGAAGTTCGCGGCGTGCAGCGATGCAAACGCGTCGAGCAAAGCCGTATGGTTTGGGTCGCCGGCCCAGCGGCGGTGCAGTTCCAGCGCGGCGCGATGCAGCCGCGCGAGCCGTTCGAAGCCGGCCGTGTCGACTTCGGCTGCGCTCAACGTTCGTTCCGCCTCCGAGCGCCGTCCCAGCAGGCTATACGTAACCGCAAGCAGGATCAGCGCTTGCGTCGCCATCTGCGTTCCCGCACGCCCGTCGTGCACTGCCGTCAACGCGTGCTCGATCTCGCGTTCGGCGTCGCTGCGCCGTTCGCACGCGGCGGCATAGAGCGCAAGCTCGGCGTGCCGCTGAGCCTTCCATTCCGTACCGTGTTGCTGCGACGCGCTGGGTGCGAGCAAGCAATATGCACGTTCGAACTCCCCCTGCCAGGTGAGTTGAAGCGCGCGCGCGGGCAGCAGCGCATCCAACGTCGTGCTCGTATCGTAGTGCAGGTCGAATGACGCCAGCGCGGTTTCGCAGCGGGCGATTCCCGCAACGTCGTAGCGCTCCGCGTAGAGCTCGTACGCGCCGGCGAGCGCGTAGAGCTCGAAGTCCAGGCTTCCCGCCGCGGTGCTGAGCCGCCCGAGATGAAGCAGGTGCGTAAGCGCGTCGTCGACTCTGCCCGTTTCGCACGCCACACTGTAGAGGACCGAAAGCGCTCCGATCGCCACGACGTACTGACGCGCAGGCACTGCCAGGTCGACGGCCCGGCTGCCGAATTCCGCCGCGCCGTACAAATCGCCCGAGTACAGGCAGACGTACGCCGCGCGCCCGAGCGTCCGCGCGAGGACTGCTGGCTCGTGCACGTGTTCGAGGGCCGCGACCGCTTCACGCATCGTGCGCTTTCCCTCTTCGATGCGATCTTCCAAGAAATAGGCCTGCGCCAAAGCCGATCGGGCATTTGCGCTCATGACGCCGGCGTGCGCGCGCTGTACGAGCGCTTCCAAGAGCGGAATGCAATCCGCTCGGCGGCGGCGCAGCAAATCGCACGCGTACCGGTAGGCGATGTCGTCGTGCACGGCGCCATCCGAGGCTTTGAGCGCATGCAGGTACCAGGCCTCGGCGACGTCGTACCGGCCCAGCCGCGCTTCGTACGACCCGCGCAGGGCCAGCGTAACGGGATTGGTCTGAACGCCGTCGTGGGGCAGCACTTTTAAAGCGTCGTTGACCGCTTCGGCACACCCGGAGTCCACGAGTGAAAAGCCCTCGCGTTCCAACAGCGAGACGATATCGCGGCCCGCGCGCTCCTGCACGTACAGCGTGAGGGCCTGCTCGGAACGGCCCGCTTTCTCCAGCGCGCGGCCGCAACGTCCGACTGCGGCGGCGAACGCCTCGGCACCGCGGTCGCGCAGCCGTTCCACCAAGTACGCCTGGCAAAGGTCGTCGTAGGAAGCTGCTCCGCGCCCGCCGGTGAAAAAATACGGAAAGCGCGAGCGCAGGCGGCGCAGCGTCGCGGCGCCGTCGCGCCACCCGAGCGCGCGCAGGGCGCGCGGATCCAGCACGTTCATCAGTGCGGTATCGAGAAGCAAGTCGCGCTCGCGCGCGCTGCAGGCGCGGTAACACGCGTCGATCAGCGCACGATAGGCGCCCGCGGTGTTTCGCCGATCGTAGGCGAGCTCGGCAAAGCGATCGCCGTAGCGCAGCCGCATCGCAATGCCCAGCGGCCATCCGTGCATGCGCGCGGTAAGCGCGCCCGCCTGCGCGGGCGTCATGGGCGAGTAGCGCCGCGCGAGCGCGGCGGTGTCGCCCGGCGTAAACGCCAGCGCGTGATGATCGATTGGAAGGTCCAGAAGGCCGTCGGCCATCCAATTGGGCAGCGGCAGCGAACCCGCATTGCGCGCGACCAAGTACCACCGCAGGCTTGCGGCCTCGCGCACGAGCCGGTCCAGAAAGCGGACCACCTGCGGGTCCGCGGCGGCGGCCCCGAGGTTCTCGACCACGATCGTAACCGGACGCTCGGGAAGATGGGCCTGCAGCCAGCGCGCCAAGTCGATCTCAGGCGTAGTCGAAACCGAGACCCGATCGTAGACGGCCGACAGCGTCAATTCGGGACGATCCAGAAGATTCGAGAGCGCCAAAGCAATCTCGCGAACCACGCTGAACAGGCCCGTTCCGCGCTCACTCAAGGTCACGAAGGCCGTGTCCGGGGCGTTCCGGCCGAGAAACTGCGCGAGCGCGGTCGATTTCCCATAGCCCGCGGGCGCGACGCAGAGCGTTACGCGGCAGCGGGACGCGCGACGAAAGAGCGCGGAGAGGCGCCGTCGCGGAATACTGTGCTGCGGCGGCGCCAAAGGCGCCCCGGACGAGGGCATGTCCTAGTGTTCGGCCGGTTTGGCTAAAAAATGGACGTTATCGACAGAGAAAAGGCCGTGCGCGCGCACCATCGGTTGGGGGCGAGATTTTCGCGTCATCTGGCCGCCTGGCCGATTACGGCCGCACTCCTGTGCGCCGTCTACGGCGGGTACGTCCTTGCGGGGTTGCGTGCCGCCGCACCGGTCTCGGGAACGGTCGACGGCCTCGACCTTCGCAGGG
>Ga0070738_10008102_pt1 | contig 10216 bp, 7 predicted proteins | sample Coa_R2_2_FD_66446 | JGI IMG/M metagenome (GOLD analysis project Ga0070738, IMG submission 66446) | Surface soil microbial communities from Centralia Pennsylvania, which are recovering from an underground coalmine fire - Coalmine... | ecosystem: Environmental > Terrestrial > Soil > Unclassified ... | reverse complement strand
CCGCTTTATTAACAAATAAGTTTTTGTAAAATCTATTTTACTCGTCAGCATCAAAGGCGTATCTCCATAATATCTTATCACCCTTCCTAATTTACGTCGAAATTGAGAGTCATCATTGGAGTGATGTAGCTTCTCTTCTAACCTTTCATCTGGTATCAATGGCAACAGTTTCTCAGCAACGCGATAGTCATGGTTTAAGATAACAGCAAAAGCAATACCAGGCGTATTCAATAAATTATGCTCTAAAAGAGAAATTATATTAAAATGACAATGACTGATAATAAATAGATAATCGATAAAAGCCGCAGTAAAATCGAGAGACTCGCCTTGTTCTAACAAGAATTCTACTATTCCCCGGCTATTATACAGCACAGCAAGCTCTTTTAATTGAACAGAATGGATGCTCGGAGCAGAGATACCAGATAGAAATAGAATATGACGAGGGAGAATTCTTTTAAAAGGCACGTTAATAGGGACAGTAAATGTTTTAATGTTTATATACCCAGCTAACTCTCTTAAGTGATTCACTTGATTCAAATGAATTGCTGATAATACATCACATTGCTGTTGAGTAACTTTAGGATTCTGTTCCAAGGAATAAAACTGATGAGCAATCTTAATTTCTGCCATCCAATCTAAAATATGCTGATGCTGATAATATTTTGCCCAATCAATAATTGTCATATCATAACAATCTTTTTCGATAAAAAATAAATTTAAATTACCTTTTGGGTACTTTATTTTTATCTCATTAAGGTTACCCTCTTTCGTACGATCAAGCAGCCATTGAAATTCTTTATTTCTATGGCTTTTTAACTGTCTTTCTCTGCGAAACTCAACAGCATAAGTGGTTTTATTTTTCGATACGCGATAATCGAGTTTTATTGTTTCAAATGGCAAATAACGTCGAGCTTGCCCTATCCAAAACAGATCATTCTTAACTAAGTCATTAAAAAAATGGCTAGTCAATGCTAAATATCCAAGCGAAATGGGATCTAGTTTATTTGTAATATAAAATAATATTTCTTTAGGTAGCTGTGGAAGTTTAAACAATAGATGATTTTTTAAATGGCCTAAATTGATTGAAATTAAATGTATAATTTCACCTGGCTGCACCTCATAATAAGGGATAGATCTTTGTGAATAAGCGCATCGGTAAGATTGAGTTTTTACCTGGCGAGGTAATTTTTGATAGTTGCGATCATTTACCTCGACAAACAGAATAGCAAAATCTTTTTCTTTAACAGCTTCTTTTTTCCAAATACTTTTTTGCTTTATACCTTGATTATTTTTAACTTTACGGTAATCAGCAGCCTCTGCAAAGGTAGTAAAACCTTGAAGTGAGCCGCTTTGTCGAATAGCTGTTATTACTTCGTTTACGATGCTTTCTTCATCTTGATTATAAAATAGGAATTGATCATTAGTTAAGAGATATAAATACATAGGTGAAATGCACTTAAACCTTCAATTTACGAGAAATATCAGCGACCATCTCTGTAAAACCATCTTCCTGATAATGTTTATAAGATTGCTCATGTCTTTGAGCGCTTCTAACATGAGGTATTTTTCTTTCAAATAATTCCTTCTGATTTCTAAAGGCAACTTTAAAAATAGAAAAAGTACTTACTTTCTGACAAGCCTCAAAAAAACTCTTAGCTCTTGGCGTGTGATGTCGCTTCCATTTCCATTCCTGTAAATAAGATTCATGTCTCATGGCGTGTATTTTTTTATAAATCCATAAATTAGATTGATCGTAAAACTCGCCAACCATTTGCTTATCTAATGCTGTTATATGGGAGACAAGAAGAAGCAACGCTGGTATGGGAAGGGGTGAAGGAAAAATTTCGTCGCTTTCTACCAATAGAGCAACAATACTATCATTTAAGCAAGATACTGCTTCTTCAAATTCAGCTTGTTTTTCTTCCATTATACGCTGTGCTAATTTATCTGCTTGCAGCCTTAGATTATCTGTTAGCGCTGGAGGAGTATGTAGGATAATGTTATCAGTTAAAAATTGATTGTTTTTATGACAGGCTAAAATATGGAGAAGTATTTCTCGATCTGATAATAATCCATTTGAATCATATCCATCTATCGCAGCATATACGCTATTTAATTTACCTTCCGTGATTGCACTATATGCACAACTTTCCATAAACTCTTCAACTTTAGCTGCATTTCCACTTAACGCATAACCATAAATAATAGGAAGAACATTCGCACCTTTGATCCACAAAAAATTAACAGCATCATGATTTCCTTGATAAGCATGTAAACTGGCAGCTGTGTGGTAAACGAACTCACCATCCTGTCCGAAAGGATATGCTATGATAGCATCGATATCTCGCATGGCAATCGTAGTAAAAAACATTTCATTAGCTATTTTTCCTGCATGATACATTATATTAAAAGTTTTTTTATCCTCTTTTTTTTCTGGAAAACAAATCCCAACAAAACGCTGACGAACCATATTTAAACTTCCTGTAACCATTATTTTATTCAAAATTAATCCGATTAAACCTTGTCGCGATTATTCTGCTTGCGACTTTAGTAATGGGAGTATATAGATCTTATAATTTTCCCGCCATTATAACCTCAATAATGATATTTGCATTGATAGATAATTATAACCTTCAACTGTACAATAAAATGTACTTGTACAGGTAGGATAGCAAATAGAGAGAATCTGTCAAATAAGCAATTCACCTAAACATGGACTAAATTTGAATCAACTACCCGCAATCATCATTTCTTCCAACAAAATCGATCCTGTCAAAATATTGCCACGTTTATCCACATCATTCCCCACTTCCACCACACGCTTATACATATCTTGTAACTTCCCTGCTACCGTAATCTCACTCACTGGATACTGAATTTCACCATTCTCCACCCAGTAACCACTCGCTCCTCGCGAATAATCACCTGTGATAAGATTCACACCCTGTCCCATCATTTCTGTAATTAACAATCCCCTGCCCATTGCTTTCAATAAAGCAGGCAAATCTTTATTTCCTGTTTGAATCGTCAAATTATGCATCCCGCCTGCATTACCGGTGGTTTTCATTCCTAATTTTCTTGCAGAATAAACTCCCAGTGAATATTGGCGGAGAACGCCGCCATCGACAAAAACATTGGGACGCGTTGCTACACCATCATCATCAAAGGGCGAACTCCCTAGCGCATAAGGCAAATGAGGCTGTTCGTAAATACGGACGAAATCAGGGAAGATTTTTTTATCCAAATGATCTACTAAAAATGACGCTTTACGATACAAGCTACCACCTTGGATCGCCGATGCAAAACTGCCTAACAATCCTCGCGCTTCTTCTGCAATAAAAATAACAGGCGCTTTCATGGTAGGAATACGTCTTGCCCCTAAACGCTGTACCGTGCGCTCTGCAGCTTGCCGCGCTACTTCAGAAATAGATTCTAGGCGCTCTGCATCTGTCGCAACCGTGTAATGACCATCACGCTGCATCTCCTCCCCTGCTTTAGCCACTAATGTGCAGCTAGCATGATGTTGTGTAAAAGGGAAATAACCGATAAATCCCAAACTGTTTGCATACAGGTGCAATCCTTCAATAGTAGAAACGATCACATCTTCTGCGCTCATAATACGCTTATCATAAGCCAGCGCTTCCCGTTCACATTCACAAGCAAGCGCAATCGCTTGTTCCACTGAAATTGGCCAAGGTGAAACTAAATCTATTTGCGGATAATTAAAGGCTAATTCTTCTCTGCACGCTAAACCAGACGCTTCATCTTCATCCGTAAATTTAGCAATATGACAAGCTGCTTCGACCGCCGCGCGAATGGCATCAGGGCGCAAATCGGACAGACTGGAAGAGCCGCTGCGTTTACCAAAATAAACCGTGATATCTACCGATTTATCTTGGCTATATTCGATAGTTTCAACTTCACCGTCTCTAGCGCTAACTGAAAAACCTTTATTGCGTCCAATATCGACTTCAGCCTGATCAGCCCCTAAGCGCGCAGCTTCTTTCAATATTTCTTGAGAAAGCGATTGCAAATGATTGACAGTCATTACCATTTTATCGAGGTTTTTCATAATTTATACCCATCACTGTGATCTAGTTCCACCAACAGTTAATTCATCCACCCGCATGGTAGGCTGACCCACACCTACGGGGACACTCTGGCCATCTTTACCGCAAATACCAATGCCGGTATCTAATTTCAAGTCGTTTCCTACCATCGAAATTTTGGTCAACACCTCAGGCCCGTTGCCAATCAGCGTCGCGCCTTTAACTGGAGCGCCGATTTTTCCGTTTTCAATTAAATAAGCTTCGCTTGCCGAAAACACAAATTTACCGGATGTAATATCCACCTGACCGCCGCCAAAATTAACGGCATAAAGACCTTTTTTAACGGAGGCAATGATTTCTTCTGGAGCCGATTGGCCGGGTAACATATAAGTATTCGTCATACGCGGCATAGGCAAATGAGCATACGATTCCCGCCGGCCATTGCCGGTTGATTGCACACCCATGAGACGTGCATTGCGTTTATCCATCATGTAACTACGCAAAATGCCTTTTTCAATTAAGACATTCTTCTGGGTCGGCGTTCCTTCGTCATCAATATTTAATGAACCACGGCGATCAGCCAACGTGCCATTATCCACAATCGTGCATAACTTACTCGCCACTTGCTGCCCCATCCGGCCGCTATAGGCAGAGATACCTTTGCGGTTAAAATCGCCTTCTAGTCCGTGGCCGACTGCTTCATGCAGCAAAACCCCTGGCCAACCGGGGCCTAATACCACCATCATGGGGCCGGCAGGTGCCTCGACTGCTTCAAGATTAACCAATGCTTGTCGGAGAGCTTCATCTGCATATTGAAAAGCAATATCAGTATTTAAAAAATAAGCATAATCAAACCGCCCGCCTCCGCCTGCATAACCTGATTCACGCCGGCCTTGATGTTCAACAATGACACTGACATTTAAACGGACTAACGGCCGCACATCACTCGCTACATGGCCATCGCTTGCCATCACGAATACGGTTTCATATTCGCCTGCTAAACTCAGATTCACTTGAATGATGCGTGGGTCTTTCTGTCGAATATAAGTATCAATACGCTGTAATAAAGACACTTTGTCTTTTTCAGAGAGCGAAGCCAAGGGATTAATCGGTTGGTATAAACGGTGTCCTGGTAATTGATGGAAGGCTTGAACAGCCTGCTCGCCGCCTTGTTTGGCAATACTGCGTGCAGCTTGTGCAGCCTGCTCCAACGCGGGCATGAGAATATCATCCGCGTAAGCAAACCCTGTCTTTTCCCCGCTCATCGCGCGCACACCCACACCGCGATCAATATCAAAACTACCGCCTTTAATAATACCGTCTTCTAGTACCCACGATTCGGAATAGACCGATTGAAAGTATAAATCTGCATAATCAATTTGCCGACCAGCTAATTGATGAATAACATGTTGCAATTCTTGATCAGTTAATCCCGCAGGATCGAGTAAATCGTGACGGGCTATCTCAAAGACATCTGTCATAGCTATACCCTGCCTTTAATATAAGTGGGTGAATTATGCCGGATCATAATGGCATAGTCATCTGCAATATTCTCAAAGAGGCTTGTCTTGCTTACTCTAATCTACTAGGATGAATCATTGGGATAAAACGCTGAGTAAGGATAAAGTCATGAGAACTTCTCATCTGATATTAACAGGTTTTGTCATCGGTTTGTTATTAGGAGGATGTTCAACGACAGGACAATCGACGTCACAACTTGCTTCTAATTTTATCAACAGGCAACAGATTACGCCGACGACAAAAGAAAGCTATCCTTCTAAAAATCCGCAAACGGTTGCTGTTTATTCAAAAACAGAATCACCGCGTAGTGCTTATCGTGTGATTGGGGTGGCGAGTGTGTCTAAATATAATCTCTTAGGGATGAAACGGCAAAATACGCAAATGCAGGAGATGATGAAAAAATTAGCGGCTTCGATTGGTGGAGATGGCATTATTGATATGACAGAAAATGAAGATACAATACGAGCGAATGTAATTGCGTTTCAGAAGATTTTAATTTAACAGTAAAATATTCTAGTGAATAAGCTGGCTAGAATATTAGCTCAGCAAACAACCCTTCTTAGTCGAGACAAACGCTCTCCGAATGAAATTCTTGATTACGATTCTATATAAAATAATCGAGCCTTTTTTAAATTAATTTACTGGAGATAATAAACATGAAAACCAAGCTTAGTGAATTTGAAAGCTTACCTCGAGAAATACAAAAACGTGTGTTCACTTTCTTTAGTCCAAAAGAATTAATAAATATTGCTTCCGTAAATAAAAATTTCCGTCAATTAAGCCAGGAAGAAATCAATCGACTGAAAAATCAACACAAAGACAACATTTTTTATACTGTAGGAAAACCCATTCATATCTCAAATCCAAAACGAACAATATTTGACATGGATGCAGGGACGGAATATCGAAAAAAAATACCAAATACCGAGATATATGAGTCATTTCTTGGAATAAATATTCAAACTGTCAGATTATTTAAAACAGAACATGAAGCCCTTGAATATTCAAGATTCTTAAGAACTGGCGACCAACTTCTTGAAGATACAGAAGTTTATCAACCAGCCATATTCAAAGTTATATATCTCCGCAACCTTGAGAATATTGCTGAGCATAATGAAGCTATAGTTATTAATCAGGGACGTCACTCTTTAGCAAGTGAGCGGAATGAAAGAATAGCTAATATTACCTATTTCGAAACCCACCGTAGCAACGTCATCCCCATTGAAGGCGTTTTAAAAATTCACCTCTATAAAATAGGTGAATTTAAAACACATGGGCCTATCGATTATTCTAATCTTGATTTTATTGAAGAAAATAAATCTTCATTTTCCATCAAAAGAAGCTGTGCAATTAGCTAACTTCATCGCTTTCACACTGCCACGTTCTAATAGAAAAACGTGGCAGTTTATTATCATATTTCCGATCACTTAAATTGCGGCTTTTCATCAGATTGACAATTAAATAAAGAAAGTACATAATTAGGAAGAAGGAAGAAAAGGAGGAGTAAGTAAAATGCTCAATATCAAACACCCAGAAGCCGACAGGCTTGCCCGCTTATTAGCTCAGCAAACAGGTGAGACCATCACAGAAGTAGTCATAGAAGCCTTGCGAGAAAAACTGCTGCGGGAACAAGGAAAACGTGCGCCCACCGAGTTGAAAGAAAGCTTATTATCGATTGGGCAACGTTGCGCAAATCTTCCTGACCAGGATAAGCGTTCGCCTGATGAAATTCTCGGTTATGATTCTAGTGGCTTACCAAAATAAGGATATTATTCTGTGGTATTAGATACTTCTGCTATTTTAACGATTTTATTCGACGAACCAGAAGCCACCACTTTTGCCGAACTCATTAGCAAAGATTCAAAGCGATTACTTTCTGCAGGTACAGCGTTAGAATTAATGATTGTAATAGAAGCCCGGAAAGGTGAAGCAGGTGGCCGGGAATTAGATTTATTATTACACCGAGCCAAAATTGATATCGTTCCATTCGACAGTGAACAGGCAGAAATTGCAAGAATTGCGTGGCGTCGCTTTGGTAAGAGCAATCACCCTGCGGGTCTAAACTTTGGTGATTGCTTTGCCTATGCGTTAGCAAAAATTTCTAGCGAACCATTATTGTTTAAAGGAAAAGATTTTAGTTTAACTGATATCTCGTTTATTCCCTTTTAAGAAAGTTCCGACGTTTTCGGCTTCGCCAGCCCTAACACCGGCTCATCACTTCGTATCACCACCTCCCGCTGCGGATAAGGCGGCTTAATACCATGCTTCTCAAATTCATCCCATATCGTCATCAACACAGAAGACATCACGCTCGTTCGAGATGCAACCTGACGAATATTTACATAATACCGAACTTCAAAATCCATCAAGCCATTGTTCATTTCTTTCAAATACACTTCCGGTGTCGGGGTTTTCAATACATCTTTATGTGCTGCTAAAACATTTTGAATAATCACTTTTACTTCATGCGGGTTATCATTTAAATCAATATGAATATGCAGCACCGAGCGAACAATATTATTTCTCGCGGTCCAGTTGATAAATGATTTATTAAATATTTCCGTATTAGGAACCACTAATTCCATGTTATCCCATGTACAAACGGTAACAGCACGACTGCCGATATGAATCACATCACCTTCCATTCCGCCGACACTCACAATATCCCCTACTCTCAACGGACGTTCTAACAAAATCAAAAATCCGCAAACAAAATTATTCGCAAGATCTCTTAAACCAAATCCAATACCGAAAGCTAAGGCACCTGCTACCACTGCCAATGCTTGCATGTCTATGCCTAATACTCTTAAGCACAAGAAAACACCCAATACGATCATGGCATACTGACTTAAAATTGCAATACTATTTCGAATACCCATGTCTTTGGTGCGAGACAACAAGAGTCGATAAACAAATTCGCGTATCCATTTCGTTGTCCACCAAAATACAGAAATTACAACGCATAATTCAATAATATTAAGAGGTGTAATAGTGGTATTAAGGACATGCGCCAACTGATAATGTAATAATCGCGTTAATCTCTCGACAATGGGTGATTGTTTATCCCAACCATAGAGCAAAAATAACAACGCCCAAGCAGATAAAAATAGGGTGATACGCAATACCTTATGAATTGGCTTTAAAAATGCTTCTGTCCATAACCAACCATTATTAACGTATTGAATCATCACGCGGGAAAGTTGCTCCATCCCATCTGATAATAAGCCACGTAAAATCATATAGCCAATAAGTACGATGAGGAAAATCCCCTCATACCAAGCAACCGTCATAACCAGATTCATATAACCAATTAAGCCAATGACAGAATTACCAAACATCAGCAGGGGGACCAGTAACCCAATAAAACGAATACTCTGACGAAAATAAGGATGATACGACTCCATATGGGAAAGCATTAAATTAGGAACCACATCCCAGGAGCGGAGTAATAACAAGGAAACAATCATCAGGAATAACAAAAATAACCGGTCACTGAGTGTTTTGATTTCATAAATCAGGGGTAATTGATGGACAAATACAGTAAATGCAATAATGGTACCGCCAATAAAAATAATCCATTTCAAACGGTGAAATAATTTCACATCATGCCCGGAGGTGTGATGGGTGGTTTCTAATAAACATAAACGTGCAACCGTTAGCATACAGCGGCATATCAGCCAGACCAAGGATAAATAAACAATGAAAATAAAATTCTGCAATGGCATCCCAAAGAAAAATAAAATACCGATCAGATTACCGATCAAAATCAAATCAATAAAATTACGTCGTAACCATTGTAAGCTCAACCATTTGGAATTAATTTTTTCTCGCCATACAGAAGGGCGTTCTAATAAACGATTCAGTCCGCGATACAATGATAAGCTGGCTGTGATGACAAAAATCTCCGCGAGAATAAATAAACTCCAGGCTAAAACATTCGTTAATTCAATTCCTCGGATTAAATTCGTCGATAAACTTTTTACTACTTGAAACACCAAAGCAGGCACTAATAAAGTTTCTTTGCCAAGGTCTAATAACGTCTTAAAACTAAATGTGGGAAACCCTTGTCGGGCCGATAATTCACTCTGCAAGGCTTGATCTAATACTTTACGGAATACTGTTAAGCTTTCATTTAATTTATCTAAAGCGATATCAGTTGCTTTATATTGCTCTTTTAATACCATCAATTTGGCTACATCCGATGGGCCCCCTGCCTGCTTTTTTTGCGTTAAATAAGCAATATGGGTATCAAGTGCACTCATTCGTGTATTTAATACGGAATCCACTCGGCTAATCTGTTTACTTAATACCTGCACTTGATTGCTAATCTCACTCAGCAGACTAATCGAATTACCTCTGATCACTGCTAACTTCATCTGTTGAATTTGATCTTTATACCGCGCCATCAAGGATTGGATATAAGCGAAATTGGCTTTTTCATTGGCATAAAAAATATCATCTTCTAGGGCAGAATAAGTATCTTTCGATTGAGGAGCAAGTTCCAACTTCGCTGCGCGCTCATAGAGTTTATTAAGACGCTGCAGCCACATATTTTGCTGCTCTTGATACGCTAATTCCTCATTCACTTGCTGTTGCTTAATATCCAGCATCTTGCGCGATTTCAATAAAGCGGTTGCGCGGTTATA
>Ga0070738_10008101_pt1 | contig 10216 bp, 7 predicted proteins | sample Coa_R2_2_FD_66446 | JGI IMG/M metagenome (GOLD analysis project Ga0070738, IMG submission 66446) | Surface soil microbial communities from Centralia Pennsylvania, which are recovering from an underground coalmine fire - Coalmine... | ecosystem: Environmental > Terrestrial > Soil > Unclassified ... | reverse complement strand
GCGTCAAGGCGATCATCTCCCGGCCCGGTGATGCCGCCCCGCCCCTGGTGCTCGACCTGCCGCTGCCGGGAGCTCACCTGAAGGAAGCGCATGATGCGAGCTTCCACGATCTCTCCGCTCACCCCTGGGCCGGTTTGCCGGTCGATATGCGTCTCCAAGCATCCGACGCGCTGGGGCAAACCGGCGAGAGCGAAACGATCCGGACGACCCTGCCGGAGCGCGTCTTTCATCACCCCGTGGCGCGCGCCATCATCGATCAGCGCAAGCAATTGACGCTGGACCCGTCGCAGCGCGAGGTCGTCGCCGAGACGCTCTCGGACCTGTCGCTGCGGCCACGCCTCTTCGACGACGACACCGTGGTTTTCCTGGCGCTCCGCACCGCGCAGGCGCGTCTCGTCCTCGACAAGGAGGCGGCCGCCATTCCGGCCGTCCAGCAGCTTCTTTGGGAAACCGCGCTGCGCATCGAAGACGGCCGCAGTTCGCTCGCGCAGCGCGACGTCCGCGACGCGATGAAGGCACTGCAGGATGCGCTGGCGCGCAACGCGCCGGATGCCGAGATCGATCGGCTGACCCGCGAGCTTCGCGAGGCGATGGACCGCTATCTCCAGGAACTCGCGCAGAACATGCAGCGCCAGGGCGACCAGGATCAGAACTCGCCGCCGCTCGACCCCTCCAAGATGCTGAGCCAGCAGGATCTGCAAAGAATGCTCGACCGTGCGCGCGAGCTCGCCCGGACGGGTTCGCGCGATGCGGCGCGCGATCTGCTGTCGCAGCTTCAAGAGATGCTCGAGAATCTCCGCATGGCCCGGCCCGGCCAGATGCAGGGTGGTCAGGGTCAGGCGATGCGCCAGATGCAGGAGATGATGCGCCGGCAGCAGCAATTGCTGGACAGGAGCTTCCGCCAATCGCGCCAGGGTCAGCAGGGACAGCGCGGCCAGCGCGGCAAGAATGGACAGCAGAACGGGCAACAGAACGGCCAGCCGCAGATGGGCGATGGACAAGGGGACGGCGATATGGCCGGCGACCAGGAGGCGTTGCGGCGCATGCTGGGCGAGATGATGCGCAAGCTCGGCGAGCAGTCAGGCGACATCCCGCAATCCCTCGGCCGCGCCGAACGCGCCATGCGCGGCGCGGCAGACGCGCTGTCGCGCGGCCAGCCCGGCAATGCAATCAGCCCGCAAACGGAGGCGCTCGACCAGTTGCAGCAGGCGGCGCGCAGCATGGCCGAGCAGATGATGGGACAGTCGGGCGCGGGTCGGCCGGGCGGCACCGATCCGGGGGATCGCGACGGGCTGCGTCAAGCCGAGCGTGATCCCTTCGGCAGACTCAATGCGCAGGACCACGCCAATGGCGGCGTCGACGACGGAGGCGCCATGCGCATGGGCAATGGTCCCCTCAACAACTATGCCGTCGAGAAGGCGAAGGGAATTCTCGAGGAACTGCGCCGCCGCGCCGGCGAGCGCAGCCGTCCCGAGATCGAGCGCGACTATATCGACCGGCTTCTGAAGCAGTTCTGACGATCGCCGCGCTCCGCCGTTAGTTTTGCATCCGGCAAGGAGAGCGCCATGAAGATCGGAATCGTCGGGGCGGGCGCGGTCGGTTCGGCTTGCCTCATGGCGACGGTCATGCGGGGAGCGGCACGGGAAATCGTGCTCGTCGACCGCACGCGCGAGCGCGCCCGCGCGGTTGCAGCGGATATCCGCTATGGCGCGCCGCTCTCGCCCGCCGCCACCCTCCACGACGGCGACTATGGCGACCTCGCCGGCGCGTCTCTCGTCATGATCACGGCGGGCATCAACGAGAAGAGCGGCGGTGCGACCGACCGCAGCGACAGTGCCGGACGCCTCAGGCTGCTCGAGGCCAACGCGCAGATCTATGACGAGATCGTGCCGCGGATCGCCGCCGCGGCGCCTGACGCGATCCTTCTCGTCGTGACCGATCCGCCCGATCCGCTGGCGGATCATGTTCGCCGCCACGCGCCGCAGCAGAAGGTCCTGAGCACCGGCACCTTTCTCGACAGCCTGCGATTCAGTGTTCATCTCGCCGCCTACCTTGCGGTCGATCCTCGCTCGGTCGACGCGCAGATCTTGGGCGAGCACGGTACGACCGAGGTCTTCGCCTGGTCGGCGGCGCGCGTCGGCGGCTTGCCGCTGCTGGCGGCATTGGCACAACATGGGTTGTCGATCGACAAGACGCGCGCGGTCGTCGAGCGCGAGGTCCGCTTCGCCAATATCGCCATCATCGAAGGCAACAAGGCGAGCCAGTACGGCATCGGCATGGTGTCGGCGCGGATCGCCGAAATGATCCTGCGCGACGAGCAAGCGGTCGCACCCATCGGCAGCTACAGCGAAAAATACGGCGTCACGCTTTCGCTTCCGAGCGTCGTCGGCCGACAGGGCGTTTTGCGCATTCTGGAGCCGGAGCTATCCGACGAGGAGGAAAGAGCGCTTGAGCGGAGCGCCGATGCGCTCCGAGAAGCGTTGCGCAAGATCAGAGCGCCGACCGGCCGGTGAATGCCGCTACTGCGCCAGCTCCTCATCCACCGCGGCGCAGATCTCTTCCAGGGTAAATGGCTTTACGATGACGCGGTGGATCAGCGCCTCCAAATTATGGGCCCGCTGCCGTTCGCTGGCATAGCCGGTCATCAGCAGGATCTTCATCTTCGGATAATCCTTGCTGGCCTTCAGTGCGAGCGCGATGCCGTCGAGTTCGGGCATGACGATGTCGGTCAGCAACAAGTCGAAGCTTCCGCCGGCCAAGGCGCCGAGCGCGGCGGAGCCGTCCGGAACCGGCGTCACATCGTGACCGGAATGGCGCAGCGCACGCGTGACGAAGGCGCTTACCGCCGCGTCATCCTCCGCCACCAGGATCCGCGCCATGGCCACCCTGAAGCTCAACCGCCCGCATCGAAGGTGACGACGACGCCCGTCGCTGCTTCGCTCGGCTGCGCCACGCTGGTCCGAAAGGGAACGCTGGCGCCCGGCGGAAGACGCTCATCGCTGACGGTGAACGACCAGGATTGCAGCTCCTTCTTGTTGCCGTCCTGCAAGATCACCTTGAGCTTCGGCACCGCCCGCGCCAGCTTCGACACATTGACCACTTTGCCCTGTATGACGAGCGTCGGCAGCCCGTTCTCGGTATCGCGACTCGTCGCGACATCGCTCAGTTCGAGATCGCTCTGGGCGCTCGCCGGAGCGAGGCCCAGCATGGCGTAGAAGCGGCTCGCCGCCGGCCAATAGCCCACGATCCGCTCGCGCGCGATCCACAACCCGCCGCCGATCAGCAGGATGATCAGCGCTGCATAAAGCACCCATCCGAGAGAAGACCAGATCGTCCGCGGCGGCGGCGCCAAGGCGGGAAGCTGCGTCCGTCCCGTGGCGCGCAAAGGCGGCGGCTCCGCTTCGGGTTCCGGCGTCGTCAAATCGACCCGGCGCGGCGCGTCTTCGGGCGGAGCCTGGCGCCAAGTATGGGCGCAACTTGCGCAACGCACCAATCGCCCGGTCGCACCGAGCGCTCGCGGATCGACCAAGTACCGGGTCGAGCAGACGGGGCAAGTAACGATCATAAGTGCCGGCGCGCCTTTTTCTCCTTATAGGGCGAGAGCCGGCATGAGGCAAGGATGTGCCATATTCCGCGCCGACATTTGGCGATCATCGAGCGTTCGATCGGGCGCGAGCGCAGAATTTGCGAATCGCGACTTGCCTCGACTGTATTGACCGCGGGCGGCGGCAAGCATCGCTGCTCTTCGTCTTTCGCCGGCATAAACTGCCACGCTGCATATAATTTATGGTAGAATTCTTTGTTGGCTTACTTTGGGGCGTGGCGCGCAGCCGGCGTCACGGGTAGGGGCTTTAGAATCTTAATGCTTCGGACTGCGCTCCGGTCACTGCCGCCCGGCCTTCGGCGGATCGGCAGGGTGGCGCTTTTCACGGCAGGTGGCATAGAAGTTCTGGCGGCCCTGGCGGGCGTGGCTTCGCTCGTCGCGCCCGCCGCCGTATTGGCGCGAGAGGGCGAAAGCACCGAAGATCCGGCCGCCGCGCATGCCGAAGCTGTCCGCCTGGCACGCGCCGGCCGAACGGCCGAGGCGCTCTCGCGTTTGGAGGAGCTTGCCCGGAAGCACCCGCAGGATGTCAGCATCGCCTGGGATCTGGTGGTCATCCGGAATTGGGCCGGACGGGATGCCGAGGCGGTTCGATCCTTTGAAGCATTGCCCCCCGGCAATACGCCGGCCTATGTCCTCGAAGCTGCCGCCCGGTCCTATCGCAATCTCGGACGGTTTTCGGAGGCGGTCGCGCTCTATCGCCGGGCCCGCGAGCGCGAGCCCGGTGATACCGGCGCCATCGCCGGCGAAATCGAAAGCCTGACCGATAGTCCCGATGCCGCGGCGGCGCTCCGCCTCGCCGAGCGCGCCCTGCAAGCTCATGGCGGAGACGTGGCGGTGCTGGTTGCCGCCTCCTATGCGGCGCGCGCCGCCCAGGTCCCGGTCGAGGCCTTGCGCTACGCCGATCGTGCGCTCGTGATTGAACCCGGCAATCGTGACGCCCTGCGCCAACGGCTCTTGGCGGTCGACGCCTTGCGAATCTCCGATGTTGCATTGCGCCTGGCGCGCGCCAATCCAGGGCTCCTGTCGGCCGAGGAGATGCGCCGGCTCGAAGGGAATGCGGCAGCCGCGCTCGTGCGATGGGGTTCCCTTGAGCCGCCGAGCGAAGCGGAACGCTTCGCCGTGACGGACCGCGCCATCGCCGAGCTGGACGGGCTGATCGAGCGCTGGTCCAAGGAAGGACCATCCGCCGCGGCCGATCTTCGCCGCGCCCGCATGGACCGGCTGATCGCGCTTCACGAGCGCTCCCGCATGAGCGAGGTCGTGGCCGAATATGAGAGCCTGTCGCATGACGGCGGCGAGATCCCGGCCTATGTCCTGCCCGCGGTCGCCGGCGCCTATCTCTATTTGCGGCAACCCGAGACCGCTCGCGATCTTTATCGCCGCGCCGTCGCCGCCGATCCGAAGAACATGGAAGCGCGGCTGGGCCTGTTCCACGCGCTGATCGAGACCGAGGAATTCGAGGAAGCGCGCCAGGTGGTCGACGACGCGGCGCGTCTCCCCTCGCCTTGGATCTACCTTAAGGGATCGCCTCTCCCGAAGCCCAATGACGACAAGTTTGCCGCCGATCTCGCCGCGGCGAATGAGCGTCTCTATGCCGAGGATCTGCCCGAGGCGGAGCTGCGCTTTGCCGGTCTCTCGGATGCCGCGCCGAACAATACGGCGGCGCGCGTCGGCCTCGCCAATGCCTATGCCTCGCGCGGCTGGCCGCGACGCGCGCGGGAAGAATTGGAGATCGCACAGGCGCAAAAGCCGCAAGACCTCGATATCGAGGCGGCTCGCGCCCGCAACGACTTGGCGCTCCAGGACTGGCCGCGCGCCGAGGCGGAAATCAGCGGCTTGGCGCGGCGTTTCCCGGAAAGCCTCGATGTCCAGCAGCTCGAGCGTGATTGGGAAAACCATCGGCGTTGGGAGCTGCAGGTGACGGCGGAGCGCGACCTTCGCGCGACCAGCAACGTCATCGGCAGCAATGCGCTGACCGTCGGCGCGCAGCTCTATTCGCCGCCGATCGCCGATGATTGGCGCCTCTTCGGCGGCGATCGCATCGCCCATGAGCGCGAGCCCGAAGGCAATATCACGGAGCGCCTCTATGACATCGGCGCGGAATATCGCCACGGCGACGTCACGGCGACGGCCGCCGCGCTGATGGCGCAATATGGCCCACAACGCTTCGGCGCGCAGGTCGGCGCCACCTGGTCGCTCGACGACCGCTGGAGTCTCGGCGGGGGTGGCGGGATCTTCTCGGTCAATACGCCGCTTCGCGCGCTGCTCAACCGCATAACCGCCGACGAGGTCGATCTCAAGGCCGGCTATCGCGAGAGCGAGTCGCGTGCCTTTCTGGCGACGGCGCAGGTGCTGCCGTTCTCCGATGGCAATTTGCGCAGCATCCTTGGCGGCCATGCCGAGCAACGGATCTGCTCGGCGCCGCATTGGCATCTCGATGCGACGCTCGATCTCGCGGCGTCGCAGAACACGCGGACCGGTACCCCTTACTTCAACCCGCGACACGATGCTTCGAGCTTTTTCGGGATCGACGCGACGCAGATACTCTATCGCCGTTATGACTTCTCCTACGACCACCGCCTCGTCGCCACGATCGGCCCCTATTGGGAACAGAACTTCGGAACCGGTGCGGCTTGGGGCGTACGCTATGAGCATCGGATCAAGGCCGATGACAGGTTGGAGGCGGCACTTGGCGTCGGCTTCTCGCGTCAGCCCTATGATGGCGTCTACGAGAGCAGCATCGCCTTCACGCTCAATCTGACCTGGAGGTTCTGAGCCGATGCCAAGCCGCGCCGCGATGCTGCTCTTCGCCACGGCATGGATTCTTCTCGCCGGCATTTTTTCCGCGACCTCCGGTCTGGCGGCGGTCGAGCCGCGCTTCATCGCGCTGTGCTATCACAATGTCGAGGACAGCGATCCCGATCAGACCTATGTCGGCGTCACCACCGGCAAGCTGATCGAGCAGCTAAGCTGGCTCGATCGCAACGGCTATCATTTCATCTCGGTCGACGACCTCATCGCGGCGCGCGAGGGGCGTCACGAACTGCCATCCAAGTCGGTGCTGCTCACCTTCGATGATGGGTTCGAAAGCTTCTACACCCGCGTCTTCCCGGTTCTGAAGGCGTTGCGCGCGCCCGCGATCTTCGCGGTGACCGGCGCTTGGGTAACCGGCCGGCCGGGAGATTTCGTCACCTATGGCGATCGCCGATTGCCGCGCGATTTCTTCGTGAGCTGGGACCAAGTCCGCGAAATGATGGCGTCGGGCCTCGTTGAGATCGCCTCGCATACCGACGCGCTCCATCAGGGAATCCTGGCCAATCCGCAGGGGAACGCCGAGCCCGCCGTGGTCACGCACCGCTTCGACACTCATTCCGGCTATGAGACGGAAGAGGCTTATCGCCGACGCCTCGACGGCGATACGGAAGCGATGGCGCGGCTCATCCAAAAGGAGACCGGCCGCCGCCCGCGCGTGCTCGTGTGGCCTTATGGCGAGTACAACCGGCTGGCGGTGACCATCGGCGCGGCGCATGGCATGCCGATCACCCTCAGCTTGGCGGAGGGCTCGGCAACGCTGAGCGCGCTCGGCGCGGTACCGCGCGAATTGATCAATCAAGATCCGTCGCTCGCCAGCTTCGTCACCGACCTCCGGCAAATCGACCGGCGCGGGCCGGTGCGCGCGGTCCAGCTCGACCTCGACTATGTCTATGACCCCGATCCCGCACAGATGGACCGGAATGTCGGCGTCCTGGTGCAGCGCATTCACGACCTGTCAATCAGTACGGTCTATCTGCAAGCCTTTGCAGATCCCAATGGCAGCGGCCTCGTGCGCCAGGTCTATTTCCCGAATCGCCAACTGCCGATGCGGGCCGATCTCTTCAACCGCGTGGCCTGGCAGCTACGCACGCGGGCGCGCGTCCAGGTCTATGCCTGGATGCCGGTTCTGGCGTTCGATTTCGGCGATGCCGGACCGATGCAACATGTCGCCCCCTGGAACCCCGCCGCCGATCCTGCCATCTCCGCCGCAGCCAAGGAGAACTATCAGCGGCTCTCCCCTTTCGATCCGACCGTGCGGCGGCGAATCCGGGAGCTTTACGAGGATCTGGCGCGCAGCGCTCCCGTCGCCGGTCTGCTCTTCCATGATGACGCGCTTCTCTCGGACCATGAGGATGCGAGCTCGGCCGCGCTCGACGCCTATGCGAAAGCCGGGTTGCCCCGATCGATCGACGCCATAAGAGGCGACCCGCAGCTCTTCGCGCGCTGGACCCGGCTCAAGACCGACGCCTTGATCGATTTCACGCAAGAGCTTGCCGCGGCGGTGCGACAATACCGCGCGCCCCTCCGGACGGCGCGGAACATCTATGCAAGGCCGCTGCTCGAGCCCCAGAGCGAGGCGTGGTTCGCCCAGCAATATGACCGGTTTCTCGCCGCCTATGACGAGGTGGTCGTCATGGCGATGCCGCGGATGGAAGGCGTGCCCGATGCGGAGGCCGATGCTTGGCTTCGACGCCTGGTCGTGGTTGCGTCGTCCCGGCCCGGCGGCCTCGCCAAGACCGTCTTCGAGCTGCAAGCGGTCGATTGGCGCAAAGGCGCCAAGGATCCCGCCCGCCATATTTCGAGCGAGGTGCTTGCCGGCGAGATGCGCTTGCTGAGCCGGCTCGGCGCCTTGAGCTTCGGCTACTATCCCGACGACTTCGTCAGCGATCTTCCCAAGCTGCAAGCGATCCGTCCCGCCTTCTCACTGCAATCGCATCCCTATCGCGAACCTTGAGCGAGCACCTTTCGGATGAGCGAGCACATTCTCGGGCCCCTGACGATCCTGCTGGTGATCTATTCGGCCAATGCCAGCAACGTCCTGCTCGAATTCGTCTTCTTCTATCCCCTGTTCATGTCGTGGATATGGATGGCGGGGGGCGCCTATTTCTATTTCCATTGGGAGCGGCGGCATGGCGGGCCGGACAGTCTGCCGGACCTGCCGTCGCCGCCGCCGCTCGTCTCCGTCCTGGTGCCGTGCTTCAACGAGGGCGAGAACGTCGCCGAGACGATCGCCGGCGTGGCGGCGCAGCACTATCCGAATCTGGAGATCATCGCGATCGATGACGGGTCGAGCGACGGCACGGGCGCCGCGCTGGATCGACTCACGGCGCGTTACCCCCAGCTCCGTGTGGTGCACCACGCGACTAATCAGGGCAAGGCGATGGGGCTGCGCATGGGGGCGCTGGTCGCGCGTGGCGAATATCTCGTCTGCATCGACGGCGACGCCGTGCTTCACCCCAACGCCACCGCCCATCTGGTCGCGCCGCTCATCCGTTGGCCGCGCGTCGGCGCCGTCACCGGCAATCCGCGCATCAGGACGCGCTCGACGCTCCTCGGCCGAATCCAGGTCGGCGAATTCTCCTCGATCATCGGCCTCATCAAGCGGGCGCAGCGCGTCTATGGCAATGTCTTCACCGTGTCGGGCGTCATCGCCTCCTTCCGCCGCGCGGCGCTGCAACAGGCCGGCTATTGGAGCCTCGATATGGTGACGGAGGACATCGATGTGAGCTGGGCGCTCCAGCTCAATCACTGGAGCATCCAGTATGAGCCCAACGCCATCGCCTGGATCCTCATGCCCGAGACCTTCAAGGGCCTGTGGCGGCAGCGGCTGCGTTGGGCGCAGGGCGGTGCCGAGGTCTTTCTGAAGCATGTGCGGCAGATCTGGACCTGGCGGCGGCGGCGCATGTGGATGCTGATCAGCGAATATATTTTCAGCGTCGCCTGGGCCTTTGCCTTCCTCTTCTCGCTGGTGCTCTGGGCCGTGGGCAAGTTCGTGGCGCTGCCCGAGGGTCTCAACGTGCCGACCATCGTTCCGCCGGCCTTTTGGGGCCTCTTGCTCGCCACCACCTGTCTCTTCCAATTCGCCGTCGCGCTCGCCATCGAATCGCGTTACGAGCGCCGCCTGCTGCGCTCGATCTACTGGATCATCTGGTACCCCATGGCATTCTGGCTGATCTCGCTGGCGACGACGCTCGTCGGCTTTCCGCGCGCGCTCTTCAAGCGCGGCGGCAAGCGGGCGGTGTGGACGAGCCCGGATCGGGGATTCCGGTCATTCTCCCCCCCGACCTGATCATCGAGGCTTCGTGCAGCCTGCCGCTTTGGCTGCGAGCGCGGGACTGGCTGCTCACCGCGGCCGTCTGGGTCGTCTATTTCTGGCTGATCTCCGACACGTTCAGCTATTTGCACTACCTCTTCCGGTCACTCTCGCAGAGCGAGCCGATACCGGCGGATCTCGCGCGCTTCACCGGAATATTCGCGACGCTGCAATCCTATGTACTCGTGATCATAACGAACGCCGTGATCCTGGTGATCTGGGCGCTCTACAATCGAATCCGCTTCCGCGGCCGCGAGCGCCGCAAATTCTCGCCGGCCGTAACGCTCCGGGATCTGGCGCGGCTTCACGACGTCCCGGTATCGGATGTGGCGGCTTGGCAGCTCGCGCGGATTCTGGTCATCCATCACGACGGCGCAGGCAAGCTGGCGCGCGTCGAGATAAAAGCGCCCCCAGGGGTCGATGTGCCGGCAGCCGAGACAATTTGACCGGCCGAGGCGCAACGCCGCGATCACGGGCATCCGCCC
>Ga0070738_10008100_pt1 | contig 10217 bp, 8 predicted proteins | sample Coa_R2_2_FD_66446 | JGI IMG/M metagenome (GOLD analysis project Ga0070738, IMG submission 66446) | Surface soil microbial communities from Centralia Pennsylvania, which are recovering from an underground coalmine fire - Coalmine... | ecosystem: Environmental > Terrestrial > Soil > Unclassified ... | reverse complement strand
CCCCCCAGGGGTGCGAGCACAGCCGCGCCAGGTAGACATTGTCCCACATCTGGTCGTAGGCCGGGAAATAGGGCGGCGACCAGGTAAAGCTGTGGTGCACGATCGCGAGGTCGTGCTCGGCCGCCGCCTGCCAGATCGGTTCGAGGCTCGGGTGATCGACCGGCATGTCGTTGTCGAGCAGCGGCTGCACCGCGACCGCCCATTTCGACCGGCCCCAGTCGCGGATCTCCTGCACCGCCGAAACCACGTCGCGGGTCGAGGCGACGATCGGCCCCTTCAGCCGGTCGGGATAGGGGCCGCAGAATTCCTGCATGTGGCGGTGATAGGCGCGGATGAGGCCGACCTCGAGGCTGACATCGGGCAGGCCGACGACGCTGGTCCACACCGAGGGCACGAGGAAATGCACGTCGCTGCCTTCCTCGTCCATGTCGAGGACGCGGTTGTCGGAGCGGTCGTCGATAACGCCGGGGGAGGGGCGGCGCCGGCCGCGCCACTGGCGCTCGTCGGTCGAGCCCTTGCGCGGCTCGGCCTCGCCGAGGGTGCGCTCGTAGGCGCGCTGGGCAAAGCGGTAGGTGTGGCGGATGCCGCCGTCGACGGTGCGCGACTTGACCGCGACCTTGTAGGGCGCGAGGTCGGCGAGGCGCGGGCGAAAGCCGGGATCGACGTATTTCTCCAGCACGTCGGCGCCGGGGTCGATATGGGTGTCGGTGTCGTAGACGCGGAACCCTGCCCTCATCGCCGTTCTCCTTCCCGCCACGCCCGGCCAGTATACTATAGGCCGGCAACCAGGATGCGGGAGGAACGCGATGGACGCCATCGTCGGCAGCGGCAAGTACCGCTACAAGGTGCACGAGAACTGGCAGAAGGCGCCGCCCGAGCTCGACGTGCGGGCCTGCGCCGTGTCGGTCGACTCGCAGGACCGGGTCTATTGCTTCAGCCGCCACAAGGAGCATCCGGTCGTCGTCTTCGATCCGGACGGCAACGTGCTCGGCACCTGGGGCGCCGGGCTGTTCCTGCAGCCGCACTCGATCCGCATCGACGCCAACGACGTCGTTTGGATCTGCGACGAGTTCCACCAGCAGTTCTACACCTTCACCACCGAGGGCAAGCTGCTCAGCACGATCGGGGTCAAGGGCTACCGCTCCGACACCGGCGTCGACAACGACGATTTCTCGTCGAGCTCGTGGAAGAACGTCAAGTACGGCGGGCCGCCGTTCAACCTGCCGACCGACATCGCCCAGGCGCCGTCGGGCGAATTGTTCATGACCGACGGCTACGGCAACGCCCGGGTGCACAAGTTCACCGCCGACGGCAAATACCTGATGTCGTGGGGCGAGCCGGGCACCGCGCCCGGGCAGTTCAACCTGCCGCACGGGGTGTGGATCGACCGGCGCGGCCGGGTATTGGTCGCCGACCGCGAGAACGACCGGGTCCAGGTCTTCGATCAGGAGGGCAGGTTTCTCGAAATCTGGCCGGTCGAGCTGATCGGGCCGGCGTTCTTCTATGTCGACCGCGACGACATCGTCTACATCCCCGAGCACAACGGCGGGATGATCTCGATCCTCACCCTCGACGGCGAGCGGCTGGCGCGCTGGGGCGACATGATCCACAAATCCACGCACGGCATCTGGGGCGACAGCCGCGGCAACATCTACGCGGTGCAGCCGGGCGAATGGGGCCGCATCCGCAAGGTCATCAAGTACGAGCGCCTGTAGCGGAACTCGCGCGGAGCGGGGGTGTTGACCGGGCGCAATCACCGGAGGCGCGAGATGAACCAAGGCAGAGCGCAACGATATCGGGCGGCGGCCGCGGCGGCGATGCTGTTGGCCGGCGGCCTTGCCGGGTGCTATTACCCGCCGCCGCCCCCGCCGGCGGCGCCGCCGCCGGCCCCGCCCCCGCCGCCGGCCGCGGTCGTGGCGCCGGCCCCGCCGCCCCCGCCGCCGCGCGTCGCCTACCGGCGCTGCCCCTATGGCTGGCACCTGGTGCGCGGCCACTACAACCGCTGGGGCCATTGGGTGCCGCCGCGCTGCCGCCCCAACCGGCGGTACTATTAGCACGCCGTCCAGTACCCGCGATCATGGGGCGCGGTGGCGCGAAGAAAACGCTTTAACCGCGAAGGACGCAGAGGATACGCGAAGGGGCCTCGGCACTCGCGCACCGACCGTACTTGACTAACTTCATGCAACATGAATATATTGCCAGCCATAATTTGCCGCTGCCGCCCGTGAGCGTGGCGTCCCTGTTCCGCCGCAGCTGTTCGGGCAGGAACGCGACGATGGCAGTGGGTTACACATGGCCATTTATGATCCAACCTTGCGCACGAACGCCGCGATCGCCCAGCGGCTCATCGCGACGCGTCGAGCACTCGGATATTCTCAGGCTGAGTTGTGCCGACGCACCGGCATCGCACCGAATACCTATAACCAATACGAAAAAGCTCGTAACCGGCCGGATTGGGAAAATGCCAATCGACTTTGTGATGGACTTGGAATCACGCTGGATTGGATTTTCAGAGGCGACCCCAGTTCTGTATCGAATAAACAAGCGGGCGTTGATCGGTCCAACGCGCGCGTTTTAACCATCAATCATCCCTGCGCCATGACAGCAGAAGACGACACTCTCGGGCTGAGGCTCAAAAACTTACGTATGGAGAGGGGCGAGACCCAGGCTATCGTGTCGGCGGCAACAGGAATCTCGCGCTCCCATCTGGCAAATATCGAAGGCGGCCGGGACACGCCCGGATGGGGAACCGCCGTGGCGTTGGCTGCGTATTTTGGCTGTTCGCTCGATTGGCTCGCATCCGTAGCCGATCAGATTCAGCCCGGCTCGGCGACTGTGGCAAACGAGAATGAGGCTCTTCTCTTGCATTTGTTCCGCGCCCTCCCGCGGGACGAAGCGGACGCGATCCTCAAATTGCTCTTTGGACGCGTGCGGCCCAATCGGTATTGATACGAGCAATCGAAGCCGGAACGAAAATTGGCTCACCCGATCGAGGGTGAACCACAATCTCCCTGCAACATGTTGATTTTTCTAAACCGTACACGGGCAAAAATGGCGACCCCGGCTGGATTCGAACCAGCGACCACCAGCTTAGAAGGCAGGTGCTCTATCCATCTGAGCTACGGGGCCACGCGGCGCTCCGATCTAGACCCGGACGCGGTCGTAACGGAAATTGTCGGCGTAGCTTTTCGGCTTCAGGCTTCTTTCGTGCGGCGCGATCACCGTGTAGTCGAGCCCCTCCTTCTCGGCGAAGGATTTGGCCTCGTCGAGCGTGGCAAAGCGCAGCCGCACCTGGTTGAGCGTGTCGCGCGCGCTGGTCCAGCCCATCAGCGGCTCGGGCTCGCGCGGGGTCGCCGGCTCGTATTCGAGGACCCATTGGCGGGTCTGCGCCCGCCCCGATTGCATCGCCGTCTTCGCCGGCCGAAAGATGCGCGCGCGTGCCATCCGTCCGCCTCTTATGGTCGGGGCGAGAGGATTCGAACCTCCGACATCCTGCTCCCAAAGCAGGTGCGCTACCAGACTGCGCCACGCCCCGCGCCCAAGGTTCGGCGGGTTCTAGTCGGATTCGCGGAGGCGGGCAAGATGCCCGCACGGGTCAGCCGGCACGCAATTCGGTGCGGCAGCGCCGCCCCAGATCGGCCGCCGCCGCACCGTCGCGTTGCAGCAATTCGAAGACGCAGCCGAGCAATTCCCAGCGGTGCGACGGCCACAGCAGGAACTCGTCGGCGGCCGGGCCGGCCCAGCGCGGCATGTGCGCGCAGCCGCCGACGAACAGCCCCTTGAGCCGCCGCTGGCGCAGCCGCGCCTGGCGCAGGGTCGCCGGGCCGTCGAGCGCCCCGGGCAGATCGAGCCCGATAACGGCGAGAGCATAATCCCGCTGCGCCGCCGCCCGCACCGCGGCCAGACCCTCGCCGACCGGGGTGACGGCAAAACCCTCCTCGACCAGGATGCGCGCGATCGCGCCGCGCCGCCCCTCGTCGCTGTCGACCACCAGAATGTCCTGTCCTTCCGGGTACATCTGCCCGCGCCCGTCGCTGTCGCCGCCCGTTGCCGCGCCCGGCCATGTTGCCGGTACCGCGCGGATTTGCCAGTGATTTCGCCAAGACTTCTCCGGTCATTTAGGAAAAATGTCATATTTAAACACATGTTCATTTATTGTTTACCATTTCTATACCTAATTTTGTCTTAATTGTTGCGCGGTTAAGCGGTCGTAAACCGGGCGCCGGCGAGGCTGGCGGCAATGGCGACAGACGACCATGGCGGGTTGTGGAGGCGGGTCGAGGCCGGGCTGCGGCACGGCATCTGGCTCGGCTGCTTTGTCGTGCTGGCCGGGCATCTCGGTCCGCGCGACTACGGCGTGCTGGTGCTGGCGGCCGGCGGGGCGACGATCGTCGAGGCCGGGCTGCGCGCCGTCGTGGCGCGGCTGGCGCGCGACGGCCGGCGCGACGGCGGGCGGCGGCCGGCGGGGGTCGCGACGGCGGCGGTCGCGGCCGGGACGGCGGTGTCGGCCTCGCTCTACCTCGGCGCCGGTGCGGCGGCGGCAATGTTCGACGACCCGGCGCTGGCCGACCTGATCCAGACCCTGGCGGTATTGCCGCTGTTGGGCGCCCTGGCGGCGGCGCCGGAGGCGGCGCTGCGGCGCGAGCGGCGCTGGCGGGCGCTGGCCGCAGCGAGCGGCGCCGGCGCCGCCGCCGGCGGGGCGCTGGCGCTGTGGCTGGCCGGGCAGGGCGCCGGCATCTGGGCGCCGGCCGCCCAGCTCGTGGTGCAGCGCTTCGGCGAGACCGCCGCGCTATGGCTCGCCGCCGGACGGCGGCTGCCGCGTGCCGGGGGCGGGCGCGATGCCGGCGCGCCGGGCGGGCGGCTCGATCTCGCCGCGCTTGCCGCCGCCCTGCCGGCGGTGGCGCGGCGCGGTCCGGCGCTGATCGTGCTGGGGGTGCTGGGACCGGTCGCCGCCGGCCTGTTCTTCGTCGCGCTGCGGCTCGGCGAGGCGCTCGCCGACATCGTGGCGGCGCCGCTGCGCGACGGCGCCGCACGGCGGCTCGACCCGCGCCTGCTCCTCGCCGCCGCGGTGCCGGCCGCGCTCGGCAGCGCCGCGCTGCTGACGGCGGCGGTGCCGGCCTTGACCGCGCCGCGCTGGTGGGGCGTTGTCGCCCCGGCGCGGCTGCTGCTGCCGGCGGCGGTGCCGGCGGTGCTGATCGCCTGGCGCAAGGCGGCGCTCGCGGCGGCGGGCAAGCGCGCGGCCGAGGCCCGCTGGCAGGCGGCGGAGGCGGCGTTGTGCTGCGCCGCGGCGGCGCTCGCCGCGCCGTTCGGGCTGGAGGCGGCGGCCGCCGCCTTGCTCGCCGCGCAGGTCGCCCTCGCCGCGGCCGGCGCGCCGGTTCCGGTTCGCGGACTGCGTTCAGTTTCGTTTAACCCTATGCGGTTAGGCTCCGCCCCGAGATAAGGGGGTGCCGAACCGATGCCCGCGCTTGCCGGGGACCACGATCCGCCGATTGCTCCGCCCCGGGACGGCGCCGCCGGCCGGCTCCCGGCGAACCGTCTGGTCTATCTCATCGGCCTGCTGTCGATCGCGATCACGCTGCTCGCCGCCGGGCTGACGGTGTGGCAATTGCGCCGCGACCGCATCGCCGAGCAGACGCGTACGACCAAGAACCTCGCCGTCGTCCTCGCCGCCCAGACCGCCAGGTCGTTCCAGGCGGTGGATCTGGTGCTGCACGAGACGCAGAGCATGGTCGCCGCCGCCGGCGCCGACGAGCCCGACCGGTTCCGCCGGCGCATGGCCACCGAAGAGGTGCACGACTACCTGCTGCGCCGGCTGCACGAACTGCCCCAGGCCAACTCGATCGCGCTGCTCGACGATACCGGGCGGATCGTCAACTTCACCCATACCTGGCCGATCCCGCATATCGAGGCGGGCGACCGCGATTTCTTCGCCTATTGGCGCGCGCACGACGACAAGGCCGTCTATGTCAGCGCGCCGGTGATCAACCGCTTCACCGGCAAGTGGACGATCTTTCTGTCGCGGCGGATCGAGGGCCCGGACGGGCGCTTTCTCGGCACCGTCGTCGGCGTCATCGAGACCCGCTACTTCGAGGATTTCTACCGCGACATCCAAAGCAGCCTCGGCGAGGCGATCGGCCTGTTCCGGCGCGACGGCACGCTGCTCGCGCGCTACTCGCACCTGGAGGCGCGCAACGGCGAGAAGCTGTCGGAACAGTCGCCGTGGTATTCCACCCTGGCGGCGGGCGGCGGCACCTACCGCACCCCCGGATATATCGGCGGCGTGCCGCGCATCGTCACCGTGCAGCCGGTGCCGGACTATCCGCTTGCCGTCACCGTCGGCGTCACCGAGGCGGTGGCGCTGGCGCCGTGGCGCCGGCAGTCGACGGTCATCGGGGTGGGCGCGCTGTGCGCGGTGCTCGGCTTTGCGGTGCTGTTCCGCGCCCTGCTGGTGCAGTTCCGCAAGCTCGAACAGCGCTCCGAGGCGCTGAGGCGCAGCGAGGCGCGGTTCCACGGCTTTGCTTTGACCTCGTCGGACTGGTTCTGGGAGACCGACGCCGAGCACCGCTTCACCTATATTTCCGAGGGCATCCGCGCGTTCGGCCAGGACCCCGCGTCGCGGATCGGGCGCAGCCGGCTCGAGCTGGCCGCCGACGCGGACAGCGAGAAGGAAAAGTGGCAGGAGCATTTCGCCACGCTCGACCGCCACGAGCCGTTCCGCAATTTCGTCTATACCCGCCAGGTCGGCGACCAGCCGAGGAACACGATCTCGATCAACGGCGACCCGTTCTTCGACGCCGACGGCCGGTTTCTCGGCTATCGCGGCACCGCGCGCGACATCACCCGCCAGGTCGAGGCCGAGCGCAGCCTGCGCGACGCCAAGGAGGCGGCCGAGGTCGCCAACATCGCCAAGTCAGAGTTCCTCGCCAATATGAGCCACGAGCTGCGCACGCCGCTGAACGCGATCATCGGCTTTTCCGAGGCGCTCGAGCTCGGCATCTGCGGCGCCCTCGAACCGCGCCAGGCGGAATACGTCCAGCTCATCCACCAGAGCGGCGAGCACCTGCACGCGGTGATCAACGACATCCTCGACCTCGCCAAGGTCGATGCCGGCAAGCTCGACCTGCACGAGGAGGCGGGGGTCGAGCCGCGCGCCGTCATCGCCGCCTGCACGACGCTGATGAAAAGCCACGCCACCGCCCGCGGGGTTCAGCTCGTCGGCGAGATCGAGCCCGATTTGCCGCCGCTCGTCGCCGATGCGACGCGGCTCAAGCAGATCCTGCTCAACCTGGTGTCGAACGCGGTCAAGTTCACCGAGGCGGGCGGCAAGGTGACGATGGCGGCGCGGCGCGACGCGGCCGGCGGCATCGTCTTCGAGGTGCGCGACACCGGGCTCGGCATGACCGCGGACGAGATCGAGATCGCGCTGCAGCCGTTCGGCCAGGTGCGCTCCAGCCATGTCGCCGCGCACGAAGGCACCGGGCTCGGCCTGCCGCTGGCGCGGCGGCTGGCGGAACTGCACGGCGGCACGCTGGCGATCGCCAGCGAGAAGGGGCGCGGCTCGACGGTTGCGGTCACCCTGCCGGCGGCGCGGGTCGCCGCGCAACCGAAGCGGCGGGTCCGGCGCCCGGCCCGCGCGGCGTAACAACGCGGCCCACGCCGGCCCGCGGCCGTGCTATATCACGCCGCGCGAGCCCGTAGCTCAGCCGGTAGAGCAACTGACTTTTAATCAGTAGGTCTCGGGTTCGAATCCCGACGGGCTCACCAACATACGCGTTTCTTGGGGGGACACCGAACGGACGCGGCAAGCATCCGCCCGGCGTCGACGAAGCCGGCCGGTCGTACGAGATCCGGCAGCCGTCGCGCCGGCGGCGCAACCGTTTATCTTTCCGGCGGCACGATGGTTATGCGGTGGACCTCCATCTTTTGGCCGATGCCCTTCAGGTTCTCGTCGTTGCGCGACTGCGGGCGCGAGTTGACGAGGTCGGCGACGCCCGGCGCGGCCATCACCGCCGCACTGACGCACACCTCGCCGACGTCGGCGAGAGCCTGGACGCGTGCGGCGATATTCACGTCCTGGCCGAAATAGTCGATCCGGTCGTTGAGCGTCACCGCAATCGCCCGGCCCCGGTGAATGCCGACCTTGAGGCCCAGCGGCCGCGAGACGGTGCGGTTGAACCGCGACAGCTCTTCGATCATCGCGATGGCGGCGCCGACGGCGTCGGCGGGATGCTCGAAGCCGGCCATCACCGCGTCGCCGATCGTCTTGACGATGGTGCCGGACCGGTCGCGGATGGCCTTGTTCAAGATCTCGAAGTGCTGCCGGACCAGGAAATACGCGTTCACGTCGCCGACGCTTTCGTAGAGCGGGGTCGACTGCTTCAGATCGGTGAACAGGTAAGTCATGTCCGAGACTTTCAGGGTCTCGCCCTCATGCACCAGTTGCGCCTTGTAAAGTTCGCCGAAGCTCGGGGTGAGCAGCAACCGCTTGCCGGAAAGAAACGGCTCGTATTCGACCGGATGGGGGACAAAGCCGAAGGGATACTGAAGGAACCAGAAGCGGCCGCGGGCGTCGCTGCGGTTCTCGATCCGCAAGGTGTGCGCGCCGGGGCTCAGATCGGCGGTCTGCCCGAATGAAAAGCGTCCGTCGCCGAGCGCCATCTCGCGCGGCGCGGTCGGCCGGTCCGGCACCAGGAAGCGGCCCGACTCGAGCCGGACCAGCGTCCGTTGCGGCGCCGCCGGTTCGCCGTCCGCAAAGAACACCAGAAGGAGCTTGTTGCTCAGGTCGAGCACCTCGAAACGGCCGGCCTCGATCTCGAAGTCGAAGCTGCGGTGCTGATGCGCCTCGATATCGGCAAAACCGCGCGACAGCGCGGCGACGAGCTGCCGGTGGGTCATCCCGTGCGGGGCGATAAAGCCCTTGGAGAAGTTGTAGCGCAGGTAAAAATCCTCGACCGACAGCGTTTCGGGATGGCGGAAGACGATGTCGCGCACGCCGCTCGCCACCGTAAAGGCGACCTGGATGTAGTCGTCCAGCGCGACATCGTTGATCGCGTTGCAGAAGGCGCAGCGAAAGCGCGGATGAACCTGGTCGAGCTCGCGAAAGCTGCTGGCGACCTGCGGGCAGTAGGCGCAGATGAGGAGCCAGTCCATCTCGAACAGGCCCACCTTGGCGGCGTGCACGAACAGGTCGATCGCGTCCGCCTCGGACAGGCCGGAGAGCTCGCGGTAGCGCAGCGGGTTGACGCGAAAGAGATCGTAGTCGTCGGCGGTCCGGATGAAATGTGCGAGCCCGGGAAGGACGTCGGGCGCCCAATCTCTCGCCGATCCGAGCGCGGCGAGGCGCTGGCCGAGGAGGCTCTCGTTGACCGGCGACGGGATGCTCATTTCGTGCCCCTCAGCCGGTGCGGCACGGCCGCAATCGGGCGGCCGTGCGGCGCCCCGCACGCCGTCGCCCGCTGCAGCCGGCGATGTCGGCAGCAAATACCGCGGCCAGTGTGCGCTCTGCCGGTGGGAGGGGCAAGCGCAGCGTACGGCGCCGCTACGGCTCGTCGCCGTTTGCCAGCGACAGGAGGGTGGCGTTGCCGCCGGAGGCGGTGGTGTCGGTGGACACCGTGCGCTCGGTGGCGAAGCGGTGCAGATAGCGCGGGCCGCCGGCCTTCGGGCCGGTTCCCGACAGGCGCTCGCCGCCGAACGGCTGCACCCCGACGACCGCGCCGATCATGTTGCGGTTGACATAGGTATTGCCGACGCCGAGCCGGTCGAGAATGCGGCGCACGGTGCCGTCGATCCGGCTGTGGATGCCGAGGGTAAGCGCGAACCCGGTGGCGGCGATCTCGTCGAGCGCCGCATCGAGCCGGTCGGCGCGCCAGCGCACGACGTGGAGAACGGGGCCGAACACCTCGCCGGTGAGGCGCCGGGCGCTGTCGATCTCGTAGGCGCGGGGCGCGAAAAAGGTGCCGTGCCCGGTCTCCGCCGGCAGCTCGCAGCGGTACAGGAGCCGGGCCTCGCGGGCCATGCGCTCGGCATGGCGGCCGAGCGCGGCGCAGGCCTCGGCGTCGATCACCGGGCCGATATCGGTGGCGAGCAGGGCGGGGTCGCCGATCGACAATTCGGCCATGGCGCCGGCGAGCAGCGGCAGCAGGCGCGGCGCGATGTCGTCCTGGACGTACAAAAGGCGCAGCGCCGAGCAGCGCTGGCCGGCGCTGTCGAAGGCGGAG
>Ga0070738_10008096_pt1 | contig 10219 bp, 10 predicted proteins | sample Coa_R2_2_FD_66446 | JGI IMG/M metagenome (GOLD analysis project Ga0070738, IMG submission 66446) | Surface soil microbial communities from Centralia Pennsylvania, which are recovering from an underground coalmine fire - Coalmine... | ecosystem: Environmental > Terrestrial > Soil > Unclassified ... | reverse complement strand
ACCCCGAAATTGTCCGCCCGCGCCAGCGCGGCCAGCGCGGCGCAGCGCCCGGCGCCGAGCACCGGCGCGGGCGTCGCCTCACGGCAGGCGTGAAGACCCGGATCGGCGTAGCAGGCGATCACGGCGACCGCGAGATTGTCGGTCTCCTCCGCAAGGCGGGCGCGGAGCGCGACCGCCGCCGCGTCCACGTCGCCATTCGAGGCGACGATCCTCGGGCCGGCCGCAAGGGTTTCGCAAACGATCTCGACGCCATGGCGAAGCCGAAACGGCGCGACCGTCGCGTCGATCCGCTCCGTCATGCCCGGATTGGCGGCGGGATTGATGACGAGAATTGTCCGCGGTTTCACCGACGCTATTCCATTTGCTCGCGCACCTAACGCGCGCTCTGCGGCCCGAGCCGATGCTCCAAACGCCGGATCACCCGCACAATGGGCCATAGAAGCACGAGATAGATGATCGCCGCGAGCACCAAAGGCGAGGAATTATAGGTGAGCGAACGGGCCAAATCGGCCGAATGGAGCAGTTCGGGAGCCGAGATGACGCTGGCCAAGGTCGTCAGCTTCACCAGTTCGACCGTGTTGGAGAGAAGCTCAGGCAGAACGTTGCGTACGCCTTGCGGGAGCGTGATGTAGAGGAACGTCTGCCAAGCGGTCAGGCCGGTCGAGCGGCCGGCGTCGATCTGGCCGCGCGGGACGCTGAGCACGCCCGCCCGATAGATTTCGCCATAATAGCTCGAGGAATTGAGCAGGAAGGCGACGCAGATGGCCAGAGTGGCGGGAACGTGCAGCCCGGCGAAGGGCAGTCCCGAATAGATGAAGATGAGCAGGACGAGCGGCGGAAAGGAGCGGAAGAAGTCGATGAAGGCCATGGCCGCGAGGCGCGCGAACCGATATTTGCTCGTCGCAACGAGCATCGCGCCAAGTCCGCCGAGGAGCCCGATCGGAACCAGAAAGGCGCAGAGCAGCAGCGTCTCGATGAGCCCTCTCAGGATCAAGGGCGCGACCCGCGCCATCACGGAAAGGTTGAAAAATTCGTGGACCAATATCTCCATCAGCGCGCTCCTCGACCGTAGCGGAGCTCGAGCGAGCGAGATGCAACGACTAACGGAATGAACAGAAGCACGTAAAGGATCGCCGCCATGGTCAGCGGCGTCGCATTGCCTGAAAACGCCTCGGCCGATATCGACTGGCCGAGAATCTCATTGACGCCGATCGCGCTGCCAAGCGCGGTGTTCTTGGTGATCGCGATGGTTCGATTGGTCAGCGGCGGGATGGCCAGGCGCAAGGCCTGCGGGAGAACCACAAAGCGCAGGGTTTGAACGAAAGTCAGGCCGGTCGAGCGGGCGGCCATCCACTGGCCGGCGGGAATGGAGGTGATGCCCGCCCAATAGACTTCCTCAGCGAAAGCGGCGAGCACGGCCGAAAGGGACATCCAGAGCACGAGCGCGCTCGGAATGACGATGCCGACATTGGGAAGGCCGAAATAGATGATCAAGATGATGACCAGCGGCGGCAGCGCGCGCAGCATGTCGACGATCTGAATGAGGACCGCATTGACGACCCTAAAACCGAAGGCGCGCAAGACGGCCAGAAGAAGGCCGACGCCCAAGCCGGTCACGACGACGGCGAGGCCGATGGCGAACGTCACCAGCAAGCCGTAGAATATTTGCGGGGCGTAGCGCGTGGCGACATCCGGATCGAGAAAGGTGGCGACGAAGCGTTGAAGAGCGGACATTGCGCCGCCTTTAGCGCCGAACGTCGCGAAGGAAGCGGCGGGTGCGCTCTTCCTTCGGATCGTTGAACAAGGATTCCGGATCGCCCTCCTCGACGACCTGGCCCTGGTCGAGAAACAGCACCCTGTCCGCCGCCTCGCGCGCGAAGCGCATTTCGTGGCTTGCGATCACCAGCGTCATCCCGCTTTGCCGCAAGTCCCGCACCACTTCGAGCACGCTGCCGACGAGTTCAGGATCGAGCGCCGAAGTCGGTTCGTCCATCAGGATGATTTTCGGCTCGAGGGCGAGGGCCCGGGCGATCGCCACTCGCTGCTGCTGGCCGCCGGACAACTCGGCGGGATAGGCGCGCGCCTTGTCGGCGAGGCCGACGCGCGACAGGTTCTCCAGCGCGATGCGCTCGGCCTCGGCGCGCGGCTTGCCGACCGCCTTGCGCAAGGCGAGCGCGACGTTTCCGAGCGCCGTCAAATGCGGATAGAGATTGAAGGCTTGGAACACCATGCCGATCTCGCGCCGCATCGTGTTGATGTCGGTCCTCGGCGAAAGAAGATCGACGCCGCCGATCAGGATGCTCCCGCCGCTCGGCTCCTCCAGGCGATTGCAGCAGCGCAGCAAGGTGCTCTTTCCCGAGCCGGACGGCCCGATCAGGAACACCATTTCGCCCGGCGAGACGAGCAGGTCGACGCCCTTCAGGACCTCGTGATCGCCATAGACCTTCCGCACGCCGCGCGCTTCGAGAATGTAGGAAGCGCCCCGTCCCGCGCCGGGGCTCAACATTCCGGCTTGTGCGGCGTCGGATCGTATCCGGGCATCCCCGGAACGCCATAGCCTGGAAACACCGTAGTCACCACCGCGCCCGGCTCGGGCGGCACGCCGAACCATTTTTCGTGCAGCTTGGCCATCGTGCCGTCGAGCTTCATGCATTCCAGCGCGTTTTCGAGCTGGTTGCGCAGCGCGACATTGTCATTGCGCGTCGGCATCGACCAGACGAGGCCGGTATGGACGATATAGGAATTTTTCAATCGCGGATTGTTCTTGACGATCCACGCCGTCACCGTCGCGGCGGAAATGTTGGCGTAGGCGCGTCCGGCGATCACCGCCTGCGCGGCGTCGGTGCTGGTTGCGTAGGATTCCGTGCTCCAGCCATATTTCGAAGCGTTTTCCTGCGCCCATTTCTCGTAGATCGCGCCCTTCTGGACGGCGATCACCTTGCCCTTGAGCTGGTCGAGCGAGGTGATGGCCGGCGCGCTCGCGAGCGTGAGGAAGCGATAATCCGCGTTCAGCAAGCCCTCCATGAACAGCATCTGCTTGGCGCGTTCGGGGGTGACGGTCACGACGGCCGCCAGGAAATCGTAGGTTCCGGCCTGCATCGCAGGGATCAGGCCGGCAAATTGCGCCCCATCGACGATGATCTTGCGGTGAATGCGCTTTGAAAACTCGTCGACGACATCGATATTGAAGCCTTCGAGGCCGCCGGAGATTTTCGGCATGGCGTGCGGCGCGAACGTGCTGTCGATGGCGCTATGCAGCGGCGGCAGTTCGTCGGCATGAGCAATGCCGGCCGTCAACAGCCCCGCTAAAGCCAGTAACGCGCCCCTGATCATCTCCAACCTCGCGAAATTGAGCAATGGGACACAATAAGCCATTCTTCGCCCTGAGGGCTAGGGTCTCGCGAGCGGTCGGCGAGGACCACGCTGGGTTCGCCAGCCCACCGCCGGCGGCAATTGCACATTCACGTCGGGATTTTGACGGCCGCTTCCCTTGCTTCCTCTCGGACAGAGCGGCGCGGCGCGCCATCCGGAGCGTCAGATGCGCGCGCTCCCGGCCGCACGCTGCCGCGCTCGATCAGCTTTCCCGGTACGACAAGGCGCTCGTTTCCCGCGCCGCTATGCAATTCCATCGCGCGCGTGACGATGCGCAGGGCGTGGTCGGTCATGACCGCCTCGTCCTGAGCGATGGTGGTCAGCCGATACGCCTCCCAAGACGCTTGCGGTATGTCGTCAAAGCCGACGACCATGACGTCCTCGGGAACCCGCAAGCGAAGCCGCTCGCGCGCTGCATCGATGAGGCCGAGGGCCATCAAATCGTTGCCGCAGAATATCGCGTCCGGCCGCTCCGGCCCGGCCAGCAATTCAAGTCCCGCCGCCAGGCCGCCTTCGTAGCGAAAATCTCCTTGCGATAAACGCGGCGCCGCAAAGCCTTTCGCGCCCAACCGCTCCGCGAAGCCTTGCAGGCGCTCCTCGCTCGCCGGACTGCCGAGCGGCCCGCGCACATAGGCGAAGGAGCGGCCTTGCCGCTCGACCAGGAGGTCCGCGGCCATCCGTCCGGCCGCGACATTGTCGCAGCATACCGACGAGATCCAGTCGTTGTGAACCGGCGTGTTGAAAGAGATGATCGGAATGTTCAGCCGCGACAATTCGTCGACCGCGGCCGGCGAAAGGATCGCCAAAGCGCTGACGATCGCATCGACGCGGTAGCTTACGAGACGCGGAATCGCGCCGTCCAGCGTATGGCCGCTATCGACATGAACCAGCAGGACCTGATGCCCGGCCGCTTGCAGGCCCGAGGTGAACCGCTCAAGCGTCTTGGCGTAGAACGGATTGTACATGCCGCCGACGACAAGGGCGACGAGGTTGGACCGATGCGTCAGCATGATCTGCGGGATCATGCTCGGCCGGTAGCCGAGCTCGGCCGCAGCGGCGAGCACCTTCTGCCGGGTTTCGTTCGACACGCTCGCGCCCGGCTTGTAGGTACGAGACACGGCCGATTGCGAGACGCCGGCGAGGCGCGCAACGTCCGTGGACGAGGCATACCGCTTTTTCCGAATCATCCGCTCGCCCTGTTCTGTCGACGCGCGCGCCTCTATAGCTTGATTTGCAGCTTGACGTCATGCGGCCGCCCCTCGGCCGCGCGCTCGAAAGCCTGGATGCTTTCCTCGAAGGAAAAGGTATGGGAGACGAGCGGCTTGAGGTCGACCTTTCCGGACGCAATCATCGCCAAGGCGCGGTCGAAGACGTTGGCGTAGCGGAAGACGGTCTCGATGCGCAATTCTTTCGCCGCCGCGGAGGAGACGTCGAAAGGGACGGGTTCGACCGGCATGCCGACCAGAACGAGGCAGCCGCCCGGCCGCGCCAGGTCGAATATTGCTTGGTAGGCTTTCGAGCTGCCGCTCGCCTCGAAGACGATGTCCGCGCCCCAGCCGGACGTCGCGTCCGAGACGGTGTCCGCGAGAGATCGGGTTCTGACATTGATCGCCGTGACGCCTTGGTAGCGCGCGGCGATGGCGAGCTTCTCGTCGATCAGATCGGCAACGATCACCCTGGAGCATCCCCCGGCCAGCGCGGCAAGCGCGACCATGATGCCGATCGGGCCGGCGCCGATGACGACCGCCAAGTCGCCGGGCCGAATCTGCGCTTTCGCCGCGGCCTGGAGCCCGACCGCAAAAGGCTCCACCATGGCGGCTTCCGCGAAGGAAACATTGTCGGGCAATTTGTACGTGAACGCCGCCGGGTGAACGACGACCGGCGTCAGGCAGCCATGAACCGGCGGCGTCGCCCAGAACGTGACGCTCGGATCGACATTGTAGAGGCCGAGCTTGGCGGCGCGGGATTCGAGATCGGGCACTCCCGGCTCCATGCAGACCCGGTCGCCCGGCTTCAAATCCTTCACCGCCTCGCCGGTCTCGACGATCGTGCCGGCCGCCTCGTGGCCGAGCACCATCGGCTCTTTGACCACGAAGGGACCGATCCGGCCATGCGTGTAGTAATGAACGTCGCTGCCGCATATGCCGACCGTGTCGATCCGGATCTTCACGTCCTTGGGACCAAGCTTTTGCGGCAGATCGATCTCGCGGAGCGAGAGCTGACGGGTCTTTTCGAGAACTAGCGCTTTCATGCGTTCCCTCCACCGGCTTGACGGCGCCTTTTGGGTATGCATAGCTAACCAAATTGTTGCATAGCTAGTCAATAACCAAAAGCAACACGGAAAAAGCGGGAAACGCCATGCACCTCAATCTGCGGGGCAAGTCTGCCGTGATCACTGGCGGCAGCGTCGGCATCGGCCTGGCGGTCGCTCACGGCTTGGCGGCGGAAGGCGTCCAGGTGGTCGTCGCGGCCCGGCAAGCCGAAAGGGTGCGGGCCGAGGCGCAGAACATCGCCAACGCGCACCGCGTTCGGGCGGTCGGCGTCGCCTGCGACGTAGCGACGGCGGAAGGCGCCGACGCCTTGATCAAGGCGGTCGAAGCCGAATTCGGCGGCGCCGACATCCTCATCAACAATGCCGGCTCGGGCAGCAACGAGACGATCATGGCCGCGCCGGACGAGAAATGGCAGGCCTATTGGGAGCTGCACGTCATGGCGGCCGTGCGCCTCTCGCGCGGCCTGGTCCCCGGAATGCGCCAGCGCGGCGGCGGCGTCATCCTGCACAACGCCTCGATCTGCGCCGTTCAGCCGCTCTGGTACGAGCCGATCTACAATGTGACCAAGGCGGCGCTGATGATGTTTTCGAAGACTCTCGCCCTGGAGCTCGTCGGCGACAACATCCGCGTGAATTGCATCAATCCCGGCCTCATCCTCACCCCCGATTGGGTCAAGACCGCCAAGCAACTGACCGCCGCCAGCGGCGGCGATTGGAAGGCGTATCTCGACGGAGTGGCCGCCGAGCACGCCCCGATCAAGCGCTTCGCCTCCCCCGAAGAACTCGCCAATTTCTTCGTGTTCCTCTGCTCGGACAAAGCAAGCTATTCGATAGGCTCGACCTATTTCGTCGATGGCGGAATGCTGAAGACGGTTTGAGACGACTGGAGTACGCCGCCATGCAACAAACCGAGGTCGCGGCTGCGCCGGCGTTGCGGATTAGCGGGATTAGCAAGGCCTATGGCCCGACGCGCGTTCTCCACGATATCACGTTCGACATCCATCGGGGGCGCGTGCACGCTTTGGTCGGAGAGAACGGCGCCGGCAAATCCACCCTCGTCAAGGTCATCACCGGGATAGTGACTGAAGACGCCGGCGCTATCGAAGTGAATGGCAGGCCCGCGGCCTTCCGCACGCCGACCGAAGCTCGCGCCGGCGGAGTCTCGGCTGTCTACCAGGATCCGAAGCTTCTCCCTCATCTCGACGTCGCGGAGAACATATTCGTCGGCAATTTCCCTCGCACCGTTTTCGGAACGGTGAACCGCAAAGCCATGTACGCCGGCGCCCGGCGGGTCCTGCAAAAGCTTGGCGTCGGCCTCGACCCGCGCTCGCTTGTGGCGGCTTTGTCGGTCGCTGAATTGCAATTCGTCGAGATCGCCCGTGCGTTGTCGACCGACATTCAGCTTCTGATTCTCGATGAGCCGACCTCGCCGTTGACGCCGGCGGAGGCCGAGAAGCTGTTCGGCGTCGTCCGCGCCCTGCGCGCGGAGGGAAAATCCGTACTGCTGATCACCCATCGGCTTGAGGAAGTGGAAGCCATCGCCGACGACATCACAATCCTGCGCGACGGACGCCATATTGCAACATGCGCCGTTCGCGATCTGGATCGCGCCGGCATCGTCAATTTGATGGTTGGCCGCAATATCGAGACGATGTTCGCCCGACGCGACCCGGTCAGTCCAGGGCCCGAACTCCTCAAAGTCGACCGCCTCGGTCTCGCCGGCGCGTTCGCCGACGTCTCGTTCTCCCTACGCGCCGGAGAAATTGTCGGGATGGCCGGACTGGTGGGCGCGGGCCGTTCGGAAATCGCGCAAGCCATCTTCGGGATGACCTCGCCCACAGCGGGCCGGATCGTCCTCAAGGGCCGCGAGGTTACCCCCGAAGCCCCCGAGCAAATGCTGGGCCTCGGCGTTGCCTATCTTCCCGAGGATCGGGACGGCCAGGGCCTGATCATGGCTGAGACGATTGCGGGCAACGTCACGCTTCCAATCGCCAGTCGATTGGCTCGGTTCGGTCTGCTCGATCGCCGCCGCGAACACCAAATCGCGACGGAAGCGATCGCCGCCTATCGCGTGCGCGCCAGAGGCGCCGATCAGGTCGTTTCCACCCTTTCGGGCGGCAATCGCCAGAAGGTCGCCTTCGCGCGCTGGCTCGCGACCTCTCCAACAGTGCTCATCCTGGACGAGCCGACCCACGGCGTCGATGTCGGAAGCAAGGCGCAAATTCATCAGATCATCCGTGATTTGGCGGAGTCCGGTTTGGCGGTTCTGATGATCTCGTCCGACCTGCCGGAAATCCTGGCGATGAGCGATCGCATTCTGGTTGTTGCAGAAGGGCGGATCGTTGCGGAGATTGAGGGGCGCGACGCCACGCAAGAGGCGATTATGCGCGCCGCCACCGGCAGCGCGGAGGCGACGCATGTCCTCCACTAATGCCGCCGTCGGGCGCGCCCGCCGCAGTATCGCTGATCTGGCGCTCCGGCTCCGGCTCGGGGGCGTGGTCGTTTTCCTACTCCTGCTCAGCGCGGTCTTCGCCACGCTTAATCCCCAATTCCTCACCTGGCAAAACTTGGCCGTTGTGGCGTCCAACGCCTCGATCCTCGCGATTGTCGCGGCGGCGCAAGCCGTCGTGCTGTTGACCCGGAACCTTGATGTGTCCGTCGGCTCGATCATGGGCTTCGCGGCCTATCTTTCGGCCGACTACGCGGCCCATCATCCGACGGTCGGCGCTGAGCTTGTTATCATTGCGATCTGTCTCGGCGCGGCGCTCGGGCTCATTAACGGGCTCATCGTCGCCTACGCAAAAGTCTCCCCGCTGATCGCGACGCTTGGCACGATGTCGCTCTATCGGGGCTTCACCTACATCTATGCTCACGGACAGGAGGTCACCTCCAGCAAGCTGCCCCATTGGATGCTGGCCGCTGTCGATTTTAGAATCTTCGGCCTTTCGACCCTGGTGATCGTCGCGATCGTGGTGGTTGCCGCCCTTGGAGCATTTCTGCGGCTCTTTCCGCTGGGACGCCGCATCTATGCGGTCGGCTCCAATCCGGTGGCAAGCGTCTTCTACGGACTTCGTACCGAGCGCGTCGTCTTGTTCGCTTATGTGCTGGCCGGCGCGCTATGCGGTTTCGCCGGGCTGCTCTATGCCGCCCGCGTCGGCACTGTGACGGTGATCCTCGCCACCGGCTGGGAGCTGAGCTCGCTCGCTTCGGCGGTTCTCGGCGGCGTGAGCGTCGCCGGCGGCTCCGGCTCCGTCGCCGGCGCCGCGTTGGGGGCCGTCGTTTTATCGTGCATCGACAACGGTCTCGTTCTGCTTCACATTCCGGAATTTTGGCGGATGTTCGTTCAAGGCGCCGCCATCGTTCTTGCTGTCGCGGTCGATGTCGCCATCGGCGCGCAAATCCGCCGGGGGCTCCGGCGGCAGAGATTTGGCGGGAGGCTGGCGTGAGTTCGACGTCCCAGGACCGCGCTTTTTGGAGACCTTCCGCCTGGGAGGCCTTTCTCGTCGTCCTCGTCCTGGCGGCCGGGACGTGGTCTTCGATTCTATCGCCCTACTATCTCAATATCGACCAGATTCTGGAATCGAGCCGTCACTTTCTGATCCCAGGACTTTTGACGCTCGGTTTGATGATAGTGGTCGTCACTGGCGAAATCGACATTTCGTTGGCCTCCACGCTCGCCGTAGGCGCCGTTCTCTTCGCCAAATGCTCGGCGCATGACGTGCCAATCTGGCTGGCGACCCCGATCGTCACGGTGATTTGCGGCGCGCTCGGCGCCTTCAATGGGGCGCTCGTCGCCTGGCTCGGTTTGCCGTCTCTCGCGGTCACCCTGGGCACGATGGGGGCCTATCGGGGCCTCGCCTTCATCATAGGCTCGGAAGTCGGCTACACTGACTTCAGCGACGCCTACCTCTATGTCGGATCGGAGGAAGCGTTCGGAATTATTCCGATCGCTCTGATCGTGTTCGCCATCTTGGCTATAGCCGTCGGCGTTCTCATGCATCGGACCATCTTTGGCCGCCGCTGCTTCGCCATCGGCAACAACCGCGAGGCCGCCTGGATCGCCGGCGTCAACGTCAGGCGGACCAAGATCGTCGCCTATGCAATCGCCGGCGCGCTGGCTGGGTTAGCCGCCTTGCTATGGATCGGCCAATACGGCTCCGCGCGGGGCGACAATGCTGATGGACTGATCCTCCTCGTGGTGACAGCCGTCGTGCTCGCCGGCGTCGACATCAACGGCGGCAAAGGCACCACGCTTGGCGTCGTGTTGGCGCTCCTGCTGCTTGGAACGCTTCGCAATGGCCTTGGCTTGGCCAATGTCCCTGGCCCCACGCAAACCGTGGTTTTCGGCGCCTTGCTTGTCCTCGGCGTTTTAAGGCCGGTGGCGATGACGGCGATCCGACATGCCCGATCGCTGCGATGGACGCGCAGCGACCGCGAACGAAAGCCCGAGCCGGCAAAACCGGTCGGAACGTAGCCACGCGCGGCATTCCGCGAAAGGTGGGTAAACCGGAGGAAACGATGAGCACCAGACGACAAGCATTGGGCCTGATGGGCGGCGCGCTTCTAGCGGGAACT
>Ga0070738_10008094_pt1 | contig 10222 bp, 4 predicted proteins | sample Coa_R2_2_FD_66446 | JGI IMG/M metagenome (GOLD analysis project Ga0070738, IMG submission 66446) | Surface soil microbial communities from Centralia Pennsylvania, which are recovering from an underground coalmine fire - Coalmine... | ecosystem: Environmental > Terrestrial > Soil > Unclassified ... | reverse complement strand
CGGTTTGATAAAGTTAAAATAAGTTTATGTTTGTGCAAAAAACCGAAAAGAAAGGTGTATAGATACGCACCTATACAGACGCCTGCTACTGCCAGAGTGACGGCCTAGTCTAACGATCGCAGCAGTTGTTTAATCTTGTTTTGCTGCTGCCGATCCAGCTCTTGTGGAAAGGTTAATTCCATCGCCAGACGATCGCCCAGCTGCTCAAGTTGATCGGTGGACAGGGGCACCGTGGACACGGGAATTAATCCCTCCACATGTTCCACTTCTGCAACTAAGCTCTGGACAAATGGACTGTCGGAGTCACGCGCAATCAACAACCCAATCTGCGGTTTAGTCTGCTGCATCACCTCCAGTCCTGGAACCGAAGTGCTGTGAAATTCCAATCGCAAGTCACGGACACCCATCTCAGTCACAATGGCCGTATAGGTCTGTCCTTCCCAGCCTTCCCAATAAATCTGGGCGATCGCGCGGACTTGCTTGCGAATTTTGACGCCCGTTTCCGGTCTAAATTCTCGAAATACCCGCCCAAAGCTGCTGGCGATAAATCGGAGCGATGTCAATGGATTATCGGCATTGGAGCGCTTTTGGGAATACCATTCCTTGACATCAGAATAGATCACAACGTTGAGATCGTCCTGTTGGGTACGACTGAGATTAATAAACTGCAGAGAAAGGAGCGTTTGCAAGCTGTTGGTCGCGATTGCGCGGATCACATAGGCATCTACCAGCACACGAGCACCATAATCTCCGACTAGCTCCACCTGCACGACATCAGGAATGTTGGGCCAGACATCAAGGAGAATGCGCGCGCCCGTCTCGCTGATGTTCGTCGTGGTGCCCGTCCACTGCTGCTCGTTACTGTGGACGATCGCCGTCAGTTGACGTGGCAACCGATGGGCTTGACGCAACTGGGGCTGCTCAAACGCAACGAGACACGCCGACATCACAAGCAGTAGATCAAAGACACACCAGAGCGCATTAATAATTACGGCTTGTCCATCAGCCGGACTCACCACAAACCAGAAGGGCACGGCCATTAACGACGCGCCCGTGAGTGCCCCCAAAAAGACCAGATAGCGAACGCTATCCAGGTCAAAACTCCGTTTGGTCACGGTCAGCCCTTTATCAGTCACATTAAACGATCCCAGCTTGGGATTCACCAACGCCAGCATCGTGACAATGCCAGCCTGAAACGACAGCGCAAACTCATAGATCTCATTCCAGAATGAAAACCGCACATGCTTGTAAGGAATGTGATTGGTCTGCATCGATAGCAGAATATGTGGCAGCGCATAGCACAGCGTTTCCAGTCCCAGCCCTTTCACCGAATTAATCCCCAGCAGCAGGTATAGTACCGGGGCAACCACATACATCAAGCGGGGGAATCCAAAGAAAAAGTGGGACGTGGCGCTGAAGTAACAGAGCCGTTGCGCCAGACGGAGATTGAGCTTGCGGTTAAACAACGGATTTTCAAGCCGTAAAATTTGGGCCATGCCCCGTGCCCAGCGCACCTGCTGACCGACGTAGGCCGAAAACTTTTCGGGGGCCAGTCCAGCGACCATGATCTTGTCGTAGTACACCGTTTCGTAGCCGCAGGAATGCAGCCGGAGGGAAGTATGGCAATCTTCGGTGACTGTTTCGGTGGCAATACCGCCCACTTCCAGCACATAGTCACGTCGAATCACCGCCGCAGAACCGCAGAAAAAGGCCGCGTTCCAGAAGTCGTTGCCCTTTTGCAGCACCTTGTAGAACAGCTCGTTGCCAACCGGCACCTGTCCGCCCGTCAGCAGATTACGCTCAAAGGGGTCGGGGTTGTAAAACCAGTGGGGCGTTTGCACGAGCGCCACTTTCGCGTTGTAGAAAAACCCTACTGTGTGTTGGAGAAAGTGGCGTACCGGGATGTGGTCACAGTCGAGGATCATGACCAGATCGCCCGTTGTTTTCGTCAACGCGGTGTTGATATTGCCTGCTTTGGCGTGGTCATTATTGTCCCGCGTTAGCATGATGCATCCCAGCTCTTCGCACATCTGGCGCAGTGCTTCCCGACGCTCTGGAAATTTGCGCCCATCATCCAGGACGTAAACATGTTTTTTAGCGGTTGGATAGTCGGTGGCGATCGCGCCCAGCACCGTCTTGCGGACAATCTCAATGTCTTCGTTGTAGGTAGGGATATAAATATCTACCGTGAACCACTGCTCCTGGGGAATTGTGGAAAGGTCAACGGGTCTGCGATCGCGCACTTTCAATGTCTGAAAGTACGCCAGCATCAACGTGCCGATCGCGTAGAGTTCTGCCGCATACAGCAACAGGCAAAAAAAACCATTGAGCCAGTTGTCCAAATTCATGGTGTACTGAGTGCGGTAGTAGAGATACCGCAGCGTCGTCAGCACACTCAGCATGATCAGGAACAGATGCAGATGTTCACTGGTATGGGTGTCAGTCTGCCGTTCCTCCAACCTGACCACAATGTATCCCACAGCCACCAAAACAGTTGCCAGTAGGGATTGCTGCCACACAGGAGGGCGCTCTGTTACCAGCGGTACACACAGCCACAAGCAGGCCCCTGCCAGAATAATGAGCTGATGACGGTTTAACCAACGGAGCACGCGATCGGTGCCTTTAGGAAGATGGTCAACCAGCCAGTCGGTGAGCCACTGCTGCCAGTTGGAAGGATTTGCGAGGGGGTTGAGCATTAGAGCTGGAGGAGAGAGAAACGTTTTGAGTGGTAAATATTGATTTTTGAGTTAACGCAGTAATCAATGACCAGACCTTTAGCCTTTAGCCTTTCTTATGCAGCCGCCCCAGATAAGACTGGGCGATCGCGTAGAGCAGTAAGGCGGCGATGATAAACGCCGGGGCAAGGACAAACCAACTGTCGCGCAGAACTTGCAGCAGCTGACTCAACAAATTCATCTGGCTGATCTGCTGCTTTTGTTTGGCCTGTTGAATAAATTCCAGCGTGTAGGCATTGGGGTCGTAAGGGTTGGGGTTGGGGTCACCAGTATCGATGAGAACGGTATCAGCTTGCAGTTGAAAGAAGAGGAAATCGCGGTTGAACAGGTCACGGAGGTGATCTAACCCCGTATCGGTCTGCCCACTGAGAATGAGGACGACGCGATCGCGGTTCCAGGGTGATACCACTTCTTTCACTACGCCTTGCTGATCGGGAAGGGTCTGCACCTGGCTCTGTCCTTGCTGGCGCGAAAGGACGTCCTGGAGTGTAAAGCCCTCATTTTTGAGCGCATCGGGCAGGGGAAACCGGGTGCGGGTGCCGATCGCAATCAGGTGGCGATCGCTCTGCTCAGCAGATGGCAACTTGCCCACGCGAAACACATCGAGCTTGACCGAATCGGCTTTGCTCAGCCGTCCCAACCGTGCGGCCGTTTCCAGCAACAGCGCCAGGTCAGTATTGGTCGGGGTATCAGGCAGGACGATCGCGGTTTTCACCAAGTCCTGGGGTGCCGCAAAGGGAAACCCAAATTGCAGCAGCTTGAGATCGGGGATCTGAGTGACATTGACGCGCTTGAGGTCAAAGCGAGTGTCGGCATGAATGGTACCCCACAACTGTTGGTCGAGGGCCCGGTTACAGGAACGACGTTCGCGGGGGTCAAGCTGAAACCGGATACGAATTTTGGAGTTGGGTTTGATGCGGTCTTCCGGCAGCGGCACGGTGAGCGTTTCGTGGGAACCACCCGTCACGGAATCAAGCTTTTTGCCAATGAGCGCCAGCCCGTCTAACTGCACTTCAATCAGCGATGTCAGTGGATTGACTTGCGGGCTATAGCTGTACTTCAAGTTCATGACATTGCCTGGGGTGAACTTGTCATCAGGCAAGGCGCGAAAGTCAAAGTCCATCACCGGCGCATCCGCCCCCCGGACAGTCACATCTTCAAAGGGCTTGTTTTCGTAGGTTGTCAGATCTTTGAGCTGAAAACTGTTGGCAGTCGGTAAATAGCCGGCCCATTCGCGAATTGGGGGAGAAGGGACATCGGTTACCTGCCGTACAATCACCGTTTGCCCTGTACCTAACTGGCGATCGCGCGGTTGAATCAAGAACTGTGCGGCTTTTGCCACCCCTTCAACGCCATTACCCGTGATGACCAGCACCGGATGTTTCTTATCGGCAGTCGTTGTCAGCATGGCAACACCGACATCCGGCGGCAATACCTGCTGTTTTTCGTCCCGAATCTGATTATCCTTGAGCGACAGCGGCAAGTCGAGCTGCTTCAGAACTGGCTGCGTTTGCGGTGTTCCCACAATGACCAGGCGTTCGTTAGGGTTTAACTGGTCAATGGCCGACACCAGACGTGTGTTCATTGGGCGATATTGGGCAAACCGCCCCAGGGTAGTCTGATACCGCGTGGTAGCGGTCAACCAGGATTCATCCACTGTACTGGGCAGTAGATAGCCAATCTGGTTGGGTTCCAGACTCAGGTCGTCAAAGATGGGGTAAGGATAGCGGCTGAAATTCAGCGTGATTGGCTGCGGCTGAAAGTCAAAGACCAGCTTGGAGTCGGGCAATATTTCAGTCCACAGCGATGGATCGAAGGGATCTTGCGTACAGGTGGGCGAGTTGTTTTGCAGCGCGGCGAGCACAACTTCGTTGTAGTCCTGAATCAGGTCAGGCGGTACGTCATAGATGGCGCTGCCAATCTCACCCTGTTTTTTGTTTAAGGGGAGGCTGCCCACGCTGGCACCATTTACATAGGCAGTCAGGTTCGATCGCGTAGCGTACAGGGCTGGCGAATGCCGAAACCGGATCTGGAGCTTCACAGATTTTGGCTTCCAGGCACGGGGACGGGTAAAGCGCAGCCGCGTTTCATCGTAAATACTTCGCAGCCGTAAACGGTTACCCACGATCGGGCTGCGGTTAAACTCCAGGACATACTGACCCGCCGCCAGTGGCTCAACGACCGTCGCTTTTTTGTCGGCGTTGGTTGTGTCGGGATCTTTTGCGGCCGCTTCTCCGGAGGCTTGCGGTGGGGCTGGAACTTTGTTTACTCCAGGGTTTGCTGACGTATCTGGGGCTTCAGCGGCAGGGGATGTTTGCGCGTGTACAGCCGTCGGCCAGCCAGAACCCAGGACGCAAGCCAGTGTCAGCAGAAACAACCCAGCCAACAACAACAGTCGCGCATTGGCAGAGCGCAAACCGAAACGGTGGAGCGATCGAGCACGAGAAAAGCGGGTAGGGTGCATGGGAGAGAAATTGGTAGAAGGAGAGGAGTGGGGAGTCGGGAGTGAAGTGGCTCCGTAGGAAAGAACCAAGGCTACTTAAAGCGTTCCTAATAGCGCTCCCAGGCGGGTTGGAAGCCGCGACGACGCAGAAGATCGACCTGAATTTTCTCAATTTTGCGATCGGTGGCAGGATCCCCTGAAGACGATGCTGTTGGTGTTTCGCGGGTCATTTCTGCCTGCCGTAGCGCTTTGAACTGTTGCAGGGCAATACCCGGATGGTCTTGGGCGAGACTCAGTTCACCAAGAAGACGGCGTGTGTCAAGGTCGTTGGGGCGCAGGGCCAGTACGCGCATGTAGAGGGTTCTGGCTTCGACATAGCGCTGCTGCTGAAACCGAACGCCTGCCAGAGCGGTCAGCGCATCGGCATTGTCAGGCTGCTGCTGCAAGATGGCCTCGTATGCTTGACTGGCCAGGGGAAGGTCGCCTAGCGTCTGTGCCAAGTCGCCCTGAACGAAGTAAGCCGTGATTTCGCCCCGGTTACGAGCGGCGAGCTGCTCCACCTGCGATCGCGCCCCAGCCGGATCGCGGGCGGCGAGTACCTGAAGGGCACGACGCTGAATGCTGAGGTTATTGGGTTCAATGGCCAGCAAGGTGTTGTAAAGGCTTTCCCGCTTTGGATCGGCGGGCAGTGCCCCAACCAGGCTAAACAGTTCGGGGGGCGTTTCGCTGGCGCTGGGCGATTGCAGCCATGTCGCTAAAACCGTTTCGGCTTCAGCGACCGTAATCCGCTGGGCACGATAGGCGACGCTGGCGCGACCAAGCTGGGTGCGTAAGTCCTGGGGATTCTTCGCCAGAATCTGGTCGTACACTTGCAGGGCAGCGTCTAACTGTCCCTGGGCCTCTCGCACGTCTGCTAACCCCAATAAAGCATTGGATAATATCGGGGCGGGTGGATTAGTCGCAATCACCGCTTCGTACCGCTGAGCGCTGGCGTTTAGGTTGCCTTCCCGCCGTTCAATCTCAGCCAGCAGCAATTGGGGAGCCTGGTCGCGTGATCCTGCCGCTGTGGCGCTATAGGTCTGGAGTGCCTGCTGTGCCTGGGTAAAGTCGCCTTTTTGTACCCAGATCTGCGCTACTCGGAAGTTCAGGAACGGTGCATCAACGCCGCTCTGCAATAGGTCCTGGTATTGCGGCAGCAGTTCCGGGTCGGGTGGGTCAAGGCGAACCAGGGCCAGCGCGATCGCCTGCCGTTCGGTAACGCTACTGGGCAGCGGTTGTAAAACGGTCTGTAGCTCTCGCCGCTGGTCTACTGATGTGATCTGTCCGAGCTGATGGGCAACGATGAGCCGTTTCACCACCAGACTCTTTTGCCCCGGCTGCGCTTGAATCAACTGGTCGTACAGCATTAGCGCGTCCTGCCGAGATGGTGGAAATTCGCTGAACACATCCGCTGCTTCTGCCACCAGACCAGGTGAAGGGGTGGCTGTCTGGTGCAAGACCTGACGATAGAGGCTGACGGCCTCAGCGTAGAGCGCTAAATCACCCGTCTGCCGTCCAATCTGGCTGAGCGCTCGTGCTAAGGGCAATGCGGCAGTGGGTTGATTGCGGAGCGGTTGCAGTACGCTTTGCGCCTGTTCTGGCTGCTGGTTTGCTTGATAGGCAGCGGCCAGCGCCGATCGCACCTCAATTGCCTGACGGTCTAGCTGGCTAGACTGCCGGAGCTGGGCTGCCAAAATGGGAATCGCCTGTTCCGGTTTGCCGGTTTCGCGCAGCGCGGTAGCGTAAGCGATCGCGGCATCACTCGGTAGCGCTTTACCCGTCACCCGGTAACGCTCAAATAACGCCACGCCCTGTCCATAGTTACCGCTGTAGGTATAGGCCTCGGCGGCTCCCAGCAGGATGGCGGGCGTCGGTTTTTGCAGCAAAATCTGGTAGTCTGCCAGCGCTTCAACAAACTGTCCCTGATAGCGATAAAGCTGTGCCCGCTGCGCTCGATCGCTCGTTCGATCAGGAGCCAGGGTCAGTAGGGTCGTCAACGCCTTGATCCCTTGTGACTGCCATTCTGGTCGATACCCTCCAAGCAGACCAACAGCAGACAGGGCCGTGAGATTCTTCGGGTCTTGCGCCAACACCTGTTGATACGCCTGCCATGCGCTCGCATCCTGTCCGGCCCGCTGATAGGCGATCGCCAGCCCCAGCTTTGCCTCTAACGATTGGGGGGTTTGCCGCAGCACCGCCTGAAACGTGGCGATCGCATCCCGTACCCATCCTCGATTAAGCAACACGTAGCCCTGGCTAACAGTGGTGGATTGCGCCTGCGAAGGGATTCCTGGCAGCACAATGAGCAACCCACTGGCCAGACCCAGGAGCAGTAACCGGAGCGAAGCCGTGGCTAAAGGGAACGGTGAAAAAGGGAATGGATTCGACGTTTGGCGTTTGACGCCTGTGGCTGGACACGTTCTCATGTCGTGATGTTCTGCTTTATTGGTGGCCACAATCCCGTAATCGCCTATCTTCTGCCAATGAAATCGCCTCATTTCGACCTCCTAAACAGCGACGAAATATCAAAGTCCGTCCGCACACGAAATCCCAATACGGTTTCTGAAAACTCATTGCGTTCTTGAACCATCACCGCTGCGCGGAGGTTAGGCGTAATGCGAAAGTCGTAGAACAGCTCCAGGACATCGGGGTTCTTATCGCCCCGTGCACGCCGCAGATCTTCATTGGAGAGCTGCCGTCCGTAGCCCAGTCCCAGGCGATCGCTCGGCATAAACACATCCAGAAAATTCAGTCCCGCGCTGTAGGTTGTGCCGCTGGCATCCAGGTTGAGATCGGTATAGTGCCCGTAACGCCCAAATAGACCGAGCTTGAGGCTGGGAATATAGAACTCACCATTGATCCCATAGGCTTCTTCGCGATCGTCTGCGTGAGGGCCGAGCCTGCCAGCACGGGGGATATCAAAAATCTCGCGAAAGCCGCTGCGCTGGCCGGCATCGCGTGAGGATACATACGTGCCGCGAATAATGGCCGTCCCAAACCGCACACCCACTTCACCCGCAAACGCATCGAGATGGAAGTCGCCCAGGTTGCGCGTGGAGGAAAATGTGGCGGCTTTAACATCAATGTCGTCTGTAACGCTCCAGTTCACCAGTGCACCCGGACGGGAAGCAATACCGGCTGCAGCCAGTGCTGGATTGGTCTGAAACACCGAGTTGAAGAAATGGGTCGCGCCGTCTTTCGCAAAGCTGTTGCGATCGAAATACGAGGTCAAATCCATCAGACCCACGACAAACCGCAGCGTTGGCAACGATGGCAGCGATCCAGCAAAATACAGCTCATTGAAGTTCAACCCGGTTGTCTGCGAATCAGAAAACCCTCTGCCGGTCGTCAAATCAAGTTCGGCCCCAAACCCCGCGTTGGGTGTGACCGGATAGAACCCTCTGATCCGTGCCCGCGCCGACGTGTCGCTGCCCTCTTGCTTAAAGACGCCCTGAAGCTGGACAGACGGTACACCGAGCACTTCACTGCCCTGTCGCAGTACCTTGTCCGTTGGAGCAGGAACGCCCGTGTCGGCAATAAGCAACGGGGAGATAACGTTGAGCTGTCTCTGATCGCTCAAAGACGGCGGATTCAGCCGTTGATGGGGACTAAACTCTGTCGTCTCGCTGGCGATCACTGGAGAGATGTCGGTCAGCGGTGTTAACGTCACTGCCGTTGCGTCAAATTGAACGGTCTTGAGATCAGTCACCAATGGTTGAGGTGTGGAACGTGCTGCCACCGCATCAGACACATTGTGTGCCCCAACCTGAAATGGATGACACGATCGCGTCTCGGTAGTCGCCAAAAGAGTACACTGCAAATTTGCAGCAATCATGCGGCGATCGTGTTGATCCGGCCTGATGGACATCTGTGGTAACAAAACCGATGACCCAGGCAGTGTCGGTGGCAGGGTTGTCGCATTGTCTGTGTGGCTGGGTGCTGACGTTGTTGCATCTGCGAGTGCTGATGGGCAATTGAGCCAGCTCTCGATGGCTAAACCAAAACTAGCGACAAAAATGGTCAAACCACAGCAAAAAAGTGGGTTGGAGCAACCAAGTTTGAATAACGTCAGCAGAACTGGATACCGGGCTGGGCGTTGATCTAGAGTCATAATTCGATTGAGTAGAAGCCATCTCATGCAGTCCAACCCTGTTTGGGCGATCACGTGCACCGCGGGCTTTTAGCTGTAGATGAATGGGTATGGCGTGGCAGTAGCAATCGACCACATCAACTCGGCAAAGATGGAAATTCCCAGCCCAGTTGAACGGCAATTGAAACAAAGATCAGGTGTAAACTATCGCAGCCTGTTTCTTAAACAGCCACAGGTCGCAATCTGTGTGATCCGTTTGCTACCCAACTTAAGATGGAAAGCTTAGGCAGCCTCACAGCTGAGTGATGCACTGAAATCCACATTATTCACTGACCACAAAGGGATCTGAATCAACGAGACGAGTTGTAATCACAGGGACAGCTAGATCTACTGGCAAAGATTGCGGCAGCAGGATAAATTCGCTTTGCTGCAAATGCACTATTTACAGGCCAAAACGACGGTTCAAACGCAGACTGGTTTTAATGAAAATAATGATTCCGCGATCGCAGGGCAGATGCAGTGCCGTTCAGCAGCGATAATCGGAAATTCTCCTTAACAGAGTTCCTGAATTTAGAGCAGACAATCCATGGAAGATGCCTGTCGCGGTCGCGTAAAGATAAATTACGAGTAATTACCTAACTTTTCTAACCTAGATTATTGAAACAAACATAAAGCGACTGAAACTTTTACGTAAAGAACGCGTGAGGTTTTCCCACCGGTATCCGATCGCAGATGCTCATCCACTCCTGGCAAGGTGACTAGCCAGCAAAAGCGAACTTCAGCCGTTTCATGCAGAGCGGACGAAAATACTGCACACCCTATGCTCTGCTTTCATCTGTTTCACTGCTGGATCAGGAAAAATGAAAAAATTATTATTTGGGTCGGAAAAGGGAGGGTTTCATCAATCGGCCAGAT
>Ga0070738_10008093_pt1 | contig 10223 bp, 8 predicted proteins | sample Coa_R2_2_FD_66446 | JGI IMG/M metagenome (GOLD analysis project Ga0070738, IMG submission 66446) | Surface soil microbial communities from Centralia Pennsylvania, which are recovering from an underground coalmine fire - Coalmine... | ecosystem: Environmental > Terrestrial > Soil > Unclassified ... | reverse complement strand
GAGGCAGGAAGGCAGGAACGAGGAACCAGGCCTTCCTGCATTCCTGCTTTCCTTAGAGGTTCTTCTCTTTAGAAGACCACGCTCGGCTCAGTAACTCCCGGCATTGCGCCAAGACGTTGCCTGCGAACGTCCTGGCGCCTTCGCGCCTTCGCGGTTCAAAGTCGTCCCGATCGACGATGAATCGAGGTTCATGGACCATGAAAGTGGATTCATGGGCGATGAATCGAGGTTCATGGCCGATGAAAGTGGATTCATGGGCGATGAATCGAGGTTCATGGCCGATGAAAGTGGATTCATCGACGATGAATCGAGGTTCATGGCCGATGAAAGTGGATTCATCGACGATGAATCGAGGTTCATGGTCGATGAGAGTGGATTCATGGCCGATGAATCGAGGTTCATGGCCGATGAAAGTGGATTCATGGCCCATGAACCTGCATTCATCGACGATGAATCGAGGTTCATGGCAGATGAAAGTGGGTTCATCGACGATGAATCGAGGTTCATGGTCCATGAAAGTGGGTTCATAGACGATGAATCGAGGTTCATGGTCCATGAAAGTGGGTTCATGGACGATGAATCGAGGTTCACGGCCGATGAACCTCCTCTCTGCCCCCAAGCGGGCGCGTCGAGCTCACCGCCCCTTTCGTCGGTGGGCGCTCCGGTCTTTCAGCAGCTCTGCCACCGGCGTCCCGAGACGCAAGAGCGCCCCCCTCGCGTGCATCGCCTTGAGCTCTTTGATCTTCGGCCGCCAGTACTCTCTCCCGAGACGCTGAAGTTCGAGCGCACGGTCTGCAAGGACTCGGGCGACGTGAGTCACCTGGTCGTCCGTTGGCTCTCCGTGCGCGTCGAGAAGGATTGCCGTGGCTTCGTCCGCGTTCTCTCGCGAGAGGTGCTCGGCATGCGCGGATACGAGCGCGACCAGGTCCTCCACGACGAAGGTGTTGGCGAGGGCCCACGCGAGGAGACGGCGCGAGGGCCGCTTCTCCTCCGACACCCTGAGCCGGACGAGTCTCGAGATGATCGGATAGTCCTCGGGCCGATTCGTCTTCTTGAGCTCGACGAGCTCCTCGGTCCCGACCGTCGCGATCGTTCCGCGCGCCCGCGGTGCGAGATCGCCGAGCGGGAATCGCCTCGCGCGTCCGAGCGCCCGCGCGAAGCTTCCGACGCGCGGCGGGCGGCCCATCATGTCCACGAAGATCGGGGAGATCGGGTGTCTCGGACCGCGGGATCGTGAAGGGGAAGCCATGGCCACGGCGGAGCAGCGCGAGCGTGACCGGCGGCGTCGCCTTGTAGACGGTCGCGTCGAGGTCCGCGAGCGCTTCGAGGAAGCGGACCAGAGACACGGCGGTCGGCCGGATCCAGAAGTCGATGTCCTCGCTGAACTGTGCGGCCCCGTAGAGGATCGTCGCCTGCCCGCCGATCAGGAGGTACTCGACGCCGCGGCGGTCAAAGCTGCGGAATAAGATCGAGCATCGTGTGTCGCTTGAGGGTCCTGGAGGAGCCGGCGACGTTCCCACGCGCGAACGAGGCGCTGAGCGGGGGAAAGAGCGAGCCACGCTTGCCAGACCGGGTTTCCGGGCACGACATCGCGCAAGAGGGTTTGCTTGTCCTCTTCCGAGAGGCCAGGTCTTCGGGCGCTCGCTCTCACGAAACCATTGTAGCCACGGGACGTGCGCCTTCCTCTCATGCACGGAGCATGCTAAGACGTTCGTCCCTTGAAGGGGGGTTCATGAACCGGCGACTTCTCCCGCTCGTCCTCGTCTTGCTCCCCGGCTGCATCCTCGGCCGCACGCGCGACGAGGTGCCGATCGACGAGGCCAAGGTGGCGAAGATCATCCCCGGCCAGTCGACGAAGCGAGACGTGGTCGAGCTCCTCGGGGCTCCGAGCTACGTGAACGACCGGATCGGACTCCGCCTCCTCGAGAGACCCGTCCAGGGGCCGGGCGCGGCCAACGGCGGGCCGCTCATCGACGAGCTCATTCACTCGCCCCTCGACCACACCTACACCTACGAGTACACGGACACCAAGTCCATGTCGCTCTACCTCCTCATCGTGAGCTTCACGAACCAGGAGACCAAGCGCGACAAGGTGGTCGTCTTCTTCGACGACAAGGGGACCGTCACGCACCTCGGCGCCACGTTCGACGCGAAGAACGTGGAGTTCCGCATGCCGACGAGCGATTAGTCGCGGATCGGGCGCACGCGGCGCGACGAGCGCTCGCGGGCCGCCGTCCGCGCCTCGACAGGCGTCGACCCCGCAGCTCGACTTCCCGCCTAACTCCGCTCCCGGGACCTCGTTGCCGGGAGCCGCCCGCCTTGGCGTGCCCTTCGCTCGACCAGCACGGCGGAGGGTTAGGAAATGATCCCGCTGGTGATCGGCGCGGCCGTGTTCAGCGCGCTCGGATACTTCTTCCTCTCGAAGCTTCGCCACAAGAAGGCGACGCTGGGAGGCCTCGCAGCGGCCGCGGTCGTCGGCGGCCTCACGGGTGGGTTCGGAGGGGCCGCCCTCGACACCCTCTTCGCGGCTCCGCTCTTCGCCGCCGAAGGCGCCGTCGCGGGCACGGTCGAGAACGCGCTCGAGAAGCCCGTCGAGCACGTCTGGGACGACCTCTTCGGCCACCACGCGAAGCCGGCGCCGCAGGGCGACACCGCCGGAAGCTCGGGGCTCGCCGCGATCAGCCCCGTCACGAGCGGCGACGCCGTGACCGGGATCGCCTACCAGACGAAGCCGGGAGACACCGTGAGCGGCCTCGCGGCGCGAGCCGGCGTGACGACGGGCGTCCTCGTCGCCGCGAACCCGAGCCTCGAGTCGGCCGGCTCCGATCAGCTCGCCCCTGGGCAGAACATCGAGGTCCCGTGCCCCGTCGGCGCCAGCAGCGCGGGCTGCGTGGACGCCCTGGCGAAGGCTTTCGGCTCAGGGAATTGACCAAGTTTGGGTTTCACGGGCGACGCTCCCGTGGTCGGTTTCGTCGCGCGTGAGACGTGAAGCCCTTGGAACTGGCAGGGATACGGAGCTGGCCCACCGCTCGCTCTGTTCCCGGCGAAGGTTGAAACAGAAATGCCCCTCCTCCTCATCATTGGCGCCGGAGCGCTCCTCGGACTCGCCGCCTACGCCGGCGTCCACGTCGCCGCGCACCTCCTCAGGAAGATCCCCTACTTCTCGAACTGGCCGATCCTGAAGAGCGCCGACACGAGCATGACCTGGAAGGGCGCGCTCGCCGCGACCGCGGCCGGCGCCGTCGCGCTCCCTCTCACGATCGTCGGAGCGGGCGCCGCGGGCGCCGCGCTCGGCGTCGAGTTCCTGCCGCCTGCGATCGGGACGGCCGCCGGGACGGTCGCTTCCGTCGGAGGCGAGCTCGTCGATCACCTGGGCCTCGGGCACGACTCGAAGCCGGCGACGCCCGTCGCGAAGCCGCTCCCGCAGACCAGGCCCATCACGCCGACGGCCCCGGCGCAGACGAACACGACCCCCGCGCCGACGCAGCAGCAGACGACGCCGCCGAGGCCCGTCGTCGAGCACCCTCTCCCCGTCGTGAAGCCGCTCCCGAAGCCGATCGCGCAGGAGCCGCCCGCTCAGAAGACGCCGCCCGTCGCCCCGAGCACGAAGGAGCACGTCGTCGTGAAGGGCGACACTCTCTCGGAGATCGCGGTCGAGAACCACGTGAGCCTCTCGTCGCTCGAGCAGGCGAACCCGGCGATCGGCAAGCGGAAGGCTCCGATCGCGTTCAAGTCGTCCTGGGACTTCATAAAGCCCGGCGACGTGGTCGAGGTCCCGACGACGCCTCCTCCGCCGTCCAAGACGACCGGCGCGGCGGGCGCTCTCGGCAAGATCTCGCTCGGCTCGGACAAGTAGATCGCTCAGCGCTTTTCGAGCTGACCCTCGAGCTGCTTGACGGAGGCGAGGACCTCCTCGCGGCGTACGTCGGGCTTGAGCGCCGCTGCCAGGGTCCGCGCCCGTTCGAGCTCACGCTGCGCCTCCCCGAGCTTGCCGGCCCTCGCGTCGCGGCAGGCGCTGACGAGCATCCGCACCGGCAGCGTGAGCGGCACCTCGTCCCCGAGCCGCCCGACCACCTCGGGCGAGAAGTCCTTCGCGTTCGGGGCCAGGAGGAACGCGTTCACGAGCATCAGCATGCGGGCGTGCGCGTTGTCGTCGCCGCCATGCTCGGTGCCCTGGTAGGCGTCGACGGAGACGAAGTAGGCCTCCTCGCGCTGGTGGAGCCGCTCGTCGGGGTCGGCCTCGTGGTTCGAGACCGTGTCGCCGAGGAGGTCGGCCCAGATCCGGTCCGCCCACGTCCGGTCTCCGGGTGAGCTCCGCTCGCGGAGCTCGCGGCCCCTCGCGATCATGGCCGCCGAGGTCGCGGGGCGCTTCGTGCCCCACGCCCACGCGAAGTTGAGGAGGTGGAGCGCGAGGACCGGGTCCTCCTTCTCGACGCCGGCGACCAGGTCCGCGCACTCGTCGGCGAGCTCCTTTCGCGGCTCCGCGTTGGCGAGGTCGACGGCGGCGAGCGCTCGCTGCACGGTGCGGACGCGCGTGCTCCTCGGCGCCAGCTTCCTGAGCGTGCTGGACAGGACGGCTCGCGCCGACGTCTTCCAGCCCGCGTCCCCGAAGCCGGGCTTCCGCGTCAGGTGGACGACGGCGCGCGCCGCCGACGCGACGGGGGCGAGGGCCTCCTCCCACGCCGCGGGGTCCTTCTCGTGGCTCCCCGCCTTGAAGATCGCCTCGAGGCGCTCGTCGTCGTGGATGCCGAGCAGCTCCCGGTCCTTGTGCTCGAGCATGATCGTGGGGTCCTTGATCTCCGAGAGGTAGGACGCGTAGCTCTCCTGGCGGCTCGCGATCAGGTCGGCGAGCGCGGTCGCGGCGCGGCGCATGGACTCGCGGCGCTCGAGGTCCTCTCGGCTCGGGCCGGTGGGCGCTCTCGTCGGGACCGGCGCGATCGGCGCCGGAGGCGGCGGCGGCGCTGCCTCCTGACGGCGGGTCCTCGCCACGACCGCGCCGGCGAGGACGGCGAGCGCCGTGAGCCCGACCAGGACCGGGACGAGCGAGCGCGTCGTCCTGCCGGCGGCCACCTCGGCGAGCTCGACGGCGAGGTCCTCCCCGTTCGCCGGCCGCCTTCCGGCGTCGTCGGCAAGGACCGACTCGAGGAGGCGGTCGAGCTCGCGCGGGCACGAGACGACGGTGCTCGGTCGCTCGAACTTCCCGGCGTGGATCGCCCGGAGGAGGTCCCAGTGCCTCTCGCCCTTGAACGGCTTCTCGCCGGTCACGAGCTCGTGAAGGATGACTCCGAGGGCGAAGACGTCGGCGCGAGCGTCGGCCTGTCTCCCGTCGAGCTGCTCGGGCGCCATGTAGCCGGGCGTGCCGAGGACGACGCCCGTCGCGGTGAGGCGCGATGCCGAGAGGTCGCGCGACGCTCCGAAGTCGGCGACGCGCGGCCGTCCGTCGGCGTCGAAGAGGACGTTCTCGGGCTTCACGTCGCGGTGGACGAGGCCGCTCGCGTGGCAGCGGCCGAGCGCCGCCGCGAGCGTGGCGACGATCTCGCACGCCTCGCGCCACGGGAGGCGGCCGCGCTCCTTCATGAGAGCGCGGAGAGAGCCCCCCGGCATGAGGTCCATGGCGAACCAGAGCGTCCGGCCCTCCTGGCCGCTCTCGTGGACGCCGACGACGCCGTCTCCGCCCGCCCGGACGAGCGCCGCCGCCTCGCGCTGGAACCGCACGAGGGCGTCGGGGTCGGTGTCCGCATCGACGAGGGCCTTGATCGCGCGGACGGCGCCCGTGGTGCGGTGCCGCCCGCGATAGACGCGGCCCATGCCGCCGCGCCCGATCTCGGCCTCGAGCTCGTAGGGGCCGAGCCTCACCGGACCTCCCGGGCGATGACGTCGATCGCGCGCGCCAACCGCTCGTGGGCCTCGGCGTAGACTCCGCGGGGGGCGCTCTCGTTCAGGCTCCGCGCCTCCTCGATGAGGGGGCGGGCGCGGTCGCGGTCGCCCTTCCGCGCGAGCACGATCGCCTGCGCGCAGCGCCTCTCGACCTCGAGGCCCTTGCGCTCGAGGCCGTCGAGGACCGCCCGCGGCAGCTCGTGCACGCCCGGGGCGACGGTGAGGCTCTCGATGAGCGAGACCGCTCCGGCCCGGACCGCGAAGCTCTCTTCCTCGGGGTAGAGCTCGAGCGAGAGGAGGAGCTGGTCCCGCCGGTCCTCGAACAGGCGGTCGCCCTCGCCCACGTCGCGGAGGCGGTCGCCGAGCAGGACGAGGAGACCGAACCAGGCGTGCCTCACCCACTCGCGGTCCTCCTCGCGGCGGCAGGCGGCGAACAGGGCGTGGGCGCGCTCCCACGCGGCGTCGATCGCGGCCTTCTCGCGGGGCGGCGCCCAGCTGATCGACTCGAACGCGAGGGCGAGGGCGAGCGCCGGGTCCTCGGTCGCGACGGCGGCGATCCTCGCCTCGCAGTCCTCTCCGAGCGCGCGGAGCTTCCGGTCGTGGTCCGGGCCGGGAGTGAGGTTCGCCCGGTCGGCCTCGATGAGGACCCGGACCGCGTCGAGGGCGGGCGTGCGCCGATCGATCTCGCCGAGCGTGGCGAGGAGGCGCCAGCGCGTCTCCTTCTTGCTCTCGTTGTCGCCGAAGCGCGTCTCGCCCCTCGTCCTCACGACGTCGCGGCTCGCGGCGACGACGGGCGCGAGGATCTCGGCCCACGCGCGCTCGTCGCGGACGGCAGGGCTCGCCGCGTTGAGGGTGCCGACGAGAGGCTTCCTGTCGCGCGGGTCGAGAGGGTCGCGCGCGTCGCCGAAGACCGAATCGACGGTGCGGGCGGCCAGGGTCGCCGAGGAGGTCGAGCTCGCGATGCGCGCCGCCAGGTCCTCCGCGGCCCGGCGGGCGCCCTCGCGCTTCCTGACCTCGTCGGGCGAGAGGGGCTCCTTGTGCGCCGCCTCCGCGCGCGTCGTGACCGGAGCGACGCTCGGCTTCTCGGGACGGCCCTTCACGACGGCGACCAGGCCGAGGCCGGCGAGTCCCGAGCCGGCGAGGAGGAGCCAGGGGAGGACGCTCCGTCGCGTCGCGCCGGCGAGGACCTCCTCGAGCGCGCGGGCGAGCGCGCCGGCGTCGGCGAAGCGCGCCCCGGCGTCGGTCGCGAGGGCGCGATCGAGGAGCTCGTCGAGGGCGCGAGGACACCGGGCGACCGTCGCCGTCTTCTCGCGCTTCCCGGAGTGCGTCTCCTTGAGCAGCTCCCAGACGGTGGTGCCGGCGAAGGCGCGCTTCCCGGTCACGAGCTCGTGGAGGATCAGGCCGAGCGCGTAGACGTCGGCCGGAGCCGCGGCGGGCCTCCCGTCGAGCTGCTCGGGCGCCATGTAGGCGGGCGTCCCGAGGAGCGCTCCCGTCTTCGTGAGGCGCGCCGCGCCCATGTCGCGCGCGCAGCCGAAGTCGGCGATCCGGGGCATCCCCTCCGCGTCGAAGAGGACGTTCTCGGGCTTGAGGTCGCGGTGGACGATCCCGAGCCCGTGGCAGCGAGCGAGCGCGCGCGCGAGCTCGAGCACGAGCCCGCACGCCTCGCGCCACTCGACGCGCTCCCTCGCCTTCATGCGGTCGCGGAGCGAGCCGCCGGACATGAGGTCCATGGCGTACCAGAGCGTCTGGCCGTGCTGCCCGGACTCGTGGAGCGCGACGATCCCGTCGCCGCCGGCCCGCGCGAGCGCCTCGGCCTCGCGCTGGAAGCGGGCGAGGGCCGTGTCGTCGCCCTCGGCGAGCGCCTTCACGGCGTGGACGGCCCCGGTCGTCGCGTGGCGGCCGCGGTAGACGCGGCCCATGCCGCCGCGCCCGATCTCGGCCTCGAGCTCGTACGGCCCGAACCTCACCGCACTTCGATCGCGCTGCCCCCCCGGGGAGGCTTCGGCGTGGTCCCGGCGGCGAGGCGACCGGTCGCGAGGTCGAAGCCGGCGCCCTCGGGCCCGAAGATGATCCGGTCCTGGGTGACCGTCATGGGGAGCGGCTGCTCGTGGCTGCGCTCCCAACCGAGCTTGCCGCGGAGGATGTCGACGACGCAGATCCGGTGCGACGTCATGCAGACGGCGTCGGGGCCCGCGAGGACGATGATCGGCGTCTCCTTCAGCGGGAGCTGGACGCGGAAGATGTCGCTCCCGGTCGCCGCGTCGATCCCCTCGAGGAAGAACGCGCCCTTGCCGAGCTCGAGCAGGATGAGCCGGTCGAGGAAGCTCCCGAGGAGGCGGAGGGTCGGGCCCTCGCGGGTCTTGTGGGTCCACGTGGCCGTGCGGTCCGCGTCCGACGCGATGATCCCGTCGTCGCCCTCCGACTTGAGCGAGAGGCCGCCGGCCCTCATGCCGCCCGCCGGGACGGGAGCCGCGAGGAGGCTCACGTCGATCGGGTCGCGGGGCATGGCCGCCGCCTCCTTGGCGAGCCTCTTCCAGAACTCCTGGGCGAAGGTCGCGTTGGGGTAGCGATCGGCGAGCTTCGCGGCCTTCGAGAGCCGGCCCTCGGCCATGTCGCTCCGGACGCTGCCGATCTCGAAGCGGGACCGCTCGTCCTGGTAGCGCTTGAGCTCGTCGCGGAGCGTCGAGGGCGCGGTGCGCAGCGCATGGACGAGCGCCCGCCGCGACGAGACCGTCCAGTCCGGCCCGCCCGCCAGGGGGACGTCCTTCGAGTCGGCGAGGATCACCTCGAACGCGATCGCCGTCGAGCGCGCGTCGAGCGCTCCGCTCACGTGCTCGTCGAGGATCGAGCGCGCGTCGCTCTGGAGGGGCGAGACCTCGGGCTCGGGAGGCGTCGGGCGCTGGTCCTCGGCGCGGACGGCCCCGTGATCGCGGTCGTGCGAGGGCGGCGGTCCGTCCCTCCGCGCCGGCGTGTCCTCGCACGCCGTCATGGCGAGCGTCACGGCAAGGCTAACGAGAATCTTGGCGCGCAAAGAACCGTCCCCCTCGGGCCGCGATTATCGCCGCAACGAGGGCGGCGTGAAAGACGAGATGGACTCCATTCCAGGGCGAGGCGGTGTAGCCCCAGACGAGGAGCTCCTCGCCGGCCTCGTCGCGGTAGGTGGCCGGCGCCTGGAAGCCCGGCTGGAAGCTCTCGCCGAAGTATTCGCGGAACCGGTCGACGAAGGTGACCGTGTGCTCGGTCGGGATGTGGGTCGGGCTCCAGGCGACGAACGTGAGGAAGATCCCCCCGAGCGCGACGACGACGCCCGCCGCGACTCGTGCCCGGGGGAGCTGCATGTCGCGGACGAAGTCCGTCGTCAGGTACTCGAGGGCGAGCGGGATCACGAAGGGGAACGCGAGGTAGACCGTCCTCACCTCGCGCACCTGGCCGAGCGCGATCGAGCTCACGAGGGCGAGGGTGACGCAGATCGCCGCTTGCGGGAAGCCCAGGAGGTCCGAGCGAGCGGAGCGAGCGAGTGACTCAGGCGAGCCGCCCGAAGGGAGGCTCGCCTGACTCGCGGGGGGATCGCGGGGGGGCGCAGCGCCCCCCGCATCGAGGAGGTCCGAGCGAGCGGAGCGAGCGAGTGACTCAGGCGAGCCGCCCGAAGGGAGGCTCGCCTGACTCGCGGGGGGATCGCGGGGGGGCGCAGCGCCCCCCGCATCGAGCAGATCCGCCCGGTACGCATCGCCGAGCCGTGCCCGCCGCCTCGCGGCCCCGAGGAAGGCGGCGACCCAGAGAGCGCCGAAGCAGACGAACACGTAGAGCGCCCCCTCGAGCGGCGCGTGGAGCGTCGTCTCGTAGCCCTGCGGCGCCCACTTCCGGTGGTCGAGGAACCAGGGGACCGACGGCGTGCGATCGACGATCGAGGTCACGAGGCAGGTGAGGAGCGTCGAGGCGCCGACGACCGAAGCGCGGACGGCGCGCGACCGCTTCGAGCAGAACCAGAACGGGAGCGCCGCGAGGAGGCCCATCTCGCGGACGTTCGCCGCGAGGAACGTCGCGAGGACGGTGAGGGCGGGCCGGTCGGCCACGACGGCGACGAGGGCGAGGGAGAAGCACGCGTTCTCGAGGAGGTCCTCGCGCGTGTGGATCGGCATGTCGTAGGCGAACAGGATCGGGAAGGAGGTCAGGTAGAGGACGACTCCGAGCGTCGTGTGGCCGATCGAGAACCCGAGCCTCCGGAGGAGGAGGTCGAAGGTGAGCGTCGAGAGGAAGAGCGCGAGCGCCGAGGCGGCGACGAACAGCCCGTAGAAGCCGCTCTCCGTCTGGAGGGAGGGCGAGAGCCTCTCGACCTGGAGGACGGT
>Ga0070738_10008092_pt1 | contig 10227 bp, 7 predicted proteins | sample Coa_R2_2_FD_66446 | JGI IMG/M metagenome (GOLD analysis project Ga0070738, IMG submission 66446) | Surface soil microbial communities from Centralia Pennsylvania, which are recovering from an underground coalmine fire - Coalmine... | ecosystem: Environmental > Terrestrial > Soil > Unclassified ... | reverse complement strand
CGAACCTGTGAACTTCAAGTTGCTTCTGCCACAGCAGTTTGGTATCACACTGGACTGCCTGCTGTTCCGATTCGTTGGGTTCTGGTCAAAGGCCCTACTGGCAAGTTGGAGCCTCAAGCCTTTCTCTCAACCGACATACATGCGACTGCTGGACAAATTTTGTTATGGTTTCGTCAGCGCTGGCAAGTGGAAGTCACCTTTGAGGAACTCCGTGCTCATTTAGGTGTCGAAACTCAACGACAATGGTCTGATTTGGCGATCCTACGAACGACTCCGGCCTTATTCGCGCTGTTCTCTGTTGTGGTGTTATGGGCGCATCAACTTCAGTCTCAAGTTGAGTTCTCATTGCCTCAATCTGCTTGGTACAACAAGTCTCTCCCAACGTTCGTTGATGCGTTAGCTTTAGTGCGTCAGCGGTTGTGGCAAGCTCGACTTTTTCCATTCTCTCGCTCAACAACCAATATGGTGAAAATACCAAGAGCCTTGTTAGACTGCTGGTTCAGCCTACTGTGTTACGCTGCCTGAATTGGATAAAGTCGAGCTGAGGCTCTGATCTTCTCATATCAAGCCTTAGAGCCTTTTTTTATCCCCTTCCGTCAGTGCCATTCAGGTAAAGGCTTACACAAAAATCTAAACACTCTCGGCTCAATGCCCTTGCTCAACAAGCAGGGCAGACCGTCTATCAACTCAAGCACGGCTTACTCGATGATTACCTGTGTCAGCAACTGAAGAACCCATCCCTCAAAATGGCTTTTGCGTAAGTCCTACTTCTGAATATCACTTTTGGTTTGTCTCCGTTTACGCAACTAAAGTGACAGCGGCGCAAGTGAGTATGACGGCTTACACGATGTCAACGCAACACTCAGTATCTGGTACCTGACCACGACTTCCAGACTAGGAGACTAGGACTTGCACCTGGCTAACAAAGCCGAGCTTTGCTCGGCGGACGTGCAAAGAACTCCAATTTATGGCGCTCAAGACGAGATTTCTATTACCAGTAGTACACTTCGCCAACAGCATCGATTACTCATTGAACCCCTACTTCAAAGCCCAGGATTCTGGAACTAGCAGAGTCTCTTATGAAGCTATGGTTATCGCGCCACTGTAAATTTACTTCACAAAGGCAATTCGCTTTACAGTTGCGGTAATCCAGGGAACTCTATGGGAAACCAATGAGCAAAGATGTTCCTTACTTCAACCCCAAGACACAGGTGACGATCGAACAGATTGACCAGTTACTGGCTGAGTGGAAAGCTCGCTTGGACTTGGTCAGCCAGAATATGCTTGCCCTTCAGGAACTTGCCACGTATCAACGCCTGGCAGGCGAGGCTGGGTTATCAAAAGCGCCGTTGACTGGAGCAACAGCTACCCAGGTTGCCCCAGCCCTCGATGCGATGAATCAGGTATTTCAGCACTTTGATCTGCTGCTGACCACCATTCATCGGGCAGCGGCATTGCGCAAACAACTGCCGCGGTTTCTCGCCAGCGATCAGCAGTTGCAGGCGATTGAGGCGTTATTGGTGGGGCAATCCATTCAGTTGCCGATCGTACAGGTCCCTCTCGCCCAACGCAGCTTGCTCAGTGCAGGGGAAACAATCGCCACGACGTCACCGACTGACCTGCTGGCAATGATGACCCGTACCTTTGCTGTTGCCAGAGACACGATCCTGGCGGTTGATGCTGCCTGGTCTCGGTTGGAACCAACACTGGCTCAGGCAGAGGCCGAAATACAGTCGTTACAGCAACAAGCGATCGCCTTAAGCGTGGATACCCTGACCAGTTTGAAAGCAGTGCAACAGGCGATCACACCACTCCGCGATCGAGTGGCGACCGATCCACTGGGAGTCAGCGATGAGTTTGAGCAACAAATCCAGCCGCTCATAGGGCAGGTAAAAGCTAACCTGAGTCAGGTCTTGCAGCAGCAACGGCAGGTGCAAGATGGTCTGGCAGCGGCTCATGCCTTGTTGCAACAACTGATTGAACTTAATCAAGCCGCCTCCCTCGCTTATGCCGAAAGTCTAGAAAAAGTTGTGGATCACTCCGGCTTACGGTGTCCCCTGTCCGTGGAGCATCTGGATGCCTTGCAGCAGTGGCTAACCCGCCTGGAAAGCCGCTTTGCAGACGGGCTAGTCAACCCCATTCAGGTGGGCTTAGAAAATTGGCTGACGAAGGTGAAAGAGGCGATCGCGATCGAGCAACAGACCGTTACCGCCAACCGCGCTCCTCTGGAAACTCGCCGCGAGCTGCGAGGACGGTTAGAGGCTCTGAAAGCAAAAGCCCTGGCACGCGGACGGGCAGAAGACCCGCTCTTAGCTGACCTCTCTGCCCAGGCAAAGCAAATCCTGTATACCCGCCCGACTGATCTGGTAACCGCAGTGGCGTTAGTGACTCAATATGAGAAACAACTCAGCAGGAGCTAACAGGAACGATGCCATATTGGATTGTTTTTCTACGTGTTTGCTGTCGGTAAAAGGCTGGAAATCTAATCAGTGCTAGTGATGAGAACAAGACATGATGAATGCCAAAGCGATGCTCCCCTTCTTGTTGGGCTGTTCTACCTGTGGCCCGAAGCTGTTGGTATGGCTGCTTGTGAAGGGTGGCCTCTGGTATTGCGTTGGTTTTTTTACGTTTATGCTGCTGCTGCTATTGCTTCGGGAACGATTTTATCGATGAACTTTGGATCAATGAACCTTGGGGTCTTTTCTCTATTTCTTGTTTCAAACCTTAAAACTTTTAGCCGTGAACGTTGTGCTATCGAGCCCGATCACTTCTCAATTCCTTCCTATCTGTTATGAACGAACACTGTCAACGCCCTAAATGTACTGGAACGATCGAAGATGGTTACTGCAATGTCTGTGGTTTAGCGGCAGTAAGATCGCAAACCACCAGCCAGAAACAAACCACGACACCGACTGGTCGCAGTGCGTCGATCACGGGCACTGGGTCGTCTCCGTTGACCAATCGATCGCGAGGCTCTCGCCGCACGAGTTCCACTTCTACCCGGAGTAGCCGCAAGCAGTTAGGAGCTGGTCTCGTTTCGATTCCCGAACTGCCGTCTACCGAACCAGAGAAATTGATTCTGGTTAATCCAACCGTGCCAGAGAACAAGCGCTTTTGCGGCAGTTGTAACAATCCCCTGCGGCGGGAGAAAGGCTTTTGCAGCAAGTGTGGACAGAAGTATTCCTTCATTCCCACCCTGAAGCCCAAAGATGTCATTGCGGAACAGTACGAGGTTAAGGGGGCGATCGCCTACGGTGGTTTGGGCTGGATCTACCTTGGCTTCGACAACACCCTCTCTCGCTACATTGTGCTTAAAGGGCTTTTGAATAGCGAGGATATCGCCAGTGCTGCCGTCGCCGTTGCCGAACGTAAATTTCTGGCCTCGGTCAAGCACAGTAATATCGTCGGCATTTACAACTTTGTGAATCATGGCACTGAAGGCTTCATTGTCATGGAATATGTTGGCGGCAAGACGCTGAAGCAGATTCGCAAAGAACGGGGACCCTTACCTGTTGCGGAAGCGATCGCCTATATTCACCGCATCCTGGGCGCGTTCGCCTACCTGCATACCCAGGGGCTGGTCTATTGCGACTTTAAGCCTGATAACGTCATGCTGGAAGGCAATGATGTCAAGCTGATTGACATGGGTGGTGTGCGTCGGATCGATGATCCCGATGGCGACATTTATGGCACCGTGGGCTACAGTGCGCCTGAAGCCGGGGAAGGTCCGACGGTGGTTTCCGATCTTTACACGGTGGGGCGCACGCTGGCTGTCCTACTCTGTGATATCAAAGGCTTTGGCAGCACCCATCAGTACACCTTACCCAGTCCTCAGGACGAGCATCTCTTTGCTCAACAGGAATCGCTCTATCGGTTTTTGTTAAAAGTTACAGCAGAAAACCCCGACGATCGCTTCCAGTCGGCTGACGAGATGGCAGACCAATTGCTGGGCGTCCTGCGGGAAGTTGTTGCCCTGGAAACTAGCACACCCCGTCCCACGACCAGCAGCCTGTTTGGTGGTGATGTGCTGCCGCTCATCGCTGCCAATGATTTTGCACCCATCCAGCCTGAGTTTCGCCAATTGCCCATCCCGTTGCTGGATGCTACGGATCCCGCGTTTAATGCCGTTGCCAATGCGAGCGCGATCGCCGCTTTAGACCGACGCATCGAGAGTCTGACCCAGGTGACGCATCAATATCCCAAATCAAAGGAAGCCCTGCTCAGACTGGCAAACAGCCTGATTGATCTGGGTGGAAATTTTCCAAAAGTAGAAACAGTCCTGGCGCAGGTGGAAGAAGCTGATCCCTGGGACTGGCGAGTATTTTGGTATCGCGGACGCGCGCACCTGGCGCAAGGGAAAGCCCAGGATGCCAAGAAAGCCTTCGATCAGGTCTATTTCGATTTACCCGGTGAACTGGCTCCCAAACTCGCGATCGCCCTCGCCGCTGAACGCGCACGTGATTTCGCCTTCGCCATCCAGATGTATACCCTTGTCCTTCGCACCGATCCGGGCTACGTCTCTGCGGCCTTCGGCTTGGCGCGTTGTCTGGTGCAGCAAAACGATCGCAAGGGAGCCGTCACAGCCTTAGAACAGGTACCCCAAACCTCCAGCCTGTTCACCCGATCACGTGTGGAAGTCGCTCGGATTCTGACCAGTCGCGACAAAGCCGAACCGGGCATGAACGAGCTGAAGTCTGCTGCCGCGATTGTGGAAGCGCTCACGCTGGAGGGCACAGAACGCCATCAACTCAGCAAACGCGTGTTAGAAACGGCCTTGCATCTGCTCTCGACCCATGCTCTTGCACCAACCAACCAGGTCACGCTTCTGGGACAACCCCTTGAGGAAGTGAAGTTACGTCTGGGATTAGAAAAAGTGCTGCGATCGATGGCGCACCTGACGACTGGTGACGAAAAAATCAAACTGGTGGATGAAGCAAATCGTGTACGACCCAAAACATTGTTTTAGCAATCCATGGTGCTCGACAAACCACAGATGACTCATGACTCCTGACCCCTATGCAATGCCCAAACTGTAATACTTCGCTTTTACCCGACGATCGCTTTTGTGACAATTGTGGCGTGCCGCTGATGGCAGACAGTCCATCACCCACACTCGCCTGTACAAACTGTGGCACCAGCGCGATCGATGCGGAGGGCTATTGCGCCCAGTGTGGCGTTCGCACTGTACCAGGTGCAAGTGCCGTTCCAAAAGATCGCATTGAACTCGCGGTCTCTCAACGCTTAGCGGGCGTGAGCGATCCAGGACTCAAGCACGATCGCAATGAAGATGCGATCGCCCTGCAAACCGTGAATCCTGATCAGCATATCCTGGTGGTGTGTGATGGGGTCTCCAGTTCCCAAACGCCAGAGTTGGCAGCCCAAGCCGCCGCCACCGCGACCTGTCAATCGTTAGCAGCAGCGTTGCAGGGAAATGAAGCTGCAGAGTTGGTGATGAAACGGTCGATCACCGCTGCGTTAGATGCGGTCTGTGCTGTCCCTTATCAGGCGCAAGAGGATAGGGATCCACCTTCAACTACGATTGTTGCAGCCATTGTGCAGGCCACCCGCGTCACTATCGGTTGGTTGGGCGACAGCCGTGCTTACTGGATTGGCGCTCATTCGATCCAGCCCTTGACTCAGGATGATTCCTGGCTAAATGATATGGTCGCTTCCGGCAAACTCTCGGAAGCGGAGGCAAGGCAATCGCCTTACGCTCATGCCATCAACCGCTGGTTAGGAGCAGACGCAAAGGATGATGCCGTACCGTCAATTTTCAATTTCACGGTGCCTGGTTCTGGTTATCTGTTGCTATGCAGCGATGGCTTATGGAATTACGCTCCTACTCCTAACCAACTCGCTGAACTGGTGCAGCGCTACACTGCCCCTGAAGCCATTGTTCTTTCTCGCCGCTTAGTTGAGTACGCGCGTTCTCAGGGTGGACGCGATAACATTACCGTTGCCATTTTGTCATTTTAGTAATTTGTTACCTATGACTACGAGCCAATTCAAAGCCGAAGTTTTCCAGAATCAATTTCTGCCGCAAGGCACCCGTGATGTTCATGCCATTATGACCATTACGTCAGAAGACGTTGTCGGAATGGCTGCTACGCCTAACCGCGATCGCGTGTTTGGCATTATCTGCGATGTGTCTGGCTCCATGCAGGGTGAGAAGATTGTGGCAGCCAAGCAAGCAATGGTCAAATTGATCCGGTTAATTCCTGAAGACACCCACTTTTTCATTGTCACGGGCGACCACAGTGCCAAAGTCGTCGTTCCTGTGGTGCCGGCCACATCTCAAAATAAAGAACGGGCGATTAACCTGATTCGCGCCATTGATGCCAACGGCACTACTGCCATTTCAACCTGGCTAATGGAAGCATTAGCGCAATTCAAAAAGATGCCTGATGCCATTCGGCAAGCCCTTCTACTCACGGATGGTCAAAATGACAAGAGCGACGATCGTGCGCTGCTGGCTGCCTTGGAGCGAAGTGAAGGGATCTTTCAATGTGATTGCCGGGGTGTAGGCACCAACTGGAAAGTGGCGCAACTCCAGCAAATTTCCAACCGCTTGCTGGGCACCACCGATATCATTCCCGATGCCTCTGGTATTGAAGCCGATTTTCAAGCAATCCTCGGCAAAGCCATGAGCAAGAACATCAGCGATGTGAATCTTCGGTTGTGGACTCCGCAGGGTGCCCGCACAATCTTTTGTAAGCAGGTCAGCCCGGACATTGTTGACTTGAGCAATCGCGCCAAGCCCGTCAAGCCACAGGTCGTTGATTATCCCACAGGCTCCTGGGGAAAGGATGAATCCCGTGATTATCACTTCTGTATTGAAGTGCAACCGGGCAATGTGGGTGATGAAATGCTGGCGGGACGTGCAAGTTTGATGTGTACCCTAAATGGGGTGGAAACTAAAATTACTGAAGCCAAGATTCTGGCAATCTGGACGGATGATGAAGCCAAATCCACCAAGATCGATCGCCGTGTGGCTCACTATACCGGTCAGGCAGAACTGGCTCAATCCATTCAGGAAGGGTTAGAGGCACAGGCGCAGGGCAATCTTGACGTGGCAACTGCCAAGCTGGGCAAGGCCGTTCAACTCGCCCATGAGTCTGGTAACGAAGCCACAGCTAAACTGCTGCGCAAAGTCGTTGATGTAGAAGACGCTGTGACCGGGACTGTCCGCCTGAAACGAGCGGTCGCCAAAGAAGATGCCATGGCGCTTGAGACGCGATCGACCAAAACAACTCGGATTCCGAAAGCGGGTCAGTAGTGATTTGGTCATTGGTTATTGGCCATAAAGCCCGGCGGGCATGCCAGAAAGGTCACTGGTCAATCATTTCAAACAACAAATGACAACGGACGAATGACAATTTAAAGCCTTACTTTCATACATCATGTCCACCTATCTCTGTCCTAAAGGACATCATTCCATCGAATCTGATTATTGCTCTGAGTGTGGCGTTCGCATCCAGGCTCACACCGAGTCGCTACTCAGCAATGTTCCATTACCATCAACGCAGTCAAAAGGCGGACAGTTGACCTGTCCTGATTGTTCTGCCCTGCATGAACCTGACAGCGGTGACTTTTGTGAGATCTGTGGGCATAACTTTGTCACTGGGGCACGGGGAGAACTGCCGATCGCCGTGAGCCACCCACCCGTTTTGGAGCCAATCACGCAAGCAGATGAACCGCAAACTCAGAAACAGGGCACCCTGGAATCTGGATCTTCAACCGTTCCATCACTCCCCAGTCCTCCATTATCCTGGGAACTTACGATTACGATTGATCCCATTGCCCACGATCCTGCAAGTCCACCACCGCCAGACACGTTTGCACCGTTCAGCTTGCCTCTAGAACCCCGCCAATATTTGATTGGGCGCACCAGTCAGGCACGCGCAATCCATCCAGAAATTTCCCTTGATCTCGATGATGCCGTTTCCCATCGTCATGCGCTGCTTAGTCTGAATGCCGATGGGACGTTAACCTTACGCGATATTGGTTCTGCAAACGGCACCAGACTCAATGATATTGAGCTAAAACCAATGGTTGACGTGCCGCTAAAACAGAACGATGAAATCACACTCGGACATTGGACAAAAATTAAAGTGATTGGTCATTAGACACTGGCCATAAGGCTCTATGGGTATACCAGAAAGGTCGTTGGTCATTGGTTATTGGTTGTGCCTAAATTCAATACAACTGATGAATGGCGAATGATAAATGACCAATAACAAATGACAACTGACGAATGACAAATCACAACTACCAACTGCTAAGTTAAAAAAACAATGAGCACAACTACTGTAGGCTTTCTAAAAAAGGTAAAGGCATCATCCACTCCAACGCTGCTGCGATGGAGTCTCTTTGCTACCTGGGGGGCTAGCTTGCTGTTAATGATAACGGCGATCGCGGCTGTACAATCCCAGAGAGAGGCCATCAAGACTGTCGGGTTAGATGCCGCCCCCAGTATTTTGAATGCACAGCGGATTCAAGATAGTCTGGCGGATATGGATGCCAATGCGGCCAACGAGTTGTTGGTGAAACCAGGGCAAAATCAAGATGCGGTTGATGGCTATAATCAGCGTCGAGAAAAATTGTCCAAGTTGCTGGTTGCCGTTGCCGAGAACATTACCTTTGACGACCAGGAACGCATTCCTATCCAAACCATGCAGTCAAAGCTGGGTGACTACTTTCAGCTCATTCAGCAAGCACGCGATTTTAATGCACAGGGTGATGAGGCAAACAAGCTCAAAAGCTATCGCGCTGCTGCAGAGATAATGGACAACACCCTGTTGCCAGCAGCGGCGACTCTGGCTGAAGTTAATAATAATCAGCTCAATCTGAGCTACCGACACCAACAATCGATCGCTGCTCTTTCTCTATTCATGGTATCTATCGCCGGCCTGCTGCTGTTGGGCATCCTGGTTGGAGTGCAGTTGTTTCTCAATCAACGGATGCATCGGCGGTTGAATCCTGGCTTGCTGGCGGCTTCTGCGATCGCAACACTGTTTCTGGGCTACACGTACCAATCATTGAGTAGTGCGTCTCATCAGTTAAAGGTTGCTAAAGAGAGTGCGTTTGACTCCCTCTATGCGCTGCGTCTGGCGCGATCGCTCGCCTACAGTGCCAATGGTGATGAGAGCCGCTATCTATTGGACAAAGCGCTTGCCACAAACCATGAGCAGGCATTTCGTCAAAAAACAGATAGGATTGCTAAAATTCCTGCGGGTCAGACTTTTGACTCGGTTGCGCATGCGTATCAAACGGCATCAGAGAGGGATTTCAAAGTCGATGCCTTTGAGGGATTTCTGGCTAATGCGCTGAACAACATCACGTTTCCTGGAGAACGAGAGGCAACGGCTGAAACGCTCCATGCGTTTGGAGCCTATTTCAATATCGACCGTCAGATTCGCCAATTTGAGCAGAGTGGCAGGCATCAAGCGGCGATCGCGCTGTGTTTGGGCAATAATGTCGGACAATCTAACTGGGCGTTTGACCAATATAAAGATGCCCACCAAAAGGTATTGGATATCAACATGGCAGCGTTTCAAGCATCGATTGTACAAGCATTCCGAGCAGTGGGAATCGATACCGAATTTAAAGTCAACGTCAACCCCAATCCTCAGGATGACCAGACGAAAGCAGCAAACGAGGCAATCCAAATCCTCAGTACAACGAACAAAGTGGAAACTCACGCGATTACCCGCTTTGAAATCATTGCTGCCAGTGCGATTGCCGCGATCGCTCTGTTCACCCTCTTGGGGTTAATCCCTCGTCTGAAGGAGTATTCTGCTTAGATCGGGATGTTTAGCAATAGATACTGCTGACGCGGTTGGTGAGACAAACCTTATCGTTTTCCAAGAAATTGGATAACCACATTAGCGCCATTTGGAATTTCATCCATTACTACAACGAACAGATTCGTTTAGAGCCAGCTCGTTGTTAAGAGCACACTGATTTCCCCCTCCTTTACTAAAAAAGACTACCGTGCCCATTAGTGATTTGGCGTCAGTTGAATGACCAGTGGGTAGTCCGGTACATTCAGCGTGAGGGATGTTGGGGTTGTATATTGCCCGGTTGGACTCGTGGACTGATTTGGAACATAGGTTTCAGCCTGCGCGATTGGGGTCGTGAAATTAACGGTGACACTCTGAGTTACGGTCTGGTCGCTACTCGGCACTCCAAGCCAAAGCACCAGATAAAAGTCGCCATTGCTTTTTT
>Ga0070738_10008091_pt1 | contig 10227 bp, 12 predicted proteins | sample Coa_R2_2_FD_66446 | JGI IMG/M metagenome (GOLD analysis project Ga0070738, IMG submission 66446) | Surface soil microbial communities from Centralia Pennsylvania, which are recovering from an underground coalmine fire - Coalmine... | ecosystem: Environmental > Terrestrial > Soil > Unclassified ... | reverse complement strand
ACGTCGTCGTCTGCGACGATCACCCGTTCGTAGCGCGCTCGAGCCAATCCGGCCAGGACACCGCGCACCTTGCCGTTCAATCCGCGCGACCACCGGTCGGGCCGCACGTGTTCCACGTGCGGCGGCAATACGGCACCTAGCGCATCGTACACGGCGTCGGCCGAACCGTCGACGACGACCATCTGCGCGCACGGCAGCGAACGAAGGTACGCTGCGAGCTCCACGGCCTGCAGTGCGTGCGGCGCGCGTATCGGAAGAACGTACGTTGCTAAAACGGGTTCAAGAGTGCTCATGCGCTACTACGTATTCCCAGCGCGGCCGCGCGCGAAAGCAAAGCGCATGCTTGCATCGTACGCGCCGGCATCGGCAATTACGACCGCATCGCCGGCCCCGACTTCATCCAGCAGCACGTCGTTTGCCAGCAGATCGTATTCCAGGCAGGTGCGGCCCACGATCCGGCACGTACCGCCGCGCTCTATCGCCCGAAGTTCGCCGTCGCGCGCCAGATACAAGCGGTGTTCGTAGGTGCCGATCTGCGAAACGTCGGGGTATCCGGCATCCACGACCACGTCCGTGCACCCTTCGCGGCGCCGAACTTCAAGCACCGGCGCGACAACCGCTTCACATGGCGTGGCGAGGGCTTGGCCCGGCTCCGCAAGGATGGTTTGCAGGTCCGCGAGCACCTCGAGCGCGCGTGCGCTCAGCCAGGAGAAGTCGCCGCGGTCGACCGACGCGTCGAAATCCTGCGGAACGTTACCGCCGCCGGCGTCGAAAGCGACCGCCCGAGCACCGCTGCGGCGCTGCAGCTCCAGCGCCATCTCGAGTGCGCCCTCGACGATATCGCGCCACGTCCGGCTGCCGTAATCCTGCGGCCGCACGTGAAACGAGACGCCGAACCGGCCTTTTCCGGCGCCGGCGATCGCCTGCGCGCACGCGTCCAACTGCGCGGGCGGTATGCCGAAGTGCGACGATATGCCGCAAGGCCGTACGCGCACCCCGATGAGCGCGTTTTTAAACGTCGCGCACACGGCTGCGTACGACTCGAACGAATCGGCAAAGACGATGCCCGGCTCCGCGTCGCAGTAAATCGCCGGATATGGACCGTTATAAACGCACTCGCCGCCCGAAAAGCCGCACGCGAGTGCATGCTGCAGTTCGAGCGGATGGATGACCTCGGCGAGCAGTCCCGCTTCGCGCGCTAGCGCGAGGATTTCACCGCGCGGATTCGTTTTCACACTATAGGCGAAACGCAGCAGTTGCTGCTGCGCCGCCACGCCGGAAGCCGCTTGGAACGCGCGCCGGGCGAGCGGTTCGAGAAAAATCCGCTCGGCGACGTAAGGGGGCGTGCGAATCGCGCGTGCGAGTTCGGCGAGCAGCGCTTGGGCATCCGCGTAAACGCCGGCGCGCGCGCTTGCTATGCGGCCGACGTTTCGGGCCCTGGAAGGGGATGAATCCAACACTGCGCCGCGTCGCCGGCTGCGGCGTCCGTCCAATCCGCGACGTCGACGAAAACGGGACCGCGCAATTGCAAGGCGTGGTGACGGTGCTCGCTGCACAGAGCAAGCATTGCTTCACGAGTTCCCGTGAAGGAGACGCAGTGGCCGTCGGGGGTGTGCGCATATGCCCTTCCAGCCTTGAGCGGCGGGACCACGACCAGGTCGACTCGCGCGGAACCCCGCGGCGTACTTTTCACCCACATCTTCTACCATCCGGAGGCGAATGTTTATCGCTGCTCGGCGGCTAACGTAAACTCTGAGCGCCGGGCGCCCGATAAAGTAGTACGAGACGAGCAAGGACGCTTTGTTAGGGGATTGTATGGTAAACGACCGGGCGCAGGGAGCGCCGAACCGGTGCATCGTCAATAGACCTAACGGTCAGCCGTGCGCCAACGAAGGCCAGTACGAGTGCGAGAACGGCCATAACGTCTGTTTCTTTCACAGTATCCGCACGATCGGCGCGCAGTCGTCGAACAACCGCAAGTGCCTGGCGTGCATGGAGGCCGGTAAGACGTCGTTCGTACACCGCATCGAGCGGTTGGGCGCCTAGGTAAGGAAGCGCTCGATCCTACTGCGCGCGCGCTAAGACCCGGTAAGCGCCGATCTTTCCGTCCGAATCCAGCCGAAGCACCACGTTCATCGAGCCTTTCGCGAAGTTCGCGCGATAGGTGTATTCGTTCTTGAGCGGGTCGCTGCTTAGAAACGTCAGGCCCTGATACTCGCCCATCGAGTGCATTTTGTCCGACAGGATCCCAACTTCCGAACGGGTGACTTGCGTCTTGAGCGTGTCGTCGAAGTTCTGCGTCACGCCTCCGACGTTGTCGTCGTACACGGCTCTGGTCGTGGAATCGGCAGCACCCTGCGCCTGACCGCCCGCGTTGGTGCCCGCGCCGCCGCAAGCCGCGAGCGCGAGCACGAGGCCCGCGCCCGCGAGAAGTGCGCGATTGAGCACTAGATCGTGCCCCAACCGTAGGAAACCATTGCCACGTCGTTTGCCGGCGGGCGCTGCGCGACGCGCCGGGCGCTGCTGCTATGGGTACGCCGCGTGCGCGCCGGAGTGGGAACGAACGCCGTCGTGCGGTCCGCACGTCCGGCCATCGCCAGCTCGTTGCGCTGATCGACGATCACGCTGTGCTGGTACGCCACCTCGCGTTTGAGATCGGAAATTTCCGCCAACGCGTTGTCGTTCGCGCGTTTCTCGCTGCTGTACGCGGCCCAAGCGTCGCTGTTTTCGGATTGCAGCTCGGCCTGGCGGCGCGCGTCTTCCGCGTAGCGCTCGTGCACTTTGCGATTATGCTGAATGATGAGGTACGTCGCCGCGCCGATACCCAGCAGAATATTCCGGGTGCTCGCTTTTCCATCGGCCAGCGCCGGCGCAGCCGGCACCAGCGTCGCGAAAAGGGCCGCCAGCGTCGTGCCGGCGATCGCTCGTTTGAAGTTCATACGTGCAGTGATCCTCCTACGGGTCTAACGCAAAGCCCAAAGGCTATTGTTCCCCGCCGTGCGAACCCCACCAGCCCTGCTTGCTTCGACGGAGGTGCGGGTCATGGCGAACGAACGGATTGGGGTGGTCGGCACCGGACGCATGGGCGCCAACATCGCGCGGCGTTTAAAGGAAGTCGGTTACGACGTCACCGCCGTGTACGATATCAACCCGGAATCCGCCCGCTCGGTCGGCCAGGAAGTGGGCGCAATGGCCTGCCGCTCGCTTTCGGGCGTGACGGAGAATGCGGACGTCATTATTACCGTCGTCAGCGACGACGCCGCCATGTATTCGATTTTCGCGCAGACCGGCGATTCGCTGCTGGTACCCGAGCAGCCGCAGGCAGTCGGCGGCAAGTACTTCATCAATTGCGCGACCATAACGCCGTCGGTGCACCGCGAAATCGAACGGATCCTCAATGCACGCGCCGCGCATTCGATCGAAGCGTGCATGGCCAGTTCGATTCCGCAGGCGCGCAACGGCACGCTCTACCTGATGTGCGGCGGCAAGCGCGAGGATTTCGAGCACGTCCGCCCGCTGCTCGAGAAGATGAGCAGTTCGCTCCGGTACATCGGTCCGGCCGGCAAAGCCGCCGAGGTCAAAGCGCTCGTCAACATGGTCATGAACATTAATACCGCCGGCCTAGCCGAGGGGCTCGGGCTCGGGGAAGCGCTCGGGATCGATCTCGAGATTCTTCGTGAGGTGTTCGCGCAGACGGGTGCCGCTTCGCGAGTGCTCGAGACCGACGGCGCCGACATGCAGAACCGCGATCACGACTGCTACTTCTCGGCCGCCCACGCTGCCAAGGATTCGGGGATCGCCGTCTCGCTCGCGCGCGAAACCGGCGTCGAGTTGCCCTTGGCGCAGGCGACGCTCGATCAGTACGAACGGATGAAGCGCGCCGGCCTGGGCGAACTCGACAAGTCGGGCGTTTCGGAGCTGACGTTCAAGTCACGCGCTGCCGAGCATAAGGTCGCGCAGTAGCGCTTCCGGTGACCTCGCCGCGCGTGCTGGTCGACGACTTCGCCGAACCGAAGCGCTGCCCGAATGCGTGCGTGAACTCGGCTCCAAGCAGCATAATCTGCGCCGAATAATTGACCCATACCAGAAAGACTACGAGCCCGCCGAAAGCGCCGAACGTTGACGAGATACCGGCGCGCCCCAAATACCAACCCAGCAAGAATTGGCCGACGACGAACAGCACGGACGAAACCGCGCCGCCAAGCCAGACGTCCTGCCAGTCGATCTCGCAATCGGGCAGATAGCGGAACAAGAAGGCGAAAAGTACGGCGATAATCGCTGCCGAGACCGCAAAATCGACGACCTTCATCAAGGTGGGGAAGAACGGTGCGACGTGCGTCAGTGCACCCGCCGCAACGGTCAGGACCGCGTTGACCGCAAGCGACGCGAACAGAAGAATCACGATGCCCAGCACCGCCAGGAACGGCACCGCCCGCGCTCGCAGCGTTTCGATGAACGAGCGTTTTTTGGGTGCGATATCCCACACGGTATTGAGCGCCTGCTGCAGCGCCCCGAACAGGCCGGCCGCGGCGACCAGAAACAGAATCCAGCCGATGATTTGGGCCAAGGGTCCGACGCGGTGCGCGTGAGCACTTGCCGAGACGATGGAACGGATCCCGTCGGCCGCCTGTTTTCCGGCACTATGCGCCAGGTACGAATAGAACTGGTTGAGCAGGGTTTGCTGATGCCCCATGACTGCTCCGGCGATCTCCACGATGACGAGCAGCAGCGGCGCGATCGCAAACATCGTGAAGTAGGCGATCGCTGCGGCCAGCCACTGCCCGTTGTGCCGTTGAAAGTTCGCGAAGGTCTGCTTGAACAGCGGGATTATCTGCGGCCGGACTTGAGCCCACTCTGCGCCCATTGCACGTCCTCCTTCACGTTTGCGATCGTCTGCTCGGGCACGAACGGCGCGGCTTCCTGAATCTTTTTCTTGCCGGCCATTGCCAGTATGCCGGTGACGGCGCCCCAGAGAACAGTCACCGTCAACGCGGCAGCCCACGCCGGAATGACGAGCGCGAGTGCGAGAATCAGCAAAGCCGTCAGCGAGCCGAGCGTAAGCAATCCGCTGATCGCCGAGCCGCTGAGCATGCCGGCGCCGGCCCCGGCGCTCTTGGCTTTTTCGGCGAGTTCGTGGCGCGCCGTTTCGAGCTCGCTGCGCACGAGCAAGCCGAGATCTTCGGAGAGTTGTTTGATCGAGGCGCTCAGGCCCTCGGGCTGCGGATGCTCTTCGTACGTTGCCATAACGGACTAGAGCTACCCATTTTCGGGCTCCGCGCTACTGAGACTTCAAGCGTATCGTCAACGCGCGGGCGTACAGTTGCGGCTGCTCGTCCGTTTCCCGATCGTACAAGCAACCGTCGTCCCAGCCGTTTTGTACGCGGGGCGACCGGGTACGCGAAGAGTGCAAACCACGAAACGAGGATATGCATGCAAGGCGATATGAACTCAATTCCCGCGGCCGGCGCCGACGCGATCGAGACGCTGCTCGAGGATCATCAGCGCATAAAAAGCTTGCTCTCCGATCTCACGAAGAGCACGCAATCGAGCTCCAGGATGCAGACTCTGGAGCGGCTCAAAGCACTGCTGACGGTGCACAACGCGACCGAGGAGAATCTGATCTATCCGGCGCTGCGCGAGGTGGCGGGGAAGAAATCCGAATCCCTCAAGCTCTACAACGAGACGGCGGAAGCCGACGTGCTCGTCTTCACGCTCGACACGATGTTGAAAGAAGGCCGGGACGACGACTTCGGCAAGACCGCGGAGAAGCTCCAGGCAGCGATTCTCGAACATATCGAAGACGAGGAAGAAAAGGCGTTCCCGCACCTGCAAAAGGGTGCGCAGCCGCGGCAGGCCCAGCTGCTCAATGAATCGGTGCGGCAATTCCGCGAATCGCTCCGCTTCGAGAGTGGCGGCGGCCGGGCGCAGCCGGGCGCCAAGACCGGCGAAATCGGCACTCAGGCCCCTATGGAGGCGATCCAAGAGACGTAGTTGCGCGTCAGCAGAGGCGCTGAGGGAGCTGGTGCCGGCTTGCCGAACGTCTCTCGTCCGTTTCCCCACAAACCTAGGAGAAACAGATGACGACAACCGGCACCACCACGACCGCGTCGACCGCGACGCGCGAGAAGATCGTTCCGACCATCAGCTCCGGCACCGCGGGCCCGCTGGGCGCGATTCACTTGCCGCGCATGTGGGCGAAGCTCACGCTCGGTGCTTCAGGGCGGCTTGCCGAAGGATACGACGAGTGCGGCCCCGGCTTCGACGCGATGACGCTCAAGAATCTGAACCTCGACCGCGAGCGCACGATGCAATTCATCCGCGAACGCAAACCGACGTACATGCAGTTCGAGCAATGGGTGATCGAGCAGAACGGCGGCAGCGTCGATGCCGACACAGTCAAGCGTCACAACGAAGCACTCCGCGCCTACTGTCATTCCGACGACCTGGCGACGACGATGCGCTCCTCATCCGGCATTCCGCACGCGCACATTAAAGACGCGGTGACGCTCAACACCATCGAGGACCTCGACGAGCTTCATAAGCAGGCCACCACAACCTAGTTGCCAACTACTACGGCGTGATACACGTTGAAGAACGCGTTCCGCTCGATGACGGTGCGCAGACAACGTTAGAACGCTGGGGAACTCGCGGACCGGTCATGCTGTGCATTCACGGCATGACCAGTTCGCGCCGTTCGTGGGAGCGTCTCGCGCAGCAGTACTCCGATCGTGCGCGGGTCTACGCGTACGATCAGCGGGGCCACGGCGACTCCGCAAGCGTCCCGGGCCCGATGACGCTGCACCGCGCCCTGCTGGACATGTACAACGTGCTCGACGCGCTGCCCGATCCCGTCGACATCCTCGTCGGGCACTCGTGGGGCGGCGCCGTGGCCATACTGGGCGGCCGCCGCTTCGACGTGGGGCGCGTGGTGGCGATCGATCCGATGATCCGCCAAGCCGATTCGTCCTGGTACGACGAGTTCTTGAGCGAACTGCGCGCGCAATTCGCCAAGCGGGGCGATGCGCGCGACGCGGTCATCCGCAGCGACTACCCGCAGCTCGGCTGGAGCGATATCGACGTCGAGGGCAAGGTGCACGCCGTGCGCAACATGACGATTGCCCCGATCGAGCGGCTGCGCGACGAGAATCCGCCCGAAACGTGGGATCTCCGGCGCGATCTCGAGGACTACCCCAAGCCTCTGCTGCTCGCGATGGCCGAAGGCGACGAAAGTATCGTTGCGCTGGAAGATCTAAAATACGTGCGCGAGCACGGCGGCCCCAACGTGGCAATTCGCGTCTTCGAGCGGCAAGGCCACAACCTGCACCGTACCGGTTTTAAAGCCCTCGTGCGCGAGCTCGACGCATTCTTCGAGCGAACGGGACCGCTCGAAGCGCCCGTTCAGACGTAAAGAAAGAGAGCCGGCGCAATGCCGGCTCTTTTACCGTCTGTACTGGCGGACGGCGGCGCGTAAGAAGTCTGTAAGGCGCGCAAGCATCCGCGAGTACAGCGGCGAAATCGCGGGCCTTCACTAACTGCGCGCTCAACGGGATCATGCGGGTGTTAAAATCCAGAACTCTTTTCTTTTGCGCGGTGCTTGCGAGCGCCGTTCCGGCCGCTTGCGGCGGAGGCGGGGGCGCTTCAGCCCCTTCGCTGCCGAGCGCGACACCGTCGCCGACGCCGCCGGCGAATGCGGTCGCGGGCGCCGGGACGCTCGTCGATCACGATACCGGTGCGCCGCTTTCCGGGATTGCGGTCGGTCTGGCTCCGTGGCTGGCCGGTGCAACGCCCGTTCCGCAGGGCACGACCGATCCCAGCGGCAGGTTCACCGTCACGGCCGCTCCTGGACGCTATCTTTTGGTCATCGGCTCGGACAGCCCGAACGATCCGCAGCAGCGCGCGACGATTCACGACGCGATCGTGCTCGCGGAAGCTCCGGCGACGCAAATACTTGCCGCACCGACCATGCCGCCCGTTCCGAGCACCACGCCGAACCCGATCGAACGCAGCGGCAATTTCCGGCTCACGACGATGAACGCGAACGAACAGGCGTGCCTGGCCTACGAAAACCAAAAGCGCGCAAGTTTGAGCTATGCGCCCGTCGTCGAGGATGAGTGGCTCGCGGAGAACCAGCGCATGGCGGTACAGCAGGAAATAAACGGCGGAGGCGTCGGCGGCGGCGGACTACTAACTAATTACAATGGGTTTGACGGCGGTGGTTGCACGAAAATGATCAACAACGACTACACCGTTGTTTCAAATATGGGAAATCCTTCAATGGTGTGGTACGCGGCCGATCAGTTAAGCACGGGTGTTGAGGCTGTGGACGAAGGTATGTTAGATCCGCGAGCTCCTTTGCCGACCCCCACTCCGTTCGCGCCCTGGCCTTAAAACCGCGTCCAGCGCCAATATTCGTCCCGCGAAATGAGCGCTATATCTAAGGAATAGCGGGCGGTTGCGACGGCAGCCATTTGTTTGATCCGCCGCTGCCTGACGTTTTCAGATCTTGGTAAGTATCGAGGACACCAGTGTAAGCGTACGAAGGTGCCCGTTGCGGTGCAGAGCATCTTGCCGCGCCTCCGGCCGGGCCATTGTTGGTCCAGACGCCCGAAACGAAACAAATGTACGAAGCGCCCATACCGGTCCACGTATTTCCACCATCGGTGCTTGAGAATTGATTCTCCGAGTAGCTGTCGCGCCAAAGCCATAAGCCGCCAAAGGGGCACGGCGGCCCTTGCGCACCTCCCCCGTTACATTTCATGGCGTGGAGTTCTTGGGTCCGGACCACATCGGCGTAGCACGTAATTCCGCGAATGCACGGGGGAGCCAAGACCACAGCAGAAATAGCGGCGTTGCCGCCGTTTGTTTGGTTCCTGTCCTCCGACTCGACATTGATAGTGCAGCCTGCAGTACCCTGAAGAGGCGTCGAGGTTACGAATTGCCCTTGATGCCAAAGACTACCGCTGAGGGCTACGTAGCCGCGGCACCCCGTACCGGCTGGATCAAATGCATCGAACGTGTTGCTCGCCGGATAATTCGCCTCTGTTGCCCAGAGACGGACGGTGCCGTCCGTGACGCAGCCGTTGCCGTCGGTCGCGTTGAAGCCGTCTTTGCCGTTCGTGTCCAGGCTGCCGTCCTGCAAATAGAGTTGCGCGTAGGAACAGGTTGCGGATTGTGCGTCGGCGGCAGCGCCGCCCAAGAAGGCGTTTAGGCCCCGGGCGAGGCGTTCGGCGGGCGCATCGTACGCCAACGAGCCGGGTTCGAAGACGATTTTGCCCAGGGTGACGAGCGGTCCGGTTGCGGCCGCGGGCGCAGGCGTGTAGGAAAGGACGATGGTGAATCCGCTCGGCGCAGTCTGCGTGGACAGCTGCATCTCACGCAATTGACTTGCTGTCTCGATGCGGACGTACGTGATTTGGTTGCCGCCGGCAATCCACGGAGCGCCGGCCGGATAGAAGCGCACCGCGCCCGCCTGCAGTGCGGCATTCGCGTACAGCGGCGAATAGACCGGCGTCGAGGCGTCCTGCAGCGCGGTCACGGGATACGTGTGCGCTACGAACTTGGTAACACCCGCGTATACTTCATCCTTTACCGGGGCGGCGCCCGGCGCGGAATACAAATATCGCGTAAGCGTTTGGCTCGCGGCGTCGTACGTGTACGACCAGAAGTAGGAACGGTTCTTGCCGTCGCGCGTGAAAAAATCCAGCTCGTGATCGTCGGCGTTCGAACTGCCGTGCACATCGGAAGGCGGCGTGAAGATCGCCCAGGCGGAGTCTTCCTCGATCCGCCATCGGTCCGTAAGCTCGCCCACCGACGCGGAATCCGCATTGCGCTGTGCGGCGACCGCCGACCAGTGCAGCGTTGACGAGACCAGGCGAAGCGTGAATATGCATGCGAGCGCCGCGAGCGCGACGGTAACCGCGGTTTCAAGCAAAGAAAAGCCACGCGAAGCGCCGTTCACGCACCGAACAGTGCCCGCGCAGCCGTGCGCCGAGGACAGTTATCCGGTTTTAACCGTGGCCCGGTTTACCGAAGCAGGTACCGTACGGGGGCGGCGCGTCGCGATAGATCGGCCCCGGACGCGCCACGGGCAAATTCGCTTTCGGCCAGAGGATGATGGGGACCGTATGGCCCTTCGTGAGAGAATTTTCGCAGTTGATGACGGCTTTAAAATCGGATTTCGCGTCGCCGCCGATCCAGAGATCCACCCAAATCTTGTGGCAGCCCAGA
>Ga0070738_10008090_pt1 | contig 10228 bp, 6 predicted proteins | sample Coa_R2_2_FD_66446 | JGI IMG/M metagenome (GOLD analysis project Ga0070738, IMG submission 66446) | Surface soil microbial communities from Centralia Pennsylvania, which are recovering from an underground coalmine fire - Coalmine... | ecosystem: Environmental > Terrestrial > Soil > Unclassified ... | reverse complement strand
CCCGACGGCCGGCGGGCCCTGTCCGCGGGTCACGACCGCAACCTCTTCTTATGGGACGTTCCCAGTGGCCGCCTGCACCGGCTAATCGAAGGCCACGAGGGAACGGTCTGGTGCGTGGCCTTCCTGCCCGATGGCCGTCGCGCCCTGTCCTGCAGCAGCGATCGGACCCTGCGGCTGTGGGACCTCGACTCCGGCAAGGAGTTGCACCGCTTCGAAGGCCACGACGACGAGGTCCGGGCACTCGCGCTGGCCAGCGACGGACGCCAGGCTCTCAGTGGCAGCCTGGACACTACACTGCGGCTATGGGATGTGGAGTCCGGTCAGGAGCTGCGCCGCCTGGAGGGCCACGAGAAAGGAATCTGGGGAGTGGCTATTTCCCCGGACGGACGCCGGGCGCTCAGCGGCGGCATGGACAAGAGCTTACGCCTTTGGGATCTCGAGAACAGTCGGCAACTGCGCGCCTTCGAGGGACACACCGGCGAGGTCCGTCGGGTGGCCTTTTCGTCGGACGGGCGGCGAGCGTTGTCTTGCTCATTCGATTTGACCATGCGGTTGTGGTCGGTGGATTTGGGTCGAGAGCTGAAGCGGTTTGAAGGCAAGCCCTACTATATCGAGAGCGTCGCCTTTTCCGCGGGCGGCCGCTATGCTCTGACCAGCGAGGGGTACACTACCAGCACCGACCCAACCGTGACAGGCGACCGAGGTATCCGGTTGTGGGACCTGGAGACGGGTAAGCCCCAGTACCGCCGGGGCGGGGTCCCGGATAAGGTACTCCAAACGGTTTTCTCCCCCGATGGCCGTTACGCTCTCTCTGCGTGCGACGACAAGATCGTCCGACTGTGGGAGTTGCCGCGTCTGCCCGATAGCGGCAGTCGTTAGAGTCGTACGGACTGACTCTGTGAATCTTCGGCACGTGATTGGCAACGTTTCTTCGCGCGGACTCCTAACCCTTCGGGAAGGTGGCAGCCGGTCGATCGGTGGCCATGCGAGCGTACTTAGCCTTTGGCGATCAGGACCTCGGTGGACTTGATGACCGCTGTCACTTCATCGCCGACTTTCAGACCCAGCTGCTCGGCGGAAGCCCGTGTGATCGCCGACACGATCTCCAGGCCGTCGACGGCCACCACCACCTCGGCCATGACGTTTCCCAGCTTGACCGACTTGATGGTGCCCTTGAACTGATTGCGTGCGCTGAGCATAACGACCTCCGGGTCAAAACGGGATAGTTCTCTGCCACTATCATAGCGGCCAACCCGCATGGTCGGACAGAAGAAACGCCCCGCACTCGCCAATCCGTCTACACCACTGACCAGCTGTGGTCCGCGAAGGTTCTTGCCCAGCGTGACGCCCCACCGAAAACAACAGCGAACGAATCGCCGCAAACCATTTCCAAAAAAGTATTCGAGGCTGTCCCGGCAGGACTCGAACCTGCACCCGTCCGGTTAACAGCCGGCTGCACAACCTGTTGTGCTACGGGACAATGTTAAGTGAATCACAGCCGCACACGCCGCGCCCGAGCGTGCGGCAGCCAATTCTTTCTCTTCTCCCTTCAAGAGACGAAGTGAGGAAGTGAAAGGTTCACGTGAATTTAGGCCGATGGATAATAATTCCTTGGCACTATACCTAACGAAAGTCGGGGAGGAACTGAAGTGCATGGCTTGGTCTCCGAGGTGTCGTGGCGCGTGTTTGCGCCACTCACCTCAGAGCCAAGCCTTTTGAGCAAGCAAGGGACAGATGCTCAACGACGGTCCACCTCGCTTTCGCGAATGCTTGCAGCTATTAAGCGACGAGGTTCCAGTCCCGGTCGGCATCCAGGACATGCGCCCTGTGGAAGATCAGGCTCCGGGGAGAATAAAGATCCAATCCTCGCCGGTGCCCAGGACATGCTCCCAGGTGGCCCCGTTATCATCTATGGCGAACACATTGCCAGAGGCGTCGCTGTACAGTTCGAAAATGTCCGAGCTACTGATGGGGCTCCAGTTCGAACCTGAGCCCAGAACATGCTCCCAGACAGTGCTGCCGTCTAGGACGAACACATTGCCGGATGCATCGCTGACCAGATCACTGAAGCCTGTGCTCGTGACTTGGCTCCAGTTCGCGCCCGCGCCGAGGACATGCTCATAAACGGTGCTGTTGTAGTAGTCCAGGGCGAACACATTGCCGGTCGCATCGCTGACCAGGGAACGGTAGCCGGAACTTGTCACGGTGTTCCAGGACCAGCCGGCACCGAGGACATGCTCCCAGACGGTACCGTTGCCGTAGCCCAGAGCGAAGACATTGCCGGTTGCGTCGCTAACCAGGTCCGTGAAGCCGGTGCTCGTGACGATACTCCAGCTCGCGCCCGCACCGAGGTTGTGTTCCCAGACCGTACCATTGCCGTAGCCCAGGGCGAACACATTGCCGAGCGCATCGCCAACAAGGTCGGTAAAGCCGGTGCTCGTGACGGGATTCCACGACCAGCCGGCGCCCTGGACATGCTCCCAGACGGTGCCATTGCCATAACCCAGGGCGAACACATTGCCCGTCGCATCGCTAATCAGGTCGGTGAACCCCGTGCTGCTGACGATATTCCAACTCGCGCCCGCACCAAGGACGTGTTCCCAGACAGTGCCGTTTCCATAGCCCAAAGCGAACACGTTGCCGGTCGAGTCGTTGACCAGGTCCGTGAAGCCGGTGCTCGTGACGGTAGTCCAAGTCGATCCACTCCCGGTGTATTCTTTGATGGTGGTATCGGTGAACAAGCCGAACAGATAGCCGTACCCGTCCACGGCGATGGAGCGCACGCCGGTGGCGATCAGGCTGGTGCTTCCGCCGCCGCCAATATTCGTACCATCGGGGCTGAGGTAAACGCCGCCTCCACTGAACAACGTGACAACGCCATTGCTGGTTCGCATCATTTGCATCACACGCTGCGTGCCATTGTAGACCAGCAACGGCCCGTTCGCTGTGTTCTCATAGATGGTGGTGCCGCTGCCTCGGTAATAGCCGGGCAACAGGCCGCCAAGCATGGTATTGGTGCCATTGTTCACATAGAGCGTGCCCGACTCGTTCCAAATGCCGCCGCCATCGGCCGCCGTCCCGTTATTTTTGATGGTGGAGTTTCTTATGGTGAGCCAGTCCGTATTCGCAAGGCCGCCGCTATGATTCGTAGCGGTGTTTCCCGAGATTAGGGACGAATCCACCTTCGCCGTGCCTACGTTGTAGATGCCTCCGCCATATTGGGCTGTGTTGGCCGAGATCGTATCAGCGTAGACCGTCATGCCATAGGTGCCGTTGTTTACGTTTCCTAGAGTCGAATAGTTGAAGATTCCACCGCCGTACTGAGCGGAGTTGCCCATGTTGGTAGTTCCGATGAGGGAACCCATCACGACCAAAGAGCCGGTCGACTCGTTGAAGATGGCGCCACCATACTTGGCCGCGCTGTTGAGGTAGAAGTTGGAACTCGTCACCTTCAGAGCGGCTGTTTCGCCGATGGCCCCGCCGTCAACGGTGGCCGAGTTCTTCTGGAAAGTGGATGTGCTGATCGTGGTGTTCCCCTGCGTGTAGAGACCGCCGCCGTACTGAGCAGAGTTGCCAAAGACACTCGTGTAGTTATTCACGGTCAGCGAGCCGTCGTTGAAGATACCGCCGCCGTACTGAGCGGAGTTCGAGACGAGCTTGGAGGAGCTAACCGTCAGCGTGCCGAAGTTTTCGATGGCTCCGCCATCGTCCGCGGACTGGCCATTTTGGATGGTCAGGCCGGTCAGTGTGGCGCTTGCGCCGCTATCGACCAGGAAAAGACGCGAAGCGTGGCTACCGTCGAGCGTCAGCAGACCACCGCCGTTGATCGTTGTCGTTCCCGTACCGGGTGTTAACGTCAGCTGGCCTTGCTGAAGCGTGATCTTGTTCGATCCCATCGAAGTCGTGTTGAAGGTAATTGTGTCCGAGATTCCCAGCGCGGCGTCGTGGTTGGCCTGCGCCACTTCATAGCGCAATGTTCCCGGCGTGAGAGCCACAGGGTCGAGGGCGCTAGTGACGGTGAGGATCTGAGCTGGTGTCAGCCGGTCCTCCAAAGGTTCCAGTCCCAGCCGGACGCGGCGGGATGCTCGGTCCCGGGAGCGGGCGGCGGGAATTGTCTGTTCGCCGGACTTGCGAAAGAGACGCTTCAAAGCGGTTCGGAAGGAAGACATGGCGAGTGGGCCTCTTCATGAGAGATAGTTGACTGGATCGGGGCCTCAACAAGAAACCCCCTATTAAGTTCATGACTTTTTGTGATGCCACACTGCCATGCAAAAGCGTAGAATACATCTCTGTTTTCTCCACCCTTCCGGGAGGAACGCCCATGTCGTCCCAAGACTCGGTCACGCACTGGATTGAGCTGCTCCAGGCCGGCGACCACGCGGCCATCCGCCCTTTGTGGGAGCGCTACTTCGGGCAACTGGTCCATCGCGCCCGCGCTGCCCTGCGCGGCAAGGCCAACCTCGGAGCCGACGAAGAGGATGTCGCGCTGAGCGCCTTTGACAGCTTCTGCCGGTCGGCTCAGCAAGGACGCTTTCCCAATCTCGCCGACCGCGAGGACTTGTGGCGGCTTCTGATGGTCATGACGGCCCGCAAGGCGCGCCGCTTACTCCGCGACGCCGCCCGGCACAAGCGCGGGGGCGGCAAGGTCAAAATCGAGGCCGATTTGCCCGATCCCCCCGAGGCAACCGAGGAAGGCTGTTTGGCTCAGGTCGTCGGCCGGGAACCGACGCCGGAGTTTGCCGTCCAGATTGTGGAAGAGTGTCAGCGCTTGTTCGATGTATTGCCTGATCCGGCGCTTCGTGCCATCGCGCTCTGGCAAATGGAAGGTTGGACGGTGGACGAGATCGCTGTCCGAGCCGGCCGCTCGGCCCGCACCGTGGCCCGCAAACTTGCCCTGATCCGCGAGCTATGGCGTCAGGAGGACCGCGATGAATGAGTCAGACAATCGGCGCAAGCCGACGCTGCCTCTGGAAGTGGCCCGCCGCCTCGATCCCATCTGCGATCGCTTCGAGGAGGATTGGCTGGCCGGACGCCGTCCCCAGCTCGAACAATACCTCGACTGGGTGCCGCAAGCGGACCGCTCGGCCCTGTTGCGCGAGCTGCTGGCACTGGAACTCGACTATCGCCGGCACCGGGGAGAGCACGCCGAGATCGAAGAGTATTGCCAGCGCTTCCCCGGCTGCGACGACATCATCGAGGCTGCCTTCGCTTCCCTGGCCTTCTCTTCCGGCGAGCCCACACCAACCCTTCACACTTCGCCTCCCCAGGTCGAGGCCACGGTCCTCGACGCCGCAGCCACCGAAGCCGAGCCGCTGCCCCAACAAGCGGGACGCTATCAGATCGAGGGCGAGATCGGTCGGGGCGGCATGGGGATGGTTCTGCGCGCGCGCGATCCGGACTTGAACCGTCCTCTGGCCGTCAAGGTTTTGCTCCCGTCGCACGGCAACCAGGCCGAGCTGGAACGCCGCTTCCGCGAAGAGGCGGAGATTACCGGGCAGTTGCAACACCCCGGCATCCCGCCGATTCATGAGATTGGTACTCTGCCCGACGGCCGGCCGTTCTTCGCCATGAAATTGATCAAGGGGCAAACCCTGGCCGAGCTGCTCCGCCAACGCCGGCAGCCGTCGGAGGACTTGCCGCGCTTGTTGGCGATCTTCGGGCAAGTGTGTCAAACGCTGGCGTATGCACATAGCCGAGGTGTTATCCACCGCGATCTCAAGCCATCCAACATTATGGTGGGTGCCTTTGGCGAAGTGCAGGTCATGGACTGGGGGCTGGCCAAGCTGCTGAGCGGCGGCCACGCCGAAACGGTGGCTGACTCGGCTCAGCTCGACAGCACAATCGCCACGGTGCGCAGTGCCATACCGGAATGGGCATCGCGTCCTGGTACCTTGTTGGGCACGCCGGCCTACATGGCGCCGGAGCAGGCGCGGGGGGAAGTCGACCAGTTGGACGAACGCTGTGACGTGTTCGGGCTGGGGGCGATCCTGTGTGAGATGCTGACCGGACAACCGCCCTATACCGGTCGAGACGGTAATCGATTGCTGCGGCAAACACAGCACTGCAATTTAGCCGAGGCACAGGAGCGGCTGGCAAAGTGCGGGGCGGACGATGCGTTAACAGCGTTGTGTCGGGCCTGTCTCTCTGTTGAGCCCGACGACCGGCCGCGTGACGCCGGCGCGGTGGCGTCGCATGTGGCGGATTACCACCTGCAGGTGCAAGAACGTCTGCGGCAGGCCGAACTTGAGCGCGTGGAGGCCGAGACCCGGGCGCGGGAAGAACAAGCACGAGCTTTGGTTGAGCACGATCGGGCCAAAGCAGAACGCCGAGCGAAAAGGTGGATGCTCGCGCTTGTGTTCACGATGGCAGCGTTCTTGGTCCTGGGCATTTTCACGAGTTGGCGGATTGTAACGGAGAGGGAAGCGCGGGCTCAGGAGTTCATCGCGCGACAGCTTGCCGAGCAGCAGAATCGAGAAGCGGCAAGGTACTGGAGGCATGGCAGGGATCTTGATGAGAAAGGTCTGCTTAAGGAAGCCATCGCCGAGTTCCGCGAGGCGATCCGGATCTATCCGAACTACGCCGAAGCCCATAACTACCTCGGTGTCGTTCTGTCGAAACAGGGCCAATTGGACGAGGCCATCGCTTGTTACAAGAAATCCATCGAATGCGCTCCCTATTTCCCCCTCCCCTACAACAACCTCGCAGTCGCTCTCCGGAAGAAAGGAGATATAAGCGGCGCAATTGCCTACTATAAGCAGGCGATCGAGCTGGACCCCAGGAGTACCCTGGCCCCCAGTAACCTCGGCGTTCTGCTGTATGACATCGGCCGAGTGGAAGAAGCCCTTGCGGAATACCGCCAGGCCGCTCGCCTCGAACCCTATGAGGGGGTTCACCATTCCGATCTCGGCAAGTGCCTTCAGAGGATGGGGCAGCTGGATGAGGCCATCCGCGAATACCGCGAGGCGATACGATTAGACTCGGACGACGCGAGCTATCATTCAAGCCTTGGCAATGTGCTTGAGGAGAAGGACCTGCGGGACGAGGCCATCCGCGAATACCGCCGGGCTATTCAGCTCTACCGGCAGGAGAAAGACAGCTCGGAATCGATTGACCTGGCTAATGCTCTGGCCCTCTTAGGCTCCGCTCTGCTTAAGCAGCAACAATGGACCGAGGCGGCGGCTGTGTTGCGCGAGTGCCTGACGATTCGCTGCAAGAAGCAGCCCGACGATTGGGCGACCTTCGATGCGCGTTCGCTGCGGGGCGCGGCGCTGTGGGGCCAGAAGAAATATGCCGACGCGGAGCCGTTGCTTGTTCAGGGCTATGAAGGCATGAAACAACGGGAGACTACCATTCCCCCGCAAAGTAAAGTTCGCCTAAGCGAAGCGCTGGAGCGCCTGATGCGGTTCTACGAAGCGACGGATGGGAACGACAACGCCAAGTAAACCGTGGATCGGCGCAGCACTGCCTGAGAAATCCCAATCGCGGCAGCAGCCTTATTCTGTAAGCGGCGAGTTCGGCGCTGGCAATCGCATATGCAGTAACGGAAACGGCCGCCCGGTACTGTCCAGCTCCGACCGCCCTTCGACGACAAAGCCGCACGCCTCGTAGAAGCGGCAGGCTGCGGGGTTCTGCTCGTTGACATCGACAAGCAGCTCGCCCTTGAGTGCTTGAGCATGCCGGACCAACTGTCGGCCGCTACCGCAGCGATACAAGGAAGGTGAATTACAGCCGCACAAGTCGCGCCAGCGTTGCACAAAACTTGTTCGGAGTTTGTAAGCTCGCACCGTAGGGTGCGGCTGTAAAGATGCCTCCGGGAGTCGAACCCGGTTGGACCCGTTTTGCAGACGGGCGCCTCGCCGTCCAGCCCCGGCATCGGGAAAGAGAGCCGACGGTGGGAGTCGAACCCACAGCCGTCGCCTTACGAGAGCGCTGCTCTACCTATTGAGCTTCGCCGGCCTCAGTATCCTCGTCAGGAGTCGAACCGTCTAACGTATCTCCCTTGTCAATAAACGACTTACAACAATTTCCACAATCGAGCGCTGCACAATCCGGTGCAGTCGGCGCCGATGTCTTGCTTGCAATGCTGCTGTCGCTCTCCCCCGACGAAAGAGAACGAATTCTTTCCCTTCTCCGTTCTCAAGACGAAGAGAGGAAGTGAAAGGTTCGCGTGAATCCGAGTCGATGGCTAATGCTCTGGCACGGTCTGGCCGCGCTGCGGACCAGGCAAGCCGAAGGGGAAGGCCGGTCGTGAGCGAACCGGGTCAAGAATCGCATGGAATCACTCAGGTTGCGTCGAAAGCTATCGAGAAGCCGCCAGGAGGGCTTGCATAATGCGGATCGTGTACCAGTGGAACCGTAGGTGCTCGCTGGCAGCTGCCGGAAGATTTCCCTTCGGGGGTGTCACACAGTAGAATCGACGTAGCCGCTCATCAGCAAGGGGGTGGGGTTCCCCGCTTGCGCTCTATGCAGGATTTTTCGGAAGCATAGGGCACATCACCGCGCGTGCCGATTGGCCAGGAAGGGGTTCGGTGCGCCCATGCCTAATTGACGCGCACAAAGGCCGCTGTTTCGTCCACATCCTCTCATGGGGTGACGGGGCCCATTCGATTACCAGCGGCAAGGCGCGATGTGGTATACTGAGGAGTAGAAACATGCCGTCCAGACGAACGCGGAAACGATACCGTAGTCCGGCCGCTAACGCCGGACTGCGAGGCGACCGCCAGAGGCCCCCAACCGATGATTTCGGCAATTTTGCTGGGGGGGTTGGGGGGAAATTGTGCGGCGATTGGGAAAATGCCTCCCTCAGTGACCTGCGATTGCTCCGCCATGCCATCAACGAAAATTGGCTTGTCCCGGTTGAGAGCCGTCGGCAGCTCATGCAGGCGCTATGTTCAATACTCCGCTCTGAAGACTTTCGGATAGTTATGTCTGCCTGCCAGGTTGTGATCACTGCCGAGAACTACAACCTGAAACTGGAAGAGGCTGAGCGAAGGGCTAAGGAGAAGTAGCTAGGTTTTCGCTGCTGTCAAGCGACGGATGGAGCCTTGCGTTTACATGAACACTACCCCAGGTTATCTTCGTCAAGCAATCGCTTCGATGCCTGCGCTCGCGGAGACGCGAAGACCCCACGTTGAGGCAAGAGGGTTGCTTCACCCAGCAATCTCTTCAACGCCTTCACCGATTCGCTTTCGCCTTGCTTCAAGATCGGCCACCACTTCATCGACATCGAGACCCAGACGCTTCAATGCCTCCGCCGATTCACTATCGCTTTGCTTTGCAGCCATGCCGTACCATCGAATTGCCTCGCCAGTGTCCATTTCCACACCCCAGCCGTTCTCGTAGGCACAGCCAAGTTCGTACTGAGCCTCAGCAGAGCCTTGTTCAGCCGCCATACGGTTCCAATGTGCTGCCTCGACATCATCCTGCGGTAGCCCATGACCATTAGCGTAGCGGTAGCCAAGAGCGATCTGGGCTTCAATGTAGCCTAGTTCAGCAGCCTTGCGAAGGCATCGAAACGATTCAGCATCATCGCCAGGCTCGTCTCGCTCCTGGAGAAGCATGAAGAGCTCGAATAGCGCCTCAGGATCATCCTGCTCGGCAGCTTTGCGAAGCGACTGTAGCGATTCGGCGTCGTCCTCTTCGGTCTCACCCTGTTGCTCCGAAGGATCTTTGCCGCCGGCTCGATGACAAGGCAGACTATCCCGGATCACTTCAGACTCAACTTGGGCATCTTGCTTCATCACGTTGTTGGCCGATCTACCCGCGTCTATTACATTCGCATAGTCTTGATGAGTCGGTGCAATAGAGCCATGATCGGCCGAGAGCTCAGCTTCCTGACTGGCAATCTTCTGTGGATAGCTGTCGGGTAACGCCCACAGCCAAAGGCTCCCCTCTGACTTAGCGAATACGACATAACGCCCGTTGGGGGAGACTGCTACAGGTCCACAGTGTGCACCTGTGTCGAGACGGTGGAATTCACTTGTTAAAGCAATGTCACGAACGCGAACAGTCTTATCGGAACATGCAAATACGATAAAATTACTTTGAGAGGAGAAAGCAGCCGCTTCTGCTGGGAGTTTGCCTGCCGATTGCCGAGAGAGTTCTTTTTCCGTAACCGTTCAGGTGGCTGATAGAAGTTTGGGGGCTGGGAGTCCTTCACGATGAGCGCACAAGGCTTCATAGAGGTACGTCAATACGGGCCGGCCTTGCAGACGCAGCGTTTGCACTA
>Ga0070738_10008089_pt1 | contig 10229 bp, 11 predicted proteins | sample Coa_R2_2_FD_66446 | JGI IMG/M metagenome (GOLD analysis project Ga0070738, IMG submission 66446) | Surface soil microbial communities from Centralia Pennsylvania, which are recovering from an underground coalmine fire - Coalmine... | ecosystem: Environmental > Terrestrial > Soil > Unclassified ... | reverse complement strand
AGTTGATGAACCAGAGGCAGAAGGTCTGCCACTCGCGCTTCGCCCGGCGCATGGCGAACGTGTACATGATCCCGAACACGATGAGGTCGATCACGATCGCGTAGACCTGCACGGGGTGGATCGGGAGCGAACCCGTGCAGAGCTGCGGGGTCGGGGATGCCGTGAGGGCGGCCTCGAGCTCGGGAGTCATCTGCCTCCCGTCGAGCACGGGGTCCCAGTCGGCGCCGAGGACGTTCTGCGCGTGCTGGATCCAGGCCGGGCTGAACAGCCCGAACCGGATCGCCCACGGCTGGTCGCTGGGCCGTCCCCAGCAGCAGCCGTTCAAGAAGCACCCCATGCGGCCGAAGGCGACGCCGAGCGCGCCGCAGGAGGACGCGAGGTCGGCGACGCCGGCGATCCTCATGCCCGACAAGCGAGCGAAGATGAGGACGGCGGCCGTCCCGAAGATCATGCCGCCGTACCAGACGAGCCCTCCGTGCCAGATCGCGAAGATCTCCCACCAGGGCGCGGTGTAGCCCTCCGCGTGGGTCGGAGGGGCGTGGAGCGCCGTCCCTCCCACGTCGAGGAAGACGGTCTGTCCCTGTTCCTCGGTCTCGAGCTGGACTCCGCGCGGGATGATCGTGTCTCCGTGCCCGAGGTTGCGCTCGACCTCGATGACCTTCGCGGTCACCCCGGCGTTCGAGAGAGCCGCGAGAGCGTGGACGACGTCGGAGGGAGTCTTCTCGTCGCCCTTGAAGACGGCGCGCGCGTCGCCCCGCGGGGTGTGAACGGTCAGATCCTCGCCCGCCTTCGGCTGGATCCTCCCGAGGCGCGCTCGCGCCGGCTGGTCGCGGAAGCCCTTGTCCCAGAACTCGGCGACGAAGAAGGCGCGGGCGCCGAGGATCCCGAAGAAGGCGCACAGGAACGCGACCTTGATCGCCGTCTCCGGGGGGACACCGACCTTGGGGCCGGTCCTCCAGCCCGCCGCGGCCGTGAAGGCGAAGCCGAGGAACGCCATGGCGGCGTAAGAGAAGACCGGGAGCTGGAGTGGTTGCCGGACGACACCGTAGATCGCGGCCGCGAGGATCACGGTCCCGAGCGACCCGCTCACCGAGAGGTCCGCCTTCTCGTCATTCCCCTTCGAGCCGAACGTGAAGAGCGACTCGAAGGCTCTGCGGAAGGCCGGCTTCCAGCCGGCGCCCGAGTAGTGGCGCGCGAGGAGCGCGGACCAGACGAGCGTCGCGAGGAGGAGGAGCCCGCTCACGAGCGGGGTCATGGGGATCGTCAGGAGGACCGGGCGCATGGAGGGTCCGTTTTACCAGCTACTTGAGCTCCGCGAGCAGCTTTCGAGCCTCGGCCTTTATCTCGTCGGTGGCCTTCGGATCCTCCGTGACTTGCGTCGCCCACTTCCGCGCTTCGGCGTCCTGTCCCTTCCGGTGGAGGGAGAGCGCGCGGGCGAAGCGCTCGATCGGGGTCGTGGGCTCGGCTCCGCCGAGGTCGATGTCGCTCCCGGACCGGGGGTCCTGGACGGAGGGCGGGGGCTCCGACCTGGTGAAGGCGCGGCCGAAGAAGATGCCTCCCACCCCGACGGCGGCGAGAGCGAGGACGAGGAGGAAGAGCTCGACGCGAAAGGGCCGGGACTGCTTCTCCGCGGCGATTCGGGCCAGGACCTTCGCCTTGACCTCCGGCCGCGTCGTCTCGCCCTTACCTCCTTCCTCGAAGAAGGCGTCGTCGTCCTTGGCGAGGTCGATCTCCTCGGCGCACGGACGGCAGGTCTTCGCGTGCTCCTCGCACCTCGCCCTCGTCGCGGCGTCGAGACGGGCCCAGCCATCGGCCACGGTGTCCTGGAGCTGCTCGCAGGTCATGTTCTCTTTCGTGTCCACGGTTCAGCTCGCTTCCTTCTTGAAGCGGTCCTTGAGCCATTTGATCGCGCGGTCGTACCGCGCGGCGATCGTTCGCCGGTTTTCGCCGGTCTCGTCCGCGAGATCGGCGTCGCTCCGGCCCTGGAGGCGGTTCTCGAGGGCCGCCCTCTCCTCCGGGGAGAGCTCGTTCACGGCCTTCATGGCCTCGCGGCGCATGTCCTCGTCCTGGACGGCGCGGGCGGGCGTCTCGCGGCGCTTGTCGCCGACCTCGAACGCCTCCTCGTCGTAGTGAGCGCCCTGGACCCGGCGCCCGTCCTTCCGGAGCTTCTGCGCACACTCGTCCCGGACGATCCGGTAGAGCCATGCCATGAAGGTCGCCTGTCCGGGCGTGTAGAGCTTCGCGTTCTTGTAGACGCGGTACCAGACCTGATTGTGCACGTCGTCCACGTCGTGCGCGTTGGCCGCGGGGAGCTTCTTCTTGATGCGCCGCCTCACGCGGGCATCGTTCACGTCCATGAGCTCGGAGAGCGCCGACTCGTCGCCCGCCTTGAGGCGCTCCATGAGCGCCTTGTTCTTCTCGTCGAGCTCTCGCTTCAATCTCTCTTGTTCTTCCGTCATGGCACCCGTTCCCCCTTCCCCGGACGCGTGCGGCCAGGGGACGCAGCGCCGAAGCGCCGCGTCCCCCGGCTCACAGCTTGACTACTTGGTCGGTTGCGTGCCGCCATTCGTGGGCGGCGCCGAGGGAGCGGAGGACGGGGGATTCGTGGTCCCCCTGATCGCCTTGCGGGCCTTCGGGCCGACCGTGTGCCGAGCGAGACGCGTCTGGCGCGCCTTCTCGGCCTTCGCAGCCTTCTGCTCCACGGTCAGATCGGTCCGCCGCTTCTTCGGCTGGAAACCCAGAGCCCGGAACTCGTCGGAGGTCTCGCCCAGCGAGACGCGAGCGCCATCTTCGATGTCGCTCACGAGCTGCTTGGCGGCGACCTCCCCGGCGTTCCGGGTCGCAACGTCGCGGTGGAGGGCGGCCTCGTCGTCGTGGACGTCGTTGTACGGCTTCAAGGCCAGGTTCACGGCGGCCTGGAGCGTCGGGCCGTCGATCGTCCCCTGCCGGTAGGCCATGGTCTTGCCGGGGGGCAAGGCCTTGGAGATCCCGGCGGCGATGTTGCGGAGACTGGTCTCCGTCTTCTTGTTGTACGGCTTCGTCATACGTCTTTTCTTCTTTCCGACCCCATTCGGGGTCTAACGGTGTGTGTCGGGTTCGGGTCCTCGCACCGTTGCTCGGATCTCGTTCCCGACACCCTCTGAACTGCTCGAAACGGCCGAGTTGGCAATGCGACTTTGATTTTCTTTCAAGCGCCCGGGCCGGAAGGGTTAGGGAGCGGGCCCCGAGACCGTGGGAGCGCTCCTCTTCACCATGAGGGCGGTTTCTTGGCGAAGAGGACCGGTCCTCTTCGGTGGGAAACCGGTCTCTGAGCGAAGAGGAGTCGGCTCTCGGCGCATGAGGGCGATTTCCTGACGAAGAGGAGCGGTCTCGAGGGTCGAAGGAGCGGACTCAGAGCGAAGAGGAGCGACTTCTCGGGCCATGAGCTGGGTTTCTTAGCGAAGAGGAGCGATCTCTCGGGTCAGGAGAGCGGCTTCATGGCGAAGAGGAGCGGTCCTCGGGACCATGAGCCCGGTTTCTTGGCGAAGAGGAGCGTCTTCTCGAGCTCCGAACCCAGGCTCAGGCCGAAGAGGAGCGGTCTCCCGCGCTCACGGCCCGGAGGGCAGGTCCTTCATGGCCGGAACGGTCATCATCTCGGAGGAGGAGAGCTGGCTGAAGTCGGGCTGGTGCCACTCGACGGCTCTACTCGCGATACGCGACAAGGTCGCTATGCCCTTTCCCGAGCTCGCCCGCTTCCTCGAGAAGGGGTGTTTCCCGAACTGGGAGTTCCTCGACCTGAGGGAATTGGAGCCCGACGCGTTCCGTGCCCTCACGAGGGCCGCCCGCCCGGCCCTCGCGGCCCTCGAAGCCCAGGGACCCGGGGGCTTTCGGGACCCCAGGTTCTTCGCGGGCTTCATCGGGGCGTTTCGTGAGCTCTGCGACCTTCTCGAGGCCGATCCTCGCGCAAAGGCTTGACTGGGCAAGGGCAAGGGCAAGGGCAGGGGCAAGGGAGTGTTAGGGTGGGGTGAGGGTAATCCTTGACCAAAAGATTCTTCTCAAGAAGAACGGCGGGATCTCCGATAGAGAGAACGACGGGTAGGACTCACTGTGGGTGTCGGGGGGAGGTGTTAAGCTTAGGTTCGGGTCCATGGGGGACCGAACAACCCGAATGAGGTGTCGCATGAGTGCGCTGCCCGCCACCGTGACTTTGACCAATTCGACGACGCAGTTGGGTGACGTCGCCCTGGTGCAGTGGGAGGCCGGTCTCGCGACCGGCATGCTGCCAGAGGGGGCGAACGGCAGGAGACCAACGATGAACTACTTCAACGTCTCGTCTTCCGAGAGCAGCGTCTTTCTGATGGAGCCCGAGTCCGACGAAGGTCGCAAGTGGCTCAAGCAGCTCCGCGACATGCCCTCCTCGCGGCTCAAGAAGATCATGCGGATCCGTGAAGAGATCCAGAAGGGCACCTACGAAACCAAGGACAAGTGGCGCGTCGCCCTGGATCGTTTGATCCGGGACTTGAAGAGCTGAGCGTCGCTGCGCCCCCGCCTTCCCCGGGCTAGAATCGTGCAGGCCAAGGGAACGCGGTGAAGGCTTCTTCCGACGGCAAGAACGGCTTCGAGGTCGCCCGGGCCGGCGACGTGGTCTACGTCCGCGTCCACGGCCTGGGCAACATGTCGAACGCGCCGGTGCTCAAGGCCTTCTCCGACAAGATGATCGAAGAAGGCTACCGGCGTTTCATCGTGGACCTCGAGAATTGCCGCGGGATCGACAGCACGTTCATGGGGACGCTCCTCGACACCGCCACGAGCGCGCGCGAGGGCGACAAGCCCACCAAGCGCTCGCTCAAGGACTCGGATCCGGGCGATCCGGGCGTCCTCCTCGTGAACGTCGACGACCACTGCAAGAAGCAGCTCACGTCGGTCGGGCTCGACGCCTTCTTGCCCGTCGCCCCCGACCGCGCCTCTCTCCCCAAGGGAGTCGAGCTCCGGGTCCTCGAGATCAAGGACGTCTCGGCCCAGGAGCGCCTGAAGCTCATCCTCAAGGCGCACCAGGAGCTCGTCGCGATCGACCAGCGGAACGAGGCCAAGTTCGGGGCGTTCCTGAAGGACCTCCTGGCCGACCTCGGGCAGCTGTGAGCTCCGGACGGCATTTCTTGCCACAGAGAACACCGAGCACACAGAGACGAGAGAGGCGTGCCCTCGCTTCTCTCTCTGTGCTCTCTGTGTGCTCTGTGGCTGAAACCTCTTCGGAGTGGGCATGACGCTCGACTGGCCCATTCGTTTCGAGCGCCAGGTCCTCGCCAAGCCCTGGGGCGGCGGCGAGCAGCTCCGCGACTTCGGAGTGAGGGTCCCGACCGAGCCTCCGACCGGTGAAGTCTGGCTCGTCTCCGACGTCCCCGGCCGCTCGAGCCGCATCACCGAAGGCGCCGGAGCCGGCGGCACCCTCCAGGAGCTCCTCGCCCAGAACCGAGACGCGGTCCTCGGCCCGAGTGAAGGCCCCTTTCCCCTCCTCATCAAACTCCTCGAGATCCGAGGACGCCTCTCGCTCCAGGTCCACCCCGACGCCGCGGCGGCCCAGCGCAACGGGGACGGCCCTTCCGGCAAGTTCGAGGCGTGGAGCGTCCTCGCCGCGACCCCTGGCGCCTGGGTGACGCTCGGTTTCGACTGCGACCTCTCCCGCGAAGAAGCGAAGCGCCTGATCGAGACCAACTCTTTGCGGCCGCGGCTCAACACGTTCGCTCCGGCCCCAGGAGAATCGTTCGCGATCCCGACGGGCGTGGTCCATGCCGCGGGCGGTGGGCTCCTCGTCCTCGAGGTCCAGGAGACGTGCGACGTGACCTACCGTCTCTACGACTGGGGCGCGGTCGGTCTCGACGGGAAGCCGCGCGAGCTCCACGTGGAGAAGGGCCTCGCGGCAGCGACCCTCACGAAGCGCCAACGCCCCGCCCCCCTCGCGACTCGCCGCGAGCCGGGAGTCGAGGTCCGCGCCGTCGTCTCCCAGGACATGGGCCCCTTCGTCTACGAGATCGCTCGCCTCGCCCCCGGGGTCGCCTGGAAGCCGGGACCTCCTCCCTGGATCGCCGTCGGAATCGATGGGGAAGTCGAGGTCGGCGGCTCGAAGCTCACGCCCGGGGACGCGATCCTCGTCCCGGCCTGCGCCGAGAACGCTCGTGTCTCGGCCCTGCGTCAAAGCACGTGCGCCGTTGCCTCACCTAGGCTTGCGTAAATTTCTCTCTCTCGTTTGACGCGTCGCGTTGTCGGCGTTAAGCTCTTTCATAACGCGAGGTGTCATAATGGAGCAGAAGGAAGCCGTGAAGACGGCAGAACCGACGACGACCGAGACGAAGAAGTCGGAGACCCCCGTCGCCAAGGCGCGGGAGACTTACGAGCGCTTCGTCCAGAAGCTCACGGAGGAGCTCAAGGAGGCCGGCAAGGGCGGCAAGAAGCAGTGGGAGGACGCGGTCAAGACGACCCGCGACTTTCTCGCCAAGGCCAAGCCCCCCACGAAGCGGGAAGACATCGAGAAGGTCGCCGAGACCGTCAAGAAGGACGTCCGCCACGCTCTTCGCTCGATCAAGGAGAAGGGCGAGTCCTGGACGACCTCGGAGGCGTTCCTGACGGCCCGGGACAAGGGCGCGCAGTTCCTCCTCAAGCTCGCCCACCGCGTGAAGGACGCCGCGGTCTCCGTCGAGACGAACCTCGAGGAAGCCCTCCGCTACAAGACGGGCGAGGTGGTCTCGGGCGGCACGTTCGTCTGCACGGCGTGCAAGGCCGAGACGAAGCTCGAGACCTCGGGCGCGATCCCGACCTGCAAGAGCTGCGGCAAGGATGAGTTCCGCCGCAAGTAAGACGATCTCCGGAACGAGAAGGGCGGGCCCGCGCGGGCCCGCCCTTCATCGCTTCAGTCAGAGCTCGTTCAGAACGGCCCGATGCCGAGACCGAAGAGGCCCGGAAGCTTGGGCAGCTCGAGCGGGAGGCCCGAGGGCGTCCCGTCGCCACCGTAGCCGGCGCGGACCTTGGGGTGGAGATACTTGCCGTAGAGGATGATCGACCCCTGGCCCTCGGCGACCCAACCGCCACCCTGGACCTTGCCCTGGTCGATCAGGTAGCAGATGTTCGAGAACTTGTCGCCGGCGTAGACGTTGCCGAGGATCGTCGAGCCGCCGCCGATGCGGTACTCGAGGAGGTAACGGTCGATCGACCCACGCTCGCCCGTCTGGGGGTTGTACCAGGCGGTGCCGAGGTAGACGATGTTGTCCGGGCAGCCGTGCTTGGCGATCACTTCGCCTTCGCCCGCGCCGCCGCCGACGGCTTCCGTCACGACCGTGCCGTACTTGGTGTTCGAGATGCACCCGCTCGCGGCGAAGACGCAGGCGAGGAGCGCCACGCAGATGGTTCCGTTGCGCATGTCTAGGTCTCCTTGCCCTTACTTCTGCAACGACGGGGGAGCGGGGTAGAAGTCGCGGAGGCTCTGGCCGGTGATCGCGCCACCGGTGCGGCCTTCCTGGCCGTACGAGCCCGCGTAGCCGAAGTCGCCGCCGTAGCCGACGCGCGCCTTCGGGTGCGGAGCGTCCGCGAGCGACATGAGGATCGTCTGGCCCTCGCCCTCGTCGGCGTAGCCGCAGCCAGCGACCTTCTTGTTGTCGATCAGGTAGCAGAGGTTCGCGAACTTGTCGCTCTGCATGATGTTGCCGAGGAGCATGTGACCCTCGCCGATCCGGTAGACGACGAGGTACTTCGTCCAGTGATGGATCTGCGGTCCGACCGCGTTGCCGATCTCGATGATCTGGTCGGGCGCGCCGTGAGCACCGTAGACGAGGTGCTCCGGGCTACCGACCGGAACGAGGTTCGGGTTGTCGCACCCGTAACGGTGGTTGGCGATGCAGCCGGTCGAGCCCAGAAGGCCGACGACCGCGGCGAGCGCCAGGAGTCGCTTGAACATCTCTCCCCCTTTGTTCCGAATTGAATCCCTAGTACGACACGTTGAGGGGGCTTACCTAATCACAATCGCCGTCTCGCTGTCAAGGTGACCTGCTGACCGCGCCGTCGAGTTGTGATCCAATCCCCCGCGTGAGCTCCGAGGATGTCCTCCTCCTCCGCAGATGTGCCCGGGGAGAGGACAGCGCGTGGGAAGAATTCCTCACGCGCTACGGCCCGTTCCTCGACTTCATCGTCCGGCGCGCTCTCGCCGCGACGAGGCGCGGCAACGCCGTCCCGACCCAGGCTCGCGTCGAGGAGATCCGCGACGAGCTCCTCGCCTGGTTCCTCGAGAACGACGGTCGCGTCCTCAAGACGTATCGAGGGGAAGCGAAGATCACGTCGTGGCTCGGCGTCGTCGCGGGTCGTCGAGCGAAGAGGTTGGCGAGGCGAGGCCTCGGGCTCAGCTCCAAGATGGTGTCGCTCGACGCTCTGACCGAGGAAGCGGCGACGCACCTCTCGGGCAGCCCCGAAGACGCCGCCGCCGACGAGGACGCCGATCAGCGGGCGCAAGCCTTGGCGCGCGTCTCGAGCGCTCTCGAGGAGCTCCCGGAGCGAGACCGTATCTTGTTACGCGGTGCGTTCTTCGACGAGCGGAGCTACGAGCAGCTCGCCGAGGAGATCGGCGTGAAGCCGGACTCGATCGGTCAACTCCTTTACCGGGCGAAGGATAAGCTCAAGAAGAAGCTCGGTAACCTCCCGTTCTTCACGGGATTGTCCGGTTTCGTCCTCTTCGTCCTCTCCTACCTGTGGGACCAGGGAACGTGAACTGCCCGACGATCGAGCTTTCTTTGTGGATGGACGGGGCGCTCGAGCCCGAGCGCGCCCGCGTCATCGAGGAGCACGTGAAGGGTTGCGCGTCTTGCGCCGCCCTCGTGAAGAGCGAGCGGAGCCTTCGCAAGGGCTTGCTCGTCCTCGCGTGCCCGGCCGGGGATACGCTCGCCCGCTTCGTCGACGGGACGCTCGAGAACGCCGCCATTGGCCAGCACGTCAAGGGTTGCGCCGAGTGCGCCGAGGTCGTCGAGTGGACGCGCGAGGCCCAGGCGCAGTTCGAGTCCGGCGAGCTCCCGAAGGCGTCGGGACGTCGCAAGAGGCCGCAGCTCAGGAAGCCCAGGCGGCCGAACATCATTCAATTCGCGGTGCCGCTCGCCGCGGCGGCCGCGCTCCTCCTCGCCGTCCTCTTCTTGCTGCGCGCCCCCGAGCGCCCGCAGGAGAACGAGGTCGCGACCGATCACCCCAAGCCCCAGACGCCGATCGTTCCGCCGCGGCCTCAGCCGACGGCTCCCAGGGAGCAGCCGGCGACGCCGCCGGCTCCGATCGAGCCCGCGAAGCCGCCCGAGGAGACTCACGAGGTCCCGGCGCCTCCGGCGCCGCCCGTCGAGCAGCCGCAGCCGGCTCCTCCGGTCGCGCCGCCGGCTCCGGCGCCGCAGACTCCGGGCGAGACGGAGAAGCCGGGCGAGAACCCGCCGAAGCCTCCGGTCACCGAGGCGAGCGTCGCGCTCGCGAACGTCGGGGGCGACCTCAAGGTCGGACCCTCGCGCGACAAGGCGACCAAGGTCGCGGGCAACGTGACCGTGACGGCGCGCGACATGATCTTCGCCTCGGCCCTGCCGGGAAGGTTCGAGATCAACGGCGCTCCGCTGCTCCTCGCTCCCTCGAGCGAGGCGCATGTCGAGCCCGCGAAGCTCACCCTCGAGAAGGGCGAGGTCTACTCCGAGGGCACGCTCGAGCTCGCGTGCCACGGGGTCTCGGCCCAGCCCGACAAGGGCGGCGCCCAGCTCGTCCTCCGCTCGGTTGGGAGCGGGGCTCAGCTCTACGTGAGCGTCGGGAGCGCGGTCTTTGCGTCCGCCGGCGGGAGCGTCACGCTCGCGGCCGGCGAGGCGAGCGAGGTCGACTCGCCCGGCGCCGCTCCGACCAAGGCCCACAAGGGAGAGGCGAGCCCCTGGATCAGCGAAGCCCGCGCCGATCGCGTTCTCGCCGAGGGTCTCGACTATCCGCGCGCGTTCCTCGCCGCCGAGGCGCTCCGTTCGGCGAAGGCGCAGGTCCAGAAGGGCGTGTTGCTCGAGCGCATGCGCGCCCTCCACGCGATCGAGGCGGCTCGCGCCTCCGACGAGAGGCTGGCTCGCGTCGCGAACGAGATCGCCGGTCAGGCCGCCGACTCGGTCTTCGACGAGCTCGTGAAGTCGGCCGACGCTCTCTCGGCTCCGGAGGCGGGCCTCGCCGTCCTCGCCCGGGTCCGTCGTCTCCCGGCCCAGAAGGACGCCCTCTCG
>Ga0070738_10008088_pt1 | contig 10229 bp, 6 predicted proteins | sample Coa_R2_2_FD_66446 | JGI IMG/M metagenome (GOLD analysis project Ga0070738, IMG submission 66446) | Surface soil microbial communities from Centralia Pennsylvania, which are recovering from an underground coalmine fire - Coalmine... | ecosystem: Environmental > Terrestrial > Soil > Unclassified ... | reverse complement strand
TTAAGCCAACATCTATTGGCAACTCCACTTCGCTCCATTGCCGCGCCTTAACCCCCATCTGCTACGCGAGGATGGGGCAGTGCAGGCTAATCCTGTTCAAAGCCGTCCTTCTGATCGCCAACTTGATCGTTCAGGGATCGTACTGTCCCCTGGTGCCGCCGCACCCAGTCCAGCTGGTCGAGTCCCAGGTCTGCCGCTGCCGCAATTTCGGCATCGGTGGGTGGGCGTTTTAGCTCTACCCGCAGTTGCTGGGTCACGCGGCTGACCCGATTTTGCTTCTCCGTAATGTGCAACGGCACCCGGATCGACCGCTTTTGCTCCGCAATCGCGCGGGTGATGGATTGTCGGATCCACCAGTACGCATACGTGGAGAACTTGTAGCCCTTGTCGGGGTCAAACTTCTCGACGGTGGTTGAGGTCGAGTGACAAGTCTCCCTGTCACCCTCCCCTTCAGAACCGTGCATGCGACGTTAACCGCACACGGCTCCTCAATAATACGGCTGTTGTCACCAGTACCGATTGCCCGCTGGGTTGACGGCGCTTTCCAGCTATTCCGCTCCAGTTTCCTGTCTTGGTCTAGATCTGTTTTGACCTATCGCGGGCAGATTTTCTATCGTGGCAATGACGGTGCAGCGGTTGCAGATTATCGAACTTATCTGTTCCACCTTCTCTCCTAGGAATGACGTGGTCAACCTCTAGCAAATCGTCGTCGACAAACATTAATCCACATTCGGGACATTTCCCTTGGTACTTTTTGAGCAGTGCTGCCACTCGTTTGGGTAGTTCCGGATGTCTACCGCTTCGGGTACTCCAGTAGAATACATCGCCATCAAAATAGCTCTTATCCCCTCTCACCTTCAAATGGCGTTTAATCACGGTGTCTGAATAAGGGGTTAACCTGCTTCCCTCTTGGGTTGAGAACGTCAACCTACCGTCGATATAGTGCCAGTATTGGGTGAGGGTTTGAGACTGCCATTTTCCAGTTCTGTATCTTGCCCATGCTCTTAACTTTAAGAAGCAGAGCATGTTGCATTTCTTGAAGATTCTTTTGCTACAGACAGTGGAGTAGTAATGGCACCATCCCCGAATCACGGGGTTGAGTTTACTGATGAGCACCGCTTGAGGTGCCGTTTTGTAACGCTTAAGAATGGTTTTTACTGCTTCTAAATGTAGCCGAACCTTTTCTTTGCTAGGCTTGATGAGCGTCTTAAACCCCAGCTTTTCACCTTTCCAATTACATCCAGATTGGTGTTTGCCAACTGGATATTGTCGAATGTTGAATCCAAGAAAGTTGAATCCAACCTTTCCTTCATACGGGATAAGTGTATGAGCGATCCGGGTCTTGCTGGGCTTTAATTCTAGAGACATCTCTTGCAACCATGCTTGCGCTGCTAGTTGGCATTTTTGAATGGTTTCCAGCGATTTGTGGAGCACGACAAAATCATCCGCGTACAGCACAACCGTTAATTCCTTTTGTGCTCTGCGGCTTTGACTAAGGCATCCTCGGATCGCGGTTTCCAACCCGTGTAAGGCAATCAATGCCAGCAGCGGGGAAAGACTTCCCCCTTGTGGTGTACCTTCGTTGGTTGGAAATAATGTGCCATCCATCACCACCCCTGACTTTAACCAGGCTTTGATTTGCCTCGTTAATTTAGGGAAGGTATTTAGCTTCTCTAACAACTTTTCCTGGTTGATTTTGTCGAAGCATTTCAAAATATCAGCATCTAAAACATACTTGCTTTTATGCTTAATACTGAGAAAAATGGCCTCGATAGCATCATGAGTGCCTCTCCCACGTCTGAACCCATAGGTATTTGGTTCAAAAACCGCTTCCCATTCGGGTTCCAACGCTAGTTTGACGAGCGTCTGCTTGGCTCTTTCAATCATACAAGGAATCCCTAACGGGCGCTGCTCCAATGTTCCGGGCTTTGGAATCATGACCCTTCGCGTTGGTTTCGCTTTCCCGGTTAAGGATAGGGCGTTGACCAGATGAAGTCTTTGCATCGGGGTTAAGGTTTTAATCCCATCGACCCCTGCGGTTGACTTACCGGTGTTATCCTGTGTGACTCGTCTGACTGAGAGGAGCTTAGCAGACCTGGACTTCAGCATCAGTTTCTGGAGTCTGTGAACCTGCTTGGTATCGCCACGACGTTTGGCTTTGAAGATTCTGGTTTGGAGTCGATAGACATTCTTCTGGACTTGTTTCCAGTTGATTGCCTTCCATTCATCGCTTCCCATGCCTGGGTGCATCATCGTCTTTACTCCGACTAAAGGCTCTTCTTTCCGTACTATCGGGTCTACGTCTGCGTATCCTGAGCATTACCCCAGGCGTTGGCTTCTTAGACCATCCTCTACGCCAGTCCATTCGGTTTTAGTACCTGCTCCGAATATTCGACCGTTCGGAGTGAAAACTGGTCGTGTTACTTCGTTCCTGATGTGCATGGATTGTGTGGTTAGGGTCGTATTCTCCACCGGGTCTTGTTTTGGGTATAAAACCTGCTTAATTTGAGAGACAGGCTCTAAGACCACTGACTTTTGTCTCCAGTGTTGTGATGATTCAGGCGATGCCTTAGATTCACTCCAGCCTTATTTCACTGGTTTTGTGTTGCGATGGTTCTGACATACGTTCAAACTCCCTTGAGTTTTACCCATACACACTTGCTAGCCGGGATTTCTGGGTTAGGCTCCCAGATACCGACGTTTAACCCCGCTTCATCCCATTGGCACTAAACCGTTGCGATGGGGGTTAGGCTTTCACGCCTTATACCTGGCGGATAGGATTAGCTGTCTGGTCTTAGTCAGAGGCAATCACCTATATGAACATCAAGTTATCTTCCGAGAGAGATGGCAAGTGCGAACTCAACCCAGGTAGGATTATCTCTCGGAAGCCTTATCCTATGAACTTTGTAGCTCTTTCGGATAAGAACGAATCGCACCAAATTTTCACCAACTTCGGGTTCTTTTCTGAATTTGGTGATCTTACGTCAAGATCGAGATGTACCCATTTTCAACGCTTAAGCGGTAGTGGACTTCCTTCACCATCTGTTACCCGACCAGGCATTACTTCGACTTGAAAACTGGTCCTTTGATACGAACGATCAACAACTGACCCTCACGGTTTCCAGCGTCCAACCTGCCGCCCACTGTCCGCTGTGCCAGTCAGCAACGCAGCGCATTCACAGTCGCTATGAGCGCACGCTACAAGACCGACCGTGTGTCGATTACACCGTGACTCTGCTCCTAAGAGTACGGAAGTTCTTCTGTCTCAATGCTGGCTGTCAACGACGCATCTTCACCGAGCGCTTGCCTCAAGTTACCGTGCCGTGGGCAAGACGCACCTGTCGACTGGCTGCCTGTTTGACCGCCATTGGACTAGCGTTGGGCGGTGCAGCAGGCACCCGTTTGAGCCGACGGTTGGGACACAGGGTGAGCCTCAATCCCCTGTTGCAACTCGTGGCGCGACAAGCCTTACCCCCGATTACAACCCCTAAGACCTTAGGAGTGGATGATTTTGCTTGGCGGAAAGGACAACGCTATGGCACGATTCTGGTTGACCTCGATCAGCAACGACCGATTGCGTTGCTCAAAGATCGGGAGGCGAACACTTTAGCCGAGTGGCTCCAGCAGCATCCTGGTGTGCAAGTGTTGTCGCGAGACCGCTCCAAGGCGTACAAGCAAGGTATGACAAAAGGCGCACCAGAGGCGATCCAGGTTGCTGACCGCTTCCATCTGCTGAAAAATCTGGTGGAAGTCCTAGAAAGGTTTCTAGCAACGCAAAGTGCTGCGCTCAAAGCCGTAGACCTGGCTCATCATCAAGCTTTGGGCAAAACCTTAGTAGCCGCTCCCCCTGCACCACCAACCGCCCAGCAACACCGGGCGCAGCAACGGCGTGCAAGGCGACTGGCGCACTATGAGCAGGTGCATAAACTGCGACAGCAAGGCTATCAGGTCCTCGATATTGCGCATCATTTAGGCATGGGTGAACGAACCGTGTTTACTTATCTGTCCAGTTCTCAGTTTCCTGAATGGCAACCCTACCCCCACCGTCGCCAAACCCAGAGCTTGCTGACTCCGTACAAACCCTATTTGCTAGAGCAATGGAACGCAGGGCAGCGTCAGACCAAGCGGTTGTTTGAGCAGATTCAGCAGCAGGGCTATGCAGGAAGTTACATGACCGTGACCCGCTACACACACCAGTTGCGTCAATTTCAGCGAGAACAGCTAAGTACGCTGGAGGGACGAGGTTCTGCTCCTGCAAGCATTGACTCAAAACAACCACCGCTGACTGCCCGCCGCGCTACTTGGTTGGTGTTGAAACTATCGCAGCAGCGCTCTGTTGCGGATGAACTGCTACTCACTGAGTTACAGCAGCATCCTGATTTAGCCACTGCGATTAATCTGGCTCAGCAATTTGCGGCGTTGGTGCGACAACGGTTGCCCCAGCAGCTTGACCGCTGGTTAGAGCAAGCCAGTAGCAGCTCTATCAAACAGTTTCAGAACTTTGCTAAGAGTTTGCAGGAGGATTATGAGGCAGTCAAAGCAGGCGTGACTCTCGCTGTCAGCAATGGACAAGTGGAAGGGCAAATCAATCGTTTGAAGATGCTCAAGCGGCAAATGTATGGTCGCGCAGGCTTTGACCTCTTGCAAAAAAGGGTGCTATTAGCCAGTTGAGCAGCTTCCTGCTGATCCAGATCCTAATCTGATCCAGGATCACCAAATTCAGAAAAGAACCCGAAGTTGGTGAGAATACCCTGCCGAAGTGGTGAAAATACAGCAGACGGCATGCAGCAGGCCGATTGTCCCTTCCTGCGTCCGGTCTTCCAAAGAAACGTGTGTCGTATAACGTTTGGCGATATCCACAACCAGCCTCAGGTTGCTTTCGACCATCTGCCGGGTGGCCTTTCTCCCTGCACTCAGGTGCTGTGCCGCGTCGGTGAGACTGAAGCCAGCGGCGGCCCACACGTCTGCCTCTGTCGGTTCTATGCCTTGCTCGATCAAGGCGGCTCGTGCCTGGTCACAGTCACGCTCAAAGTCCAGGTAAGCGCGGGCCAACTTTGCCGTCGGTAGTTCCTGTTCCTTTAGCAGTGGGTGGCGGCCCATCTGCCTCAGAAACGTGCGGAAGCCGTCCGGTTCGCCGTCCCACAGGGAGGTGTACACGGTTCGCTTCGGTGTCGGTGCCTGGGTTGTTGGTTTTGTTCGCATCGTTAACGGTTCCAGTTGGTCTGTGCTTTGATCCACAGTCGTCTCAGCGTCCTGACACCGTCCCCGCTGTGGTCAGGGTGGTGCGGCTCACTCAGGTCGGGCAGCTGAGTCGCTACAGACTGGGCGTACCGGATGATGGTCTTGCGTTTCCGACTGAACCCTTTCAGTTGGGCGAGTGCCTGGGGCTCTGTCTGCCCTAATGCCTGGGCGCTGTGGACACCGTGGGCGATGAGCCGCTTCGCGGTTGTGGGTGTGACTCCCGGTACGGCCAGCAGGGTACTCTCAGCGGCCGTGAAGCCGTGAGTCACCATTGGCACCAGGGCTGCCAGTCGGGCCACTGTGCTGGGGCTGACCCGGTCAGTGACGGTACACAGTTCCAGCAGCGCTTCAAGTAGGCGCTGGGCTGACTCGACTCCCTTTTGGACGTCCTGTGCATACGGGCAACTGAGCGCCTGCGCCGTGGCCTGGATGTCGCCGTAGACCGTCCAGGTGTGCAGGACGCAGGCAGTGTAGATGACCTGTACGAGTACACCTTGCGGTAACGGCAGGTGCGTCTCTAGAGTGTCCTCGGACAGCAGCAGCGTACTGGTGACGGTCTCCAGGCACTGCTCTGCTTGCGTGACCTGCTCCTGCCTGACAAACAGGAGTGGGGTGAAGTCAGGACAGCCGCACACCCCCAACAGCAGGTCAAATAAGTGCGCTGCCTCCACTTGCAATAGCCGCTGCAGGTGACTGGCGGTAGCGGGCTGTAGATAATGCCGTACGGCCAGATCGCTCACGCTGGTCGTCGTCAGCTTCCCATCGGTACAGATAACCATGCCAGCCGTCTGCATCGCCTCCAGGAGTGGCGCGATCGCTGGTAAGCACCCCTGCTGGGCAGCCAGTGTACGGCCCAGGAAGCGCCGCAGCTGTGGCAACGTCACGGCGTACTGGCCGTTAATCGCGGTCAATATGCGCTCTGTGAGTAGCGTCGGGTCAGCCAGGGCTGACTGCAGGGGCTGAAAGGCCTGACGGTGCGTGTCGCGCCAGTAGTCCACTTCCTTCTCGTGGATCAGTACTGTGACTGTGCCCCGTGCATCAAACCCGGGTCGTCCAGCACGTCCAGCCATCTGGATCAGTTCCCGCCGTGGCAGTGGCCCAAACGAACCGTTTCCGTCTGGCCGCTGGGTGTCGTATATGATCACTTCCCGTGCGGGCAGGTTAACGCCCATCGCCAGTGTGGCCGTGGCACACAGCACAGCGGTTTTACCGGCCTGAAACGCGGCTTCGACTGCCACCCGTTCTTGCGGATCACGTCCGGCATGGTGGCACTGGCTGTCGATACCGCGGGCCTGTAACGCCTGCATCAGTATTTCTGTCCGCTGTCGTGACTGACAGAAGACCAGGCACTGGTGTCCCTGACTGACCGCTCTGCCGATATACTGCACGGCGCGGGACTGCTTTTCGGCAGCTGTCCAGAAGCGGATCTGCTGCCACTCCAGCGGCACCGCCCGGTGGGTGGTACGGACAAACGCCGCACTCAGCCAGTGGCGGAGGTCGGACTCGTCTCCCAGGGTGGCGGTAATACCGACGATCCGTAACACGGGGTTGAGCAGCTGGAGCGCGATGATTGCACCTTCGAGTCGGGCACCACGCCACCCGTCCCCGATCAAATCAATCTCGTCGACAACGACCAGGGACAACTGCCTGATCCAGGGCAGGTAGCCCTGTGGTTGTCTTAGGCAGGACTCCAGACTTTCGGGTGTTGTGACCAACAGCCGCACATCTGTGAGGGCCTCGGTCTTGAGCTCATGGTCACTGTCCAGGATGGCGACGTGTTCTGTCCCGAACTGATAGCACCAGTCTGTATATTGGTTCTGGGTCAGCGCTTTGATTGGCGCAACATAGATGGCGCGACGTCCTTGCTGTAAGGCGTAGTCGATCGCCTGTGCGGCCAGCCAGGTTTTACCGCTACCGGTCGGCATGTCCAGCAGCCAGGACTGACCGCTTTCGCGAAAACCAGCGTCCAGGATCAGGGCCTGTCCTGGCAGGAGCGTTTGTGTACTGGGGGTTGCGGTTGGGGGCATCGGAAGGATCAGTAAAGTTTGACCAGTTGCAAGGCGGGCGTCAGGGGGAGAGACGGCCCGCCACATGTGGTTCACTGTCCGGCTGCTGCCAGGACAAAGAAGAGTGTTTGTCGTTCGGGGTCGCGGATATAGATCGGTTCTGCCTCACCCGATAAACTCAGACGTGCCTGACCGCTCTGGAGCGCGCACAGGCACTCCAGCAAGAGTTCCGGGTTGAACCGGACGGTCATTGGGTCACCTTTGACCTGTGCACTGAGATTGTCTGAACCGCTGCCGACGCCGGCCCCGGCTGCTGACAGCGCCACTTCACCGGGTTTGACGTTGAACGTCACAGCGGCGCGTCCGTCAGCAACAACCGCGTGGCGGTTGAGGGCGGCGACGAGCAGTGCCCGGTCAATGCTGATATCGACCGGGCACTCGGATGGGATAAACTCGTGTCCGCTCAGCGGCTCGACTTTGTCCGTGCGGCAGGTCAGTACAGTGGTCGTGGACGTGGTCGCTGTGCTCAGCTTCCCCTGGGACTCCTGGATCACGAAGCGTACGACCACGTCCTCACCCTGAGTGCTGAGCTCCACCTGACACTCATCAGTGACGAGAGCCACCAGTTTCTGTAACTGAGCGGCAGCAATCGCCACCGCATAGTCTGGCTGCTCAAAATCCGTGCCTTCAGCGATGTCGTAGTAAAAGGCCAGGAGCGCCTCTTGTTTGGTCGCGGTCAGCGTAATCCCGGCGGTGTCACCGTCATTGTCTGGCTGCCACAGGTTCAGATGGACGCAGCGATAGTCTTCTGTTCCCGCGCTGTTACAGACGCACTTCAGTCCCCACTGCAGGTTTTTTAGCTTGAGCCGTACTGGTTCTGCCGGTACCGGGATTGTGGGGCAGTCGTCCGCCAGTCGGGTTGTGACTTCGAACGGCCCGGCCGTCCGACTGACAATTGACATTGGTTCGCCCACGCTCCAGCTGAGTGTGACGGGGCCACTGGGAAAATAACGCAGCAGGCTGAGCGTCTTGCTGGCGCTGCTCGACCAGTCGCCAAAGCCCTCAACGTTGGCGGGCACGGACATTTCCAGTCCGACGACCAGGTTAAACCCGGTCAGTCTGAGCGTTTGGTTTACCGGGTCTGTCGTCAGGCGTAACCGATCAAGCAATGCTTCGGGTCCCTGTGTGGTCGGGATGGCGCTCATCACGGCCTCAATTGCCTTGATCAGGGTTCCCTGTTGGATGGTCACCAGAACCCGGTCTGTGGCTCCTGGGGCTGCAGTCACCTCAATGGCGGGCAGAGTTGAGGTCTCTGCCGCTGACGGTGACTCGGTGCCTGTCCCTTCTGTTTTGGGGCCGGTCTTGGTTTTTGTGTTCGAGCCGCCCTTTGGCGACCGACGTTTTGGGGCCGCTGCGGGGGCTGGACTTTGACTGGTTTCTGTCATGGCGTTAGTGGAAAAGTTTGCCATGGGCGTAGCCGGAGGGGTAGGGAGTGGGGGAGCAGCAAGGTAAAGCCCAATCAGCCCCGCCCTTTGGCGATCCGTTCGGCGTCACTGGCGGCAAACAGGGCGTTTTTTGCCGCCCACTGGAGCTGCTGGGCCATCTGTGACCGCCGTACCGGGTCACGGCTCTGAGCACTGGCCGCCCCGGCTGCTGTCAGCAGGTCAGTGAGCGTCACCTGTCCTGGCCTCCCGTCTGCAAACGCTTGTTCAGCGCACTGCAAGACGATTTGCTGCTCCAGCTCTGCCCCACTCATCCCTTCTGTAGTCAGCGCTAACCGTTCCAGGTCGTCGCTGGAGAGCTGGATTTGCCGTGCCTCCAGGTGGACACGCAGGATCGCTACCCGTGCGGCTTGCTCTGGCAGTCCCACGTAAAAGAGTCCGTCCCACCGGCCATCGCGGAACATCTCTGGCGGTAGCTGGGTCAGGTCGTTGGCGGTGGCGATCAGGAAGCTGCGGACCTGCTTCTCGCGCTTTTCGCCTAACCACTGGAGGAAGTCAGCAAACAGCCGTTGGGACGTGCCGCCGTCCCCACCTGTCGTATTGGTGGCAACGGACGCAAACTGCTTATCGATCTCGTCTACGAGGACAATACAGCTCAGTTGCTCGATTGCCCGGAGCAGCCGCTTCAGGTTGCGTTCACTCCCGCCTAACGCCGACGTGAACAGGTTGCTCAGGTTGAGCTTGAGCACGGGCATCTGCCACGCGTGCGCCAGGTTTTTGGCGGCCAGTGTCTTACCCGTCCCGGTGGGGCCAAACAGGACGACGCCGTTGGGATAGCTCAGCCCGTAGCGACGTGCGTCCGGGTGGTACAGCTGGCGCTTGCGTTCACACCAGGCGTCAAACTGGTCAAACCCAACGGCGGGTACCAGGTCGTGCGGTAGCCATAGTTCCAGGTTCTGCCGTCGCAGCGACACCACCCGTTGCTGATTAATGAACCGGGCGGTGTTGCCATCAATCTGCCCGTACTGGAAGCTGGCCAGCAACAAGAGGTCGTCTGCCTCCTCGGTGGTCAGTCCACCGATCGCACGTACCAGTTCTTCCCGTTCGCGTGCGTTGAGCGTGACGGTAACGGGGTTCTCGGTCTGAGCACTACTCCGTTCAATTGCCCTGATCTGCTTCTGTAGCGCTTTTCCGCGTTCGCCTTCTGTGGGTAACGGGTGCTCCAGCTCGAACACCACCCCGTCAAAGTGGTGGCTCAACTGAAACCCACTGCCAATCAGGATCAGTCGCTTATTGGAGCGTTTCAGTGTATGCGACGTGTTCAGGAGGTGCTGTAACACGCCGACATTGGGTATCATGCCTCCGGGCAGGAACTCCTGGAGGTTCACAGCCAGGAACAGCGCTGTCTCTGGACAGGCGTTCACGTACTCAAAGAACCCCGTGACGTCCGCCCCTTGCCCGAGCGGTTGTTTGACAAGCTGCCGGTCAACGACGACCAGTTCACAAAGCCCGGTGCACAAGTCCCAGTAGTAAGGCTTGT